>Ga0302319_10017606_pt1 | contig 13077 bp, 9 predicted proteins | sample Bog_T0_2_FD_203319 | JGI IMG/M metagenome (GOLD analysis project Ga0302319, IMG submission 203319) | Peat permafrost microbial communities from Stordalen Mire near Abisko, Sweden - Bog_T0_2 | ecosystem: Environmental > Terrestrial > Soil > Wetlands > Peat | place: Sweden: Abisko, Stordalen Mire...
AATACGGAGCCGAAAAGGCCCGCCTCATTGACTGCCGCGGCCCGCTCGTACGCGAAGGCATAGCCGCTCTCCAGGCCGGGGCCTTCCACATCACCACCGCTGGAGTTCCTTACTTCAACACCACCCCCATCGGCCGCGCCGTCACCGGAACCATGCTGGTGGCCGCGATGAAGGACGACGACGTCCACATCTGGGGCGACGGCTCCACGTATAAGGGCAATGACATCGAGCGCTTCTACCGCTACGGCCTGCTGGTCAATCCGGCGCTCCAGGTCTACAAGCCATGGCTCGACGCGGCCTTCATCGACGAGCTCGGCGGCCGGGCCGAGATGTCCGCTTTCATGCAGCGGGCGGGCTTTGCGTACAAGATGTCCGCCGAGAAGGCCTACTCCACCGACTCCAACATCCTCGGCGCTACGCACGAAGCAAAGGACCTGGAGCACCTTTCTACTTCTATCAAGATCGTTGTCCCCATCATGGGCGCGGCCTTCTGGCGCGACGATGTAGACGTCCAGCGCGAAGAAGTCACGATTCGCTTTGAAGAAGGCTTTCCCGTCGCACTCAACGGCAAGCGATTCAGCGACCCCGTTGAACTACTTCTCGAAGCCAACCGCATCGGCGGCCGCCATGGTCTGGGCATGAGCGATCAAATTGAGAACAGGATCATCGAGGCCAAGAGCCGCGGCATCTACGAGGCCCCCGGCCTGGCCCTGCTCTTCATCGCCTACGAGCGGCTCATCACCGGCATTCACAACGAAGACACCATCGAGCAGTACCGCGACAACGGCCGCAAACTGGGCCGCCTGCTTTATCAGGGCCGCTGGTTCGACTCGCAATCCATCATGCTCCGCGAATCCGCCCAGCGCTGGGTCGCCAAGCCCATCACCGGCGAAGTCACCGTCGAGTTACGCCGCGGCAACGACTACTCCATCCTCAATACGGAGTCGCCCAATCTCACCTTCCATCCCGAGCGGCTCAGCATGGAAAAGACCGCGTCCATCTTCAGCCCGCGCGACCGCATCGGCCAGCTCACCATGCGCAATCTCGATATCGCCGACACCCGCGACAAGCTCCTGACCTACGCCGCGGCCGGCCTGCTCACTCTCAGCAACGGCAATGAAATGCCGAAATTGAATAGCACAACCGAGAAGGAATAAGCGCCAGCAATCGCGTGAGGTACGCCTAGATCCATGTCGAACCAACAACAACCCGTCAAGATGTGGTCCGGCCGCTTTCGTGAGCCGCTCGATCCGGAGTTCGAACAGTGGCAGCGGTCGATTGTTTTCGACTGGCGGCTTCTCGAAGAAGAGGTATCCGCCAGCAAGGCGCACGCTTCAGCCCTCTTCGCAGCGAACATTCTCACCAGGGATGAAACAACGGAGTTGCGGGCGGCGCTCGATAGCATTGCTGCCGACCACGCCTCCGCAGCCGGCCAGGCCGAGGTGCGCGATCACCCGTCGGCCGAGGACATTCATCACTTTGTCGAGCTCTCGCTGGTGGAGCGCATCGGCTCGCTGGGCCTCAAGCTCCACACGGGCCGCAGCCGCAACGAGCAGATCGCGACCGACCTGCGCCTTTACGTGCGCAAGCAGATCGCGCTCACCGTGCAGTCGCTGGCCGCATGGGCCCAGGCGCTGGTCTCGCAGGCGCACGCGGCCCAAGAGTCGGTGATGCCCAGCTATACTCACATGCAGCGGGCCGAACCGGTGCTCGTGGCGCACTGGCTTCTGGCTTATGTCCAGATGGCGCTGCGCGATGCCGCGCGGCTCTCCGATTGCTCCGCGCGCCTCAACTTTTGTCCGCTCGGATCGGGCGCGGTGGCCGGCGCAACGCTGGCTCTGGACCGCAATCTGGTGGCGCGCGAGCTTGGCTTCACCGCGCCCACGGCCAACTCCATCGACGCCACCAGCGACCGCGACTTCATTCTCGAATTTCTTCAGGCGCTCACCTTTGTTGGCCTTCACCTCAGCCGCTTTGCCGAAGAGATTACCCTTTTCGCCACCGCTGAATTCGGCTTCGTCACGCTGCCCGAAGCTTTTTCAACAGGCTCCAGCGCCATGCCGCAGAAAAAGAACCCCGACTTCACCGAGCTGATTCGCGGCAAGGTCGGGCGCATCCACGGCGCGGCGGAGGCCGTCACCCTGCAACTCAAAGGGCTGCCTTTGGCCTACAATAAAGACATGCAGGAGACTCAGGAGCCGGCATTCTCAGTCGAATTCGTGCCGCCGATGCTTGATCTGGTGGCACGCTTCACCGGCGCGCTTCAATTCAATCGCCAGCGCATGAGCGATGCGGCGCAGTCGGGCTATTTAAATGCCATGGCCGCGGCCACCTATCTGGTCCACAAGGGCATCCCCTTCCGCACAGCGCACGAAATCATCGGCAATGCCGTCCGCTATGGCCTGGAAAAAGGCGTGGAGCTCGGCTCGCTTTCGCTCGAAGAACTGCGTCAGTTCGGGCCGGAGTTTGAAGAGGATTTCTTCGCCGCCGTCACTCTCTCCGCCACGCTCGATTGCCACAACGTAGCCGGTGGAACGGCGCGCGCCAGGGTGCGCGAGGCTCTGGCCGCCGCTTCCGAGCAGATTGCCGCACTCAGTCGGGAGGCTCTTCATGCTGGTGCGTAAGGCCCGGCTCCAGGATGCCTCCAACGTCTACGATCTGGTGAATTCGCTCTCCGGCGACGGCACGCTGCTGAAGCGCGCCTTCGCGGAAATCTGCGAGAACATTCGCGACTTCACGGTTGCCGAATCCGATGGCGGCGTTTTTCTGGGCTGCGGCGCGCTGCACCTTTACGGCCCGCATCTTTCCGAAGTGCGCTCCATCGTGGTCAAGCCCGAAGCCAAGGGCCAGAGCGCCGGCGGCCGCATTCTCGGCGCGCTGATCGAGGAGGCCGAAGAGCACGGCATCCAGTCGGTGTGCCTGTTCACGCGCATCCCGGACTTCTTCTTCAAGTACGGATTCCGCACTGTCGAAGACAAGTCGGAGCTGCCCGACAAGATCTTCAAGGACTGCCAGAACTGCCCGCGCCTGCACCGCTGCGACGAAGTGGCCATGGTGCGCGGACGCATTCCACGCATGTCCATCCTCGGCCCCCGCCAGGAAGCCCAGCAATTAGTCCGCTTCTCGGGCTGAATTCCGGCAGGCTGTATCCGGTTCTTATGGGGGCTTTGGTGCTTATCGCGATCGGGAAGGATCAGGGCGTTCACGAGGCACGGGGAGCGCCGCAGACGCAGGTATGCGGAAGAGCCGTCCTGATGGAGGGTCGAAGCGGCGCTAGCCCGGCGCTCGGACGAACATGCCTGGATGGTACCTTGCCGGCATGTTCAGACTTGGCCCGCTTAGAAAGCGGGTGTGGTGCGGGCGGAGGGAATTGAACCCTCATGGCCTTGCGGCCTGCGGATTTTCATACCACTTCGGCTTTCGCCGCCCCGCCAGGCGGGTTCGTGGTCTGGACTAACCCTTCACCATGCCCACACGGGGTTTAGGTGCTGCCCGTCTAGTCTCTACACCTTCCCGGAAGCGCTTCCGGGCTTGGCTCGGGATTGCCATTTCAGGTTTCCCCGACTTTGAGCAGTTCTACGCCGTCGGTTTCCCGATGGGCACTCATGTTTGCTTAAGTCCGCTGCGTCTGCCATTTCGCCACGCCCGCGGGAAATTGGCCACAGCCCCATCATAAAGCAAGCAGCGAAGAACTACTCTTCGCCGGCCAAACAGAAGACTTCCACACGGCTGGGGCCTTTCGTCAACACCCCCATGACATCGGACGGGACGGAAACCCAGGCAGCCGGCGGTTCCGCGACACGGGTGAGCGCGCGGCCGGACGCCGCGAGCTGTCAGCGACTGGCGGCGCTTACTGGACCTTGCGGAAATCGATGTTGTCGCCGTCCAGCCGGTATTCGGCCGAGCAGACGTCGCCTCCGCAGATCATGGTCTCATTGCCGCGCAGTTGGCGGCGCGTGATCAAGCCCATGGTCCCGCAGCGGGGACAGGACATGACGGCGACAAATGGGTTTTGCGCATGACCCAGGTGGGACTGGTTTTCCAGCACGAAAACGGTACCGGGGTCCATTCTTTCGGGAATCCATTCTTCCAGGAACTGCAAATCGGCTGACATGGCGCCCTCCGGTTGGTTGAAGTGACAGGGCGGGCTCTGGCTTCCGGCGGCCCTGTAGTACATCAACAGCAGACTGCGAATGGCCACCCGGAGGCTGTTTGCACTCCTCCGGACAAATTCAGTTTGGGTTGCAGCGACCGTTTAAGTCAACCGGAATCGAGTGCCGGGAGTATCGAAGCAGATTCCCTTCCCCGAAGCGGGAAAGCCTGGACTATCGGCCCGTTCCCGCCGCGCCCTGAGCCGGCGCAGCGGCAACCGCATCGATCGCTTTGTAGGTCTCTTCGTTGCGCAGGATGCTCTCGACGTATTCGCGGGTCTCGGTAAAGGGAATGGACTCGACAAACTCATCGATGCCCTGGTAGGGCCCCGCGGCCTGCCAGTCGAGCACACGGTCGTTACCGGCATCGTAGGCGGCCAGGGCATACTCCGGGACCCCGCCGAACTTGTCCAGGGTCTTGCGCAGGTAGCGGGTCCCCAGGCGGATATTGGTGGCCGGATCGAAGAGCTGGAAGGTCTCGAAGTGGCTGACGCCCTCTTCGCGCGCCATGGCCTTGCCCACGGCGGGCAGCAACTGCATGAGGCCATAGGCGTTGGCCTTGGAGACAGCCGTGGGGTTGAATTCCGACTCCTGTCGAATCAGCGAGGCCACCAGGTAGGGGTCCAGATGGTTCTTTGCCGATTCGTCCCGAATGGTGTCCCACCACGGCTCGGGAAAGAGGATGCGCCAGTAGGCCAGGGGAATGGACTTGATGGAAGCAGTGGCGGCGTAGGGCAACGCCCGCTTGAGCGCGCGCATGGCGCGGTAATTCTCGCCGTAGGAGGCATAAATCTGGGCTTCGGCCAGGGCGCTCCAGGAGGAAGAATCGGGATCGGCGGCAATCTCCTGGGCGATGTAGTCGTTCAGCCCGGCATTGGCCAGCAGGCGCGCCTTGGCGAGGTGCGGACTGTCCGCGGGGAAGCTCTCCTTCAGCACCGGGACGGGAGGAGGCTGAAAGCGGTCCAGTTGCGGCTGCGCGACCGGCGGCGCATCGCCCAGCGCGGCCAGGCGTTCGCGCGACCTCTGGGCATAAAAGAAGTGCTGGTAGGCGCGGACCACGGTGCGGTAGTTGGCGGCAGCCAGGGCCGGACGGTGATCCAGGGTCTCATACAGCCGCCCACGCCAATAGAGGGCCGACACGGTTTCGGTGGCTCCAGGATAGAGCCGAATCTGCTCGTCGAACAGGCGCGCCGCATCGGCGAAAAGCCCCTGCCGGTAACTCAGCCAGCCAGCCCGCCAATGCGCGGTGGCGGCGTTTTTGGCGGTGGGAAAATGGGTAGCCAGATAGCTGTAATACTCGATCGCCGTCGGATAGTCGTGGCGCAGCAGGTACATGTTGCCGCTGGAGTAGAGGGCCTCGGCCAGCCACGGGCTTTGGGGAAACCTGGACTGCATCTCCAGTACGATCTGCTTCTGATCGGAGAAGTCGTCGCGATTCCTGGCCAGTTCCATCAGCAGATAGAGTCGCCGCGCGCCGTTTTCGTCTGGAGAATCGGGCAGGGCCCCGGCCTGGCTTGGGGTGAGCCGCTTGAGCTTCAAGTCGCAGGCCGCGGCGGCCACGGAAAATCCGTTGCGGCTCACGGCGTCGAGGCTCGAATGCCGGGCCAGAGCGCGGTACTGTTCGGCGGCGTCGGCGTAGTGGCCGGCGTTGTAGTAGGCGTCGCCCAGGCTGCGCAGCTCGGTGGCAGTCAGGCTGGTTTCGACGCCCATCTGCGTCAGCCGGGCGCGCGCGCTTTCTGCCTCGGAGCTGAGCGGGTGGCTGAGCAGGAGCTTCTTGTACAGCAGTTGGGCCTGCTCGGAATGCCCCTGGAGGAACGCCACCTGGGCCTGCGCAAGCTGGTAGCCGGGACGGTTGGCGGCGTCAGTGCCGGCGGAGGCGGCCAGCGCCCGCTGCGCGCCGGAGGAGTCTCCCATGGCCAACAGGACATTGGCCTCGAGTTCCGGCGCCAGGGGCACAAAGATGCTGTCGGGGTAGCGCTCGGTGAAGCCGCGCAAGAGGGCGGCCGCAGCGGATTCATTGCCCGCCTCGTGGTTGGCGCGCGCTCCCAGGAAGTCGGCGTAGTCGGCCAGTTCCTGGCCGGCCTGGCGGGCCTGGCGCAGGCTGGCTTCCGCGTCGGCATAGCGTCGATCCAGCAGATAGGCGTGACCGAGCGCCAGATAGGCAGCAGCCGCTGCCTCGCCGGAATGCTGGTGCGCATACTTGGTGACCCCGGCATAGGCCGCCGGAGTGCGCAGGGTGGCCAGTTGCTGGGCCATGGGCCGTAGCTCGGCCGAAGCGACAAAGGCCAGCTTGATCCGAGCCGTTCGAGCTGTTCGAGCCGCTTTGGCGGCGCGGCTGGAGGTTTTCTTTCCCTTGGCCTTGGCGCCGGGTTTGACACCGGATTTCGCACCCGCCCTGGCCTTGCTGGCCTGGTGTGCCTTGGTTGCGCTCGAGGCCGTTGGGGCCGTGGTCGAGTCGCCCGAGGACTGCCCCGCCGCCGGAGCGGCCATCATCAGCACGGCAAGCAAGCCGGCCAGGCAGCGGGAAGCCGACCGGTAAGAGGGATTTTGGGAAAGCGGGAACCTCATGTCTTCACTCTAAGCTGCTTTTCCCAAGCGGAGGAGAGCGGGAACCTCGGCCGTTACCGGATAAAACGCAATGGCAGGACATGCAGAGCGCTGAGAACATTGCCTGAAACGCAGTCTCCCGGTTTGGTGCCCCGCACCGGCATCCGGTACACTAGTTTTTTGCGGGCCCGATCTTGCCGGCCTGGAACCCACCCCGCAGCCGGTCCGGCGGATTTCTCGCATCCAAGTCCGATGGCGACCATCCAACCTATTGCAGGAGAACTCGAGCCGCATCCAGACGTAGCCCTTGTGGAAAGGGTGCGCGGCGGCGATGTGTCTGCCTACGATACGCTGGTGCGCAAGTATGAGCGCCAGGTTTTTCGTATCGCCCAGCACATCACGCAGAATCGCGAAGACGCCGAAGATGTGATGCAGGACGCGTTCCTGAAGGCGTACGAAAAGCTGGAGCAGTTCCAGGGGAATTCGAAGTTTTACACATGGCTGGTGCGGATTGCGGTGAACGAAAGCCTGATGCGGCTGCGCAAGCGGCGCACGGGCAAGATGGTCTCGATCGACGAGGATGTGGAGACCGAGGAGGGCAGTGTCCCCAGGGACCTGGCCGACTGGGCTCCCGATCCGGAGCAGAATTACGGGCAGTCGGAGTTGAACGAGATTCTGCGCAAGACCATCCAGGGACTGCCGCAGGGATTTCGGATCGTGTTTGTATTGCGCGACGTGGAAGGACTTTCTACGGAAGAGACGGCCGAAACGCTCGGGTTGAGCATACCGGCCGTGAAATCGCGGCTCTTGCGCGCGCGGTTGCAACTGCGCGAGCGGCTGAGCCGGTATTTCCGCAGGAAGAGGGGGGTTGAGAAGTGACCTGCACTGAGTTTCTGGCCTTGCTCGACGACCTGATCGACGACTCGGTGTCCTCTGAGGCGCGCGCTGAACTGCAACAGCACCTGCGCGGCTGCGAACACTGCGAAGTGACCCTGAACACCACCCGCAAGACCATTGAAATCTACCGCTCGCACGAGATTTACGACCTGCCGCCCGGCCTGCGCGAACGGCTGCACGCCGCCATCATGGCGCGCTGCAAAAAGGGCTGCTGAGCACCTGCGGTGCGGCTAGGCGCTCGCTTTTCGCTCGCATGAGGTTTGTTAGTTCCTCACCCACTTTGCCGACCCACAGGGGATGGAACTTTGGGTGCCTCATCCATTCCGCGTTCTTTGCGGAATGGGTGGGATTGCAAGCACTTTCCTACCAGCCTTTTTTGTTGAACTTGCATTCTTGTTTCTTATCAGGTGGTCAGTCGCCCGGTCATTCCGAGCGCAGCGCCTCGGTAGGATTGACCGACGCCGCACGGTGCGCGGGAAAATAGCTGGCCAGCAAGGCCGACGCAGCCAGCACGCCTGCAACCGCGGCCAGGGTCGACGCGTCCCACGCCTGCACGCCGAACAGCAGCTTGCGCATCAGCATGGCCGAGGCGACAGACCCCGCCAGGCCGACCGCAATCCCCATTGCAATCAGCTTTCCGGCCTCGCCGAAGATGAGCCGGTAGACCGAGTTTCTCTGCGCTCCCAGCGCCATGCGCACGCCGATCTCGCGGGTCCGCTGGCCCACCGAATAGGCGATCACGCCGTAGAGCCCTACCACGCCCAAGAGCAGCGCCAGAGCGGCGAAGCCTCCTATCAGCCAGGCCGCCGAGCGGTGAATATACGCAGCCTCCGAGTCGTCGATGTTCTGCTGCATGGTCCGCTCCCAATCGACGCTCACGTTGGGACTCACCGAATGGATCATGGGCGCCAGGGCGGGCAAAATCGAGCCTGCATCTTGCGAAGTGCGCAGCACAACGGAAAAATAGCCGTCCGGACTCTGATCGAAAGGCTCGTACTCGGCGGGCCACTGCTCCTGATCCAAGCCCGCATCCTTGAAGTTTTCCACCACGCCGACAACCTCGCGAATCGAGGCCGGGGACAATTGCGTATCGCCGAGTTTCCTTCCAATTGGGTCTTCCCCAGGAAAGTACTTCTGCGCAAATGCCTGGTTGATGAGAATGACCTTCGGCTTGCCGGCATTGTCGGCATCGGTAAAGAAGCGCCCGCTCTTCAACTTGACTTGCAAGGTCTGAAACAGCCCCGTACTCACCTCGCGCTCATTGACCTCATTGTGGATGCCGTTGTATGGCTTGCCCACGAAGCGCACCCAATCCGTATTGCAATTGCAACTGACGGGAAGCAAGCTGGTGGCGGCTGCGGACTGGACGCCCGGCAGGCTTCCGGCCCGCTCCAGCACCGCATGTTCGAATGCGACCTGTTGCTGGTCCGTCGAGAAAGCGGCAGAAGGCAAGCCGATATTCAACGTAGCCAGATGGTCGGGTCTGAATCCAAGATCCTCATGCAACAGCTTGTAGAGGCTCTTGCCCAGCAAGCCCGCGCCCGCCAGCAGCACCACGGCGGTGGCCAACTCGATCACCACCAGGTTGGCTCCCATGCGCCGCCACAGCCTGCCGGCCGACCCGCGCGCGCCCTCCGTCAAACCGTCTCGCATGTCCGAGAATCGGAAGTGCAAAATCGGCGTGAGGGAAAACAGAATCCCGGCCAGCACAGCCAGGCAGGCCGCGAAAATCAGCACGCGGGGATTCAGTCCCAGGCCGTGCAGAAAAGGCATCCCGGCCATCCAGTCCTTGGAGATGAGCCGGCTCAATCCCTTCATGCCGAGGTAGGCAAGCCCGAGCCCCATCGCGCTGCCTGAGGCGACCACGGTCAGCGCCTCGGTCACAAACTGCCGGCTCAACCGCGCTCGTGACGCACCCAACGCCCCGCGTACCGCAATCTCGCGCCGCCGGCTCTCCGCGCGCACCAAGAGGAGACTCGAAACATTCACGCAGGCAATCAGCATCAGCAAGCCAGCGCCAGTTAGCAGCACCAGGAGAATGGGCCGGATGTCTCCCACAATCGCCGACGACAGGGGCATTACGCTGGCTCCCTGGCCACGATTGGAGTCGGGATACTGATTCTCCAACTGAAGTGCAACGGACTTCATCTGCGCCAGCGCACCGCTTACGGTGACGCCGTCCTTCAGTCTGCCGACGCCGATCAGATCATGGCAACTGCGCCGCTTCTGGCACTCCGAAGTGGGGCGCAGCGGCTCAAAGAACTCCGCAATCTCCCGCGGCGCAAACTCAAAGTCCTTGGGCAGCACACCCACGATGGTGTATTGCACTCCACTCAAATTCACCGATTGCCCCACCACATCGGGCCTGCCGCCGAATCGCTTTTGCCACGCGCCATAACGCAGCAACACCACCGGAGAGGCGCCGACCGCGTCCTCACCCGGAAGAAAATCCCGGCCCAGCATGGGCTGAATTCCCAGGGTTCCAAAGAACCCCGCGCTTACCTGCAACCCGTGGACCGACTCCGTGCCGGACGGCGTATAGAACTCAAAGCGATGGGCGGTGTACACATCCATGGAGCTGAAAACCGTGTTCATCCGCTTCCAGTCGACATAATCCGGATAGGAGAGATTGCCGCGCGGAAACAGCGCCAAACTCTCCGTCACCTCTACCAGCCGCGCGGGATTCGGATAGGGCAGCGGCTTGATCAGCGCGGCATCGACAAACGCGAAGATGGCCACACTGGCGCCGATGCCCAGCGCCAGAATCACGATCGCCGTGGCCGCAAACCCTGGGTTCTTTCTCAGCTGCCGGAGCGCAAAACGCAAGTCCTGCGCCACGGTTTCAAAGCTGAAACCGACAACCTCGTGGCTGCGCTCCCTGAGCCGCGTCGCATTGCCGAACTGACGCATGGCCCGGAGCCTCGCCGCCTTCGGCGTCATGCCCTCAGCCTGGAAAGCCTTCTCGGCCTGCTCCTGGTGAAAAGCCATCTCTTCGTCCAGTTCCAGGTGAAACCGCCGGCGGCCAAACAGGATCGAGAGCTTGCCCAGAAATGAATGCAACTGGTTCATCTAAACCTCCGGCACATCCTGCAACACGCGGCCGATGGCCGCAATCATCTGATCGAATTGAGAAAGCTCCAGGCCCAACTGCCTGCGCCCCGCCGCGGTGAGCGTGTAGAAGCGCGCCCGCCGGTTGGTTTCGGTGATCTTCCACTCGGCCTTGACCCAGCCCTGCAACAGCAGCCGCTGCAACGCCGGATAGAGCGAACCTTCCTCGACCGTGAGCACGTCGTCGGAACAGCGCTTGATGGAGAGCGCAATGCCGTAGCCGTGCAAGGGCGCCCGCGTCAGGGTCTTGAGGATCAACATGTCCAGCGTGCCAGGCAGCAGATCGGATTTCTTGGCCATGGACGTATATATAGTTTATCTATGGGTAGAGAGTCAATGGACAAATTCTGGGGCTCAGTAAACGGCTCCTCTGCGCTACTCTGTTGCCAGGAGAGCCGCGATGGCTAACTTTATTCAAGTCACTCCGTTCCTGATGGTCGATAACCTCGAACGGGCCCTGGCCTTTTTCAACGGAATTCTGGGTTTTGAAACGCAGTTTCGCACCGGGGACTATGCCTACGTTCACCGCGAGACCGTGGGGTTTCGAATTCTGGAGCAGAGGGGGGGAGAACGCGCCTGCGCCGGGCACGCGGAGGTTTGCCTATTACATCGATGTGCGCAATGTTGGCGAGCTTTACGCCGAACTGAAGCCGCGCCTCGACACGCTGCCAAAAGGGGATGTCCACGGCCCGGTAGATCAGCACTATGGGCAGCGCGAGTTGCTGGTGCTTGCCCCCGACGGGAATCTGCTGGCCATCGGCCAACAGATTGCCGGGTCGTGAGCCTTTACGCCGATTCAGTGCTTGCTGTACATCTCCATCACGTCCTTGCGCAGATCCGCCCGGCTCGATGGGCGAGTGTAGAACATGTGGCCGCCGGGATACTCGCGCACCGCAACCCGCGATGGGTCACCCATGACCGGCATCTGGTCGACGGTCAAAATCGAGCCCATGAACGGGCAGGAGAGATCGTTCCAGCCGTGCACAATGAGCACGCGCAGCTTGGGATCGGCAGCCACGGCCTCGCGCAAATCGGGAACCGACCCTTTGCGCAAATCGTTGTCCCTGTCCCACAGGCGGTTGACCGTGAAGGAAAGGGCGTTATAGCGGGCGTCAACCTTCCAGCCCACCGTGCGGGTGACAAAATCCACCATAGCGGTGGTGAGCGGAGCGACGATGCTGGCAAGAATCGGGTCGTTCGCGCGCTGTTCGGGGGCAAATGGGAAGGGATCGAACGAAGTCACGTTGGAGTCATACACGGAACCGAGTTTGCCCTGTTCCCGGAACACCTCGCGCAGGTAGGCCCCCGTATCCAGCCGTCCTCCGGAGTACTTCACAAATGCCGGGTCGAGGCCGGTCAACTCCGTAACATGCTGGATCATCTTTTTGGCGGCCTCCTCATCGGAGCGCCCCTTGAGCAGCGTGGTCGCGTACTCGCCGCGCGTATAGGCAATCACCTCCGCCATGGCCTGCGGCGTCAGCTTGCTTTCGCGTTCCAAGTGAGCCGCTGCGATCGAAGGCAGGGTCAACATCCAGGGCACCGGCGACAGATCGCCGTTGTCCTCGATGCTGGGGTTCAGATAGGGCGACACCAACACAACTCCGTTCATCGCCACGCCGAGTTGCGACTGTAGAAAATGTGTTACTCGCGGCCCGCGAAACCCGCCGTAGCTCTCGCCCACCAAATATTTCCGCGAACCCAGCCGGTTGTTCTTCACGAGCCAGTCATAGACGATCCGCGAAAGATACTCAATGTCCGGCGTTGTGGAGTAGAACAGTTTCTTGGCCTCGGCTTCGGGCACGGTTGCCCGGCTGAATCCCGTCCCGACCGGATCGATGAACACGAGGTCGGTGAAATCCAGCCACGTGCCTGGATTGTCCACCGGAACCGCGGGGTCCGACGGACTGTCGCCCTCGTTGCCCACCTGCAGATGCTTGGGTCCGAAAGCGCCGAGGTTCAGATAGACGGACGCAGCGCCCGGTCCGCCGTTCAGGGCGAATGTGACCGGACGGTTTTCGCCCTCCATTGTGTAGGCGGTCAGAACCACCTCGCCGGCTATCTTGCTGTCCTTGTCGCGTACGGGAAGCGCGCCCACGGTGACCGTATACTTGAGCGTCTTGCCGTCCAGTTGCATCGACTGCTGCACATGCGCATCGGCAGGCAGCGGAGGCAGCGCCGCCCTGTTGTCCGCTGCAGATTTTTCCGCGGGCGCAGCCTTGTCTGTGGGAGGCGGTTCTCTCTCGGGCTGCGACCAGGCGTACCCGGTAGGAAGCGAAAGGCAACACCAAACGCACGCAATTGGCGCAAACAGTCTCAGAATCCGGAAGGTCCTCATCTCGATACAATACATCGCGGACGCCGGGCTCTGGCACGT
>Ga0302319_10017607_pt1 | contig 13076 bp, 11 predicted proteins | sample Bog_T0_2_FD_203319 | JGI IMG/M metagenome (GOLD analysis project Ga0302319, IMG submission 203319) | Peat permafrost microbial communities from Stordalen Mire near Abisko, Sweden - Bog_T0_2 | ecosystem: Environmental > Terrestrial > Soil > Wetlands > Peat | place: Sweden: Abisko, Stordalen Mire...
AGGGTCAGCAACGACGCCAGGAGGCATGTGTGAATCGGATAGGTTTTCATGTTTGTGTTCATTCCCTGTGCAATGTGTTAACGCCGTCCGCCGCCACCGGCATGCCCGCCTCCACCGCCGCCGGCGTGGCCTCCTCCGCCACCACCCATGCGGGCTCCGCCCCCACCACCCCGGGAACCCATGCTGGAGAACCCGTGATCGCTCTGGGAGCGAGCGGCGCTGCCTTCGTGAACCCCGCCGAACGCGCTGGCTTTGGGGCTGGAAGCATTCGACTGCACTTGTCGGTTGCCCATACGTTCCGTGGCGGGACGTGCGCCGCTTTGCCTCGCCCCTGCCGTGCCTTGTGCCTGGCTCGCGGCTCGGGCTTGCAGATTTTGCCGCGCGGCGCCACCGTAACGACTGGACAGAGCCGCGTTCGAGTAAGGTACGCCTCCGCGGTGCGCGGCATCGTGAGACCAGTTGGCGTTTCCGCTCAGGCTTCCGCCTCGGCTTGCGTTGAGGTTATAACGATGAATAAACCCGTTGTTGACTATGATCTGGCCGCCACCCCAGCCGGGACGCCAGCCCCATCGGCCCCAGCCACCCCAGCCGCCGCCAAACCAGATTCCAATGGGAATCGCGGGGCCGAATCCAAAGTAGATTCCCGGGCCAAAAGGCGGATAGAACCAGTTGGCGTAAGGATAATAGAGAGACGCGCCCCAGATATAAGCCGGATCGTATTCCGGCACGTAGATGACTTGCGGGTTCGCCGGTTCAATGTCAATGACAGGTTGTCCGCCGTCGTTGTTTGTATTGACGACCTGCTGATTGGTGGAAGACAACTTGCCGGACTGTTGCGCCTTGAGGCGCATGCGCTGCACGGCGCTCATCACGTCGCCCTGCTGGCTGAGGAAGGCGTTACCCAGATTGGTTGTCCAGACGATGTCCTGATTCAGCTGCTTGACCACACCGGAAAACGGCACCAGAGCCTGAATGCTGGCGTCCCAGGGCTGCTGCTGCGCGGCCTGAGTGATCGCGGCGCCTGAGAGGGAGGGGTTTCGCTGCATCCACTGGAGCGCTTCGACGATTTCAAGCGGGTAGGTTGACGCCACGAGAATCTGACTGAGCAACGGATCGGGATAGAGCGCTATGGGCGCCACCAGATCGTCGAGTTGATTGGCCGAAAGTGCCGGAGCGGGCGGCTGATCGGGCGGCGGCTGAGCTGCGGCCGGCACAGGCATCAGCCCGATGCAGCACGCGATGCAAGGCGCTAACAGAATGGAAAGTTTCATAGGTCGCGATGACAAATCTGACGTGTGCACGCGGAGTGCCTGCGCGGAGAACCCACAAAACCGGGGAAACAGCGGCTGGTAGCAGGCGACAGATGGTCAACTGACCGGATTTGGTCAAGTGGCTGTGCGCATGCCGGGTTTCGGACGGACGGAAAAGCGGCCATCCACATGCCTGAGTGGGGCCAGGCATGAAAGTCACCGAACAACTACAGGAACTCGGCCAGAGTCTTTGGCTTGACAACATAACCCGCGGACTACTTACCAGTGGAACCCTGGAACGGTACATCGCGGATTTCTCGATAACAGGGCTTACTTCGAACCCCAGCATCTTCGATAAGGCCATCCGCGACACAACCTTTTATGACGATGCGATCCGCGGCCGTACCGGTCCGCCGGAGAAGCTCTTCTTCGAGCTGGCGATCGGGGATCTGTCGAAAGCGGCGGAATTGTTCCGGCCTGTATATGAGGGCACGAACGGCACAGACGGGTGGGTGTCTCTCGAGGTATCTCCTCTGCTGGCTTATAATCCGACCGGGACTCTCACGGCAGCGCGGGAACTGACAAACTCCGCGAGGTGTCCGAATCTGTTCATCAAGATCCCGGGAACCTGGCTTGGCCTCACGGCAATTGAAAACGCCACCTTCGACGGAATCCCCGTGAACGTCACGTTGCTCTTTTCAGGCGAACAGTATCTACAGGCGGCGCGGGCCTATATGCGGGGGATCAGGCGAAGGCTCGATGCCGGTCTCGACCCGGCGGTTCACTCCGTAGCCTCCATCTTCATCAGCCGCTGGGACCACGCCCTCGCCGGCAGTGAGCCCGAAGGGTTTCGGAATCGCCTGGGTATCGCGATTGCGGGGCGGGCCTATCGGATCTATCGCGATTTGCTGACGTCGCCTGAGTGGCTGGAACTCGCGGCGAAGGGCGCCGTTCCGCAACGGCTGCTCTGGGCCAGCACCGGCACCAAGGACCCCAGGGCTTCGGACACGCTGTATATCGGCGGGCTGGCCGCCCCGGAAACCGTGAACACGATGCCGGAGGCCACGCTGCAGGCGTTTGCCGATCACGGCACACTGACCGGCGGCCTCGCGCGGGACGGTGGCGACTGCGAGACGGTACTCACGCATTTCGCCAACGCCGGGATCAACGTGGCAAAGATGGCCGAGCATCTGCAGCGTGAGGGCGCGGAAGGATTCGTCACTGCATGGAAGGACCTGATGTCGTGTATTGAGTCCAAGGCTCGGCCCGCAGCCGTGGTTAAGGCTGCGGTTTAGCGCAGAGGTTAACAGAGATGATTGAAACGAACAGCACTGTCCAGACGCCGAAAGGCGAGCCGACCGTACTGATTTCGGCGACCGGGAACCGGCCGCCCGACATTCACCCCAACGGAGACGGGCCGCCGTCGATAGAGTTCATGAATACCGAACCGCCCGTGTGGTTAGGCAAGATGTTGAAGTGGCTCTTTCCTGTGGCGGCAGTGCTCTTTGTGGTGCTGATCGCGGTTCCCGTGTTCCTGCAGAAGTGGCTGTGGATGCGCCAGCTGAATTACTCGGTCATATTCTGGACCATGTTTTCAGCGCGAGCGGGGTTGACCTGTTCGGCGTTCGTGTTTGCGTTCCTCTTCTTGTGGCTTAACGTACGTTGGGCTGCACGGAACAGCCTCTCGCTTTCGGTTGCGAGATCCCGTGGTGAGGCGACCGATGCAAAACTCAACGCGATCGCCGTGACGCAACACATCGTGACGCGCGGCGTAGTGCCGATTGTTGGGATCGTCGCAGCAATTTTCGCAAGCGGCATGTATACGAAGTGGGATACCTACCTGCGGTTTCGTTATGGAGGCGCGTTCGACCTGGCCGATCCCATTTTCGGCCGCGATCTCGGCTTCTATATCTTCCGGCTCCCGTGGTACGAATTGCTCCAGGGCAGCATTGCCATCGTCGCTTTCCTCGCTATCGTGGCCGTTACAGTTCCCTACGGCTATTTCGGGTTCATGCGATTCACGGGACGCATGTCCGATGCCAGTGTGAATGTCGCGGCGAAGCATACGTCGCTGCTGCTGATCTTACTCGCGGCCATGCTCGGCTGGGGCTATTACCTCGATCGCTTTGACCTGTTGTATTCAACCCGAGGCGTCGTTTACGGCGTAGGCTACACAGCCGATCATGTAACGATTGCGGCTCTGTGGGCGATGACGGCGGTGTCCGCCGCGGCATGCCTGCTTCTGGCGCTCAATTTTTTCCGGCCACGCTGGAAGGCTATCGCTATCGGAGGCGTTTGTTACGCCGCACTATACATAATCGCTGTATTGATGGTGCCCGCGCTCGTCCAGAAATTCGTCGTGCAGCCTAATGAACTTGCGCTCGAAACGCCCTATCTCAAGAATTATATCGAGTTCACGAGAAAAGCCTACCGGCTCGACGCAATTCAGGAGACCGCTTACCCCGCGATGGCCGATCTCACGCCGGAGGTTCTCGCGCGGAATAACGATACGATTCAGAACATCAGATTATGGGACAAGCGTCCTCTGCTGCAGACCTATCAGCAAACACAGGCCATTCGCCTCTACTACAAGTTCGACACCGTAGACGTGGACCGATACCATCTTGCGGACGGCTATCACCAGGTGATGCTGTCGACCCGCGAACTATCGCCGGAGTTGCCGGCCGATGCACAAACCTGGGTGAACCAGAATCTGCAGTTCACGCATGGTTTCGGGCTTGTGATGAACTTCGTTTCGAAGAGCATCGGCGGAGGCTTTCCGGAATATCTGATTCAGAACGTTCCGCCCCAGTCGTCGTTCGGACTCAACGTGACCCAGCCCGCCATTTACTACGGCGAAGGCATGCCGGGATCGCGTATTGTTGCCACCGGAGTCAAGGAATTCGATTATCCGCAAGGCAATCAGAATGTCTACACCAGCTACCAGGGCAAGGGCGGAATACCGATCGACAGCTTCGGAAAGCGGCTTCTGTTCGCGTGGACGCAGGCCGATATCAACATCCTGCTGACGGGTTATCTGAAGCCGGAAAGCCGCATTCAGATCTGGCGCAACGTGCAGGAGCGCGTGTCGCAGGTGGCGCCGTTCCTCAAACTCGACGCCGATCCCTACGCCGTTCTCAGCGAAGGCAAGCTCTTCTGGATACAGGATGCCTACACCGTTTCAGACCGCTTTCCCTATTCGAACCCGCGCACATCGGACATCGGCGCTGGGTTAAATTACATTCGCAACTCTGTGAAAGCCGTGGTTGACATGTACGACGGCACCGTGTCGTTCTACGTCATGGACCCACGGGACCCCGTCCTGCAGGTCTATAATCGGGCGTTCCCGGGAGTCTTCAGGAACCTGGACACGATTTCGCCCGACCTGAAGCTTCACCTGCGCTATCCCCAGGACCTCTTTGCAATCCAGGCCACGCAATACCAGACCTTCCATATGACCGATCCTCAGGTGTTCTACAACCGCGAAGATCAGTGGGTACCGCCGCAGGAGAAATACGACGGCAAACTCAGCCCGATGGAGCCCTATTACATTCTGATGAAGCTGCCGGGAAGCGATCAGCTCGAATACCTGCTGATGAGTCCTTTCACGCCCCAGAACCGGGACAATATGATTTCGTGGCTGGCTGCGAGATCGGATTTCCCCGATTACGGCAAGATGCTCTTCTATCAGCTACCCAAAGATAAGCTGACCTACGGCCCGAATCAGGTAGGCGCGATGATCGACCAGAGCACGACGATTTCCGAGCAACTGACGCTGTGGGATCAAAAGGGTTCGGGCGTGATTCGTGGCAAGCTGGTGGTCATTCCGATCGAAAACGCGTTCCTTTATGTTGTGCCGCTCTACCTGAGAGCGGAAGGGACGAATTTCCCGCAGCTCAAGCGCGTGATTGTCGCAACGGGCGACAAAGTGGTGATGAGGCCCACGCTGGATGAGGCGCTGGGAGCGCTGTTCAGTTCGGGTGAAGGCGCGGTCGTGCCTGCGGCGGCTGCGACACAACCCGCAACCACGGCGTCGCAACGAAATACCAGGTTGGACCAGGAAAAGCGGCAACTGGCGGAGGCGCAGAAGGCGATCGACTCCCTCAAGGCTCTTCTGAATGCGAGTCCCGGAAAGTAGTACCCTGAACACGGCTACCGCCCCGGCGGGTCTCACCACCGAAGAAGCGAAGAAGCGTCTGGCGCAGTCCGGCCCAAACGCCATGCCGGATACGGCCCAGCATCCTCTTGCCAGAGCATTTGCTCAATTGTGGGCACCGGTGCCGTGGATGCTGGAACTGGCCATCGTCATGGAAGTGGCGCTGGGAAGGTATGTGGAAGGCTCCATCGTCGCTGTGTTGCTGGGGGCCAATGCAGGACTGGGATTCTTTCAGGAAGGGCGGGCGCAGGCGACTCTGGCGGCGATGAAATCGCGCCTCGCGCTGAACGCCGTAGTCAGGCGGGACAACGCCTGGGTTACGGCACCGGCGGCGAGCCTTGTCGTGGGAGATGTTGTGAAGCTGTCGCTGGGTGGCATTGTCGCGGCGGACCTGCGGCTGATGGACGGATCTGTGCTGCTGGACCAGTCGATGCTTACGGGCGAATCGGTTCCCGTGGAAGCTGCGGCCGGGTTCGAAACCTACGCGGGAGCCCTGGTGCGGCGTGGCGAGGCCGTCGCGGAAGTTACGGCTACCGGGGCGCGAACCAAGTTCGGGCGCACTGCGGAACTGGTTCGAACCGCGCATGTGGAAAGCACGCAGCAGAAGGCTGTCTTGCGGGTGGTCGGCAATCTCGCGGTGTTCAGTGGCGCCATGATCGTGGTTCTGATCGTCTACGCCCATCTGCTCGGGATGCGGATCGCCGAGATCGTACCTTTGGTTCTGACGCTGGTGCTGGGGGCGATTCCGATAGGCCTGCCGGCCACGTTTACGCTGGCGGCCGCGCTGGGCGCAAGAGAATTGGCGAAGCGGCACGTTCTGCTCACAAGGTTGTCCGCCGTGGACGAAGCCGCTTCTATCGACGTGCTGTGCGCGGACAAAACCGGCACGCTCACGCAAAACGAACTGACGGTAACCGCGGTGCATCCCGCGCCGGGCATTGACGAAGCGCATGTTCTCGCTCTGGCGGCGCTGGCGAGTTCGGATGGCGGGCAGGATTCAGTGGATATGGCGATCCGGGCCGCAGGGCTGAAGAAGGTCGTCGCCGATCCGCTGAAGCTGACTCAGTTCATTCCTTTCGATCCGGCAAGCAAGATGTCTGAAGCCACGGCCTCAGACGCGGGCGGCGCCACTGAGCGAATCGTAAAAGGAGCCTTCGCTGTGGTGTCCGCCCTCGCGCCCGCCGTGCCCGATGCCGCGGCTGCGGCGAGCGCGTTTGAGGCGCAGGGATTCCGCGTACTGGCTGTCGCATCGGGTCCGTCGGCGGCAATGAAACTGGCGGGAATTATTGCGCTCAGCGATCCGCCGCGGGCCGACTCCGCTTCTCTGATCGCGCAGTTGAGCAAGCTGGGCGTGCGCGTCGTGATGGTGACCGGGGATGCCCCCGCGACAGCGGCCATCGTGGCCAGGGCGGTCGGTCTGCCGGGAAAGGTCTGTCCGGCGGGTCCCATCCCCGCCGACGCGAAACCCGAGGATTTCGCAGTTTTCGCGGGTACGCTTCCGGAGGGGAAATTCCAGCTTGTAAAGGCTTTTCAGAACTCCGGCCACACTGTGGGAATGTGCGGCGATGGCGTCAACGATGCGCCCGCGCTGCGCCAGGCGCAGATGGGAATCGCGGTATCCACCGCGACGGACGTCGCCAAGTCGGCGGCCGGCATTGTACTCACTGAACCGGGACTGGGCGGCATAGTAGCATCGGTCCAGGAAGGCCGGATTACATTTCAGCGCGTCCTGACTTATACGCTGAATTCGGTCACTAACAAGATCGTCAAGGTATTCTTTCTTGCCGCGGGTCTCTTCATGACCGGCCATGCCATTCTGACCCCGTTGCTCATAGTAATCAGTATGCTCGGCGGAGATCTGCTCGGTATGTCCGTGACTACGGACAATGTGCTGCCCTCCGCGTTACCGAATACATGGCGAATCCGGCAACTGACGATGGCGGGTGTCTTTATGGGCGTTTCGGAGTTGGTCTTTTGCATCGGCGTCCTTGTGGCTGGCAGGTCCCGGCTGGGACCGGGAATTGAGACGCTGAGAACTCTGGCCTTCGTAATCGTGGTATTCGGCAACCAGGTGTCGATCTATCTGAATCGCGATCGGCGGCGACTGGGATCGTCTCGCCCAAGCTGGTGGCTGGTAGGCTCTTCCGTGATCGATGTAGGGTCCGCGTCCGCACTGGCGATCTTCGGCATTGCTATGGCGCCGTTACCAATGGTTCCGGTGCTGTGCACGTTTGTTGCAGCGGCGATTTTTGCTTTCGTTCTCGACTTTATAAAAGTGCCTGTATTTCGCAGGCTGGGCATCGCCTGAAATAACGAGATGTGGACCTTTGCGTGCTCGGTTGCTCGCGACAACCGACATCGTCTGTGAACGCTTCCCTTTGCCCGCGGGTCCCCGCCGCTTCCACAAGCTGTGCGCGCCTTGTCGGTTGTCGACATTATGACTGCGATGAAACGAGTAGAACGACATCGGATCGGCCGGATCGGCTGGCTGCGCGCCTCGGTCCTCGGAGCCAACGACGGTATTTTGTCAACCTCCAGTCTTGTACTCGGGGTTGCTTCGGCGCATGCCACCCGGGGCAATATCCTGGTGGCCGGAGTTGCAGGCCTGGTCGCGGGTGCGATGTCCATGGCCGCGGGAGAGTACGTGTCGGTCCATTCGCAGGCGGACACGGAAAAGGCCGAGTTGGAAGTGGAGCGTAAGGAACTGGCCTCGGACGACAAGGGAGAACACAGAGAACTGGCGGCTATCTATGTAGGCCGCGGGCTTGAGCGTTCGTTGGCCAAGCGGGTTGCGCAGGAGTTAATGGCACACGATGCCTTGGGCGCGCACGCGCGCGATGAACTGGGGATTACCGCGACGCTTGAGGCTCGCCCCGTTCAGGCCGCGCTCGCGTCGGCCGCCAGTTTCACGGCGGGAGCAGCGATGCCTCTGCTCGTGGCTATCCTCGTCTCTCAGGACCTTCTGATCCCGTTTGTCTCCGGCGCTTCGCTCGCCATCCTCGCATTGCTGGGCGGATTGGCGGCCCGCGTCGGCGGAGCGAACATGACAGCCGGTGCTTTGCGCGTCACTTTCTGGGGAGCGCTGGCAATGGCGGTCACGGCAAGTGTCGGCGCGGCCACAAACCTGCTGATTCGACAGTAATCCCGGCTCTCCGGGTATTCCCAAATCAGGAGCATTTTTATGAATGAATACAGACAACCACGTAGTTGACGCGCACAACGCAGCTGCCCAGGAACATGAGACCACGGCAAAGAGTCACCGCTCGGCAGCCGAACATTGCAGCAAAGGCAATCACGATCATCCACGCCGAAGGCGAATACTCGGCCGCCGAAAAACTCGGCATGGCGGCTGAGATTATTCAGCGCCAGCCCGCCGCCATGCAGTTGCGCTACCTGCAGACGCTGGTCGAGATCGGCGCGGAGAAGAACACCACTGTCATTTTCCCGGTGCCCATCGATATCCTCAAAGGGTTTATCGGGAAGCTGGAATCATAACCGGCGTCTGACTGCGCCGAGCGCAACCAAGCCGCATCCGAGCATCAGCAAGGTTCCGGGTTCGGGCGCCGCGCTGAGTCCGGTGAACGCCAGACCGCCCGGGTTGCTCAGGCTCGCGCTGGCGAAGACGCCGATATACGCGCCGGTCGAGCCGTTGTATTCGAGTACCTGGTTCGAGTTCGATGCGACGAAGAGGTTGTTGCCGGGACCAAATTCTATGCCGTCCGGGAATTCCAGTCCGCCGCTTCCCGATGCCACGAAAGCCTCACTAAACGCGCCGGTTGCGCCGTTATATTCCAGGACCTGGTTGTTATAGAGGCTTGCGACAAAAAGATTGCCGTTCGGGCCGAAAACTATACCCTCCGGAGAGCTCAGCCCGCCGCTCCCTGTTGTGACGAATGTGGTTAGGAACGCGCCGGTCGTTCCGTTGTATTCGAGTACCTGGTTATTCAAGGCATCGGCGACGTAGAGATTGCCGTTCGGGCCGAACGTGAGAAAATCCGCGTATCCCAGTGCGCCGCCCGTTGAAACAAAGGTCTCGAGGTACGCGCCTGTCGTGCCATTGAACTCCAGAACGCTGCTATTGAACGGGTTGTCGTTCACCACGTAGAGATTCCCGCTGGGGCCGAAAGTCAGCCCCGGCGCCATTGAGCAGTCCACCGCTTCCGGCTGATACAAAGGTCCCCAGGGACGCGCCGGTCGTGCCGCTGTACTCGATCACGCTGCCGATGGACCCATCCGTGACGTATACGTTGCCGTTGGGGCCGACCGCGATATCGACCGGATTCGAGACGGCGGTGTCCCCGACGTAAGCTCCCGTGGAACCGTTATAGACATTCAGATAGTTGCTCCCGTTGCTGGGCACGAACAGAATCGGCCCGGCCTGCATCACCGCGCTCACCATCAGGAATAAGACTGCCGTTCTCATCTTCATAACTTTGTTTCCCTCTCGTCAGGTAAAGCGCAATAATTAGCTGAGAACGGACAGCGCGTAGGAAAATTGGAATCATGAGTCAGTCGGGCGGCGAAAAGGAACTTATTATCGGCAACAAGCAGTTGATCAGCCTGTTTTTCGTGGTGGTGGCGCTGTGCGGCGTTTTCTTCGCCATGGGCTACATGGTGCGCGGGAACTCGCTCAAGGGATCGGTGTCCACCACCACGACCGATTCCAATTCGGCCGCGCCATCGGATTCCGTTAAGCGGCAGCAACCCGAGCCGCCGGCCGAAACCACCGATGCGTCAACGCCGTCTACACAGCCCGGCGATACGCCGCCCGCTCCTGTCGAAACGCGGCCCGCTCAGGACACCGCCGCGCAGACGCTCACCGCCGACGTAAAATCCGCCCCTCCGGTCCCGGCTAAAGTGGAAGCCCCTCCGCCACCGCTGGGTGCGCCACTGGAACCGGGCACGTACGTCCAGGTCGCCGCACTGGCCCGCGGCGACGCCGATTCGACCGCCCGTACTCTGCGCGAACAGCACATGCCGACGTTTGTTGTGGCCAGCCCGAAAGAAGGTTCATTCCGCGTAATGGTCGGGCCGTATCATCTGACGAGCGACGTTGCAGACGCCAAGGCAAAGCTCAAGACTCTCGGCTTTTCCGACACCATCGTGCGCAAACAGCAGTGAAAAGCGCTGGGTAGTAAGTCTTGTCCGCCGAAGTTTGTAATGAATCCGATGCGGGCACGTAAGGCTTTTCGCAGGAGCGCCTCAGTTCACCCAACTGCCGCAGCCAAATTCCTGCGCCCTCCAGCATCGACGTGAAGCGAAAACGCTCAGAGGGCGCTCGGACTTTGGCTTTGGTCGCTGCCGGTGAAACGTACGGAGCGGCACGGTGCCTGGGGCTCTCTCATCTGCATCCATTCCTGCGGGAACACCCGAAGAGCCGAACACGGGGGAAGAAGATCACGTTGCTGAGGTCGACCCATCTCCGCCCGATGTTTAAGTGTCAGGCGGTTCCGCGTGGCCGATGTCCTACCAGCGCTCGTATTGCTCCACAGGCAAGGTGATGAGTTCGGAAAGTTCTCTCTGCCCGGGCGTGGAGTGGGCGAGCGAGTCGATCCACTCCACTTTCGGCGATGAGCCATTCGTTTTCACGGTCGGTCCGGATAGTATCCGCGATTTCTTTCACCTGCAGCCGACCCTCTCCACTTTATCCTTCGCTTTCGCCGCTGCTACTGTCTGCCATTGCATATTGAAAGGAGAGTCGGCCCCGCCACACGCCAACGGCTTGACATGATCGATCACATATCCGGGACAACCGCCGCTCGAGCGTCCCGTACCCGGACATGGCTGCGTCCGTTCGAACTCCCGCTTTGCCTCAGTGCTCCGCGCAATCCTGCCGCTCTCATCACGCTGGCAAGTTGAACAGGCGCCCCGGGGCTTTGCCCGATCATGTGCGTGGACGACCGTCCCGTTCCGGGTAACGTATTCGCGGACGTGCTCAACCGACGGCAACGCTGCTGGAATCGGCTTTGGCCTGAGCTTCTGGATTGCGGTCAGCAATGCGATGCCGGCGAGCAGAGCGATAAACAGGCGCCGCATAACCACTGGGCGCATTCTAACATCCGCTGAAACGCTGCAATACCCCCTCGATCGGTTCGGCGTCACCACGAGGAGCGCTTAGCGCACAATCATCAGGAGCAAAGTGAGACTGAAAGCGTGTACTCGCTCCGCGCCAGGCGAAAGCCAGGCGGCAGGGCCCTGGCCCCACGAGGGGTATGAGCTGAATGGCCTTTAGAAATGCGGACTTCGACGGCTATTTCCCCGGCGCAACCGGTTCATCGTCGAAAACAATCGTCGAATTCGAATCGTATTTCCGATAATCCCGGAATTCAAGCTCCACCTTCGTCAGTGTCTTATAGAACCGGGCAATCTCGACCGCCTGCGTGGGCAGCAAAAACTCCTTTTCCCCAATCCTCACCGGCCCGTAAAGGACATCGAGCTGAACACCGATCTCGACATCGCGGCCCATGCGGCGGACCGACGCCGGTTCCGTCTCGATCTGAATACGGGTTACCGCGCCGGTGTCGCAATCCGACGTGACGAAACCGTGATGCGCGAGTTTCACATGATCTGCATCGGCAACCATCATGTACGTAGTCGTTTCCAGCGGAACCCGATAGCGGAAGACACACGACCGCTCGCCCGATGACGATTCCTCGTGATCCCATTCGAATTGCGCGGCGGCCCGGGCGTTAAAGATCTGCCGCAACGATGTGCCGAATTCCAGCCCCGGCCGAAAGTAGCCCTTTTTGACACCTTTCTCGGCATGAGCCATTTTGCCATTCACCCTGAGCAGGCGATAGTGCTCATGATGGGAGATGTAGCCGAGTTCCATTTCGCGGGTTTCCAGCAGCTTCCAGCGTTTGCCGGAACCGGACTGATCCGCGCTGCGCGTTGTCAGCTGCGTACAGAGAAAGTCCTGCAGCCGGGCATCGTAGCTGAGCGCCGCCTCGCGCATGCGCGCGATCATATCGGCCCGGTCGGCGGCCGCGGCAAACCGGGCGAGCAGCGCGCACGCTATGAGAGTTCGTTTCATCAATTCGCGGTGGGCCTGCGCTCCACATGATCGATCACAACCACGGGCATCGGGTGCTTCTGCAGTGCCAGCTTCAGTCCCAGCTGGCGTTCAAGTGCCTCGAAGACCGTAAGCTCCGCCGTCGGATCGGCCGAAGGAGGAGCTCCGTCGGCGCCCTCACCCGCTACGACAGGTTGCTTTCCGACGCTCCCCAGCGTCCGGCCCCTCGGCGACCAGGTCGCGTTGAAATCGTAGGTCCCTTTCAGCCCGGTGAGGTCAACAATCTGGCGGTCGATATAGCCCTTCGCCACGCCCGGTAGCTTCTCGGCCAGTTGCGCCATCGTCACGTTGGTGCAGGTGTATTTCCGGCCGCCGTCCGCCGTGTTCATCGTGCACGCGGAGCGCCCCGCCGGATCGGCATCGCGCAGCTTCGGCTTCAGGGCCGTGAGTGCGTAGATGGTCACAGGCTGCACATCCTTATGAACTTTCAGCCCGAACCGCTCGGCCAGAAGCGAGCGCAGCATCATGCTCAGAGTGTCCGGCGACGCCGTGGGCGCGGTCTTCGCGACGATGTCGAATTTCGCCGCATCCATCCACTTTTCCGTCCCCTTCAGTTCCTCGTCGTCCACCTGATAAGCGAACTCGATCAGATCCTTGA
>Ga0302319_10017608_pt1 | contig 13076 bp, 7 predicted proteins | sample Bog_T0_2_FD_203319 | JGI IMG/M metagenome (GOLD analysis project Ga0302319, IMG submission 203319) | Peat permafrost microbial communities from Stordalen Mire near Abisko, Sweden - Bog_T0_2 | ecosystem: Environmental > Terrestrial > Soil > Wetlands > Peat | place: Sweden: Abisko, Stordalen Mire...
AAGCCGGTATGGGTGTGGGCGGCCACGGCGTTGCCGAGATTGGAACCGATCAGAGTGCCTTCGATAATCTTCCCAAAGCCATCGGCAACATAGACGTCGCCGATCTGGAGTTCATTGATCGGCCAGCCATTGTTTCCGCTCACTCGACCCTCCGCTTTGCCCTCGGCGGCAATAGCTTTGGTCATGTCAGGCCGTGTGGGCATATATTGTGCTGTGAGCGCGCGGCCCGCAAAGGGTTTCTCCATGTGAAGAGCCTGCCAGCCGGACTCAAATTGATTGCGGTAGCCTTTTTCGCGGAGAAACTCCCAGACGTCTTCAATGGACTGATCGACTGCCCGTTTGAGCAGCGCGTCAGGCAATTTCGGCCGTCCGTCCGGGAATCGATCTCCCTTCCACTCCGACGTGTAAAAAAGCATCTGATCGCGTGTCATCTTCACCTGGCTGAATGCAGGCGATATGCCCGATAAGAAGCAGGCCAGCAAGAGAATCAAAGTCGCTTTTTTCATGCAAGTCTCCATTTTCAGTTAGATTACTGAGTCTGAAATTCGCCACAATAAAAGCTGTCATCCTGAGCGGAGTGGGCGCATTCTTTGCGCCCAACGGAGTCGAAGGACCTGCATTTCCATCGCAAATACTTCGACGAACTTCCCACTCACCATACTAGTACCGAGACCGCGTGATTTGGTAATTGTATGAATGTAGCGCCGGCCTCCTGGCCGGCTGTAGCGCGGACGTCCTCGTCCGCGTTGGAACACTCCCATTAGAATGCAAGGCAGCTTGTCCTGGTTAGCTGAAAAGCGCGTCATCCCACGACTGCGCTTCGTTCCACATGGGCGTCGGCGCAAAGTACTCCGTGCCGGGTTTAAGATGGCGCTTCAGTTCATCGTCGTTCAGCGCAATTCCCAGCCCCGGAGTTTCCGGGACCTTGATAAAGCCCTTGTTGATGATGGGCTTCTCAATTCCCGTGACCAGATCCTGCCAGAACGGCACGTCGAGCGAGTGGTTTTCAAGAGCGAGGAAGTTGCGAGTGGCAGCGGCGCAGTGGACGCATGCCATGCAAGCCACCGGTGTTCCGGCAAAGTGCATCGCCATGGGGACGCCATAGCGATATGCCATGTCGCCAATGCGGTGCGTCTGGAGAATGCCGCCAGAGGTAGCCAGGTCCGGATGAATCTTGTCTACCGCGTGGTTGCTGCAGAGCTTCTCGAAGTCTGCGATCTCGTAGATATCCTCACCGGTCAAAGTGGGCGTCGGGCTGGCCTCCGTGATCTCCTTCAAAAGATCGGTGTAGTACCAGGGAATCACGTCTTCCATCCACTCCAGATTGAATTTCTCCCACGCCCTGCCCAGTCGAATGGCCGACTTCACGCCGATGTGGCCGAGGTGATCGATCGAGAAGGGTATCTCATATCCGACCGCGCCGCGCACTGCCGCCACATACTCGCAGAGCCGGTCGATGCCCTTGTCGGTAATCTCGGTCGCTACAAAGGGATAAGGCTGATCGCGCAACTCCCAGCTGCTTTGACCGGCAGGCTTCATCACCATGCCCGGCATTCCCTCCAGAAGGCGAATGCCAATATCCATCTTCAGCCAGGTGAGACCCATCGCCACGCGCCCTTTGGCCCGCTCCGCGCACTCTGCCGGCTCCGGCGACTCTTCTGTATCGGCGTAAATGCGGATCGAATCGCGCCATTTGCCGCCAAGCATCTGGTAGACAGGGATGTTGTAAACCTTGCCTGCGATGTCCCAGAGCGCCATCTCAACAGCGCAAACGCCACCAGCCTGGCGAGCGCCGCCGCCAAACTGGGCGATCTTCTGAAAGAGATAGTCGATTTTGAGCGGATTCTCGCCGACCAGGCGGCTCTTGAGCACCATGGCGTACTGTGGACCCGCGATGTCGCGCACTTCGCCCAGCCCATAGACGCCCTGATTGGTGTCGATGCGGATGAGGACGCATGGGCTTGGTCCCGGCTTGACGATCACTGCATAACGCATATCAGTAATCTTCAAGGTTGACGGGCTGGAGAATTGATTCACATCCTTGATTGCAGGCTCTGTAGCGGCAGCCTCCGCACTCCGGCCAAGAGCTCCGCCGGCCAGCAAGGCCAATGAGGACTTGAGAACGCTACGGCGGTTAGGGTTGGGCCTGTTGGAATCAGACATTTTCAGCTATTCCTTTCAGCTTCAAACTTTGGCTGACTCATTCTACACCTGAAGCTGCGCGAGTCATTCGGTCCGCTCCATACTGCCCGAACAGGGCGCGAACAGATACACTAGAAAGTTGCTGTTTGCCCCGAGTATGAATCAAGTAGACCAAGACCGCATCTGGATGCAGCGCGCCCTCGAGCTGGCGCGGCGCGGCCTCGGGCTTGCCTCGCCCAATCCCGCCGTGGGCTGCGTGATTCTCGATAGCAAGGGCGAAGTGGCCGGCGAGGGCTGGCACGAGTATGACCGGCTCGACCACGCCGAAGTCGCCGCTATCAAAGCCGCTGGGTGCCCCATCCTTTCCGCGTCCTTGGCGGAATGGGTGGGAACTCTGCGCGGCGGCACGGCCTACGTCACCCTGGAGCCTTGCAACCACACTGGACGCACCGGCCCCTGCACCGAGGCGCTCATCAACGCTGGCCTCCGGCGCGTCGTCGCCGCCACCATCGATCCCAACCCCGCTGTCGCCGGCCACGGCCTGGACCACTTGCGCGAGGCGGGCCTTGAGGTAGTTGTGGGCGTATGCGAAGCTGACGCCCGCCGCCTCAACGAGAGCTTTGCTCATTGGAGCCAGCATCAGCGCCCCTTTGTCCTGATGAAGGTGGCCATGACGCTGGACGCGCGCATCGCGCCGCCGCCCGGCGAGCAGGCGCCCCGCCAGCCCTATTGGATCACAAGCGAGGCCGCCCGCGCCGCCGTGCAGCCGCTGCGCTGGCAGGCCGACGCCGCGCTGACCGGCGTGGACACCGTGCTGGCCGACGACCCCCTGCTCACCGACCGTAGCGGGCAGAAGCGCCGCCGCCCCTTGCTGCGCGTGGTGCTCGACTCGGCTCTGCGTATGCCCCTCGACTCCAAGATGGTGGCCACGGCGCACGACGATCTGGTCGTCTTCACCGTCTCCACCGACGAGGCGCGGAGCAGGGAACTGCGCCGGCGCGGCGTGCGCGTCGAGGTGCTGCCCGCCGAAGCTGGCCGCGTTCCGCTCGACAAGGTTCTCGACAAGCTGGGCGAAGAGCAGATTCTCACGCTGCTCACCGAAACCGGCACACGGCTGAACACGGCTCTGCTCGCCGCCGGACTGGTGGACCGCATCCACCTCTTCGTCTCGCCGCAGATCATGGGTTCCGACGCCGTGCCAGCCTTTCGTGGCATGAGTAGCGCCATCCGCATGGCCGAGGTCGAGGTCGAGCGCTATGGCAACGATCTTGGGCTGTGCTCACTGCTCAGAGACCCGTGGCCGGTGATGCAGGGAACAGGGAATAGGGAATAGGGAACAGTTTTACATTCCGGGCTTTTTTACTGATCCCTGTTCCCTGTTCCCTGTTCCCTGTATTTACTGCGGCGCGGGCAGATTCGCCGGATGCTCTGTGGCCGTCACCGCGGCCAGCACATCCACCGTCGCGGGCAGCGCCGTGGGCAGCGGGCCTTCCAGCGCCAGCTTCAGCACCTCGTCCATATTCTCCACAAAGTGCAGCTTCATCGAGTTCTTGATGTTATCCGGCAGCTCGGCAATGTCTTTTTCGTTGGCGCGCGGCAAAATCACTTCAAAAATTCCGGCGCGCAGAGCGGCGAGCAGCTTTTCCTTCAGTCCGCCAATCGCCAGCACCTTGCCGCGCAGCGTAATTTCGCCGGTCATGGCGATGTCGCGCCGCACCGGAATCTTGGCCAGCGCACTGGCCAGCGCCGTCGCCATGGTGATGCCCGCCGAGGGGCCATCCTTGGGAATCGCGCCTTCGGGCACGTGCAGATGCAGGTCCACGTTGCGATAAAACTCGCGGCTCAGGCCCAGCGCCTGCGCCCGCCCGCGAATATAACTCAGCGCCGCCTGCGCCGACTCCTGCATCACGTCGCCTAACTGCCCCGTGATGGTCATCTTTCCCTTGCCGTCCAGAACCTGCACTTCCGTGGTAAGAATGCTGCCGCCCACTTCGGTCCACGCCAGGCCAGTGACCAAACCAACTTCGCTCTTTTCATGCACCTCGGAGTCGCGATACTTGGCCACGCCCAAAAACTCGCTGATATTCGCCGCGGTCAGCTCTTCCTTGTGCTTTGCGCCCTGCTTAACCACCTTGCGGGCTACCTTGCGGCAGACGTTGCCGATCTCGCGCTCCAGGTTGCGCACACCGGCCTCGCGCGTGTAGTTGCGGATGATCTCGGTGATCGCGTCGTCCTTGAAAACAATATTCTTCTCGCTCAAACCGGTCTGCTCGCGCTGCTTCTTGACCAGATACTGCTTTGCGATCTCCAACTTTTCCTGCTCGGTGTAGCCTTGCAGGCGCAGCACTTCCATGCGGTCTTGCAGCGCCGCCGGCACGGTGTGCAATACATTGGCCGTGGCCACAAACAGCACTTGCGACAGGTCGTAATCCACGTCGAGATAGTGGTCCTGAAAGGTCGAGTTCTGCTCCGGGTCAAGCACTTCAAGCAGCGCCGAGGCCGGATCGCCGCGAAAGTCCGAGGCCATCTTGTCCACTTCGTCCAGCAGGAAGACGGGATTCTTTGTGCCCGCCCGCTTCATGTGCTGAATGATCTGCCCCGGCAGCGCGCCGATGTATGTGCGCCGATGGCCGCGAATCTCCGCCTCGTCGCGAATCCCGCCCAGTGAGAGCCGCACAAACTTGCGGCCCGTGGCCTTGGCAATCGACATTCCCAGCGAGGTCTTGCCCACCCCCGGCGGCCCTGCAAAACAAAGAATCGAGCCTTTGGGATTTTTAACCAACTGGCGCACCGCAAGAAACTCAAGAATGCGATCCTTGATCTTTTCGAGGCCATAGTGATCCGCGTTCAGTACCTTCTCGGCGTAATCAATCGAGCGCGTCTCCTTCGACCGCTTCTTCCACGGTACGGCCAGCAGCCAGTCAATGTAATTGCGGCTCACCGTGGATTCGGCCGACATGGGCGGCATCGCTTCAAGTTTTTTCAGCTCCTGAATCGCCTTGTCGAGCACCTCCTTGGGCATTCCGGCGGCTTCAATCTTTTTGCGCAGTTCGTCAAACTCGCTCTTCTCGCCGCGCCCAAGCTCTTTCTGAATCGCTTTGATTTTTTCGTTCAGGTAATACTCTTTTTGCGCGCGCTCCATCTGCCGCTTTACGCGCGACTGAATGTTGCGGTCCAGGTCGAGCTTCTCGATCTCCACATCCAGCACGTCGGCGATGCGCGCCAGGCGAATCGCCGGATCAAAGAGCGCCAGCAGTTCCTGCTTCTCTTCAATCCCCAGTTGCAGATTGGCGGCGATCACGTCGCTCAGCTTGGCCGGCTCGTCCATGCGCACCGTGGCGATGATCGTCTCGTAGTTGAGCGATTGCTGCAGCTTGACGTACTGCTCGAAGAGGCCGGTGACGCGCTGCATCAATTGTTCGACAGCCGGCGTCATTTCGAATTGGCTCTTGCCCACCCGCACCGTGGCCACAAAGAAGCCGTCGCGGTCATTCACCTCGATGGACTTGGCGCGCTCCACGCCCTCCACCAACACTTTGATATTGCCGTCGGGCATCTTCACGCTCTGCACAATATTACAAATAGCCCCGACCTGGTAAATCTCCTTGGCTTTGGGTTCGTCTACCGCCGCGTCGTGTTGCGTGGCGAGAAAGATCTTGCGGTCGCCGCTAAGCGCCTCTTCCAGCGCACGCACACTCGACTCGCGCCCCACCACGAAGGGCGTCATCATATAAGGAAAGATCACCATGTCCCGAATGGGCATCATGGGCAGCTTGCGGGACTCGGTCTTTGCGGTCATTGAGTCACCATCCGAATCGTTCGCGCCAATCCATCTTCAACTGCTGTGCCGGTTGCAAAGCTCATATTGAAATTGTACAGCGGATCGGCTTTGCAGCGGGATTGTGATCACAGCCGCGCAAAAACTCTGTTCTATCTGCGCTCCAATACGATCAGCTCGATGGTATCGACGGGCAGAGGATGAGAGAGCTTCAAGCTGCCGCCGCTTCCCGCTTGCTCCTCGACCAATTCCATATTCTGGCTCTTGCTGATCCGGTAACGCTTGATGCTGAATGCGCCTTTGCCCCAGGGCAGCTTGTCGATGGTCAGATGATAGCCCGCATTGTCGCGGTAAACAATGTCTGTGCGGCCCGCCAGGTACCGCTCTGGTTTTGCGTCCGGCGCAGGCGGCGGCAGTGCCACATCCGCGGGCATCGGCATTCCCTTGTCCTTGTAGCCGGCGGGAATGGCGTAGTTGCTGAGGAAGATCTGAACCCTCTTGCCATCCGCCGAGCGGCCCGCCAACGCGGCAAAGCCAAAGCTGTCTGCGCCCTCCACCGCTAAACGCCGCGGCGTCTCCTGCATCTTGCCCATCGCCGCAAAGGTATAGGCTGGCTTGAAGTATCGCCCTTCGAGATCAAAGAGTCCCATCCAGGCCGCATCCCCGCGATAAAACATCGCGTGATCGAGGGGCGCGTCCTGATAATAGCTGAGCACTGCGCCCACAAAAGCCGCGTTATGCGCGCCTCGCAGTTCATCCTTTTCCTTATCAGTAAAATCGTAGCTCAAATTCCATTCTGAGAGAATGCTCTCCGCCTTGGGGAATCCGTGCGCATCCAGCACGCCGCGTATCTCCCGCGCCAGGCGAAGGGCATCATAGGGGTCGGCACTGCCGTTGGCGTAGGTATGCCAGGAGTAAAAATCCAGCGGCAGCTTGTGCGCGGCGCAATAGGCGATGAAGCCTTCACGGTAAGCTCCATCGTCGGAGGGGTTCGCAATCCCGTCGCCGCCCACTTTGAGCGACTGATCGACGGACTTCAACGCCAGCGCGGTCTTTCCGTACAGAGAGTAGAACTGTTCCGGCGTGCCGGTCCAGAACAATCCGCCCGGCTCATTCCAGAACTCCCAATAGCGGACCTTATAGTGAAATCCGTTTGCCCATCCCTGGTTGTAATGCATCGCGATATGTTTCACCACGCTGGCGAACTTATCGAAATCCGCCGGCGGATTCACGTTGGCGCCCCAACTGCGGCCGACGCGGTAATACACCTCCGCCCCGCTGGCGCGTATCGCGGCCAGTACTTTGTCGGTCGCGGCAAAGTTGTAGCTCTCCGCTTTCTCAGGATCGGCATTCTCGTTCGGGAAGATGATGGAAGCGTTGCCCGCCTTCACCACGCCGGCGCGCTGCGCGCTGTCGGGAATCAGCCAGGCCAAAGCGCCATTTGTGGTCGCGAACTTTGCGTCCACATCAGTGGGGCCCATCACATCGTGGGTGCGAACGATGCTGATGCGCAGCTCTTTGTATTGCCGGACGAGATCAGGCAGCCCAGCCATCACCGGCGCTGGCGTGCCGTTCACTCCCTGAAACGAGCGAATCGCGCCGATCACTTTGCCGGCGTCCACGTGCAAGGCGCGAAATCCCTCTTGCGCCGTGCCCTGGCCCCATGCGGCAGAGCAAGCCAGCAACAGCAGGAACAACCAACGTGAGAAGCCTTTCATTTGCAATACTCCTTCCTGTGCGTACAAGAAAGATCGCGGACGCCGAAAGTCTCCAGCTAACTCACTGCATCTGAAAAACTAGTCGACGATGGCGTCAACGATGGCGTCGGCAATCATCCCGCCTGCGACTTGATTCCCCAGGCCATTCCAATTCTGCGCCGATGGGGAATCGAAATCCTCTGAGAAGGATGGCTCACTCTGCACCGGCGCATCGGGCGCGTGTGCTATGCGCATCAGCACGCCGCGATCCAGCCAGATCAGCGAGCAATTCTCGCAGGAGTCGATCACCGCGTTCCCCGGACCGGCATAGAAGTGCGCGTCCAATGGATGGTGGCATTGCGGGCAGTTGATCTTGCGCTGCAAATCTTCTTTGTCGGGCGCGGGCGCTGTAGCGCCGGCTCCTTGCTCATCCCGCAACGCTTCAATCAAACCCTCCAGCATTCCCATCGGAATCAGCATTCCCTTGCATCCGCTGCAATAAAGAATCGGACTCTTGACCAGGACGGCGTGGACAAGAAGCGTCTTGCACAACGGACACTCCAGTTCGCTCGGCTCGCCCAGAACGCGTACGCCGTCGTCGTTCTTCTCCGGGAAGACCGTGTTCTGGCAGTAGTCGCACTTGAAGCTCTCCATATCCGGCTTGAGCCGCATGGGAGCGCCGCAGGAGGGGCAGTTCATTGGGGCTTTCCACATTCTGCGCAGAACTTCGCGCGTAAAGGAATCGCGTTTCCGCACTCGATGCAGAACTTGCTTCCTTCCGAATCTGCCGCATCCGAGCCGGAGGAAGCGCCGATCAGAACCGGAGCAGCAATCGGCTGGGCAGCCGGAGCGGCCATCGATGCCCCCGTTGGCGACTTGAGCGCGTTGGAGAGAACCTGCGCCACCGCCGCTCCAGCGCCCAGTCCCATGCCCATGCCGGCCGCGCCGCTGGTGTTGGCCGCCGAAAGGTCCAGCGACTCGGCCGCCGCGTAGAGCGTGTAACGGCCCAGATCGCCGACCATGTTCATCCCGATGCGCTGATCGAAGACCTTTTGCAGTTCTTCGGGCAGCGAGACATTCTCGACGACAAAGTTATCCAGATCGAGTCCGAGCTTGGCAAAGGCCGGCTTCATCTGATCGATGATCTTGGCAGAGAGCGCGGCATGATTGGCGGCCATATCGAGGAAAGAGAGGTCGCTGGTGGCAAAGATCTCCGTCATGCCGCCAATGATGGTCTCGCGCAACTGGCCTTCGAGATCTGCTGCGAGGTAGCTGTCACGGGTGCCGCTGATCTGGTTGAAGAAGGCGCGCGGATCGCTGATGCGGTAGGAGTAGATGCCGAAACAGCGCAAGCGGACCGCGCCGAACTCCTTGTCGCGGATGGTAATGGGCGTGGCCGTGCCCCACTTCTGGTCGATCTGCAAGCGGGTCGAGAAATAGTAGACCTCGGACTTGAAGGGCGATTCGAAGGCCTTGTCCCAGTTCATCAGATCGGTGAGCACGGGCAGGTTGCGGGTATTGAGCGTATGCAGGCCGGGGCCAAAGACGTCGGCAATCCTGCCTTCGTTGACGAAGGCGGCCAACTGCGACTCGCTCACGGTGAGCTGGCCGCCGTTTTCGATCTCCAGGTCGCGCATGGGATAGCGATAGGCGAGAATGCCGTCCGCCGGCTCATTCCATGCAATCACGCTGATGAATTGCTTGGCTAGAAAATCTCCGAAGGTCATTTGCTTCTCCGCAGAAGACTATAACAGAAGCCGCTGTCCGCAATCACCGTAACCATCTGCCCTACATCGAAGATGAGAACTCTCCTGATTGGGAATGTGCTTACAGGCTAATCCATTTTTCCGGGGTTTCTCTCGCAGTCCGGCTTTTGACTACATATATGGATACAGAAGACTCAGCCGAAGCGGGCGCGCTCAATGCTGCGGCGGAGGTCTTCGCCGGTCATTTCAACGGGAATGCACATCTCGGCCAGTCTGGAACGCATCCGGTCGCCGATGCGGTCGCCCAATGTGTCTTCGTTCTTGGCGGGTTTGTTGCCTTTTTCGTCGGCCTTGAAGCCAGCGCCGGCCGGAAGGTCAGGATAGTTGGTGGTGATGATGGTGGACTGCTTGTCGTTGTAGCGGGTGTTCAGAATCAGCGCGACCGTGTCCCACACCCATTCGTTGGGCTTTTGCGCGCCCAGATCGTCCAGCACCAGCACCTCGGCGGCAAAGACCGGCTTCAGCAGCTCCAGTTCCGTGGTTTGCACCTGTGGGTTATAGCTGTTCTGAATCTTCTTCAGCAGCTCGCGGTAGTCGCAGAAGAGGCCCTTCACGCCGCCCTCGCGCACCAGCCGCCGCAGTACGCCCACCGCCAGGTGCGTCTTGCCCACGCCGAGCGTGCCGGTGAAGAGCAGGCCTTTGCCCGCGGTATCAACAGGATAGGCCTCGACAAACTTGCGGGCGGTCAGCAGCGCCATGCCCAGCGAAGGGTCGGAGCCTTTGAAGGCCGGATCGAAGGTGTCCAGGGTGCATCGTTTGTAGCGCTCCGGGATGTGCGCAGCGGCCAGGCGGCGCTCCTCGCGCTGCATCTCCTGGCACTCGCAGGCGCGCGAAACCCATTTGCCGGCGGCGTTCTCCACCCTCACCAGCCCCACTCCATCGCAGATTGCGCAGATGCTCATCTCTTCCAGCCTAGCCTATTCGCTGGCTTCAGGCGGCGGTGCAAGGTTCGTCCCAGAATGTGGAAAAGCGATCTCATCAGTGGCGAGCGTTGAGCCTAAATTTTGGGGGCAATGCACATAATTGCGCATATATGACTGAAATATATTCTCGAACCACTATTCACCTCATGTATTTCGGGATACAATCGCTTACATCTCAAAGTTTCACTCCGTGGGGGCGATTATGTTCTTGAAGCGTTTTGTGCTTTCTGGCGTCGCGGTTCTTTTGGCTGTCAGTCTGGCAGGTTGCGGCGGCAGCAGTTCCAAACCTGTCAGTGTTGCCTTGTCGTCGACGACGGCGACGGTGGACCCGGCGAATACGCTGACGCTGACTGCAACTGTCGCCAACGACAAGAACAACGACGGGGTGACGTGGACGCAGAGCGGCGGTGGAAGCCTCACGACTACGACCACCACGGCCACCTTCACCGCGCCCGCCGCCACGTCTTCGGTGCAGACCATTACGATCACTGCGACCTCTGTGGCCGACCCCACCCAGAGTGTCTCTGCGACGCTCACCATTCCGGCCCAATTGACCATCACCACCACCGGCGGCGCCACTGGAAGCCTGGCGGGCCAGGTGGGCACGGTCTATTCGGTGCAATTGCAAACCACCACCGGTGTTCCTCCTTATACATGGACTCTGGCCCCCGGCAACACGCTGCCCGCCTGCCTTTCGATGACTTCGTCCGGCCTGATTACCAGCAATGGCCCGTTGACGGCAAACTGCGCGATTGATCCCAATATCACCTTCGACGTGACTGACTCCGGCACACCCCCCATGACCGCCAGTCAGTCGTTGGATCTGATCATTGCCTCGGCCCCGCCGGTCGTCTTCAGCACTACGACTATTCCGCCAGCCACCGGAACCTATAACGCACCTTATTCTGGCGCAGTCTTGGCCAGCGGCGGCACCGGTGCGCTGACCTACAGCCTCGCATCCAACTCCGGCCCCTTGCCCAAAGGGTTGAGCCTGGGATCTGCCAGCGGCGCAATCACCGGAACCCCCACGGCGGCAGGCACTTATCCCTTCACCATCCAGGCTGCAGACCCTTACGGCGACGTCAATACCCAGGCCTACACGATTACGATCAACCCGGCGACGCCCACGTTGAGCTTTGCGGCGATTGCAACGCAGACCTACGGCGCCCAGCCCTTCCAGGTGAGCGCTACCGACTCGGCCAGTACGCCTTCTACCGGCGCGATTACCTACTCGCTTACCTCCGGCCAGAGCAGCGCGGGTACCGTCACCAGCTCCGGCATGGTCACGCTGACCGGCACCGGCACGGTATATCTAACGGCCACCCAAGCGGCTACTGCCAACTACACTGCTGCCACGGCCACCACCAGCTTTACCGTCACCGGCGAAGCGCCCACGCTGACCTTCGCCACGATTCCCACCGAGACTTACGGCAATGCGCCCTTCTCAGTCAGCGTGTCTGACTCGGCCAGCACGCCTTCCAACGGCGCCATCACGTATTCGCTCACCCCCGGCCAGACCAGCGCGGGAACCGTCAGTTCCTCTGGCCTTGTGACCATCACCGGCGCGGGCACCATCTATATAACCGCCAGTCAGGCCGCCAACGGCGACTTTGTCGCTACATCGGTGAACACCACCATTACAGTGGCTCCGGAAGCGCCGGTGTTGAGCTTTGCGGCGATTGCAGCGCAGACCTTTGGTGCCCAGCCCATCCAGGTAAGTGCTACCGACTCAACGACTACGCCATCCACTGGCGCAATTACTTATTCGCTCACCCCCGGCCTGACCAGTGCTGGAACCGTCAGTCCCTCCGGCCTCGTGACAATTACCGGTGCGGGCACAATCTATCTGACGGCAACCCAGGCGGCCAGCGGCAACTACGCGGTCGGCTCGGCGACCACCAGCTTCACGGTGGCGCAGGCGACACCCACTCTGAGCTTTGCGGCGATTTCCGCGCAGACATATGGCAATCCGTCCTTCTCGGTGAACGCGACCTCGGCTTCGAACGGAGCGGTCACGTATTCTTTGACCCCTGGCCAGACGAGCGCGGGAACTGTCACCAGCACCGGCCAGGTGACAATCTCCGGCGCGGGCACTATCTACCTGACGGCTAACCAGGCGGCTACCGCCAACTACATCGCGGCGACGGCTACTACGACCGTTACGGTGAATCCGGCCACTCCCACGCTGAGCTTTGCGCAGATTCCTGCCCAGACATACGGCAATCCGTCTTTCTCGGTGAGCGCTACCTCGGCTTCGAATGGCGCGGTCACTTACTCTTTGACCCAGGGCCAGACCAGCGCCGGATCAGTCAGTACCGCCGGCCAGGTGACAATCAGCGGCGTGGGCACGATCTATCTGACGGCCACTCAGGCGGCTACCACTAACTACACCACGGCAACGGCGACTACCAGCTTCACGGTAAGCCCGGCGACAGCCACAGTGGTGCTGGGCAGCCTGACACAGACTTATAACGGCTCGTCGCTTGCCGCCACGGCAACCACCACGCCCACCGGCCTGGCGGTGAACTTCAGCTACACGGGCAAGGGCGGAACGACCTATCCAACATCCTCGACGGCGCCGACCAATGCCGGCACTTATTCCGTCACCGCAAGCATCAATTCGGCAGCGGGCGGCATGAGCGCGAACTACACCGGCTCGTCAACAGGAACGCTGACGATCTCGCCGGCCTCGGCCACGGTAACGATCGGCTCTCAGACGCAGACCTACACCGGCTCGCCGATCTCCGCTACGGCCACGACCAATCCGACG
>Ga0302319_10017609_pt1 | contig 13074 bp, 13 predicted proteins | sample Bog_T0_2_FD_203319 | JGI IMG/M metagenome (GOLD analysis project Ga0302319, IMG submission 203319) | Peat permafrost microbial communities from Stordalen Mire near Abisko, Sweden - Bog_T0_2 | ecosystem: Environmental > Terrestrial > Soil > Wetlands > Peat | place: Sweden: Abisko, Stordalen Mire...
GGACGCAAAGTGCATCACGCACATGAATCAGCGGGGCTTTCATCGCAATCAAGTGTACCTCTGATTCCCGAATTGATGGATTGCCGGCTATCAGAAAACCCGGGGCTCATTTCGATCACCCCACCTTCACAAACCGCAGCGCAACGGAGTTCATGCAGTAGCGCAGGCCGGTGGGCGGGGGGCCGTCGTCGAAGACATGGCCTAGATGCGCATCGCACAACCGGCACGACACGGCGGTGCGGACTTCCATCAGGCTGCCGTCGACGGTCTTGACGATGTTCTCCTCGGCGATCGGCTGAAAGAAGCTGGGCCAGCCGGTGCCGGAGTCGAACTTGGCAGTGGAGCTGAACAGGGCCAGGTCGCAGGCGATGCAGCGGAAGAGGCCCCGCTCTTCGAGATTCCAATAAGCTCCGGTGTAGGGGCGCTCGGTGTCGGCGTGGCGGGTGACCCAGTAGGAGTCGGCGGGGAGCTGCCGCCGCCATGCGTCATCCGACTTGATGAGGCGCGGGACGGTGACTGTGCCAATGCGCTGGCCGTCGGCTGAAAACTGAACGATGGTCACGCTGGCGGGGCCTTCATCAGCCGCGAGAGGACGCGCGGCAGCCACGGTGCTCCGCCGCAGGCCCCAGAAGGCGACCGCGCTCACCGCTCCCGCTGTTGAAAGGATAAACGCGCGCCTGCCCAGACGCCCCGGTTCGCGCTCGGGCGGGTTGCTGTTGAGGATTCCGCTGCTCATCTGTCGACCCCACTGTGAGATGCGCGAGGGGGCGGAAGGTTACTGAGAAGCGTGGGTTGCGTTTCGCGGCGAACGGCTCTTGCGCGGCAGCTGGGTGGGGCACGGAGGCTTTGACTGGGTCGAAGCGGTGGGTTTAGTAACGCTGCAGGAAATCCGGATCGACGGGGTTCTCAAACAGCGAAGCATCGCGGGTGACAATCGTCAGGCCTGACGGCGTCACGAAGTAGCGCCGCTTGTCCTCCACCGGGTCGTAACCGATCACAGTTCCCTCGGGGATGTGCACGTCGCGGTCGATGATGGCGCGGCGGATGCGGCAGTGACGGCCGATGTTGACGTGGGAAAAGATGATGCTGGCGTCGACGTCGGAGTAGGAGTTGATGCGGACGTCCTGGGAGAGGACGGAGTTGGACACCAGTGCGCCGGAGATGATGACGCCGGCGGTGATGACGGAGTTGACCGCGGAGCCGGTGCGGCCCGGCTCGCCAAAGACGAACTTGGCCGGCGGATACTGGCGCACACGGGTGCGCATGGGCCAGCTCTTGTCGTAGAGGTTGAAGGTGGGCGAGACCGAGCAAAGGTCCATGTTGGCGTCGTAGTAGGCGTCCAGCGTGCCCACGTCGCGCCAGTAGAGCGCCTGCTGTTTGTTCTCGTCCACAAAGCTGTAGGCCATCATCTTTTTCTGTCCCAGCAGGTTGGGCAGAATGTTGTGGCCAAAGTCGTGCTTCGAGGCGGGATCCTCGGCGTCGGCAATCAGCGCCTTCAGCAGCACCTCGGTATTGAAGATGTAAATGCCCATGGAAGCGTCCACGGCATTGGGATTGAAGGGCGAGCGGAAGGTGGTGGAGGGCACTTTCTCCTGGAAGCCGAGCACTTCGCCATTCTTGGCCACTTCCACCACGCCAAACTGGCGCACCTCTTCGGGCGCGATGGGCAGCGTGGCCAAGGTGACTTCGGCGCCCTTCTCCTTGTGGTAGGCAAGCATGCGGCTGTAGTCCATCTTGTAAATGTGGTCGCCGCTCAGGATGATCATGTGCTTGGGCTGTTCACTGCCGATGGAATAAATGTTCTGATACACGGCATCGGCGGTGCCCATGTACCAGGCCGAGCCGGTGCGCTGCATGGGCGGCAGGATCTCAAAGAACTCGCCCAGCTCCTGGGCCACAATGCTGGTCCAGCCTTCGCGGATGTGCCGGTTGAGCGAGAGTGCCTTGTACTGGGTGAGGATATACGTCTTGCGCAGGCCGGAGTTGATGCAGTTGGAGAGGGTAATGTCGATAATGCGGTAGTGCCCGCCGAAGGGCACGGCCGGCTTGGCGCGATCACGGGTAAGCGGAAACAGGCGCTCACCTTGTCCGCCGGCAAGCAGAACTCCAAGTGTGTCTCTCATCGTTGTTTAACCTGCTCTTTTCTTTTACGTCTTCGAAGGGAGCGCCGGCATCTCAGCATGTGCCGCTATCCGGTACAGCATCTTCTCCGGCGGCACTTTTCTTTGAGGCGTCCCCGAACGGTGGAGAATACCACACACAGATGAAGTTGGCAGCAAACGCTTTTTCATGGCACGAGTTCCGGCTGCGGCCGAGGAGACAGCGCCGCGGGCAACTGCCCCACGACAGCGAGGCGCGCGCGAAAAACGAAGGCCCCTCGTTTGAAGGGCCTTTTGCCTAGCGGGAATCGGAGAGCCGGTTCAGCGCTTCTTGGTGAACTTGTATTCCACGCCCACGGAGATGGCGAAGTTGACATCGAACTGCTTGGTGTTGGGCGCGTAGTTGATGCCGTAGTGAGTCATGACGGCGTCGGGCGTGATGCGGAAGACCCAGTGCGCGGAGCGGTTCAGGTCCATGTGGCCGCCCACGATGGCTGCCAGAGCCATTTGATTGTTATAGAAATCCACCACCGCGGGAGACTGTCCCAGCAGATCCTTCTGGAAATTGCCGTAAACGCCGCCCACCATGGCATGCGCAATGAGCGCGCCGTGCTTGTTGTGCGGGCCCAGCCACTCCGGGCCGCCCACAAAGAAGTACTCGGAGACGAACGGTCCCTTGATGGCTCCGCCGCCGTTGTTGGCTGCGTTGATGCCGGCGCCGCTGGTTCCCAGGTAGGCGCGTCCGCTGCCTTCTACACCCCAGTGCCCGGTCAGCCAGTAGGAAGCGCTCGCGTCCAGTCCGCCCAGGTTGGCGCCTTGCAGCAGCGTGGGACCGGCCTTCATGTGGTCGTAGGCCAGGCCCAGCGACACATCGTAGCGATTGTTATAACGCACACCGGCCAGTGGATCGACGGTAACGTAGGTTCCGTTGCCGGCGGTCTGGGAGGCGGTGCTCTGGGCCGGAGCGCTGGCGACGGCGCACAGGGCCAGGGCGGCAACAGCCAGGATAGAGGTGAAGAATCTTACGGAGAAACGCATCATTATCCAGCTTACAGGACCGCGCCGACAGGGACAACGCAAGCCGGTTCATTTACAGCCGGTTCGCGTTGAACCAGCGCTACGGCTCGCAGTGCTCCACCCAGCGCGACCAGGTCAGGTAGCGTGCAGTCTTGAAGAGTTCGACGGCTGACAGGGTGGTATCGTAAGCCGCGGACTCCGGGGTGAGCGAAGCAGCGGCGTGGGTGCGCCACTCCAACGGCAATCTGCCGAAGATGAGCCCGGCCCTGGGCAGGTGCGATCCGCTCGAAATTACCTCGGCTGAGCGCCAGCCGTGGGCCTTCATGATGCGCACCGCATAGCAAGCGTTCTGGATGGTGTCTCGCGCCTGCGGTTCACGAACAATGGCTGAGGCGGGAATGCCTTGCGCCTCCGCGGAGCGGGCCATGACTTCGGCTTCCACAAACTGGTTGAGCACCGCGCTCCCGGTCAGAATCAGCCGCGGCGCAACCCCGCGCTCGTACTCGTGCACAGCCTCGGTCACGCGAGCCAGTTGTGTGGGCGTGGGATTGCCGTCCGAATCCGCAGGACTGCCCAGAACGATGATGGCGTCAAAGCGGCTGAGCGAGGTGTTGGAGGTTGGAGCCAAGCTGCGCGCGATGGCCGCCCACGCCAGAATTGACAGCGCCGCTGCAGTGGCGGCCAAGGCAAGGCGCCTCTTCCACCTGAGGGGTTTGCGCCGGGCTTTCCTGCGGGGGACAGTGCGGGGCACGAGCGATGTTCCTCCAGCCTCCACTGTAACCGAGGCTGGAGGAGTGGCAGGCGAATCTTCAGTTGCCTTCCGGGGCGCCCCAGGATTTCAACATCATCTCCTGCAGCGGCTTGCGCTGGCGAGGAGCAATCTCCTGGGCGTGCATCTGCTCGTTGGTGAGCGCGGCGGGTTCGCCCTGGTAGCCAAGCGCGATCACCGCGCCGAAGTTGTAGTCATCGGGGATTCCAAAGGCCTTGCGGGCAGCTTCGGGATCGAATCCGGCCATCTGGTGGGTAGCCAGGCCGAGCGCCGCGGCTTGCAGCGTTAGGTAGGACGCAGCCGCGCCCAGGTCATATAGAGCCACCCGGTTGGGCGAGTCGTTGTGGCTGAATTTTGTCGTGGCCACGCCCAGGATGAGCACCGGCGCCGAGGTTGCCCAGGACTGGTTGAAGGGAATCAGCGAGTCGAAGATTTTCTTGTAGGTGTCGGAACCACGCGTGCCCACCAGGAAGCGCCAGGGCTGTTCGTTGTAAGACGAGGCGGCCCAGCGCGCGGCTTCAAAAACCGTTTCCAGGTCCGCCGAGCTCACTTCACGATCGGAAAATGAGCGCGGGCTCCAGCGCGAGTGGAACAGCGGCAACACACCGTCGACTTCCGGGGCGCGCTTTACGCGGTTGACTTCTTCAATCGACAAGCTCATGCGGGGTAGCTCCTTGAGGGGGAATCGGTTGCATTGGTTCGATTCCGCCGGCGCGGGAAAGATTCGCTCGTCCAACGGGAAAGTTGTTGGAACGGGTATCTCTCCCTGTTGCTGTGCGTTTGGATGCATCCGCGCGGCTGGCGGCTACAGCATCTTGACTAGGCCGTTGCCTTCGGCCGCTTGTAAAAGGGCGCAGGCACCTGCTTCGCGCGCGCAGTCTGGTTGGGCCGAATCTGGACCAGCACATCCTCACCGGATTGGGCGACTGCTGCCGGAACCAGCGCAAAGGCAATGTTGGTCTTGAGAAAGGGCGCGGGCGAGCCGGAAGTGATGGTGCCGATTTGTTCCCCATTCGGGGACAGTACGACGTACCCGTCGCGGGCGATCCCGCGCTCGACCATTTCAAGTGCGATCAGCTTCCGCGCCGGGCCGCCGGACGCCTGGACATCGAGCAGGGCCTGGCGGCCGATGAAATCGCCCTTGTCGAGCTTGAGCCAGCGGTCGAGATTGCCTTCGAAGACGTTGATGGTGTCGGAGATTTCGTGGCCATAGAGGGCCATCCCGGCCTCCAGGCGCAAGGTGTTGCGCGCGCCCAGGCCGCAGGGCCGGATGCCGAACTCCTCGCCTGAGGCCAGCAATTCGTTCCACACCTTCACTGTGGTCGCCTCATCGGCGGGCAGATAGACCTCAAAGCCGTCTTCGCCTGAGTAGCCGGTGCGGGCGATCAAAACATTGGGCACGCCGGCAACCGTGCCGAAGGTGAACCAGTAGTTCTTGAGGCCAGCGAGTTCGGTTTTGGTCAGCTTTTGCAGCGTCGCCAACGCTTTGGGCCCTTGTAGCGCCAGTTGCGAGTAAAAGGCCGAGTAGTCTGAGATGTGGATCGACGGGAAGCTGCCTACCTGGCGGCGAATCCAGGCCAGATCCGTGTCCTTGGTGCCGGCGTTGACCACCAGCAAATAGTCATTGGGGCTGAGGCGGTGCACGAGTATGTCGTCGACGAAGGTTCCCTGCGGCGTGAGCAGGGCGGAGTAGTGGGCCTGGCCGTCTTTCAGGCGCGAGGCGTCGTTCATGGTGATCTGCTGCACGGCGGCCAGCGCGCCCGGTCCGCGGAACTGGATCTCGCCCATGTGCGAAACGTCGAAGAGTCCCACGCCGGTGCGCACGGCGAGGTGCTCGGCGATGAGGCCGCCGCCGGGGCCGGGATACTCGACAGGCATGTCCCAGCCGCCAAAGTCGACCATCTTGGCTTTGAGGGCGCGGTGAGTAGCGTTGAGCGGGGTCCTCTTCAGTTCGGCGGCGACGGGAGTGGCGGAAGCGGTCATGGGGCGGGCCTCGGGTTCTGTAACCACGATAGGGATTAGGTAGGGACCGGGTCAAACCACCTGCGCCACTTGCCGTGAGGCCGGGGCACCGGACAGAGCCGCGACTCGCGTTGGCTTGGCTATCCCGCGCGTAGATTGCTGAGGTGCCTATCAAGCCGCCCTATGCTCATAAGCCAAGAGAACCAAAGAAACCATGCCCCGTTGAGGACCATCCACCCGCGCATCTGCACTACCCGTTCGGCCGACGAACTCGTTCCGAATGGATCTTGTTCGGTTTCACAGGCGATGCAGGTGCGCGGTTGACTTCTGAAACCGTCACTGAGGCCGTCGAATACGAATACTGACGTGCCATTGTTCTTTCCTTCAATGATGTTCCAGGCTTGTGAGATACCGAGGCGGGAGATCCAGCCGGGCAGAGGAGAAGGGATTATGGGACTGGAGGTGTTAAACCACAATTGTGGGGGTGCAGTGGGTCCGATGTACCGCAGGCACCACTTCGAAGCGAATCGACGCATCGCGCGAGCTCGAAAGAAGTACATGATGCGCACCGCGCCGAGAACGCCTGCTACTCCGAGAGGTACGACGAGTATTGTCACATCCGCCATTTTAGCGGGCGGCTTGTCGGCTGTTCAGAAGTTGTTGCGCTGTAAGCAGAGTTGCCGGAGACGGTAAGTCACAGAATCAGTGCGGCAAGGTGCCATCTCATAAGGCCTGCAGAGAGCAAGGAAAGCATTCCTCAGGGGCTGAACAGGCTGCGGAAAAAGGCCTTGTTTCAGGCGAAATGCCCCAGAAGCGTACCTCAGGGGCTGAAGCCCTCATTGATTTAATTGGCTTTGTGCCGGGGATAAATCCCGGCCTACCGCCCGAGCGAGTTTTTCCGCAGCCTGTGAAGCCGTGCCCTTTCAAAACGACCGGATGTGTCGACAACGTCTTGAAACTTCACATCTATGCGGCGGCGCTATTTGTGGTCGTTGTGTTCGCCGGATTCGCGAATCCGGCTCACCTCGAAGCTCACAATCTTCCATGCCCGCTGCGCATCGCGCACATAGACGTGGGTGTACCGGTAGCTGCCGGAGATGTCGCCTTCACCGGCGGTGCCCTGCACGTCGGCCACGGAGGTGACCAGAGCCGTGGTCCCGTAGAAGCGCACCTTGCGGTCTGAAATGTCCAGCTGGGTAAAGTGCATCCGCCCGGCGCGCAGGCTGTCCAGCGTCTGCTGCTTGGTTTGCAGCGTGCCGGAGGAGGTGATGGCCAGGTAGTCCTCTGCCAGCAGGTTCTGCAAGGAGGCGGGATTGGACTTCAACACGGCCTGGCGCCACTGGTCCTCAAGCTGGTCGATCTCGTGGCGGCTTTCGTGCTTCTGCGCCTTGGGTAATCCCGGCTGTTGGGCAACCGCCGCCGCGCCAAGCGCAAGCAGAACCGTCACGGCCAGTAGCCCGCGCGCTCTTGTCGGGCGAATCTGCTTCGAGGGATGAGACATGGCAGCGGGCATTCGCGTATCGGATAGTAGTCTCGAAAAGGCGTCGCGGTCAATCGGCAATCTCATCCGCCGTTGTAACACTCGGTTCCCCAGCCCTCAGCAGAACATGCCGAACCCTTCCGAAACCCACTGCCGCTTGGACGTACCCGCCGCATTAAACGAGAGCAAGCAGGTTTTCCACGTTCCGCTCGCGCATCTTCTGGTAGAGCCCGCCCACGGCGTGCTTCTTGAAGTGTTCCGAATCGCGGTGCGCCGCCAGCGCCTTCTGATCCGCATACTGCTCGTAGATCAACACGGTGTCCGGGTCGTCCTCCAGCCGGTGGGGAATATAACTCACGCAGCCAGGCTCCCGGCGCGAGGCCTCGGCAAGCACGCGGAGGGTCTCCGCCACATCGGCGCGGTCTTCTTGGTTGAAGGTGAGACGAACGATAAAGCTGACCATGTCTTCGATTCTCTCTCAGCCGAGCAAAGCCCGCACGGCAATCCTCAAGCAATCTTTATGCATTATGCGTGAATTTCATTGAGAGCCGCCGCAAATTCCGGCAGCACCATGGTCTGGTCGCGGTCGGGCCCGGTGGAAACCATGCCGATCCGCGCCCCGCTCTCGCGTTCCTGGAAGCGCAGGTAATCCTTGGCCGCCTGCGGCAGCTGTTCGAAATCCGTAATGCCCTCGGTGGAAGACTGCCAGCCCTTCAGCGTGGTATAGACAGGCTTGATCTGCTCCAGGCCGTCGACATCGGCCGGAATCTCGTCGGTGACCTTGCCGCCGGTCTCATAGCCCACGCAGACGGGAATCTCGGCCAGCGTGTCCAACACATCGAGCTTGGTAATCACCAGCCACTCCGCGCCGTTGACCTGGTTGGAGTAGCGCAGCAGCGGAATATCCAGCCAGCCGCAGCGGCGCTTGCGCCCCGTGACCGCGCCAAACTCGTTGCCGCGTACCCCAAGCAGGTTGCCCCGCTCGCCGGTGTCCTCGGTGGGGAACGGGCCGCCGCCCACGCGCGTGACGTAAGCCTTGGTCACCGAGATCACCGTGCCAATGGCCGTTGGCCCTACGCCGGTGCCCGTGGCCGCACCGCCCGCTGTCGCCGACGAGGAAGTCACAAACGGATAGGTGCCGTGGTCGATGTCCAGCATGGTGCCCTGCGCGCCCTCAAACATCACGCTGCCGCCCTCGGCCAGAATGTTATTGAGCAGCCGGCCCGTATCCCGGACGAACGGCCGCACCTGCTCGGCCGCCGCCGCGTACTCGTCGAACATTTTTTCGGGGTCGAGAGGCGCGGTGCCGGTGCCGAAGAGGGCTCGGACGATCGCGTTCTTTTCCTGGCAGGCGGCCTCGATGTGGGTCTTCAAGAGCTCCGGCCTGAGCAGGTCCACCACCCGCAGCCCGCTGCGCGCCATCTTGTCCTCATACGCCGGCCCGATGCCGCGGCTGGTGGTGCCGATCTTCTTGCGGCCCGGCGCGCTCTCGGCGGCCAGCTCGATCATGCGGTGGTAGGGCAAAATCACCTGCGCCCGGTTGGAGACAAAGAGCTGCTCATCGACGGCCACGCCCAGCGAGCGCAGCTTGGCCACTTCTTTCAAGAAGGCAATGGGGTCCAGCACCACGCCATTGCCGATGATGCCGCGGCAGCCGGGCCGCAGAACGCCGCATGGAATCAGCTGCAGGACAAATTTTTGCCCGCCAATAATGACCGTGTGTCCTGCGTTATGCCCGCCGGCGTAGCGTGCCACGGCGGAAAACCGTTCGCTCAGCACGTCAACAATCTTGCCCTTGCCCTCGTCGCCCCACTGAGCGCCCAGAACTACCGCTGTCTTTGCTCGCATGTCCATCCGTTTCTGGTAAAAACTTCCAAAATCTATCAGGAGTGAATCGATGCCGTTCATTCCGGCCAGGCCGGCGTTCCCAGGAGAATTCGCCCAGGATGGCACCATTTTCGATCATAAACCCTGGGTGCATTTGGCGGGGTGCAAGGGTGAGCGGACCGAGGGACAGCGAGCTCGCCCGTCGATTGCGGATTGGATCGCGGCCTGGATGCAGAGGGCTGAAAACCGCCGCTCCCTCCGCACGAGGCCCGTTCCGGTTCAGCGTCGCTGCTCGCGAGTGGACTGGCTGCTATCCTGACTTTTTCAACCTTGAAGCGGGATGCACGCCGAAGGAGTTGCAATGAACCATGTGCGCGGAATTGCCATGCTGCTGGCGGCGGGGTTTGCGGTGTGGAAGGGATGGAAGATCCACAGCGGGCCTCATGCCTGGATGGCCTATGGCCTGGCGGCGCTGGCCCTGGGGCTGGCCATTTGGCACCTGACGCGTCCTGCGGATCGCCGGCGGGCATGATCGGCAGGCATGACCAGCAATCACAAGGCAGCTTGAGGGAGAGCGTCAATGGCGAATCTTTATAACCGCATCCAGGGCCGCAGCCTGGAACGGTTGGCTGCCTTGAGCGACGGCATCTTTGCCGTGGCCATGACCCTGCTGGTGCTTGACCTGCATATCCCCACCACCGCCGAGGTGCATGGCGAGCGCGAACTGCTCCTGGCGCTGGGGGCGCTGGGACCACAGTGGGTGGCCTACGGCATGAGCTTCCTCACCCTGGGCATCTTCTGGGCCGGCCAGCAGACGCAGCTCAATCACCTGGCCCAAGGCACGCGCGATCTGACCTGGATTCACCTTGCGTTCCTGTTCGGAGTTACGCTGCTGCCACTCTCGACGCGGCTGCTGGCTGAGTTCATCACCTATCGCAGCGCGCTGTTGATTTACTGGCTCAACATTCTGGCTCTGGGAGTCATCCTCTATTGGAGCTGGAAGAATGCGACGCGCGAGGGACTGATCAAGGACGATACGCCGCCGGAGGTGCGCGCCAGCATCTGCAAGCGCATAGTCATGGCCCAGAGTCTATACGCGGCCGGCGCGGCGCTGTGCGCGATCAACACCTGGGTGAGCATCGCCGCAATCGTGCTCGTCCAGTTGAATTATGCGATTGCGCCCAGATGGTGGCGGCGAAAGCGCCAAAGCGTGTTTCAATAACCAGCCTTGTATCTGGGGTGAAAGCCACTTTTGTCAGGCCACAACTTCAGTCGGGCCGGAAAAGAACCAAGAATATTGTGGTTTACAGGCTGCGGGAAGGCTCAAGGAGCCGGCAATTCTCAAAGGCTTCATAACCTTCATGCACCGGCGTTGCCGACCCACGGTTGGATGAAATGGCGTTGTTTCTGGTTTAGAGTAAGCTCGCGTCGCTGGCGCCGAGGGCGTTCGTTCCCTGGTGCTTGCGAGCCTGAGTTGATTCCGCACCTGGATCAGATCGACGCCATCGACGGGGCCCTTGCTCGCATCGACGAGGAGATGAACGCCAACATAGAACCCTTTCGCGTAGCCATCGAAGCTGAGCGCCCCCCGGCGCGGAAACCTCTCAGCGGCCCTGATTGTCTCCGAGACCGGCATCGGCATGGGCCGTTTTGAGACTGCCGGTCCTCAAGCCCACGCTATCCATCTTGACCATTATGCGGTCCATTACCTGCGGCGCCTGCTTGCCCTTGCGCGAGCCGGGCGTTGGAGCTTGCAACTTCTGAAGCGTAGACTGGGCGCATGAATCGACGCCATTTTATCCAGAACACTGCTGCGCTGTGCGCTCTTCCTTCGCTGGTGGATGCTGCCCCGGCTGGCCAGGCTGGCGGGATCGTTCCGCCCTTGCCGTTATCGCATCTGCCCCTTGCAGCCGATTCGCTTCTGGAGCCGATCGATCTGAAGCCGGCACAGTGGATCTGGTATCCGATGGAGCGCTGCCTGCCGAGCACGGTGGTGCTGCTGCGGCGCGAGATTACGCTGGAGAGCCTGCCCAGCGCGGCGACGGGACAGATTTTGGCGGACAGCCGCTACAAGCTGACGGTGAACGGAATGCGGGTGCAATGGGGACCGGCGCCCTGCGATCCGCGCTGGCCGGAGGCGGACCCGATAGACCTGGCGCCCTATCTACAGAAGGGTAAGAACGTGATTGGCGCCAGTGTGCTTTTTTATGGCGAAGGGGATGGGACATGGGTTGCGGGTAAGCCAGGGCTGCTGCTTCAACTCCACCTGGAATGGGCCGATGGACGGCGGGAACAGATTGGCTCAGACGCGAGCTGGCAGGCGCATGTGGCACGCAGCTGGCCGCCGGGGCACCATAAGCGCTGGTATCTGCGCGCGTTTCAGGAGCAGTTTGACGCGCGGCTTTATCCATACGGGTGGGATGAGCCGGATTTCAAGCCGGACGACCGCTGGCGTGCTGCGGCAACCTACAGCGCGGGAGGGGACAAGCCGTCGGTTTGCGGAGACGCGCCTTCATTTATGCAGTTCGAAGGGGACGACAAACAGTGCTCTGTGCGCAGGCGCAGCGTGCCCATGATGAGCGAGACGGTGCTGGGCGGATTCAAGCTGGTGGAGAGCGCGCTGCTTACGTGGCATTGCAGCGCGGAGGAGTACTTCGAGTGCCTTCCGCCGGATGCCTATACGGGCGAGTGGGGTTCCGGGGCGCGGGAGATTTCGGCCGGGGCATGGCAGGTGGATGAGGTTGCGGGCAAGACGCAGGTGCTGACCTTTGCAAGAGACGAGGAGGTGGTGGGCTGGCCCATGTTCACAATGGATGCGCCGGCGGGAACGGTGGTGGAGATTCTGGTGCATGAGGCGCACAAGCCGGGAAGCTGCTTCCTGTTGAATACGCATTTCGACTCCTGGAGCCGGTTTATTTGCAGGGAGGGAGAGAACCAGTTTGAGACGTTCGACTTTGAGAGCTATCGCTGGATCCAGTTTGTGATTCGCAACCACGACAGGCCGGTGACGGTGAAGAATATTGCGGCGCGGCGGAGGGTTTTTCCGTGGCGCACCGGGCCGGAGATTCGCTGCTCGGACGAGAGATTGAGCAAGCTGCTGGCGGCGAGCGTGAACACCCTGAACAACTCGGCACAGGACACGCTGGTGGATGGGATGGCGCGCGAGCGGCAGCAGTACAGCGGCGACTGCGGACATCAGCTGCACGCGATCTGCCATGCGTTTGACGAGAACAGGGTGCATGGGCGGTTCGTGAACACCTTCAGCCAGGGAGCGACGCCGGCTGGTTACTTGCTGGATTGCTGGCCGGCGTTCGACCGGGTGTGGCGGGTGGCTGAACGCAACATTTCATTGACGCGATGGGGGCCGATTCTCGATCACAATATCGGCTTCCTGTTCGATTGCTACTCCTATTACCTCTACACGGGGAAGGTGGAGATGTTGAAGGAGGCGTATCCACGATTTGCGGCGATGGTGGGATATTTCCAGACGATCCGGGACGAGGACGGTCTGCTGCGGGTTGAGAATCTTGGCGTTCCGTATGTGTGGATGGACCACAACGCCTACTTAATGCAGCGGCACAAGCAGTGCGCGTTCAACCTGTATGCGGCTGCGGCCTTCCGGCACGCGCTGGCGCCGCTGGCTCGCGCGTTTGGAGACACGAGCGCCGCCGATACGGTGGATGGACTGGGACGCGAGTTGGAGGCCGCGGCGCAAAGACGGTTCTGGGATCGCGAGCGGCAGCTGTATATCGCCAACCTGCCATGGAGAGCTGAGGAAGGGAGAGCGAGGACATGCGATCGGTCGCTGGCGACGTCGATGTTGTTTGACCAGTGTCCCGGCGGCGCACATGCGGCGGCGGTAAAGATGCTGACCGAGTGCCCGGAGGAGATGGGGCTATCTTATCCGGCCAATGCGGTGT
>Ga0302319_10017611_pt1 | contig 13073 bp, 12 predicted proteins | sample Bog_T0_2_FD_203319 | JGI IMG/M metagenome (GOLD analysis project Ga0302319, IMG submission 203319) | Peat permafrost microbial communities from Stordalen Mire near Abisko, Sweden - Bog_T0_2 | ecosystem: Environmental > Terrestrial > Soil > Wetlands > Peat | place: Sweden: Abisko, Stordalen Mire...
CGGATACTTGGCCAGCAGCGACGAGTACGCCGCGGCCGCCTCGGTCAACTTGCCATTATTGAAGAGGTCGAGCGCTTGCGCCGCCAACTCGTCGGAGGCCGCGCCGATGTTCCCGGCAGCCGGCGCAGGAGGGGCCGCGGGGTTTGGCTGGGCCGGAGCCGCATGATTGAGACCAGCCGCGCAAACCGCGACACAAACGAAGCTTTTCCAGGTTTTTGCCCGATTCATCATGGAGGGGAGGCAGCGAAGTTACAGAAGCCCGGGATTGCTTGCCACTGCATTTTACGGTTCCGTAACAGAATTGATGAGAATCCCTCTCATGATGGTACTGCCCTTGGCTGTTGCCCTCGCAGGTTGCCAAAAGCCGAAGCCCCCGCCTTCCATTGACGGCCTGACCTCGGCTCTTGAACGAACTGCCGAGCAAACGCTGGCCGCGCCCTCGCTGGCCAACGAGCAGGTCGTCGTGCGCGCCGCGCCAGGACAGATCGACGCCCAGGTTGCCGAAGTCCTCAGCGCTGCGTCCGCCTCCGGCGGCGTGGCAATCCGCTCGCTCAACGCACAGGGACAGGTCTCGATCCTCGCCACCATCCCGGAGAACAATGTTGCGGCCTTCAAGGCCGCGGTGCGGCACGAAAAAGCCCCCGCATCGAGCCCGGGCGGCCCAACCCAAATTACCCGCCTCATCGAGGTCCTCCTGGTCAACGCCGCCGCTTCCCCCACACCGTGATCGTACTCAGCTTCGCGCTTCCCGAGGAGAGCAGCGGCATCGTCCGGCGCCTCGCCGGCGCGGCGCGCTCTGGCTCCGCCGCCCTGCCCGTCATCGCCGGAACGCTTGCCGGGCGCGAGGTCGTCGTCGTCCACACGGGCATGGGCATGGCCTCGGCCACGGCCCGGCTCGAGACTTTCCTCGATGAACGCGCGCCTTCGATCTGGATCGCTTCCGGGTTCGGCGGCGCTCTCGCCGGCAACCTGCGGGTGGGCGACATCGTTGCCAGCCGCAATTTCTCGGACGCCTCGCTGCTCGACTCCATCGCCCCTCTGGCGGCGCACACCGGCATCCTCATCACCACGGTCAAGGTCGTCGAGACCAGCCTCGAGAAGGAAGACCTCGCCCGGCATACCGGCGCCATCGCCGTGGACATGGAGACCGCCGCCATCCGCCGCTTTTGCGAAGCCCGCGGCATCCCGCTGCTCGCCGTGCGCGCCATCAGCGACACCGCCGGCCAGAACCTGCCTGTCCCGGCCGCCGTCTGGTTCGACACGGCCAGGCAGCGTCCCCGCCCGGTTTCCCTCCTGCTTTATCTCGCGATCCATCCGGCGCGGATCGCGCCCTTCATTGCTTTCGTCCGCGGCATCGGCCGCGCCCGCACCCGGCTCACCGATTTTTTGCTCGCCGTCCTCGATCTCCTCCCGGAGAAATAATTGCGTCATGCCCCGCATTCTCTCCGGCATCAAGCCCACCGGCGTCCCTCACATCGGCAATTACTTCGGCATGATGCGCCCCGCCATCGAGTGGCAGGAGCGCGGCGAAGCCTTCTACTTCATCGCCGATTATCATGCCCTTACCACGCTCCACGACGCCGCGCTGCTGCGGAAATACTCCCGCGGCGTCGCCCTCGACTTCCTGGCCTGCGGCCTCGACCCGGAAAAGGCGACGCTCTTCCGGCAGTCCGATATTCACGGCATCGGCCAGTTGACGTGGATTCTCGGCACGCTCACCCCCATGCCCATGCTCGAGAACGCGCACGCGTACAAGGCGGCGGTCGATCGCGGCGGCGCCGAGCCGGTCAACCTCGGCCTCTTCGCCTATCCGGTGCTGATGGCCATCGACATCCTTATTTACCAAAGCAACATCGTGCCGGTGGGGCGCGACCAGAAACAGCACGTCGAGATGACCCGCGACCTCGCCCTCAAATTCAATCGCACCTACGGCGAGACCTTCACGATCCCGGAGCCGAGCATTCTGCCCGGCGTCGAAGTCATCCGCGGCCTCGACGGCCAGAAGATGAGCAAGAGCTACGACAACACCATCGAACTTTTCGCGGAGGAAAAAGCCCTTCGCAAAAAAGTGATGAGCATCGTGACCGATTCCACGCCGGTCGAGGCGCCCAAGGATCCGGCCAATTCGGCCATCGTGGACCTCTTCCGGCTTTTCGCTCCGGAAGATGCTGTTGCGAACATGGAAAATCGATTCCGCGCGGGCGGTGTCGGGTACGGCGAGTTCAAGAAAGAGTTATTCGAAGCAATATGGAGTTACTTTGAACCTATGCGCAAGCGTCGTAAGGAACTCGAAATTGACCCAGACTATGTAGATCTTGTCCTTGCCAAAGGGGCGGAACGGGCCAATGCGCTGGCCTATGAGACTGTTAGTAAAGTCCGTCAGGCGACGGGTTTGCATTGAAGCGGGAAAAGCATTTTGGAAACAGCCGGAGTTGACTGGTCGGGGGCCGATAATTCGGGTTAGTTGAACGGATTAAAAATTTACATGGATTTAACCTTGAAACGGGCGTGAATCGCGCTTTATTGAATAGCGGTATCAGAGAGACCCCTGATGGCATTGTAAGAGAAAGACCTAGTACTATGATCAATTCGAACCCAGGAGAGAGAACGGGCGTGGACCCCCTCGCATCGGAAAAGGTTGTAATCGACCGGAAGATATTTTTCCTCGATCTCAAGGAAAATCAGCGCGGACGGTTCCTCAAAATCACCGAGGACGTGGGAGGGCGGCGTGACACAATCATGCTTCCGGCTACCGCTTTCCGCGATTTTGCGGCCGCGTTTGCGCGGCTCGTCGAACTCGAGCGCACGCTTCCCCAGCAACCCGAGTAATCTCCAGAGTCAACCCGGCGGCGGCCTCTGTAGAATCTCGGAGGCTACGGTCGCGGTATCTTTTTCACAGCCGGCTCCCCCGCGCATTCCCCCGTCCGTCCGGCCCCCCGGCGGTTTGGTTTACGGCCTCTTCAACTCCGCGAAGAAGAGCCGTCCCGCAGTCGTGTGGACGACGCTGGAAACATGGATTTTCACCGTCTGGCCAAGGTAAGCCCTGGCCTGGTTGACCACGACCATTGTCCCATCGGGTAAATACCCTACGCCCTGGTGGGGCTCTTTTCCCTCCTTCACGACCGCCAATTCGAGTTCGTCGCCGGAGGCCAATTGCGGACGCAACGCCTCGGCCAGCTCGTTGAGGTTCAGCGCGATCACGTTTTGCAGCCGCGCGATCTTGCAGAGATTCGCGTCGTTGGTCAGCAGCCGGGCGCCAAGCAATTGCGCCAATTGCACCAGCTTCGCGTCCACCTTCGTCTCTCCATCCAGCGTGCTTTCGTGCACCGAGACGCTCGACGGATCGTGCTGGCGCAAATCCTCGAGCAGCGTCAGCGCACGCTTTCCGCGCTCCCGCCGCAGCGAGTCCCCGGAGTCCGCCAGCATTTGCAACTCGTCGAGCACGAATCGCGGGATGATCAGCCCCGTGCCGATGAATCCCGTCTTGCGCAGCCGCTCGAGACGCCCGTCGATGAGGATATTGCTGTCCACCAGCAGCGGGATGTCCTGCACCGCGCTCTGGCGGAAACGCACGTAGGGGATGATGAGCGAAAACTCATCCCGTCCGCTTCGAATGGCCAGCATCATCCCCAGGTAGCCAAAGGTGCAATACACGGCCAGGCCTACGATCCATTGGATATCCTCGCTCGCGTTGCGCAGGACGTCGGAGGCCAGCAGCAGCCAGGAAAAGAACAGCCCCAGCAGCAACCCGAACGTGGCCGAGGAAAACGTCCGCAGCGTAATCCCTTTGAGCAACCGGTCCGCGAGCACCACCACCAGCCCGAAGACAAGTCCCGCACCTGCTCCGATCCACGGCGATCCAAACAAATCCGGCCCCACCGCAACGCCCACGAAGGCGGCGAACATCACGAAAAGCAACCTTAGGAGATTAAGTGTGCGAAGCGGTGTCACGTTTTGCTTCCTAATATTGCCGATCAATCCGGCTCCCTGGCGCCGGCGAGGCGGCGGCTGCGGGCGTTGCCGCCCGGTTCTTGTAAAACAGGATACCATGCTCTCGCAGATTCTGCACGAGCGCCCTCAGGTCATCCGAAATTTTGCGGTCGTTGAGCAGTGTGGCGATGAGCCCGTTTCCGGTTTGCGCCCTGGCCAGCAGCGCCTGGGCGGATTCGAGCGTCTTCTTGGCGGTGTCGAGCGCGGAGCGCACATCGGTTGCCGCCAAACCGACGGTGCCCAGCGTCACCTTCGCCGAATCGATGGTTCCCTTTGCGTCGCGCACCACGCCGTCGAGGTCCGTGGACACCGTATCGAAGTGTTCGGTCGTCGCCTTCAGGTTCGCGAACGTGTCGGTGATATTCTTTTCGTTCTGGGCGCTCAGGATGCCGTTATTGACCTTGTCGGTCACCTCCGTGAGCTTTTGGACCTCCGCCGCCAACTGGTCGAAAAGCGCATCCCCTTGGGCGCCTTGCAACTTGCCCAGCATGCCGGTCGGAGGCGAGCCCTCGATGGTTTCGCCCGGCGCCAGGACCTGTTTCGGGTCATTGGAGTTAAAGGCTTGCACATTGAAACTCGCCTTCGGCTTGATCAGGACAAATTTGTCTCCCAGCAGGCCCGAGCTGCCGACCTCGAAGGTCGTGTCGCGCGGGATTCTGACGCCGTCCAGAATCTTCAGCGGGAGCGTCACCCCGCTGCCGCCCGCGGAGATCACCGGCTTGTCCGACACGTACCCGATGCGCGCCCCCGCCAGTTGCACGTCGGAGTTCTTGATCAGCCCGTCGGCGCTCGGGAAGCTCACCGTAATCGGGTAATATTGCTGGAATAGCCCCTGTCCCAGCCGTCCGAACTTGAACGCCATCATGGCGATGAAAACCAGGCCGATCAGCACGAAGACTCCCGCCTTCAACTCCAGCCCCCGCTCGCGATTGAGATTATTGGCGCTCATAGTTCAATGTACCTCAATCCTCGCTCCTTGACTCCCGGGATCGGCCTTCGATGAAATCGTGGATCAACGGATCGGTCGAGGCTCGCAGGGCTTCGGGCGTCCCCTTGAAATAGACCCGGCCCTCGTAAAGATAGGCCACCTCGTCGGCCACGTGAAAGGCGCTCTTCATGTCGTGTGTGACCACGATGGAAGTTATCCCAAGCCGCTTTTGCAAGCGGCGAATCAGCCGGTTGATCGAGTCCGCGACAATCGGGTCCAGCCCCGTCGTCGGTTCGTCGTAGAGAATGCACCGCGGCTCGATCACGATCGCCCGCGCCAGCCCCACCCGCTTCCGCATACCGCCGCTCAGGTTCTCCGGCATCTTCTTCTGCTCGCCCGCCAGGTCCACCATGTCGAGCGCGCCGGCCACCTTCGCGTCGATCAACCCCTGGTCCTTGTGCCCGGCCTCCCGCAGCGGGAAGGCTATGTTCTCCTCGACCGTCATCGAGTCGAACAATGCCGAGCTCTGGAAGAGCACCGCGATCTTCTTGCGCACCCGCGACAGCTGCCGCTCGCTCAGCGCCACGATGCTCTCCCCGTCGACGAGCACGTCCCCCTTGTCCGGCTTCATCAGCCCGATGATGTGCTTGAGCAGCACGCTCTTCCCCCCGCCGCTGCGGCCCACGATCACCAGCGTCTCCCCCGTGAACACGTCCAGGTCGAATCCGCGCAGCACCTCCTGCTCTCCCAATTGCTTCCACACGTCGCGTATCGAGATCAGCGGCGCGGCGCCCGATTGCGCAGCCGGCTCGGTTTCCTGGATGGTGCTCATCAAACTCCGGCCGGGAAAATCGCGTTCAAAATCAGCGAGAGGAAAAAATTGATCACCAGGATCGAGAGCGAGCCGATCACCACCGCCTCCGTGGGCGCGCGGCCCACGCCGACGGCTCCTTCCTTCGCATTGAGCCCCTGGTGGCAGGAGACAAACACGATGATCAGCGAAAAAACCACCCCCTTCGTCAGCGCCATCTTGATATCCCGGGAACCGGTGAATCTCAGCATGTAATCGAGGTAATACGCCCCCTGCACGTCCAGCAGCACCACCCCCACGAAGTATCCCGCCACGATGCCCAGCCCCACGCATTCGGCCACCAGCAGCGGCATGGAAATCATCATCGCCAGCAGCCGCGGCACCACCAGGTAATCGACCGGATAAACCCCGAGCGCCCGCAAGGCGTCGATCTGCTCGGTCACCTTCATGGTCCCGATCTCCGCGGACATCGCCGCCCCCACGCGCCCGGCCATCATCAGCCCCGAGAGCACCGGCCCCAGCTCGCGGAACATCGACACCGACACCACCGCACCCACCGCCGAGTCCATCCCAAGCCGGTGAAATTGAAAATAGGTCTGCGCCGCGAACACCGCTCCGGTGAAACCGCCGGTGACGAGCACCACCAATTGCGACCGGTAACCGACCTCGAGCAATTGTCCCATGAAGAGCTTCCAGCGGATGGGCGCCGTGAAGATCGAGCGGAAGCTGTCCACGGCCAGCAGCAGCAATTGCCCCAGGTAGGCGCAAAAACTCAGGACATTCCGGCCAAGCAACCGTAGGAACAGGCTCATCGCGAACCGCTACTTAAGCCGGGCTGCCTTCAGGGCGCAAGCACTTGGGAGAATTGAACCGCGGATAGACGCGGATATTCTTTAGGATCGGCTGCTGCCCTCTTTCCATCCGCGTCTATCCGTGTCCATCCGCGGTTCAAATTTTCCGCCGCGCACGCGGCGGCTACACCGACCCGATCTGCTGCGTCTTGTTCTTCGGGTTCAATTCCGGCGGAATCGACCCGACAATCCGCGCCTCGAGCCCCAGTTTCCGAAAAATCCCCCGGATTTCGTGAATCGTGAACGTCGGCTCGTCGAATTCCAGGTACACGATATCGTGGTTCGGATCCACCTTGTACCGAAGGCCGGGCAGCGCCTCGAGTTCATGATCCAACTCCAGAACCCTTTCCAGATTCCGCACCCCAGGCGAGTAAATTTCAAGTTCGATCATAATCCGGAACTACGCCCCTAATAACAGCCGAAATGCGCCCTGTAGCAAACAAAATTTGCGCATTGCGGCTGCACACCGAGGTGGAGGAAGGGACAAGTGATGGTTGGTGGGAGGAGGAGCGTCCTTTTTTGAGTGCAACAAAGGTCACCCCCATTTAATCAGTGATTGCCAATGCCCCGCGACAATACCCTGCACAAGATCCTCCTCATCGGCTCCGGCCCCATCGTTATCGGGCAGGGTTGCGAATTCGATTATTCCGGCGTCCAGGCCTGCAAGGCGCTCGCCGAGGAAGGCTACGAGGTCATCCTCGTCAACTCGAACCCGGCCACGATCATGACCGATCCCGAGTTCGCCTCCCGCACTTACATCGAGCCCATCACCCCCGAGGTCGTCGAAAAAATCATCGCCCGCGAGAAGCCCGACGCCCTGCTGCCCACCCTCGGCGGCCAGACCGCGCTCAATTGCGCCATGGACCTCGTCAAGAACGGCGCCCTCGACCGGCACAACGTCCGCCTCATCGGCGCCAATGCCGCCGCCATCGCCAAGGGCGAGGACCGGCTCCTGTTCAAGGAGGCCATGGTCAAGATCGGCCTCGATGTCCCTCGCTCCGGCGTCGCCCATACCCAGGAGGAGGCGCGCCGCGTCTCCCAGGAGATCGGCTCCATGCCGCTCATCATCCGTCCCGCGTTCACCCTTGGCGGCACCGGCGGCGGCATCGCTTACAACCGCGAGGAGTTCGAATCCTCGGTCGCCCGCGGCCTCGATCTCTCCCCCGTGAACGAGATCCTCATCGAGGAGTCGCTGCTCGGCTGGAAGGAATTCGAGATGGAGGTGATGCGCGACCGCAATGACAACTGCGTGATCATCTGCTCGATCGAGAACGTCGATCCCATGGGCGTCCACACCGGCGATTCCATTACCGTCGCCCCCGCTCAAACCCTCACCGACCGCGAGTTCCAAGTCATGCGCGACGCCTCCTTCGCCGTCATACGCGAGATCGGCGTCGAGACCGGCGGCTCGAATATCCAGTTTGCCGTCCATCCCGATACCGGCCGCATGACCGTCATCGAGATGAATCCCCGCGTCTCGCGCTCCTCGGCCCTTGCCTCGAAGGCCACCGGGTTCCCCATCGCAAAAATCGCCGCCAAGCTCGCCGTCGGCTACACCCTCGACGAGGTTCGCAACGACATCACCCGCGAGACGCCCGCCAGTTTCGAGCCCACCATCGACTATGTCGTCACGAAGGTCCCTCGCTTCACCTTCGAGAAATTCCCCAAGGCCGATCCCACCCTCACCACGCAGATGAAAAGCGTCGGCGAAGCCATGGCCATCGGGCGTACCTTCAAGGAGAGCCTGCAAAAAGCCTTGCGCTCCCTCGAGGTCAAGCGCTTCGGCCTGCTCGCCGACGGCGCTTGCAAGCCCGCCGACCCTGCGGAAATCCGGCAGAAACTCCGCGTTCCCAACGCCGAGCGCATTTTTTACCTGGGCCAGGCATTCGCCGAAGGCATGAGCATCGAGGAGGCATTCGAACTGACCCGGATCGATCCCTGGTTCCTTCACAACATCCGCCAGATCGCCCTCGAATCCGCCGAGTTGGCCGGCATCGGCGGCGCCCCGCTGTCGCGCGAGCGCATGCTCCGGCTCAAGAAATTGGGCTTCTCGGACCGCCAACTGGCCATCGCCGCCGGGGCGCCCGAGGCGGAGATTCGCCGGCAGCGCAAGGAAAGCGGCGTCATCCCCACCTATCGCCTCGTCGATACCTGCGCCGCCGAGTTCGAGGCCTACACGCCTTACTATTACTCGACCTACGGCGATGAAAACGAACGACGCGACGGCGGGAAACGCAAGATCATCATCCTCGGCGGCGGCCCGAACCGGATCGGCCAGGGCATCGAGTTCGACTATTGTTGCGTCCACGCCGCGTTCGCCCTCAAGGAGCTGGGCTTCGAGACCATCATGGTCAACTCGAACCCCGAGACCGTCTCGACCGATTACGATACCAGCGACAAGCTCTACTTCGAGCCCCTCACTCTCGAGGACGTGCTCAACATCTGCGACCAGGAGCAGCCCTGGGGCGTCATCGTCCAGTTCGGCGGCCAGACGCCGCTCAACCTCGCGCGCGGCCTCGAGGAAGCAGGCGTTCCCATCATCGGCACTTCCCCGCGCTCCATCGAGATCGCCGAGGACCGCAAGCTTTTCTCCGCCATGCTGGACAAGCTCCAGCTCCTCCAGACCCCCAGCGGCGCCGCTATCAACGAAGCCGAGGCCCTCGCCGTCGCCGCCCGCATCGGCTACCCCGTCCTCGTCCGGCCCAGCTTCGTCCTGGGCGGGCGCGCCATGGAGATCGTCTACAACGAGGAGGACCTGCGCCGTTACATCCGCAACGCCGTCGAGGCCAGCCCGGAGCGCCCCATCCTCGTCGACCGCTTCCTCGAGGACGCCGCCGAGGTCGACGTCGATTGCATCGCCGATGGCCAGGCCTCGGTCATCGGCGCCATCATGGAGCACATCGAGCAGGCCGGCATCCATTCCGGCGACAGCGCCTGCGTCATCCCGGCATTTTCCCTCAGCGAAAATGTAAAAGCCGAGATCACCCGCGCCACCAAGGCCATGGCCAGCGAGCTAAACGTCCGCGGCCTCATGAACGTGCAATTCGCCGTCAAGGACGAGCGGGTTTACGTCCTCGAAGTCAACCCTCGCGCCTCCCGCACCGTCCCATTCGTCAGCAAGGCCATCGGCGTTCCGCTGGCCAAATACGCCGCCCGCATCATGGCCGGCCAGACCCTCGAGCAGCTCGGCTTCACACGCGAGATCGTCCCCGGCCATTTCTCGGTCAAGGAAGCCGTCTTCCCCTTCATCAAATTCCTCGGCGTCGACATCGCCCTCGGACCGGAAATGAAGAGCACCGGCGAGGTCATGGGCATCGACGCCGATATGGGCATCGCCTACGCCAAGGCCCAGATGGCCGCGCAGCCCCCCCTGCCCCTGGGCGGCAACATCTTCATCTCCGTCAAGGACTCGCAAAAAGCCGACGTCGCCCTCCTGGCCCGGGATTTCGCCGCCCTCGGCTTCAACATCTACGCCACCGCCGGCACCGCCGCCGCCATCCAGGCCGCCGGCACCCCCGTCATCAAGCTCTTCAAGCTCGCCGAAGGCCGGCCGCACGTCCTCGACATGATCAAGAACGGCGAGGTCAGCTTCATCATCAACACTCCCGCCGGCAAAACCCCGCGCGAGGACGAAGTAAAAATCCGCAGCGCCGCCGTCGCCCAGCGCATCCCCATCATGACCACCATGCGCGCCGCCAAGGCCAGCCTGGGCGGCATCACCTCCATGCGCGCCCGAGGCTTCGACGTAAAGTGCATCCAGGAGTACCACGCCAAATAGCCGCGGGTCGGCCATAATCGACTCGTCGCAAGCCCCGGTCATTGGACTCGAATTGACGGAAGTTGACCCAAGAATTTCCAGCAGGAGGGCAAATCGGGTGGACCCGCTCCGCGAGAGTAACTAGCACGACTGGCAAGCTCCGCCAGACACGAAAATGACTCTGTCAAACGCAACAGATTACCGGCAAAAACACGCTCCAAATTTGTCCGGGAAAAAATAGTTGCTTTCCTCTTGACACCACGGTGCGCGCTCCTAGTGCAACACCCTCTCAAAAGTCAACGGAAAAGATTTCACTAACAGCGCTCCGTTTTTACTCCTCATGATGGTTTTATGGCAAGGACGCCAAATCCCCTCGCCATCAAGTCACTCGGTCCATCTGGCCAACCCAATGTCGATCAATGGGCCAGCACGGTCGCGGCAGAGAAAGAGCCGCAAAGCGCCTATGGTCCCGGGATAGCCCAAACGGCGCTTCAAAGCGTCGGCATGTCCACCCGGAGTATTTATGGCCCATTCATCGGCCCCCCTGAATACGCGCTGGCAGTCTCCCTCATCTTCACAAAAGCTACGGAACAGACTATCATGCTGGGAACTCCGCCAAACCATGTTTGTAGCACGTCCATTCTTTGGAATTCCCTGGCGCATGACAAACGATTCACGCAAGTGGCCATGAGTGAAGCCGCGCCCGGAGATATCATCATCGAACCCGGCTGGCAAAAAGCCGCTGACGGATACGCCGGCATTGTTGTGGACCACGGGAGGATTGTCAGCAACAGCAGTCAAGGGGTGCAGAATGATTCCAGCCTGATTGAAATCCAACACAATCGGCAGGAAATGGCCATTTTCCGGTACATCGGAGTGCAGGCACACCCGAGCTATTCCTTGGCCAATGCCTTTAATCCCGATGAACCACGCGTTCCTGCCGGGCAGTCAGGCGGCGGCCAATGGACGGCTGGGATGGCACCTTCTACAACTGTATTGTCAGGGGGAAATAACTGGACGCCGGGCGGAAGAAAATCCAGTTCTGGGGCGGGAAAGGACGATGGAAAGGCTATTGACAAGCCGAATGCCGCTAATGGGTTGACCGATGCGCAACGCAGGCTTTTGGAGCAAAAGAATGCCGAAGCTCTGGCTATCATAGCTCGACTTGGGGAAAAAGGAGAATCCCCGGATACCCCGGAATCCATACTCAATGGTCCACTGAAGAGCACATGGGGATCAAACCTGGGCTGGATGCCAGGTACGCCAAAGTGGGACCTGAGGCAGCAGTACAAGGGTTATAGCGACCAGGACATTGCTCTAATGGAGGCCGCCCGCAGGAATGGCGTCAGGGCTTTGGTCTTGCTGGCACAAGCGGGCCAGCTGCCCAAATCCCAGGTCACGGCGTTGCAACTGCGGGGCATGGGCGTCCTAGCCGATGCGACCTTGAATCTGGGGCTGGCTCTGGCGCCATACGCCGGTATAGGGGCTTTGGGCTCAAGGGCTCTGCTGGGCACGACTGAAGGCGTCATTAGTGCAGGAGCAGGAAGAGCGGCAGCTTCTACCGCTGAGGAAACAGGAATCGGACAAAAGGTGATAAGTGGTGAGAAATCCCTTGCCACCGATACTCCAAACGTCAAGCTACTAAAAAAGGGCGAGGTTACGACTTACCAGGATTTTGTAGATCGTTCTGTCGTTGGCGATAACCTAGAAGGTCATGAGCTATGGCAGCATGCCAATATGAATGAGCACGGTTTGACAGATGCCCGCCTTTCGACTCCTGCTTCGCAAAAGAATCCAGTGATCGTATTGGATAAGTCCAAACACGCCGAAGTGAATGCTGTTCAAAAAGGGAGCAATGTGCGAACAATGACACCCGGAGAGAATATCACCGCAAACGCACAAATTCTTCACGGTTTGAACGCAGCGCCGCCAGAGGCTGTCGACGCAGCAAAAAAGGCTGCGTTGGAGCATGCTAGAAACTATGGATATTAAACAGAAAATGAATCCGATTGAATTAAATAATGAATTGCACCGGGCCATGAACTCCTCGGACTTCATTGATGAGGCGAGATCAATTACCGAAACCTTGAAGAGTAAAGGTGCAGACATTGAATTCGTGAGGGCAATATTGAAATTCATGGAAAAGTACCCGACTTACGATTTTGGTACTCCGGGTCCGCTCGCCCACTTCGTTGAAACATTTTACGGTCACGGATACGAGGCGGAGTTGTTCGATTCAATAAGCCGCAGACCCACATGCCACACAATTTGGTTGCTCAATCGAATTATTAATGGAACCAAAGAACCAGCGGAACGTACAAGGCTAATAAACATTTTACGTGAGGCCGAGAACAATCCGGCGGCCGATTTGCAAGCAAAACGGTCGGCGGCGCACTTTCTGGAGCGCATATCGTAACACGGCAACAGAACCATGAACCTGCTTAAGTTCTCCACTGCATCGGCGAGACCGGGGGCCGACTCCCGGGGGCGATAATCACGTCACTGGACTCTTCATTGACTTAACTTGACCTATCCGAAAATGGCAGGGGGACAAAAAAGGGGGAGCACCTTTCCTGTCGATCCCGATTGTTCGGCGGAAGCGGTTGCTCCCCAACCGTTTCCGCTGCACACCGAGAATGTAGGCCGGTTTCGTTCCCAAGGAAGCCGTCTTCCCCTTCATCAAATTCCTCGGTGTCGACATCGCCCTCGGACCGGAAATGAAGAGCACCGGCGAGG
>Ga0302319_10017612_pt1 | contig 13072 bp, 5 predicted proteins | sample Bog_T0_2_FD_203319 | JGI IMG/M metagenome (GOLD analysis project Ga0302319, IMG submission 203319) | Peat permafrost microbial communities from Stordalen Mire near Abisko, Sweden - Bog_T0_2 | ecosystem: Environmental > Terrestrial > Soil > Wetlands > Peat | place: Sweden: Abisko, Stordalen Mire...
CGCCGCTTTATGGGCGGTGCATCCGGTGCTGACCGAAGCCGTTACCAACATGGTGGGGCGCGCCGATGTGCTCGCCGCCACGGGTCTGCTCGGCGGATTTCTGCTCTATCTGAAAAGCACGGAAACCAGCGGCGGGAAGCGATGGGCTTGCCTTGCGGGCGTGGTGGCGGCGACGGCGATCGGCGTGTTCTCAAAGGAGAATGCAGTCGTCCTTCCGGGTTTGATTGTCGTTTATGAACTCACGTTCCGAAGGGAGTGGAGCGGGAAACCCATAGCGGGATTTGTAGCTACTCTGATTCCCCTGGCCCTGATGTTCTGGCAGCGGTCTCTCGTCCTGGCAGCTTCTCTGCCTAAAGAAGTCCCTTTCACCGATAACCCGATTCCTGGCGCGAGTTTCCTCGATGGCCGACTGACCGCGTTCCAGGTCTTACTCCGCTACCTGTGGCTGATGGTTTGGCCCGTGCGTCTTTCCGCCGATTACTCCTGGTCTGAGATCCCCATCGCGCACGGCAGCTTTGTCGACTGGGTCGCGCTCGTGCCGACCCTGGCTTTGATTCCGGCACTGGTGCTGGTCTATCGCGCCAACCGTGGGGCGTTCTTTCTTGTGTCTGTCGGAATCGTATGGATGGCGCCCGTCTCGAACGTGTTGTTCCCCATAGGCTCCATAATGGCGGAACGCTTCCTCTACATACCGGCGCTGAGTTTCGCCGCCTGCATGGTGCTCGGAGCCTACAAGGTCTCTCCTAAGCACGCCCCGGCCGCGATCTGCGTGCTCATCGCGGCGCTCACAGCCCGCACATGGGCCCGTAACACCGACTGGAAGGACGATTTCTCTATCGCCACGGCATCGGTGCAGGCTAGCCCCGGCAGCTTCAAGACTCATGACCTGCTGGCCAATGTGCTCTATGCTTCCGAGCCCGCCCACGGCAATATCGATAAGGTCATACAGGAATCGGAAAAGAGTCTGGCCATCCTCGACCCGCTGCCTGATAACCGCAATCTCCCCGACCCCTATCAGCTGGCAGGCGAATGCTACCTCTATCGCGGAGATTACGCGAAGTCGATTGCGGCGCTGACACGTTTCCTCAGGGTTGAAAAGGCGGCCTTCGGCGAGTTCAAAGGGACCTTAAAGCCGGGAGTCGCGGTGCCGGAATACGCCGAACACATCACCAGGGAACGGCAGGGCGACGCATGGACGCTGCTTTCGATGGCCTACCTCAGGTCGGGGGATAACGATAATGCGATGACTGCGGCGCAGCAGGCGCGCGCTCTCAATCCGGTAAATGCTCAGCTATACCGGCAAATATCCGAAATCTACGCCAGGTCAGGCCGCATAGACGACGCCGCTTCAACGCTGATCGAAGGAGCGTTCGTCACCTCTGACGGCAGCCTCAGGCAGACTCTCCTGGAACTCTACAAACGGGTCGGGGGTCCGGCAAGCTGCGCTCTGACGACCGGCCCGCACGGCCTTGCGCTGAATCCCGCCTGCCCGATAGTTCACGCCAATATCTGCGCAGCGCAGGCGGGCACCATAAAAACTCTGATGGACAACGGTCAGCCGGCGCAAGCTGAGGCGCGGCAAAAGATGTTCGCGCAGGAGTTCGGTTGTCCTAAATGATTAGAAAGGGCCGGCGATAGCGCCTGCCCCACATGTCACTCAGAATATATACTTCAAACCAAACTGTATGATGCGCTGGCCTGTAGCCGTGCCGCGCACCAGACCAAACGTAGCGCTCGGCGTCTGGGTGGTTGTTCCCCAGCCGCCCGGCCCGCCCCCAATGGCCACATGGTTCAACGGATTGAACATTTCCGTGCGCAGTTGCAGTCTCTGTCCCTCCGTGATGTGGAAATCCTTGATCGCCGAGGCATCCCAGTTCCACCAGCGCTCTGAGAAGAAGGCGTTTTGCCCGCAATTACCGAATGAAGAGTAGGAACCAGGTATTACGTTCTGGTTATAGAAGGCCGCCGTGTTGAGGTACTGGTCGGTCTGGTTGTTCAACCCCGCGACGGGGTTGATGCCGGAGCAATTCAGCCGGTTATTGTCCGGTGTGTAACCGGTGTTTCCGGAAGCGTCAAGTCCCGAACTCAGGTTGACGGGCGATCCGCTCTGCATGGTAAAGATCGAAGTGGTCTGCCAGCCGCCGACCACCGCGTCGACAACCTTACTGCGACTTAGGTGAGCCTGGCCCTTGCCGAAAGGAAGGTTGTAAAGGACGGACACGACCAAACGCTGCGGGACGTCATAATCCGCGGGCGCATAATCGCACTGCCGGCACAGATTGTTCTGAGGTGAGAAGTCGCCGCTGGCCCCGCGAATCGCGCTGACTTCGCTCATAGCCCTCGACCAGGTGTAGCTGCCCAGCAGCGTCATATTCTTGCCCATGCGCTGCGTAAGCTTGACACCCACGCCTTCGTAGTTTCCGGTACCCTGCGCCACCAAATACTGGATAGCGTTAAATTCCGGATAGGGCACAATTGTGGGCAGCGAAAGACCGTAAGATCCGGGAATCGCCTGGTTCTCGTTGGTCAGATAGTCGGTGTGGGTGGATTCGTTTCCGTTATAGCCGACTTCCAGGGTGGTTCCCGTTCCGAACTGCCGTTGAATGTTCAGCAGCCATTGCGACGTATAAGTAGTCGGCAGCTGGGGATCGACGCCCCAGGACAGGCCCGAAGGGTCGATCACAACCGGCAACTGCGCGGTGCTGATGAAGTTGGTGTAAGTGAAGGTCGGGGCAAGATGGGTATTCTGGTTCGATGTAAATCGGCCAGCCTGATTGCGGTTGGTGTCGAAAATCGAATTCTTACTTTCCTGATCGTAGAAGATTCCGAAGCCGGTGCGAATCACCCATTTGCTATTAGGGCTGTACGCAATACCTATGCGAGGCGCGAAATTCAGGAAATTAGTCGAGCTGAGGCGTCCCACCCCAGGCCGCTCTACAGCTTCCGCCGGGTTGATCCAACCAATGCCATCCCAGAAGCCGCCGGTCCCGGTGCGTTCGTAGATCGGGTGCAGAGCAAGATTGGTAACCGCCGCGGGTCCGCAGTTGGGAGCGCAGCCCTCATAATTCGGTTCCGGCTGCCGGAGTTCGGCGCTGATCTGATTGCCGTCTGTGTCGAGCAGAGGCTGCGCCACTTCCCACCGCAGACCGGCCGTAACCGTAAGTTTCGGGGTCACCTTCCAGGTATCGTCGATATAAAGTCCCCACTCGTTGGAGGTGTAATCTGTATTGGCCGCGCTGACCGCCATACTGGCCTGGTCAAAGTCGCCGAGAAGCAGATCCGCGCCCGAATATCCCGGCGTCAGCTTGCTGGTGCCGGCGGAAGTGGGGTCCGCTGTGTAAGCGCCATTGTAAGTGAACGACCCGCGTGTGTATTCGTTACCGAACGACGGGAACTCGTTGTGGCGATAGTTACCGCCGAACCGGATCGAATGCTTACCGAGATTCCACGTAAAGTTATCGACGAACTCGTGATACTTGTTGTTGAAAATGTAAGGCCCGTTGGTGCTGTTGCCGAAGCCCGAAAGGTTATTCGACAGGTTGATTTGGGGAATGCCCCAAAGGTTTCCCGTGGGAAGGCTGATCGGAATTCCCAGATCCTTGGTAACGTTTTCCACTCCGCCCAACTGCTCAAAGATATTATTCGAGATCTCGCTGTATCCCCATCGCGCCTCGTTCACCTTCGTGGGGGAAAGGACGCGGGTGTTTGAGCCTACCCATTGTTTCGCCGATGTGTCGGTACTTTGTCCGGCGTATCCGGAGAAATCCGGAGCGAAGATCGACTCCGAAGTCCAGCTATAGCGCGCAAACCACTGCGAATTGGCGCTTTCGTTATAGTCGACGCGCTGATTGACCTGAGCTTTATTGGTGGGGGTTAAAGCGCTGGTACTGTAGTTATTCTGGATCGGCGCGCTTCCCGGCAGGCCCTGGACCCCGGGACCGTTGGGCAAGGGTACGTACTTGAGCAGTACGGCCGTTGAAGCCGGAACGATGCTCAGCGGAATCTGGTTGTTCGGGAACGGACTCGCCGTGTACACCTGCGTTCCGGTGCCGCCAATAGTGGAAGTCGGAGTCGAGACGGGGCATGTGGAACTGGAATTAGCCGGCGTGCAGACTCTGCTCGTGGGATCCATCAGTTGGACCGGGCTCGACGACGCGTTAAGAAGCGCCGAAAAATCGCCGTTGCGCATCGCCGTTGTCAATACGGTCGCGGTATCGAAATTGACCTGGTGTTCCTTGAATCCTTCCCAGTTCGTTTCCCAGAACAGCTTATTTCTGCCGTTGAACAGTTTCGGAATCCAGACCGGTCCGCCCACGGCGAGACCATAGTTGTTCTGTTCATAAGGAGTCTTCGGTGCCACCGGCAGAACGAAGTTGCGGCCCCTGGCATCAAGGTCGATGTTGCGAAGAAACTCAAAAACGGCGCCGTGCAGGTTGTTCGTCCCGGATTTGGTCGAAACGTTGATCTGTCCCGCCTCGCGTCCGAACTCTGCCGGGTACACGCCGCTTTGCGATTTGAATTCCTGGATCATGTCGATCGAGGGCAAAATGATGTAGAGGTTAAAATCGATGTCCAGGTTCGTGACGCCGTCGAGCGTATAGTTCTGCCACGCGGAGCGCGTGCCGGCATTGGAAATCGTGATGGTGGCGCGGGTGCCGCCTTCGCGGCCGGAAGCCTGCGCAGGCGCGGTGAAACCGTAATTCACGTTAGGCGTCAGCGCAACCAGCTGGAAGAAGTCGCGGCTGCTCAATGGCAAATCGACAATGCGCTTTTCCTCGATAACCGTCCCGACCGTGGCATCTTCGGTATCGAGAGCGGCGGCTGCCGCGGATACTTCGATCGTCTGATTCGACTGGCCGACGGTCAGCGTGAAATCGAGACGGGCGTGCTGCTCCACCTGTAGTGTGAAGTTGCTCCTCGTCGTTTCAAAGCCGCTCGCCTTCAGCGAGACTTCATAGTCTGCGGGTTCGATGTCGGGGAAGTTATAGATCCCCGCCTGGTTAGTCACGTTGGTGCGAGTGCCATTAGTGCCGGCATTTCTGAGCGTGACGGTAACATTGGGGGCGACCGCTCCGGACGGATCTTTGACTTCTCCCGTTAGCGATCCCAGGGTTTGGGCCGAGACAATTCCCGCCGTGCAACACAGCGCGGCAAGTAACATTAAATTGCGCATGTACTAACCTCTCCTCTTTTGGTGCCGGCGACCGGGAGCCGCTCCGTCTCGCCGGTGCAATCGGGATCGAGCGTCGCGCTTACCAATTCATTCACCCTTGCGGCCTGACCAGCGAAACTTACTTATAGTGTGGAAAACCTATCACAATGGGATACCGGGCGCAAGCTCTTCGGTCCCATACGGCATCATGAAACGGTAAAACAGCTCGTGTAACACCACAATCCTGTCTGTTTGGACAGATACTGGATCACAATCCCCTCCCTTTGGTCAGATACTGGATAGGGAACCCCAACTTGGAACGAAGAACCGCACTCACCCTACTCTCGGCCGGCCTCCTGGCTGATCGCATAGATATCGCCAATGGCCAGTTACTGCAAATCGCGAGCGCGCCCTCTGGCTACAAGCTTCAGTTTTTCAGCCCTGAAAGGAGCGAGACCGTAGCCGCGCTGACCGAAACGATCGTGCCCGCCGACGAACACTCCTCCGGAGCGCGCGAAGCAAACGTAAATCTGTTCATCGATGTCATGCTCGCCAACAGCGAGGCTTCCATTCAACAGGAATGGGTGCGCGGTCTGGATGCATTCAATGCCGAGGCCCAGCGGCGCTTTGGCTCGACCTTTACCCAACTCGATGCGGCTCACCGGCACGAAGTAATGACCACGGCCGCCCGCAACGAAGCGAATCCCGTCTCCGAACTCGAGCGCTTCTTCGCCACCCTGAAGCTGATGACGCTCAACGGATATTACACTTCGCCTATTGGCATCCACCGCGATCTTCAATACAAAGGCAACACGGCTTTGAAAAATTACTACGGCTGCATCCACCCGGAGCATCAGGCATGAGAACTTACGATGCGATCGTAATCGGCTCGGGCGCCACCGGCGGCTGGGCGGCCAAACAACTTTGCGAGGGCGGGCTTAAAGTACTCATGCTCGAAGCCGGCCGGCAACTCGACCCGGCGAAGGATTTCAACGAGCACACATGGCCCTATCAGATGCCCTTCCGCGGCTTCGGAAAGCCCGGCGATATCGAAATCCGCCAGCGCAGCGTCGCTCGCTTCGCCAACGAGTTCACCACGCAGTTCTTCGTGAACGACGCGGATCTGCCTTACACCACTCCCGCCGACAAGCCCTTCAACTGGATTCGCTCGCGCAACGTCGGGGGGCGTACGCTCGCCTGGGGGCGCCAGACCTATCGCCTCAGCAATTACGATTTCAAAGCCGCGTCTCACGATGGCCACGGGGTTGACTGGCCGATCCGCTACGAAGACCTCGCGCCTTATTACGACATCGTGGAATCCTTTATTGGAGTGAGCGGACGCGCCGAGCGCTATGAAGCGCTCCCCGATGGCAAATTCCTGCCTCCGATGAATTTCAGCTGCGGCGAGTGGAAGCTGAAGAAAGTCGTCGAAAGTTATGGCGACCGGATCATGACGATTGGTCGAGCCGCTATTCTCACTGAGCGCCATGAAGGCCGCGCCGCCTGCCACTGGTGTGGTCACTGCGGCCGCGGCTGCATGACTGGGTCGTACTTCTCGACGCCCTCGTCCACGCTGCCCGCCGCTGTCAAAACCGGAAAACTCACCCTGCAGACCAACGCCATCGCTCACGAGATTCTGCTCGGAAAAGACGGAAAGGCCCGCGGAGTAGCATTCATCGACGGCCACACCGGCAAGAGCATGGAAGCGCGGTCGAAGGTGGTGATGCTGAACGCCTCCACCCTCGAATCTACGCGCCTGCTGATGCTTTCAAAGATCGGAACATCGAATGAAGCGCTCGGCCGATACCTGATGGACCACACTATCGATTGCCGTGTGCTCGGCTTCCTGCCCGCGGCGCCCGGTCCCATTGCCGAATTCGACGACAACCGCGCCAACGGCCTCTACATCCCGCGCTTCCGCAATCTTAAGACGAAGCACCCCGACTACATCCGCGGCTGGGGCTATCAGGGCGAAGCGATCCGAGGCATGTTCCCGACCCACGCGTTCCACCGTACCGGCTTCGGAGCCGATTTCAAAAAGCAGGTCCGCGAGGATTGGCCTTATGCCACCCGCCTCTGGGCGTTCGGGGAAATGCTCGCACGTCCCGAGAACCGCGTCACCATTGATCCCACCGTGAAGGACCGCTGGGGCATCCCCGAGCTGCATATCGAATGCGTCCACTCCGATAACGAGCTGAAGATGATGAAAGACGCTGTCGATACCGCGCACGAAATGATGGAAAAGGCCGGCGCGGAAATCTACGAGGTCAATTACACCCCAAGACCGCCGGGGACCTGCGTGCATGAGCTTGGCACGGCGCGCATGGGAACCGACCCCAAAACCTCCGTCCTCAATCCTTTTAACCAGGTGTGGGAAGTCCCGAATCTTTTCGTCACCGATGGCGCCGCGTTTCCCTCCACCGGTTGCGTCAATCCGACCCTCACGATGATGGCGCTTACTGTGAGGACCTGCGAGCACATTCTGGATCGGGCCAAACGGCGCGAAATCTGACGAATTAGTTCATTTATCGGACTTAACTTACGGGTTCTGTAACACTGCCAATTCACCGTTACAATCCTTCAGGGCAGACTTCTGACAGTCGATAGCTGCCGACCCGAGTAGGCCTTACTACATAACCACCTGAAACGCTTACGAGGCGGTTAACACTCGCCAAACCGGCTTGTAACCGTAAAACTAAACCGTAATAACCCCATCTATTTTTCGGTTTGCTGATAAACTCCGTCACAACTCTGTAAGGCAGGGTCATTCTCCACGAAGAGGTACCAATGAAAAACGTTTTTGGGCGAGATTCACTTGTTAAGACTGTCGCGTTCTATGCAGCCATCTTTGCAATAGCTCCCGCGCACGCTCAGCTGACCTCCGGGTCCGTGTCCGGCACTGTCCTAGACACACAGGGCGCCCGCGTTATAGGGGCGAAGGTAACCCTTACGGACGAAGCGCAGGCAGAGACGCGCTCCATGAATTCCACGTCGGACGGCACTTTCGCTTTTACACCTGTAATACCGTCTAACTATACCCTTACCGTGGAAGCCACCGGCTTCAAGAAATTTGTCCAGAAGGAAATTGTTCTGGATGTGAACGAACACCTGGAACTGCCGTCCATCCGTCTTGAAGTCGGCACCATCAACGAGACCATCTCGGTTCAGGCCAACGCTCTGCAGCTGCAAACCGAGAGTTCCGAAAAGGCCACAGTGCTCACGGGCGAACAGACAGTGGACCTGCCGCTGGTCGACCGCGGATTCATGGGCCTGCTGGCCGTAGTTCCCGGCGCGGTCGGCGCTAATCGCTACAACGCCAACGTCAACGGCGCGCGCAACGACGAGCTCAGCGTGAAACTCGACGGCATGAGCAACATGGACAGCGGCGTTAATATGTGCTGCGCCACCTGGGTCAACCCCGACACCATCGCCGAATTTCGCGTGGTGAGCAACGCCGCCACGGCCGAGTTCGGTCACGCCGGCGGTCCCATGATCAGTGTCGTCACTAAGGGCGGGAGCAAACAGTTCCACGGATCGGCCTATGGCTTCCTGCGCAACGAGAGCCTCGACTCCAACACATTTACCAACAACTTCAACGCCACCCGTAAACCCACCTACCGTTACAACACCACCGGATTTACCGTAGGCGGACCCATCTACATCCCGAAACACTTTAACGTCGACAGAAACAAGCTTTTCTTCTTCGCGAGCGAGGAATACCAGCAGCAATACATCGGCACCAATACCAACAATAAGACTACCCCGACGATGGCCCAGCGCATGGGCGATTTCTCGCAGACCCAGAACGGCAGCGGCGTGCCCGTCGTGATTAAGGATCCGACAACGGGAAACCCGTTCCCCGGCAATATCATCCCCACCAACCGCATCAATCACGACGGTCAGGCGCTTCTCAACGTCATGCCTCTGCCCAACGTGGCAGGAAACAACGCTTACAACTACACCTCTGCCGCCTCCTATCACCAGCCCGACACAATCGGGACCTACCGTGTCGATGACAACATCAACGATAAATGGCGCGCCTATGTTCGCTTCACGAAAGACGACCTGAGCTTTTCGAATCCTTACGGGGAAAGCAGCAGTTTCCCGGGAATCGGCGTTGCCTACGAAAACAGAACCGCGTGGGGCGTCGCCATCAACGTAACCACCATCCTGAGCCCGACGTGGACCAACGAATACATTATGGGCGGCAGCCAGAATCTGATTCCCCAGAGCGCGATTAATTATCCGAATTATTCCCGCAGCGCCTTAGGACTCACGTATCAGAACCTGTATCCGAACGGCGACATCGGCAACGTAGGCCCCCAGGTCGGCTTCGGCGGCGTGTCAAACGCTCCCAGCCTCGGAAACAATCTGCCCAACTTCGCCGACAATACCAACTTCGACTGGGTCGATAACATGGCGAAGATCTTCCCCAAACACACCGTGAAGTGGGGCTTCTCGATCGAACGCGACCGTAAGGACCAAAGCAACGGCAACCAGCCCGGCAATATCAGTTTCGGACAGGATAACAACAATCCGCTCGATTCGGGCTTTGCTTTCTCCAATGCTCTTCTGGGGAATTTCGATACCTATTCTCAGGCCAATGCCCAGTTGACCGGTAAGTACCGTTTCACCAACGTGGAGTGGTATATCCAGGATACCTGGAAAGTGAACGGTAAACTGACCGTGAACTATGGCATGCGCTTTTACATCATGCAGCCGATTTACGATGCCAAAGGCCAGATCGTATCCTTCAACCCGTCGTATTACAACCCGGCGCAGGCCGTCCGGCTCTACACCGAGGCGATCAACCCGGCTACCGGTAAGGTCAACGCCTACGACCCCGTCGCCAAGACCTATCTGCCGCCGGTTTACTATGGCGCCATAATCCCCGGCTCCGGTAACCCGAACAACGGATTCGTCGTGGGCGGCCAGAACGGATATCCGCGCGGCCTGTATAACAACAGGGGCGTGCAGTACGGACCCCGTCTGGGCCTTGCGTATCAGATAGATCGCAAAACTGTGGCACGGCTGGGCGCGGGAATTTACTTCGACCGGATTGAAGGCAACACCACCTACAGTTCGCTGAGCCTCCCCCCGACTCTCGATACTGCAACCATTTATTACAGCCCTCTCACCAATCTCCAGAACGCGGGCTCCGCCCTGTTTCCGGCGGGCGGGTCGGCCGGTTACGCTCCGGACGGCCACGTTCCCACTGTCTACAGTTACAACTTGACGCTGGAACGCGAGGTTCCGTGGCATGTCCTGGTTTCAGCGGCTTACGTCGGCCAGATCACCCGGCATCTGATTGAGCTCGTGGACATCAACTCCCCGGCCTTCGGCAGCGCATGGCTTCCGCAAAATCAGAACCCCTCCCAGACGCCGGCCGACAACGGCACTACCACCGTGCTTACCAACCTGTTCCGGCCCTTCATCGGCGTGGCCAATTACAATCTGGCCGAATGGGGCGGCACTTCGAACTACAATTCGCTGCAGCTGACCGCCAACCGCCGCATGTCGCAGAATCTTACCTTCGGAGTGGCCTACACTTTCTCTAAGATTCTAGGCACCGCCGATTCCATCTATAACTCGAGCGCTAACGCCAAGCAGAACATCAGGGAGACAAACTATGGCCGTCTGTCCTATGACGTCACGAATAACCTCGTCATCAACTACAGCTACTGGTTCCCCGATCCTGTCCGGAAATCGGCCGGCGCGTTCAATAACCCTGTCACTCGGCTGCTCTTCAATAAGTGGCAGAGTTCGGGCATTCTCAGTTTCCGGTCCGGCTTCCCTGCAACTCCGTCCTACAGCATATCCGGGCAGAATCTGGCAAATGTGGTTACCGGCGATCCGGATTTCGGTCCGCGCGTCGTCATTGTTCCCGGGGCCAATCCCAACGGCAACAAGAACGGCATCTTCCAGGAATTCAACACCAGCGCGTTCATTCAGGCGCCTATCGGCAGCACCAATAACACGTCCAGTTACGATTACCTGAACCTGCCCTTCGTGAGCAACCTCAATCTGACCCTCTTCAAGAACATCCCTGTGGGGGTTGATTCTCGCCGTTACTTCCAGTTCCGTCTTGAGGGTTACAACGCCCTGAACGCGACCCAGTGGACCGGTGTCAACACCAGCGCCACCTTCGCCAGCCTGACCTCCAACACCATCACGAACCTTCCCATCAATCTGGTCAACGGAAGTTCGGTAAACGGCGGACGGTTCGGTTACGGCGCCGCCAACGGTGTGAACAGCATCGGCGGCCAGAATCGAGTCGTCCAACTGGCTCTGAAGTTCTACTTCTAACCCGCCAACACTACAAGGGGCCGCCGGCATATCCTGCCCGCGGCCCTTTTTCGCATGGTATTACGTTTGCATATGCGCAATGACGCGGCCATCGTTTTTTTGATAAGATTGCCGCAACTGTGAGCGTCGGAATTTTACCGGTAGCGGAATCGAGCGCGGACGCCTCGCTTGCCGCCGAACATCTAGACCGTCTTCTCAAATCCGATCTGTTGCGCCGGTCGGCCAGCCTGAGCCAACTCCTTCAGTACCTGGTGGACAAGGCGATTCAGGCCGATGGCGAGCACCTCAAAGAGTCGATCATCGCCATTGATGTCTTCCATCGCAGCGGCGAATTCGACAGCCGCGTCGACAACATAGTTCGCGTCCATGCGCATCGACTGCGCAAACTTCTCGAAACCTGGTACGCCGGAGATGGCGCCAACGACAGGATCCGGTTCGTCATTCCCCGCGGGAATTACATGCTTCGGATCGAGACGCAAGAGCCCGCCGAGGCTGACGAAGCCCATGTCGCCCCCGTCGCCCCGCCTCCTCCTCAAATCGAGCTCAAGCCGGTACCGGAGCCCGCAAAGCCCACTCGCAGGGCGCCATTGCTCGTGGCCGCAGCACTGTTGTTGGGCATGGTTCTCGGCGGGGGAGCGGTTTATCTCACCATGAGCCGCGCTCAAATACGAACTGCGTCTTCAGATAACGACGCTCTGAACCGGCAGCCCCTTTCGGCACTCTGGAAAAGCGTCTTCCGGCACGGGACCGACACCGTCGTTTCCTTCACCAACCCCGCGTTCCTCAGAACCAAAGGCTCTCCGCGCCTTTATGTCACCTACCAGGGACCGTTGAACGCCCCCAACGGAGCCCAGGTCCATGCCTCCTCCGCACATCCCCCTATTGATAAACGGCTCGAGCCGCTCGGTCCCTTCTTCTTCAGCGACAGCTGGACCGGCACCGGCGAAATCATGGCCATGCACAAGCTCACGGAAATGGCCACAGGCGCCGGTTATCGAATCCGGCCGGTGCGGGGCCGCGCTTTGACGTGGGCCGACATAAAAGGCGCCAACGTGATTTTCATCGGCTCACCCTGGGCCAATGACATGCAGGCCAGGTTCAACATCGGCAAGACGCCGTTCCAGTGTTTCGGCACGGAAAAGATAGTGAACAACTCGCCAGTTCAGGGCGAACCGGCGGTCTGGTATTCCGAGGTAAACCCAGCTACCAACGAACTTGCCGCTACCTATGCTTTGTTCAGCGTGCTTCCCGGCGCTGGCGGTGGCACCAGAATGGTGAGTTCCTCAGGCATCGACACCTACGCCACCATGTCGGCCCTGGACCTGATGACCACCCCCGTGGGCGTGCGCGATCTGATGCAGCGCTTCGGAACGGCCGACCGTCAAACCCTGCCGGATTTCTTTCAGGCCGTGATTCGCACCGAGATGATTCGCGGCGAGCCAGCGCGCAACTCGATTGTTGCGGTTCGAATCGTAAAACCCTGATGGGCTGGAAATCCCCCGTTCCCGTCCCGATCTGAGCGGCAGGCAACGTCGAGTGAACTCGACGCGGCACGCTGAAGCGTACGCCGCGAGGCTTTCATGGTCGCGGGCGCCACTAGCCGTTTGAACTGTT
>Ga0302319_10017614_pt1 | contig 13070 bp, 14 predicted proteins | sample Bog_T0_2_FD_203319 | JGI IMG/M metagenome (GOLD analysis project Ga0302319, IMG submission 203319) | Peat permafrost microbial communities from Stordalen Mire near Abisko, Sweden - Bog_T0_2 | ecosystem: Environmental > Terrestrial > Soil > Wetlands > Peat | place: Sweden: Abisko, Stordalen Mire...
GACCCTTTCCATCGCGGGCAAAGGCACGCACACCGACGAACACGTGGTCGGTTATTACAACGCTGGTGATCGAATGAAGTACTGGGGCAAGATAGGCGCATTCTGGGGCGGATTTTGGGGACTGCTCTTTGGTTCTGCGATGTTCGCAATACCAGGTATAGGTCCGCTGCTCGTGGCTGGGCCATTCGTAACATGGATTGTGGCGGCTCTCGAAGGCGCGGTTGTTTTCGGGGGTGTGAGTGCCGCTGGAGCAGGTTTGGTGAGTATCGGCATTCCCAAAGACAGCGTCATCAAGTATGACGTTGCCTTGAAGACCGACAAATACCTATTGATCGTTCATGGAACGCCAGACGCAGTAGACAAGGCTAAGGACATCATCTCGGGAACCCGGCACAGCTTCTATGCCGTCCATGAGGCCCCTGTGTTGGTTTAGTCAGTCGCGTCACGCTCGCAATAACCTCCGCGCACTCATCTGACCGAGTGCGCGGAGTGGACCATGCAACCACTGTAGTTCACACGAGGTTCTCCCAGTGAAAAAGAATAGTTCCTTTCCCGCTTTGATCTTCATCGTCATTCTAGCGGTCGGTGCCGTAGTCGCCTATGCCCTGCATGCTGCGTCGTTGGATTTGCTTGCCGGCTGTGTCCTCGCTTGCGCCCTTCTCGCTGCATGGTTTATCTCGGCGGGTATTCAGGTTGCAGATCAATGGAGCAGAGCGGTTGTATTGCGACTGGGAAAGTTTCGTTCTCTTCAGGGCCCCGGCCTCTTCCTTATCATCCCGCTCATCGACTCGATTCCCTACTGGATCGACACTCGCGTTCTCACCAGTTCGTTCAAGGCGGAGAAGACTCTTACCAAAGACACGGTACCCGTCGACGTAGATGCGGTGCTGTTTTGGAAGATTATCGATCCAGAGAAGGCCGCGCTTGCCGTGGCGGACTATCAGGCTGCGATCGGATGGGCGTCTCAGACCGCCCTTCGCGATGTGATCGGCAAGACAATGCTCTCCGACATGTTGGAAGGCAGAGATAAGATCAGCGATGTGCTTCAGAAGATTATCGATGTTCGCACAGAACCGTGGGGTATCAACGTCATCTCGGTCGAGGTGAAGGACGTTCTGATTCCGGCTTCGCTCGAGGATGCAATGTCGATGCAGGCACAAGCCGAGAGGGAGAGACAGGCCCGTGTCATCCTTGGCGATTCAGAGCGTCAGGTAGCAGAGAAGTTCGGCGAGGCAGCGAAGACCTATGCCAACAACCCTGTTGCCCTTCACCTGAGGGCCATGAACATGCTCTACGAAGGCTTAAAGCAAAACTCAACCATCGTCATCGTTCCAAGTTCCGCAGTCGAAACGATGCAACTCGGTGGCCTCGCGGGATTGACCGCGCTGACCATGGGCTTGGGCAAAGAAGGAATCCCTCAGCAGACCATTAACGAAGCTGACAGTACACCAACGGGCCTGAGCGTTCCCGCGTCTGCAACGTAGAGGATCTCTTCCTCAGGGGTCTGCGGAGCAAGGAAGTATTGGTGGACCCGCTTCCTTGCACGGCCCTTGCCGGTATGACCGTGAGTGAGCCTGACTTCTCCCTATCTGGCCAGGATAGTCAGGATTGCGGGTCTATTGAAGGGATTGTTGATGAAAGGAAACCGACGAAATGACGGTTCCGGCCAGCGACACCATTCCGCGACAGACTGCGCTGCAGCGATGGCTAAGAATTGATCAGCACGCCAAGCCGATCGTCTATGCGCAGGTATACCAATCTGCCGATGTACTCAACATCAGTTACTGGCTGGAGATTGTCTTTTCCGCGGTCATCGCCGCACTGGGCCTGGCGCTAAATAGCCCAGCCGTCATCATTGGCGCGATGTTGATCTCCCCTCTGATGGGGCCCATCATGGCCACGGGATTGGCCTTGGCTGCCGGCGATCTCTATCTGGCGGTAAAGGCCATCGCGAACCTGGTTGCCAGTATAACTTTGGCGATCGGACTCTCAGCCTTCATCGCCTGGCTTTTGCCTTTTCATTCTGTAACCGCCGAGGTCCTCTCGCGGATCAATCCCGATCTGCTCGACCTCGGAGTCGCACTGCTCTCCGGGCTGGCAGGTTCCGTGGCGGTTTGCCGAGCGAGTGGCGATGGAACAGTCACTACGCTGCCGGGAGTAGCTATCGCGGTAGCGTTGATGCCGCCGTTGTGTGTCATGGGATATGGTCTTGGCAGCGGAGTGAACACCCGCATCATGGGCGGCGCAGGATTGCTCTTCCTAACTAACCTAGTTGCCATTGTAAGCAGTGCCTTTGTAGTGTTCCTTCTCTTGGGGATGAACTCTGCGGATGTGCGCGCGGAGATGGAACTTGCCCGGAAAGGCGAACCATTCGCCGAGAAGCTCTTGCAGGGCCCTCTAGCGCGAGTATTGAGCAAGGGCGGGCAATTGCACTGGCGCATCCTGATGTTGCTGGTTCTGCTCGCAGCCATTGCGGTGCCGCTGCGAACGGCTCTGAAGCAGGTGGCGGGCGAGGCCGTGGCAAGGGGCGCTGTACAGGACGCGGTGAAAGGTCTGCTTCCTCCTGGAACCCTGATATCGCAACAGATCGAGGTGGGACGGAGCAGTGTGGCCGTGCGGCTGACCTCGATGCGGAGCATTCCAGACGCAAAGCTACAGGAAGCTGAGAAGGAGATTGAAAGACGCTGCGGAAGGAAGGCGGAGATATCGGTGGTGAGCGTTGCCAGTCAGAGCGAACTCGCCCAGTTGATGCAGAAGCTTGCTCTTCCCCCGCCCTCTCCGCCAACGCCGGTTGTGGAAACTCTGCCCGAGATGCAGCAGGAGTTAATCGCACGCATTAAACCGGTTCTGAACTCAGTGTGGCCTCCGGAAGCACCGGTTCAGGGCTTCGACGTGGCACTCAGCGCTTCCGGCATCTCCCTGAACGTCCGATATGAAGGCACCCAAACCCTTGAAAAGATTCCACTGGATATGATCACGCGGGAACTCCAGGAGAAACTGGGTGTACCAAACCTTGCGCTGACGGCTAAGCGCGTTGCCGCGCCCCGAAGGGTGGCACCAACCGCAAATCGGATCCAATGACTGGTGTTACCGGGCGACCCCGTTTCAGCGTCGCTGCTTCTGTCGGAAGATAGGCGAACTTTCTGCTGGCAACCGAAAGTTCACGGCGGTGTGGGGTGCATTTGCCGAGCGCAAATGTCCCGATTTGCGCCCGTCAGCGAAGCCTACCGTAAGTCTGTACCTAGTCATGCGTAAGCAACCGTTAGGAACAAGGAGGCAATATGTGCTGCTGCTCTGAACCGAAGAAGGACGTGAAAGATTCCACCAGTGCGACCGCGGCTGAGCCGACGAGGACGCAGTCAACCGATCCGGTCTGCGGCATGACTGTTGATCCTGCAAAGGCAGCGTCCGTGGAACACGAGGGAGCGAAGGTCTATTTCTGCTGCCAGGGCTGCGCGACGAAGTTTCGCGCAGATACGGCCCGGTATCTCCAGCCGAAGCTGGCCGCTCCCTTGATCCAATTGAGCGCGAAGGAGGATCCGAAGGCTGACTACACCTGCCCCATGCATCCCGAGGTACATAAGGCTGGGCCGGGAAGTTGTCCCAAATGCGGCATGGCGCTGGAGTCAGCAACCATTGAGGCACCGGCGTCGCGAAAGCAATACACCTGCCCGATGCACCCGCAGATTGTGCGCGATGCGCCAGGCTCCTGCCCTATCTGCGGGATGGCGCTGGAGCCGAGCACCGTCTCTGCCGACGAGGAAAATCCCGAACTGGACTCCATGACGCGGCGCTTCTGGGTGGGGGTAGCACTCACGCTTCCGCTGCTCGCGGTCATGGTTTCGGATATTCTGCCCAGTCATCCGATGCAACATATGCTCTCGGGAACGCTACTCGGATGGATTGAATTTGCGCTGGCTACGCCGGTGGTGCTTTGGGCTGGCTGGCCCTTCTTCGAGCGAGGCTGGCAGTCGGTCATACATCGCAGCCCCAACATGTTCACGCTGATTGCAATCGGTTCCGGCTCCGCATATCTCTACAGCGTCGCTGCCGTCGTAGCTCCGAGCATCTTTCCCGCTGCCTTTCGCGATATGTCGGGCAATCTTGGCCTCTACTTTGAGGCGGCAGCCGTTATCACCGTCCTTGTGCTTCTCGGCCAGGTACTGGAGCTAAAGGCTCGCAGCCAGACCAGCGGGGCGATCAAGGCGCTGCTGGGACTGGCTCCCAAGACCGCGCGGCGTGTCGCAGCAGACGGCACTGATAGCGACGTCGATCTGAGCGCGATCCAGGTAGGCGACATTCTTCGTGTCCGTCCAGGCGAAAAGATTCCGACGGATGGAATCGTGACCGAAGGGCGCAGTTCGGTCGATGAGTCCATGGTCAGCGGCGAACCCATCCCCGTCGAGAAGACGGTCGATGCCAACGTGGTCGGTGGCACCATCAACGGAACCGGAAGCTTCGTCATGAAGGCGGAGAGAGTCGGCGCGGACACGTTGCTGGCCCAGATCGTGAAGATGGTGAGTGAAGCCCAACGTTCTCGTGCGCCGATCCAGCGCCTCGCGGACAAAGTGGCTTCTTACTTCGTCCCAGCGGTACTGGCGTCCTCTGTCATCACATTTATCGCGTGGGCTATCGTCGGCCCTCCGCCTGCCTATGCACACGCTCTGGTAAACGCCGTCGCGGTTCTCATCATCGCCTGCCCGTGCGCACTGGGGCTGGCAACGCCGATGGCGATCATGGTGGGTACGGGACGCGGTGCTGCGGAAGGCATTCTGATTCGGAACGCCGAGGCCCTGGAGACGTTCGAGAAGGTGAATACCTTGGTCGTGGACAAGACTGGCACGCTGACCGAAGGCAAGCCGCGCCTCACATCTGTAATTCCGGCGGAAGGTTTCAACGAGATACAACTCCTCCAGATGGTCGCCAGTCTGGAAAAGGCGAGCGAACATCCGCTTGCGGCGGCGATCCTTGCCGCTGCAAAGGAGAAGGCGATCGAGTTGCTGGCCGTGACCGATTTCCAGTCCATTACCGGGAAAGGCGTCACGGGACAGTTGCAATCGAAGCGCGTCGCCATTGGCAACGCCGCCCTGATGGCGGACCTTGGCGCTACCTCTGACATGCTGAACGATAGAGCCGGTGCCCTGCAAAAAGAGGGGCAGACCGTAATGTTCATCGCATCGGATGGGAAATTTGCCGGGCTGATTGCAGTCGCCGATCCTATCAAAGATACGACCCTCGACGCCATCCAGCAGTTGAAGCAGGAAGGCATCCGGGTCCTGATGGTGACCGGCGACAACCACACGACTGCCGCCGCAGTTGCGGCGAAGCTGGGAATCGATTTTGAGGCTGACGTGTTGCCGGACAAGAAGGCCGAGGTAGTAAAGAAGCTGCAGGCGGAAGGCGCAATCGTAGCCATGGCGGGGGACGGTGTGAACGATGCACCGGCGCTCGCCCAGGCAGATGTGGGAATCGCCATGGGAACCGGAACGGACGTGGCGATGAAGACAGGCGGCATCACCCTGGTGAAGGGCGACCTGCGCGGCATCGTCAAAGCGAGGCGGCTGAGCCAGCGCACCATGTCCAACATTCGCGAGAACCTGTTCTTCGCGTTCTTCTACAACGCTCTTGGGGTGCCGCTCGCCGCTGGCGTTCTCTTCCCGTTCTTCGGGCTGCTACTGAACCCGATGATCGCTGCTGCGGCAATGAGCTTCAGCTCGGTGTCCGTGATTACGAATGCGCTCAGACTACGAACTGCGAAGCTGTGACTCGCTGGCGGTTTAGGCTTCACACTCTTGCCGTGCCAGACAATCAAGCCAGGTATGGTAAGTATGCTAAGTATGGCGGTTGACGGGATATTGTAGTGTCGGAGTCAATCTTAATGACACCTAGTTTAGCAGTAGAATTCTTGATCTGGCTTCTGATTGCGGCGTCGATCATTGCAGTTATTGCCGCGCGCATCCGGATTCCCTACACAGTTGCCCTGGTTGTGGGAGGATTGCTCCTAGGATCATTTCACCTTCCCATACTGCGCCTCTTCTCTCATTCTCCTGACTGGCTAACGCCGGACATTAGTCTGGTCATTTTCTTGCCGGCTCTTCTGTTTGAGGGCAGTTTGAAGATTCAGCTTCGCCAACTGAGAGAAAGCCTCCTTCCGATCTGTTTGCTTGCAACTGTCGGGGTGTTGGCAGCAACTTTGATCTCCGCTTTCGTACTGCACTGGGCGCTTGGAATACCGATTCTCATCTCGCTCGTTTTCGGCGCGATTGTGTCCGCGACAGACCCTATCTCGGTACTCGCTATCTTCAAACACATGGCAGTTGACAAAAGGCTCACGATTATTGTGGAAGGAGAGAGTCTGTTTAACGATGGCACAGCCGTCGTGCTGTACGGAATTCTCGTCGCAGCTGTTGCGAGCTCTCACTTGGGCATATTGACTGGCGTTCGCGACTTTATCGTGAACGTCGTAGGCGGCGCAGCCGTGGGCGCCCTCTTTGGCTATGCCTGCAGCCGACTCATGCAAAAAGTTGACGATCCAGAGATTGAGATCACGCTCACAACAATACTGGCTTACGGGTCCTACCTTCTTGCGCTATCACTTCATTTATCGGGCGTCATCGCTACGGTTGCTGCCGGCCTGATGATTGGCAACTTTGGCGTTCGTACTAGCATGAGTTGGCGCACGCGAGTTTCGCTTTGGTCGTTCTGGGAATACGCCTCATTTCTTATTAACTCGATTCTGTTCTTGCTCATTGGGCTTCAAGTTCGGCTGGGTGATTTGTTTCACATGTGGCGCGCTGCATTACTGACGATAGCCGCGGTCCTTGCAGGGCGGGTTCTTACGGTATACGGGCTTATCCCCGTCAGCAATCTCTTCTCACCTAAGATTCCCCTTAAATGGCAACATGTCATGGTCTGGGGAGGCATGCGAGGCGCTCTTGCCTTAGCGCTAGCTTTGAGTATCGACAAGGACCTCCCATATCGAAGCCAACTGTTGACCTTGACCTTCGGAGTGGTTGCATTCACGATCGTGGTCCAGGGCATTACGATGAAGCCGCTCATCCGCATGCTTGGAATTTCGACGAACGGTGACGACGACTATTCCCGCGCTCGGGCACGTCAGGTGGCAATCTCATCCGCCGCTTTCGAATTAGAGAGCATGGCGAGCCAACAATTCATTTCACGTCACGTCTATGCACAACTGCACGAAGAGCTTCACGAAAGATTGGAGAATGCGAACGCGGCTCTGGACTCTCTTCTGGACGACAACCGCGATCGTCTTTCCGAAGAATTCAAGGAAGCTCGGGCTCGATTGAGGAATGCGGAAATAGGTGCGATCGAACAAGCGATGCACGATGGTTGGGTATCGGCAAATACCGCGTCAAAGATGATTAATCAAACTGAGCGCATACCGACGAACCAGGCGCCCTCCCGCGAAGACCCAGAACCTCCTGGCAGCACCTAACCTGGTCTGTCTTTAGATTTGTGGTGGTGGTCCTCGCCCAAACCAATTGTGGCATCGTCTGTTTTCCGACATTCGCTGGATAGCCATTCTGATTCCGGTTCAGTCACTTCCCTATCCAATCGCATGGAGGGCTGTAAAGGCTTCCAGTAGTACGCGGAGATTATGAGTTCCTTCAGCGGTAAAAACGACGTCATCCGGAAGGTCACAATACTGTCCGATAAAGGCGAGGTTCTTCGACCGTTCCGGTATTGCATCCGGGCCGATCTCCTGTGTCCCGGGGCAGGAACTGGCTCGTGATGAACGGCGTCATGCATGGAATACAAATGCAGCTCTCCAGTATCTTCGCGGCATCGTCCTGAATACTGAGATGGCCCACGATCTCTGTCATAATCTAGCGGCCGATCCAGGCCGACATCGGCTTCAGGACGAAGTCTCTGGGTTGGTCTACGCGTAGTCCATCTCCCCAGAAGACGTAAACATCCTCCGGCAGGCCGATGAAATGGGGCTGATGCGGCAATACTATTGATGCCAGCCATCTTGATTTCGAGAAGGTAATGAGCCCCCCTTCACCCTGGGACGTTTCCCGTGAGATCTCGGATGAGATTGAAGAAAGTCGGATCATGGAGGGTCACCGTGAAACATGTTCACTTAGACTGCTCTACGTGACCGGCGAAGTTGGCTGGTCTGCCGAAGCCAGATTGCTGCAAAGACAACGCTTCTCGCCAAGCTGCTTGAGCTCATCCTCGACCAGGAACGGCACGACGTCTGTCAGGCCGACTGCCGATTCTTCGCTGTCGCTGAATCCGTACCCGTCCGGCGTTGTTATGACTAAGCCCCCCGAGTTTTTTCGCTCGACAGCAGAAATCAATGAGACAGATAGGAAGCAACGCTGTCCTGCATCGCACATTGGCGAGAGGCATAGCCCAGCACATGCCTCAACTCTCTTAGATCGAATGAGTTCGCCTATAGTGGACGTGCTCGTTAGGGAAAGACAAGTCGGATTCACGTTGCTTGTGGCTGTCGGCAGGTATCGCAGTATTCCACGGATTTGCGAATAGAGGTGTACCGATCAAAATCGGCGGCTGGAGGGCTTCGGGCAACTCGGGAAGAAGTGAGGGTTTAGGGACCATGATGACTCCTACCTGACTCTAGCGGAGTGAAATCCGTCGGTCTGGTCTGTATTGACCGTAGGGTAACGGCCAGTACAGCAAGCTATGTGCAGTTTTGATCAGGTTCCTGCGCGGCGTTAAGCTACTCTTGCCCCAGGGTACTGCGAATAAGCAACAGAGCAGAAGGCCCAGACCTCTAGCGCTAAAGTTACGTGATTCCGCAGGAAGGTGGGCAGCTAATGGCTATACCCCCAAAGGCCTTTGCCCCCAAAGACTGCCAACATTGTGAACTGCGCCCTTCTAGCGCCTTCTGCAATCTTTCGCCGACTGCGCTTGCCGATTATAACTTGATCGGCTCGATCCGAACGGCGCTTCCCGGAACGATTCTATTTCACGAAGATGGCGCTGCAGATCAGGTGCTGGTGGTTTGCTCTGGTCGGGTGAAGCTATGGTGTGAATCACAATCTGGAAGGATACTAAACCTGAAGCTCGCTGGGTCGGGTGATGTGCTAGGCTTGAGCGCCATCCTCTCTGGAACCAAACACGAAACAAGCGCGGAGGTCATCCACACAAGCTTTCTCAAAGCCATTTCAAGAGAGCAGTTCTTAGGTTTTCTCCGGCACAATGCCGAGGGAAGCCTACACGCGGCGCAGAGGTTATCCGAGGACTATAAACTCGCACTTCATGGCGCCCGCCGGTTGGCACTCTCGGAATCGGCGCCGGGCCGGATCGCCAGCATCTTACTCGATTGGGGCCGTGCTGCCTGTTGTAGCAAGACGCCCATGCGGTTTGTTATGACAATGTCCCACGGCGACCTTGCGGAATTTGCTGGTACATCGCGAGAGACCGTAACCCGCACGCTTGCGAAACTGCAGAAAGACAAAACCATCGCGGTTCATGGAGCTACGATCCACATCCTCCTTCCCACCAAGATGGCGGAACTCGCGGCTTGACTATGAATCGCAGACCAGATCAGGACGATTCGATGCCTTCTGAACCTGATCGACCGCCTTCAATCGATTTCTCACCCGAACACTCCCCTGACGCGATCAGCCACACGCCGAACTATACTGTCGTCGCACAGAATGCGAGTGAATTGCAAGACATCCAGAATGCTCCGTCCGTTAGCATGGCCCGATTCCTGGTTGAGAGCGACCAGATGGGTCTCCTGCCCACAATCAGCATCTATGCCGAGCGGGGAACCAATCGCAGCCAGGTCCGCTTGCTCTACATGAATGCCGCGGCGCTGATCATCTGGAAAGAGATGGGAAAGCAGCCGACTGAAATCGGAGCGCAGCATCGTCCCGCTCGCACAGCACTCCTCGCATTCGGGATGCCGTTCAGCGAATGAGCATCGGCAATGGCATGCTTGACCGCGTTCATATTTCGCCGATTTGAGTCTGAGCGTGCTCGTAATGAGGAGCTGAAACTCAGAAGCTCGTGGTGTCGCGATGATTGGGTTTAGCAGCAACCTGAATAACGGGTATAGAACGCCAGCTGCAAGAGGCACCCCGAGCGCGTTATAAAAGAAACAAAGACCAGATTCTCCCAAATAGTTGGACATAGTATGCCGTCCGCGGAATACCAAGGAGAGAAATGCCATTTCTGCTGCCAGGGCTTCGCTTACGAAGTTTCAGGTTGACCCGGCGAAGTACCTGCAACCAGGAGCGACCGCTCCGTTCATTTAGTTGGTCGCAGAGATGGAGGCGAAGACCGACTGCGCCTGCCCCATGCACCTGTTTCATGGACAGAAAACGGCACGCGATTCGACTCATACCTGGAAAAGAAGAACAGGAGGTTATCCCGCAGGAGAGACTTCGAGCGCCGACCGGACGCTCTCATTGACTTGCGGCGCACACTTGCTCGGCCATGGTGTTTAGGTCAGCTTGTAATGCCACGTTCTGTCGGGAAACGAGAGATGTTTGCTTACCGGCTCGTAAGCTGAGCCGACCCTATGGTCGCGGCTTGACGTCAGTTATCGACAATCATTCGGCCTCAAGTGTTTCGTTCCCAATAAGGAGCTGATTCAAACTCCGCCATTCTGCTCTATGTACCCGGGATGGTAAGTCAGCTCCCTTACTGGAGGGATATCGAGTTTGCTGCTGAGTTCGTTGAGTCCTCTTTGAACGTTGGCGAGTTGTCTACTCCACTGATCGAGAAACTCTTCGTTTCCAGCTTTGGCCAGGGCTTTCTTTACGGTGTCGACGGCATTTTCAACCGCCCGAAGATCGCGCGTTGCTGATTCCATCTGACCTTGCATCGCGAGGGAATTTCCCCGAGCGAGTGCTGCCAGGCAGAATTTCAAGTCTTCATTCACAGTCTGGTTTCCTCGCGGTTCATGGTGATCCACCTTCACTACGGTTTCCATGTTAGGCACCCCATGCGACAAAGTTAGCCTCAAGCATTTCCGAAGTCTGATCACTTTTGCACGTGAGCAAGGAACTGTCTATTGCTTCGATGAGCCACATGCAGCCATCGAGACAATCCACGAACATCCCCTTACTACCGAGACCTTAGCTCATTAGCCCATCTCGATCGGGGCGAATCGGCTGTTATGGCAAACGGGGGTCATCCCCCCAACTGGGATTCGCATCGAGCCAGGAAAAGAGAGTGCGAATGCTGCCGGTGGCCAGCGCCATGCAGGAGTCGCCGGCGCCATAGTAAAGATTGATTGTGTCCCCATCAGCTCCGATCGTTTGCCCGCAAGGAAAGACGACTTCGGGCACGTCTCCGCTTCGCTCGTATGGTGCCTCCGGGCTGAACATCCAGCAGTCTCCGCGTTGCAGGCACACATCCGGCTTCTCGAGATCGAAGAGTGCGAGCCCGAGACGGTAGATGCTGCCAGCGGCGGTCTGGCGCACGCCGTGATAGATCGCCAGCCAGCCTTTCTCGGTCTCGATAAGCGGTGAGCAGAGCCCGATTTTATTGGCATCCCACCATCCGCCACGACGAGCTTCGAGCATCACTTTATGGCCGCCCCAGTGCTTGAGATCCGGCGAGTACGAGATCCACATATGAGCGCCCAATGGGGTCATCGGCCGGTGAACCAGTGCCCATAGGCCTCCGATCCTGCGTGGGAGTAGGGCAGCGTCCTTATCTTCCGGTGTCATGATGACCCCATAGCGTTCGAAAGTCTTAAAGTCTTTCGTCAGGGCCAGCGACACACCGGGACCTCCTCTGGAAAATGATGTATAAGCGACTGCATATTGCTGTAACTCCGGGACATAAGTAATACGGGGGTCTTCAATGCCCCAGATTTCCTCGGGATATTCGCGCGGATTGGCCGCAAACGTCGGCTGCGGATCGATGCGCCAGCCATCGATTCCATTCGCGGATCGGGCCGCGCAAAGGTGCGACAAGCCGCGCCGGTCTTCGACCCGGCAAAGCAACAACGTGTCGCCATCGTCCAGACGAACGGCTCCGGCGTTGAAGACGCTGTTGACCGGATACGGCCAATCCTTACCGCTAAGAATTGGGTTCGAGGGATGACGGAGGAAGAGCGAGTCCTGGCCGTGAAACCGTGTGTGTGCAGCGTCGGTCTTGGCCGGATCGGATAAGGGATGTGACAGCGTAATTGTGCTCAAACGGACACGCTCATTTCCTGCTTCTGTTGTGGGGCGGTATGGCTTTCCAGGCTTTGCATGTCAAGAAGGGCCAGCAGGAACGAAAGCGTGGATTCGGCCCCCTGGTTTTCATTCACGCGGTCGGGATGAAGTCCGTCTTTGCATCCGCCGGTTGCCGGGTCATATAGAGAAATCTGAAGATCGTTGCCGCCGAGAAACCATCGAAAGGCGGACCATGCCTCATCGCACCATCGCTGTTCGCTGGTCACGCGATAGGCAAGCAAACAAGCTGAAATAGTCGCGCAAGCCTCGACGGGCTGTTGATCGAATCGGGCCTTTTCGCCACCCTCGGCGAAGAACCCCATCGAACCGATCGGCACGAAGACATCGGGATCTTCCCGGTGCTGCTCGGCGACAAGCCACCCCAGAGAGTCGCAGCCGGCCGCGACCATTCTCTGGTTCCCGCCCTTATAACCTGCCAATAGCAGGGCCTGTGAAAGCCTGGCGTTCGAATATGAAAGACTCTTTTCAAACCAGTGCCAATTTCGCGAGTGAGTGCGCTCATAGATGTCCAGTAGTTTGTTTGCCAGCAAATTGCGCGCATACTGGATGACTGTGTCACCCGGGAACCAGTCCAGGTAGCTTTGCATCCCCAGAATGGAGAATGCCCAAGCCCGGGGGCTAGTAAAGGTGGAAACCGCCGGAAAGGCCTTCTCAAACAACCTGCCCGCCGCGCCTCTAAGCCCCGCATCTTTCGTGTTACCGAGGACCGCTCCCACCGACCACAACGCTCGACCGTGGCTATCTTCCGATCCCGACTCTTCCAACCATGTGCGGTCATAACTTAGGAAGTTCCTGAAACGACCTGTCTTGTCATTGAAAGCATGCCAGAGAAATGTCATATAGCGTCGCGATAATCCAGCATGGCTGGAACCA
>Ga0302319_10017618_pt1 | contig 13068 bp, 14 predicted proteins | sample Bog_T0_2_FD_203319 | JGI IMG/M metagenome (GOLD analysis project Ga0302319, IMG submission 203319) | Peat permafrost microbial communities from Stordalen Mire near Abisko, Sweden - Bog_T0_2 | ecosystem: Environmental > Terrestrial > Soil > Wetlands > Peat | place: Sweden: Abisko, Stordalen Mire...
TTCTGCCATTTGTTTCTCCTGTGTGGAACTTTGAGCGGTTCACGCACATGAGATTCAAAGGGACTCCCGGAGCTGTCAAACTTTGGGAGTCCCCCGGCAGAGCCGGGGGTTTACTATTTTAAATTAAAAGTCCCGAAGGGACGTTTGAGAGTAGCCCGGCGATTTATCGCCGGATCTCCTAAAAATGGAGGCCCGTCCCAGCGGAGATCTCTGCGAAACTCGTTTTACAAGAGATCGGTCATCCCGAGCCCGTTGAGAAATCAGTTCCCCCTCCTCTGAAAAAAGACAGGCCGAACTGATCCTTCGACAAGGATGACAGATTTCTAAAAGAGAGACTTTTGCAGAGGTCTCCAGCGGGGCGGTTGATCCTGCGCAATAAACCGGTGGCTGACGCCACCGGCTAATTTCTTTTCGCCCCTCCGGGCCTCAAACTACCATGTGCCTTCAGCGGCTATAGTATTTCTAAAAAGGCTCTAATACGGCCTCGTCCGCCAGCCCTGCTCGCCGGGATGGATTTCCATATAGGGAAACGCAAAGTCGAACCACTCCAGCAGCCGGAAATGGCTCAGGTAAAAGTCATCGCTGTCGATGTACTCCTTCGGAATGATGCGGTTCTTGCCGTGGGCGTCTTTCGTCACCTCGTAATGGTAACGCTTCTCGTGAAAATGCGCGCGCCGCTCACCCGGATCGAGGCTCACAAATTTATAGACCTCCATCACGAGATGCGCTTCATCGAATTGAATGAAGACCTGCCCCGGCATGAGCCGGATGCCTTCGGGAGTCTTCACGCCGCCCGTGCAATAGAAACCGTCCTGCGGCGCGATCACGACCCCGCCGTCCTCCACATAATAGGCCCGCGCGAAATCGTACGCCTTCAGCTCCGGCGGCAAAGTCGTAGCGTGAGACGTCACCAGCGGCGCGAGCACGAACGCGGCGATGGCGAGAATTTTGGAGCGCATACAAAAATGTAATATTTAAAAGCCTGTCATCCCGAGCTTGTCGAGGGATCAGCTACCTCGCGAGCTGCATTATCTTCTGGCGACTGATCCTTCGACAAGCAAGGATGACGGGCTTAAAAAATTACAAATGCCCCTGAGCTTCCGCTTCGGCCCGAATGCGCTCGGCTTCGGCTTTGCGTTCCGATTCCTTCTTGCTGACCCACGCGTCCCACGATTTTCCGTCGGCGGTGTCTTTGCCGGTGAAGGCGATGGCCGTGACATCGGCGTAGGGGATGATCCGCGGTTCCTCGCTGCCCTTGAGAAAAACCTCGATGCGGGGAGGGCGGGCTTTCGGGTCGCGATTGAAGATGTAGCCCTCGACCTGTTCGTCGTTGAGGGTCAGGGTGACGTCGCCACGATAATCGAACGCCTTGTTGATCGCCTCGATGCGGTCGGTTTCCGATTGAAAAGTGAATGCGGCGCCTTCGAGCGAGGCTTGGCGATTGGAGGCGGGATGGGTCTTGATATCGGCTGGCATAATTCCTTGTCTTAGCTCCCCATCGTGGCCTTGGCCGTTTGGATGAAGCCGGAGAACGAACTAAAGGTGGCATCGACGGCCGAGGGCTCAAAGCCGCAATGCACCATGCAATCCTGGCACTTGGGGTTGTCACTCTTATTGCCGTAATGGTCCCAATCGGTCAATTCCAGATATTCCTTGAAGGTCTTCACATAGCCGTCCTGGAGCAAATAGCACGGTTTCTGCCAACCGAAGACGTTATAACAGGGGCTGCCCCAGGGAGTGCAGGAGAAATCGAGGTCGCCTTGGAGGAACTTCAGGAACAGCGGCGAGAGGTTGAAGCGCCATGTCTTCTTGGGATTCTGGAGGATCTGCTTGAAGAGGGCCTTGGTCTGGTCGCGATGGAGGAAGCTCTGCTGGTCGGGCGCTTTCTCGTAGATGTAACCCGGCGAGAGCATCATGCCCTCGACGCCGAGGCCCATCATCTCGTCGAAGAAATCGCGGACGTGGGCCGGGTTCGTGCCGGCGAAAAGTGTCGTGTTGGTCGTGACGCGGAAGCCCCTCTTGACCGCCTCCTTGATCGCCTCCACGGCAATGTCGAAGGTGCCGTCGCGGCAGACGGCGGTGTCGTGCTCTTCCTTCAGGCCATCCATGTGCACGGAGAAGGTGAGGTACGTGGAGGGCTTGAAGAGATCAAGCTTACGCTTCAAGAGCAACGCGTTGGTGCAAAGGTAGATGTACTTCTTGCGCTCGACAAGGCCGGCCACGATCTGGTCGATTTCGTTATGGATGAGCGGCTCTCCGCCGGGGATGCTGACCATCGGCGCGCCGCATTCCTCGACCGCATCGAAGCATTGCTGCGGGGTCAGGCGCTTGTTGAGGACGTGATCGGGATACTGTATTTTGCCGCAACCGGCGCAGGCCAGGTTGCAGCGGAAAAGGGGTTCAAGCATCAACACCAGCGGGTAGCGCTTGCGCCCTTTTAGTTTCTGGGAGATGACATAAGAGGCAACCGTCCACGCTTGCGAGATAGGAACCATAGTTTTGAATAAGTTAAACTGATGACCCTATCAGGAGGTGACAGGGTGTCAAGGCTGGCCTTGAACTTTCTAAGCTAAACCCAAAACGTGCGAATGAAGCAGCCAAGAGCTATGTCTTTAAAACCAAGCGCGTTGCTAGGATAGATGGCTTAATTATTAGTAAATCTACTAACGTGAAAAATCGAGATAAGCCATGGCGGATCGCCTCATTATTCTTCGATCACGGTTGACGTGGGAGGGAGAGTCTGGGAGGACTTAGCAAGAAACATATGCTGAACTACTTTTTCCAGATACTCAATGGGGACTTGGGTGTCGGGGGATACATCTTCGCGCTGGCCGTCTTTGTCTTTACGGCCTGGATGTTTGTCCACGCAATCAGGAACGGGCAATACCTCTGGGCGGCATTTATCTTCTTTTTTTCGGGATTCAGCGCGCTGCTTTATTTCTTCTTCGTCTACCGGCAATTGGCTGGGGGCAATCCCATGGCCGGCTTCGAGCTGCCGGGCGCGGCGGATCGTCGGCAGATTAAGCGGCTTCTGGCCGATATCCATCACCTCGACAAACCTCACCATCATCTGCAACTGGCCGACATCTATTTCAGCCAGGGCAAGCTCGACCAGGCCGAAGCGAGTTACCGCGCTGCCTACGAGCGCGATCCCAAGGACGACGACATCCGCGCCCATTTCGGCAACTGCCTGGCTCGCCGGGGCAAGCCGCAGGAGGCGTTGCCGCTGCTCGAAGCGGTCTGCGCGCAAAATCCCAAGCACGACTATGGCTACACCCTCATGACCCTTGCCGAGACGCAGGCCACGACGGGCCAAGTCGACAAGGCGCTGGCGACATGGAGGCAGGTGCTGAGTCTCTACGGCTATCCGCGCGCGCGCGTGCAGTATGCCGACCTGCTTATCCAGAGGAAGGAATACGCCGAGGCCCGGAAAAATCTGGAGGAAGTCATCAACGACGCGCCTTTCGCGACCAAGTTCCAGCGCAAGCGCGAGGCGGTCTGGTTCAGTCGGGCGAAGGCGGCGCTGCGGTCGATTCCGGATAAATAAAGAACCCCGCCGCAAGCAGCGGGGTATTTCGGAAGGCAGACTGAAACTGACAACTAAAGCCGCCGCAAGCGGCGGGAAATTAGACCCAAAGAGATTAACGAGTGAAATCCAGACCTTGGATAGCGGGTTCGGGGATATGAGCTATATTGCTGGTGAAGCGATCCAAAGAACGGTGTGTAGGAATTGCTTTGTTGAAACCCTTTTAACAGAAAGACATGAAATCATGAAAACAGGAAGGAAGAGAAGTCTCAACCCTCCTCGCGCTGATTTTTTCATGTCTTCATGATTTCCTGTTTTCCTGTTAAAAAAAAGAATGATTTGAACAGAGCATGTATGAATCCATTCAAGACTTTTACGCTGAAATGGTGGCAAGCCGGTGTGTTCAAATGGGGAATGTTGGCACTGGGAATTGCGATTGGGGCCTATTGGCACGATTTTTTCGGCACCTATCTTTTTATTCTTATGGCTGTGGCCGTGGTCAGTTTGGCGTACGTCACGTACCTGTGGTGGAAGCAATAACGGCCTCCAATGTTCTCGATGAAATTGATTCATAGCCAGCCTTGACATTGTTTGATATATCGATAACTATCGATATATGAACATTAAAAAAGCGGCCCTCGCTTTCAAGGCCCTGGCGCATCCCCACCGGCTCGCGATTTTTCTTCGCCTCTCGGGCTGCTGCCAGCGCCACGGTTGCAGCGCGGAGGAATGCTCGCGTCTTTGCATGGGTGAATTGGGAAAGAGGCTCGGCATCGGACAGCCCACCGTGTCGCATCATCTTAGGGAACTGACCCGCGCCGGATTGATTCGCACCTGCAAATGCGGACAAAGCACCGAATGCTGGGTCGCCGAAACAACTCTCGACGAGCTCGCCCAATTTTTTCTGAAAGCCAAACACGTCTCAACCTGAAATCTCCATGTCAACAAAACCCTTTAAAATCCTCTTCCTTTGCACCGGCAATTCGGCCCGTTCCATTCTCGGCGAGTATCTCATTCGCCGCATCGCTCCGGGCCGGTTTGACTCTTACAGCGCGGGTGCCAAACCCACGGGCAATGTCAACCCGCTGGTTTTGAGCGTGCTCCGGGAGCACTTCAAAATCGATGCTTCCGACGCCCGCAGCAAATCATGGTCGGAGTACAAGGAGATGGTCTTTGATTTTGTGATTACCGTTTGCGATAATGCCAGGGAAAGCTGCCCCATTTGGCCGGGCCAGCCCATTATTGCCCACTGGGGCTCGCCCGATCCGGCGGCCTTTGAAGGCAGCGAGGAGGAGAAATTGCAAAAAACATGGCAGGTGGCTCTGCAAATTCAGCGACGCCTGAACCTCTTCTGCTCGCTTCCCCTGGAAAAAATGGACCGGCTGAAACTGGCCCATGCGGTGGAAGACATCGCTCGCGGAGAACAAGGCGTATGACCAACCGCACCGTCCCTCCCGCAACGCTTTTAAGCCAGGCCATGCCGACGCCCGCCAAGCGGCTTGATTTTTTTGAGCGCTATCTTTCCCTCTGGGTGCTCGCCTGCATGGCGGTGGGAATCGTGCTCGGGAAGCTTTGTCCCGAACTCACCGCCCAGGTCAGCAAATTTCAATTCGGGCAGGGATCGCAGGTCAACGTCGCCATCGCCGTGCTGATTTGGCTCATGATTTATCCGATGATGCTCAAGATCGATTTTGGCGGTCTCAAGGGTGTGCTGCGAAAGCCCAAGGGCCTGTTCATCACCCTCGTTGTCAACTGGCTCGTTAAACCTTTCAGCATGGCGCTGTTGGGATGGATTTTTATCCAGTCCATTTTTTCTTCAGGGCTGGGCTGGATAGAACCCGGCGACGCCAGGAATTACATTGCCGGACTGATCATTCTCGCGGCAGCTCCCTGCACGGCGATGGTGTTTGTGTGGAGCTATCTGACCGACGGCGACGGCCCCTACACGCTGGCGCAGGTGGCCATCAACGATCTCATCATGATCTTCGCCTTTGCGCCGATCGTGATGTTTCTGGTGGGCGTCAGCGGGGTGCAAATTCCGGGCGAAGTTTTGCTGATCTCGGTCGTCGTTTTTATCGTGATTCCCCTGTCGGCAGGCTGGCTCAGCCGCGCGCTGATCATCAAGGCCAAGGGGCGCGAGTGGTTTGAAACCCATTTCATGCCGAAATTCCGGCCGGTGACGATCCTGGCGCTATTGGCCACCCTGATTTTGATTTTCGCGTTCCAGGCCGAAAACATCATTACAAAATGGCCGGTCGTCCTTCTTTTGGCCGTGCCGATTGTGATCCAGGTCTATTTCAATTCCGCCCTGACATATGGTCTCATGCGGCTCTTTAAAGTTCCGCACAACATTGCGACGCCCGGTTCGCTGATTGGCGCGAGCAACTTTTTCGAGCTCGCGGTGGCTGTCGCGATCACGCTTTTTGGCCCCACCAGCCCTGCGGCGCTGGCGACCGTCGTGGGCGTCTTGGTCGAGGTTCCCGTGATGCTTTCGGTGTGCCGTCTTTGCGTTCGATCCCGCCGCTGGTATGACGGCAATATCGTTAGCGCTGAGTAGCATCAAGAATAATCTCCTCTGGCGCTTGCGCTGAATTTTGGGCAAAGAAATCGCATATTCATGGGCAAGTAAATTGACATCCATTTCGAATCCATTATGCTTCCTGTGTGCCTACGATTACTCTGAAAAACGTCCCAAAATCCCTGCACGTGAAGCTGACCAAGCGCGCGGCGGTGCATAAACGCTCCCTTAATCAGGAAGCCATTGTCTGTTTGGAGGAAACGTTGCAAATGAGTCAACCCGTGCCGGGTCATCTTTGGGAAGAACGCTTCCAAAAAGTCCGCAATGCGATCCATGCGCCTCCGCTTACGGACGATTTTCTGGAGTGGGCTGTCAACCATGGCCGCGCATGATCGTGGCGGACGTCAATTTGGTGGCCTATCTGTTGATCTCCGGTGAGCACACCAAGGAGGCTGAGTCCGTCCTGCGAAAGGATGCCGCATGGTCGTTTCCCTACCTCTGGCGTTCTGAATTTAGGAACATCCTTGCCATGCACATTCAGCATCGGGACCTGAGCCTGAGTGATGCTTTCCTGATTTGGGACAGCGCGGCGTCGCTGGCGCGGCATCACGAGTATTCGGTGGACCCGCAGGCCGTTCTCGGTCTGGTCGCGCGGCAGCCACTCACGGCATACGATGCAGAGTATGTGGCACTGGCCCGTCATCTGGACGTCCCGCTTGTTACTTTCGACCGAAAATTGCAAGCCGCCGCTCCAGATGCGGCCCTTTTACCAAGAATGTTTTTTCTAAAAGGACGGCAATCAGGTTAGCGGCAGAATGGATGCCTTGTTGAATCTCCTCTGTCGCTTCGGTCTTTTAGTGTTAACAGGTCCTAAGCCGCGATAGCGCATGGGCGCACTTCGCGCGCGATTCGCTCAATAAGCCGGGTCGCATTGCGCAGGTCGCATTCGGTTTGAAGATTCAACCAAAAGCGGGGCGACTGTCCAAAAAAGCGTCCAAGCCTCAATGACGTATCGAGCGTAATTGCCCGCTTGTTGTGAACGATTTCATTGATGCGCCGTGGAGGGACTCCAAGTGCGCGTCCCAGGGCGTTTTGCGATAACCGCATCGGCTTCATGTAGTCTTCCAGGAGGATTTCGCCCGGCGTGATGTTATGGAGATTTGCATTCATGATCTTGGTACTGGTTCAATGATAATCAACAATTTCAACGGCATGCGCATCGCCGTCCTTCCATGAGAAGCAGATGCGCCACTGGTCATTAATACGAACACTGTATTGTCCGGCCCGATTGCCTTTCAGCGCTTCCAGGCGATTGGCCGGCGGCACTCGCATATCCTCCAAAGTTCCGGCGCTGTGGAGTTGCAACAATTTACGGAGCGCGGTGCGCTGGATGTTTGCTGGCAGCCGGCGCGATCCCTTGCTTTCCCAAATCTGTTTCGTCTCTTTGCATCGGAAACTTTGAATCACCTTCTTAATCTATAACGTCATGCGTTATAGCGCAAGATAATCTTCGCGACAATCTCCTCTGGCGCTTGCGCTGAATTTTGGGCAAGTTGAATGGCCTATGCGCAGACTCCTCAAGCTGGTCTTTAAGCTGTTCGCATTCGCGGTCGTCATTTTTCTGCTTACCGCCGCTTGGATCATTTTGGACGGCCTGATTGATTTCGGGGCAAAGGCGGATGTTGCCCTGCTGACCAGCCAGGGCAATTCCCCGCTGGGCGCGTCCGAAGCCCGGCTGGATCGCGTGATCAAACTCTATAACGACGGCGAGTTCCCTTTTATTGTCGTGAGCGGTTCGGCGCGCTCGCTCACCTACGACGAGCCCGCCGCGATGGCGAGGTATTTGGAGGATCACGGAATTCCCGCGAGCGCGATCATCAAGGACAACCACGGCGAAACCATGCAGCAAACGGCCCATGACATGGCGGAAATCATGAAAGCGCACAAGTTCCATTCCGTCATGCTCGTCACCGAATACTACGATATGACGCGCATGAAGCTGATGCTGAATCACGAGGGAATCACGGATATCTCAAAGGCTCATGTCGGAAATTTGCAGAAGCAAGACGCCATGAAGATCGGGCGCGCGGTTGTCTCGCTTTACCAGTATATAGGCATAACTTATGTTCTCCCGACGGCGAAAAAATTCATGGGTGAGTCCCAGACCGCTTTCGCGAAGGCCAAGGAAACGGTGACCAAAAAACTCGATTCGTTGTCCAAGTGACCAGAGGTGGTCCGCAGGACTATACCCTTGCGTGATAAAGAGGTGTGGGGCAACTTCTACCCCATGTCTGCCTCGGCATATCCATCGTCTTCCGATAGCCCCGCTTGGGGCGGTCAGGAACAGTCGCAAGGCTTCGGGCCGGATTCCGGATCAGGGGATTTTGCGTACCAGATTCAAAAGACCCTGGGTTCCCTGTCCCCGGAGCAGCTTGGCCGCATTTTTTCCATGGCAGAAGAACTGCGTGAGGAAGAGGGTGCCTACCTGACGCCCCGGGAAATCACCCAGCAGGAAACGCGCTCCGCGGAAGGATTCGATTTGATGCCGCTTGTGCTCGGGGGCGAGGAATGGGCGCGAATCGAAGCGGGCCTGACCCAGCGCGTGCGGGCCTGGAATCTTTTCCTGCGCGATATTTACAGCAGCCAGGAAATTTTAAAAGCGGGCGCGGTCCCGTATGAAATTGTCTATTCCGACCCCAATTTCCATCGGGGTTGCGCGCGCCTGCCCGGCGTCACGGCGAATTATCTTCAGCTCACCGCCTTTGATCTCCAGCACGACTCCCGTGGGCAATGGGTGGTCGTGGAGGATCATCTCGGCGTCGCCGACGGCGCCAGTTATGCGCTGAAGAAACGGCAGATCCTGCGCCAGATCGCGCCCCGGCTGTTCGATAACGCGGAAATTCTGCCCATCGAGGATTTTGCCGCGCAGGTGCTCGACGTGTTGCAGGAACTGGTGCGGATTCCCGACAGCGGCGCACGGGGCGTGCTCCTCGCCCAGGGCAGCAGCGACGAATATTATCTGGATGACGCGGCGCTGGCCCGGCAGATGGGTGTTCCCATCGTGCAGGGCAACGATCTCGTGGTGCTCGACAGCCGTCTTTATCTCAAGACCATCGCCGGGATCGAGCCGGTCGACGTGGTACTGCGACGGCTGGCCACTTCGCTCCTCGACCCGGTCGTCTTCGACGCGGGCAGCCGCTATGGCGTGCCGGGCCTGCTTTCCTGCGTGCGCAAGGGATCGCTGGCTGTCGCCAATGGCCTTGGCTCGGACCTTGCAAACAATCGCGCGCTGGCCGCCCATCTTTCGGTCATCGTGGAATATTATTTGGGCGAAAAGCCGCTGCTGCCGTCGCCGCATGTGCTGGAAATGCGCGATCTCGATGTCCGGGAGGAAGTCACCGACAACCGGGACGACTATGTGATCCGGCATGTCTGGAAGCGGACAGCAGCCCACGAATGGATCGCGCGTCATATGCCGGCCCACGATTGGAACCGGCTTTGGCAGGAGATCGAAGCGGCCCCGAGCGAGTATGTCGCGCACAAGCTGTCGGGGCAGGCCACGCATCCGTGCTGGACGCCGAGCGGTTTGCGCGAAATGCCGGTGACGTTGCGCGCATTTGCGCTCGGGCAGGAACGAATTTCGCCCTGTGCCCTGGCGTGGACAGGACCGGCGGCCTCCCTGGCAAGTTCGGTGCAGACAACCGACAGTGTCAAGGACGTCTGGATTTTGCGCACCGTACCGACGGCCTCCGTGTCCGTTCACGCCCAGGCGGAGGAGGCCCCCAAGCGTTTGCGCCTCACCAGCCGTGTCGCCGAATCGCTGTTCTGGATGGGCCGTTATGTGGAGCGCGCCGAAGTAACCACCCGCATGCTGCGCATTGTGCAGATGCAGGCCTGGCCGCAGACTCAAAGCGCGGTTGCCCGGCAACGCCAGCCCCTATGGGCGGCGATGGCGGCGATTGGCGGACATCGGGCCGATTTTTTTGTAAACCCCGGACGTGATGCCGTGCTCTCTCAGGAAGTCCCGTTTTACTTCCTCCTCGACCAACGCAACAGCGGTTCGGTCATCTCGTACCTGCTTTCGTGCCGCCAAAACGCGGAGAATATCCGCGAGCATTTCCCGCCCGAAGTCTGGTCGGTGCTCAATCGTCTTTACCTCGATCTCGCCCTTCACGCCGACCAGAGCGCAACGCAGCGCGTGCGGATGGTGATGGAAGACCGGAGCCTGCATCAGGATATCCTCACGCAACTCGACGAGCTCAGCGGCGCGCTGGAAAAGCACATGCTCCATAATGACGCGTGGCATTTCTGGCAACTCGGGGTCTATGCCGAGCGCGGCCTCCTGACGATCCAGACGCTGAAGCAGGCGCTGGCTCCCGAAATAGGAGGCGTGCCGATGATCGGTCCCGTGGCCAGCACGAACCTCGATCTGCTCCTGCAAATGCTGGCCGGGCAGTACGCCTACCGGAGTCTCTACCACGCGCGGCCTGTCGCGGCGCGAGTGGCGCGCTTGCTTTTGCAAGACCGGGATTTCCCTCGCTCCGCGCTGTTTTGCCTCGAGGGAATGCGCCAGGCGCTGACCGCCACGCTGGGGGATCATCCCGCCAAGGAATCGGATACGCCACTCACGCATTGCGGACGCGTGATGACGGAACTGAATTTCATGGACATGGCGACCTACTTCCCGCCCGCGTTCCGTGACGCCGCCGGTTCGCCGGCCGACGACGATCTTTCGGATATGCCCACGCCCGATTTTCCAAAGAAGCTCGCCGAATTGACCGACCTGCTTCTCGACTTCAACGTGTTGATCTCCGATCATTACCTCGACCACCAGGTCATGTTCCGCGAGGCCGAGCTTTTTGACCTGACCCATTCCCGATGATCTTCAATATCGTCCATACCACCGCGTACGAGTATTCGGCTCCCGCCATCGAGTCGTTTAACGAATTGCGCGTGCGACCCCGCCAGAGCAACCGGCAGATCGTCCACCGTCACGTCACCGAAGTGACGCCCCGTGCGGTCCTGGAGGAATTCACCGATTATTACGACAACGCGGTCGAATGCCTTTCCGTTCCCTACCGGCACAAAACCCTGACGGTGACTTCCAGCAGCACAGTCGAGACACTGCCGCACAAGGACGTCCTGAGTGCCCTGGACTTGTCGGTGAGCGAAGCCGTGCGCCTGAACTGGCCGCACCGCCGCGAGCTGTTCGATTTCCTCATGCCCTCGATGCACGCGCCAATCACGCCGGAACTGGAGCAGATGTCCAAAGAGCAACTGCCGAGCCGCGCCCCCTTTGCCGAATCGATGCTCGGACTCTGCTCGTATATTTACAAGACGTTCACCTACATGCCCGGCGTGACCGATATCCGCACGCCGCTGACCGAAGTCCTGCGCAAGCGGCAGGGCGTCTGCCAGGACTTCGCCCATCTCATGATCGCGCTGATCCGCTGCGCCGGGTTGCCCGCGCGGTATGTCAGCGGTTATCTCGAAACCGAATCGGTCCGGGGCGTAAGCGGATTGACCGGTGCCACCGCCAGCCACGCCTGGGTGGAAGTCTATTTGCCGAGCGGCATGTGGCTGGGACTCGACCCGACCAACGACATGCTCGAAGGCGAGCGCCATGTGCAGATCGGCATCGGCCGCGACTACGCCGACGTGCCGCCTCTGCGCGGCGTTATCAAAGGCGCCAAGCGCCAGCAGCTCTCCGTCATGGTCACCGTCTCCCGCACCACCGGCGAAACGGTGAATGGATAGAGGGCCGCGACGAATTTTGCGTTATCTCAACTCCAACTCTTCCTCAAACTTTGTCAGGTTGCGCGCGCCGGTTTTGCCGACGATGACGACATCCTCGATCCGCACGCCGCCGACGCCGGGATAATAGAGCCCCGGCTCGACGGTGATGCACAGGTCCGCGAAAAGTTTGCCCGACGCGAAGCGCGGCGATTCATGCAGATCGAGGCCCAGCCCGTGCCCGACGCCATGAAACATTCCCACCCAGCGGCCATCGCGCCGCTCGGTCGGATACCCGGCGGCTTTGAAGCGCGCAATCAGCTCTTTTTGCAGACGCGGTCCGTCGGTTCCGTCGCGCATCTGTTTCATCACCCAGCGCTTGCCTTCCTGAACGGTCGCGTACTGCCGCCGCAACGCCTCGGAAGCGCGTCCACGCACGACTGTCCGCGTCAGGTCGCCGTAATAAAAATTGCTTGCGTGCCGGGGAAAAATATCGAGCACGATCGCTTCGTTCGCGCGGAGAGGACCATGACCGCGCTCGTGCGGATCGCACCCCTGGCTGCCTCCAGCCACGATGGTATTGGCGGGCACGCCACCGGCATGAAGCACGGCGGCATCCATCTCGGCGCGAAGCCGCTCCGAGGTGAGGGGATTTCCGCTCCATTTTAAAAATCCGCGCCGGTCGGACTTGCTCGCCTTGAGAACATCGATGCCCCGCCGCAGTCCCGTCTCCGCCACACGCAACGCGGCGGTCAGCGCGGCAATTTCCTCTTTGGTTTTGCGCGTGCGCTCGGGAAAAAACGGCCGGTCGGAAACAGTGATCTTCAGCCCCTTGCGGCGAAGCGCCTCCAATAGCCCGGCGGGAAATTGTCCGGGCACCAGAAACGATTTCAGTTTGTGCTTGGCGGCGATTCCCGAAACGACACCCGCAGGCGAGCTATCCTTCGCCTGCGGCGGGAGAAATTCCGCGATCCCATGCACCTGCGTCACCCGCGCAATCGGCTTGGCGCGGTCGATCTCCAGCGGCGAAAGAGCCAGGTGCGTCTTACCGCGCACTTCCCACCAGATAAAGGCGTCGTCGGCATAAAAGCGCGTCGCGTAGAGCATATCGGCATCGTGACCACTTGCGGCAACCATCAGGCGTGCGGTGCTCATCTTTTCCAAGAAAGCAGGTCAGAGCGGAGTTGTCGAGGGGAAGGGTGGCTTCTGGAGGTAGCCGTCGCACTCCGTGCGACGGTGCAGCGAATGCGTTGCGGGAAGATACCGTCGCACGGAGTGCGACGGCTAACCA
>Ga0302319_10017619_pt1 | contig 13068 bp, 11 predicted proteins | sample Bog_T0_2_FD_203319 | JGI IMG/M metagenome (GOLD analysis project Ga0302319, IMG submission 203319) | Peat permafrost microbial communities from Stordalen Mire near Abisko, Sweden - Bog_T0_2 | ecosystem: Environmental > Terrestrial > Soil > Wetlands > Peat | place: Sweden: Abisko, Stordalen Mire...
GATGTACTCACCGCGCGGTAACTGCACGCGCCTCCGTACGCTTATATCTTGCCCACGCAACGGATGCCATGGGTAGTAAATCTTGATCTTCTCCGGACAATGGGCATTATGTTTCGGTATCGCCCGGCAGCGGCAAGAGCCACTGCGCCCAGGCCATCGGACACGCCGCCATCCAGCAGGGCTACCGCGTGTTGTATCGCGAAGCCCACAGGCTGCTGGAAGAACTGGCCGACGCCACGCTCGATGGCAAGCGCAAGGAGTTTATGGACCTGCTGACTACCGTGCCGCTGCTGATCATCGACGACCTGGGAATGCGCAAGTTGCCACTGACCGCCGCCGAGGAACTGCTGGAGATCATCATGCGCCGCTACGAACGTGCGAGCACACTGCTGACGTCCAACAGACCGGTAGAGGACTGGGGGAAGCTACTGGCCGACAGTGCCGCTGTGACCGCCATGCTGGATCGCTTGCTGCATCACGGACACGTTCTCAAATGCGGCCCGCGCAGTTGGCGCACCAAAACCGGCGGCCCTGGAGAAGGCCAATGACAAATACAAAAGCAAAGGCAAAAACAAGAGCGATAAGGATGCCGGGCAAAGAACGCCCGGCGGCGTCGCGACTCGTGATCCAGAAGCCTCCCACGACGGAGCCTCACCTTAGGAATGCTGGCAGAAACACGAAACCCTCCGACGGCCAGCTCTTGAGCCAAACCGCAGAGGGTCTCGATTACCGATTCCTTCGGAGCCAGCCCCGTGTCATCGGCCCTGGATCACTCCGCAAGGCGCGACCCCGGCAGAGCGACTACAACACTAACACGCAATCAAAGGGTCTGAAAATCAACGCGCTACTGGCCGCCTTGCAAAGATACATGTCGGCAAGGTAAAACAATCACGTCTTCGGCCGCTCTGTATGGCCGCTTTTAACCCGATCACGTATGGCCGGATTTAACCCGATCACCGAGGGGTGCATCGCGGCAATGATCTCCTGCTGCTGAACTCCGGTCGGGGGATGCGGCTGAACTGCGTCTGGGTCAAAGAAGAAGGGGTCTTCGGGACCCGGTTCACGTCCGAACTTGCTTTGGAAAGGCACGTCCAACGCTTTTAATGATTCGGCTAGATCGTGTGGTACCTCGATTTGCTTTTCGGGGCGAGCGCTGGTTGAGAACGGGATGATCCTAAATCTCTTCATCGGTTTTTATCTCCTACCTCTATCTACCGAGTCCAAAGCTTTTAGAATAAACAATTTAATACAGGATTATATCCCTGTTCATATTTTCGCCTCTTGTTCGCCTATACTGGTCCCGTGTGGAATTTACCTGAATCTCGGCGCTGCGACTTTGCCGTAAGGTGCAAGGGCTGTGCCGAGACCATCCGGGCACCTGTCGAGGCCATGCCTGGTACCTGGATTGTTGCAACCTGTCCCCTGTGCGGTGATCGGCGGCGGTATCTGCCGACTGACATCTTCAGGGGAGCACTTTCGCACCGGCTCACAGTAAGGCGGGAACATGTTCGACCCTGACGCGGGAATGCCTCGGCTGAATCGCTCGCTGGTCTACCTGGGAGCGTGCATCATTGCCGGTCTGAGGCTGGCGAGAGAGAAACAAGTCAATGTCCGGGTGGTGCCGACTCGGATAAGCAGATTTGCTGCACCGCTGCTGGTGGTAGTGATGTTTGCGTTGTAGAAGCTTTCGTATCCTGCCGAGTCACGAAACGCAGATTTCATTGCGTCTTGTTGCTGCTTTTGGGCAACCATCTGCTGCAAGGCGGCATTGGCGTTAATCTGGTTGGCATCCTGCATGGTGCGAAGCTGGAGAAGGAGAGCGCGGTTAATTCTCTGCAATACCGCCATCTCCGACTCCTGCGATGGGTCCGTTGTGTTGGTTGCATTTTCGAGAGCCGTAATATCCGCCTGCCGCGCCGTCTGGTTCGCTTTGATAGTGCCGATGGTCTCAAGTTCGGTGGCTGCGACTGAATCCCCAAGATCGACGGTCGCGCCTTGGGCGGCAAGCTGTTGCTGGCCGGCAAAGGTCGCGACGTTCGCGGTTGGGATAGTGGCCGTGAGCGGAGGAATACTGGCAAGTTGGATAGAGGCCGCCGCAGCCGCGCCTGTATTCGAGGAATTGACCCATTGAGAACCGGAACCATTGCCATAGTGGTTGGCGATCTGCTGCGTCATCATCAAGTCGGTCGTCGGAGACAGGAAGCGCTCGTAGAGCAACTGCGGCGCGACCATCATCTCGTGATAAAGGTTGTACTGCTGTTTGATTTGGTTGTAGGTCTGAAGAGCGGTCGAAGCGATCTTCACCGTGTTGGAGAAAATCTGCTGCCCGTTCTCGATCTGCTGCATCTGGTTGCTAATGGACTGTTCTTCATGCTCTATCTGGACGATGGCATGGCCGGATTGCGTAGGGTCGAACACGATGCCGGAGCCGAACTGCGCGTGGGCAGCGGGCTGCAATGCCGTTACGAGTCCGACTACAAGCGCTGAAAGGGGCATTTTTCGCATAGGGATCTCCTCTCGTTCTAGGTGGGTGGTTTTGGTTGTCAAATTGACAGCTTGGCCTTACTGCTGCGCGGCGATAATCTGCCGTTGAATATCCGCAAGATGGTCGGCTTGCGGCTTGCACCGGGCCTCCCGTTCCTTCCTCTTGGTTGCGAGAGTTGCCATCTCTTCGTCGGATAGCTTTTGGCCGGTTAGCAGTCGTGCTGAGTCTGCGGTTTCCACGTCTACACAGTCCTTGGCATAAGCCGGGTATTCGGCGTTGTACTGCGCCTGCAATTGTTGAACCTTTTTTGCCTTGCTTTCGCAGCCTGCAAGGATGAGCGTACAAAGTAATAGGAGAGCGATCAACCGCATGGGGAACCTCCTCAGAACGTCTGCGGTATTGTGTGGTTCGAGTACGCTGGCAAAAGCATGTCCTGGGCGAAATAAATCTTCACGCGATGACCCTCCCGGATCGTGATCGTGGGCGGTATCTGCATAAAGCGGTCCAGGATCGTGTTCGCTGATTGTGAGATGCTGCCAGCGGTGCCAGTGGTGAAGGCCTGAGAACCACTGGTACTAATCGTACCTCCACCCTGGGTAATTTCACCCGCTCCGGCGATCACACCTAACGCGATAGACGCCCCGAAGATTTCAAAGTAATGGTTGTTGACCTTGTCCTTTAACCCCTCCTCGCCGATCTGGTCGAGACCGTGAAACTGGTCGAGATCGACCGAGTAACCGTCAGGCATAATCAAGCGATGAAAGACAACCGCCATCCGCCGTTGCAGTCCGAACCCAGCCGAACCAATTTTCTTTGCTTCCCCAAGTACGACCGTTCCCTCGGGGATGATGACGTGCTGGTGGTCATGGGAATACAGCGGGTTTGAAACAAGAACCTTCACTGGGCCGGAGGCGTCGCCGTCCAGGCGATTCATCAGGACAGTGTCGAGAATTGAACCTTCATAGACGAGATAGGGTTGCCCGCTAGCTGAATCGATATTTGCCTCCATCGGACGTTTGTACCCTCCCGGTTGCTCTGGGGGATCTCCAGCGGCTCGCGGCGCCTGCATGCTCGAATCTTCTTGCCGCTGCGCATTCTGGGCAGCAGGAACATATTGTGCAGCCGGCTTCTGACCCGAGATTTGCTGCGGTTCCTGAGCACGGGCGTACACGAGATTCGAAGCGAAGCGCGATTCGTCGGCGCGCTCGCGTTCTTTTGCGGCGATGAGCTGTGCCTGTTGCTGTTCCGGCGATAACTGGGGTTGCGCGTTCCCCTGCTGTCCATATCCAGCCGGACCGTAGCCCGGTTGCTGGCAGGGCTGAGCCGGATTGGCCTGATTCGGAATGCAAGGCACTGCAACGCCAGTCGGCCCGTAGGCCGCGGCGGCAGCCCGTTGCGCCGGCGTCGCAGACGCCAGCGCGGGGTCGTTGGAATTCGCGGTATCCCCTGCCTGCTGTTGAGCCTCTTTGTCACGCTCAGCCTTGAGTTGGTTCTTGAGATCTTGAACGTTGTTGTCGGTGTTGTCCTGAAGAGTGGGCTGGGGTGGCTGACCCTTCGCTGACGCCTGCGGCGTCTTCTTAGCGGTCGAGCTGAAGAGTGCCGCTGCGATCACGAGCAGCGCCGCGCCAAGGTAATCCAATGCACAGAATGGTCCCTCCGCTAAGCAGTTCCCCGCTATTTTACGTAACGTTATCGGTAACGTTGTGCTGTATCCTTGATTTTGCGATCGTGAACAGTTCGTTCCGCTTCCTCGTACGGTTTCCCAAAGGAGGGCTTCAATTCATTGATTCGGCGTAGAGAGTTTCTAAGCGCACTCACAGCGTTAGGGGTCGGGCGGTCGCTTTCGGCTACCCCTTTTGCACTCAGTAATGCTGCGCCCGGATTGCGGCAGCTTCCCCGGCACGAGGTCCTACTCAAATCACAATCTCTGACCGTTACGCTCGATGGTGCGGACGGACTTCCGTATCGCTACGAATACTGCGGAGAGACAATCTGGGGGGAAGACACAGGGGCTGCGATAGAGGCAGTTCTTTGTCGCCTGGAACCGCGCAGTTATAAGAGCGTGTCGTTGAAAGTCGCTTCGGTGGAACGCACACCCCGCAGCGTAGATTGCACCTTTGAGGTGCCCTGGGAGCATGAGGTTGGGGCGAAGTTTGCAATCCGACATGCGATTGACGGCGCTTCCCTGGTTATTACGCTGGAAGGCGTAGTCGAGTATCCAGGCTTTGAGTTGATTGAAGTGGCGCTGCCCAATCTGGCGACGGTACGCGAAGACGATCGGGCGGCGTGGATGGCGCAGGGCCGCGACGGCGGATCCTTTGTGAGGGTGCGGGATGCGAAACCCTTTCGCTACGACGATGACGAAAACTTTGGCCGAATCAGTACCGAGCTTCCCATGGGCGCTGTTGGGGCGGGTGACATTGGCTGCGTGATGGAAGTGACTGCTTATATGGATGCGACGGAGACTTCAATTGCTAAGGTCGACGGCAAGCGCAGCGCGCGGATTGGGACAGTTCTGGTGCATCGAGTGCACGGTAGCCGTTGCTATGAGATGAACGACGGGAATGACGCGGTATGCGGAAGTGGGCAAACGCCGAACCTGCTGGTCGAACAGCAGTCACTGTGCAGGTTGGACTTCTACAAGGTTGAAGATCCGAAGGCTCCCTGGTTCACGGCGGCTAAACTGCTGCGGGCTCGAATGCCGCAGCGGCCCACAGAGTACTTCGACGACAAGTTTCTGTTCATGATTGCCGGGAAGCAGAAAATCGAACCGGAACCTCGGACCACGTTTGCGCAAAGCAGCAAGCTGATTGAAGAAATCGCACAGCTCACTGACTACGCGCCGCAGGTGGCGTTCATCAGTGGCTGGGTCTACGACGGGCAGGATACTGGGTATCCGTCAGAGGATGTGGTGAATGCGAGCCTGGGCAGCTATGACGAATTGATGAAGCTTATGGACGATAGCCGGGCGCTCAATGCAAATGTCAGCGTCAACGTAAATTACGACGATGCTTACAAGAGCAGCCCGCTTTTCGATCCGGCATTCATTGCGCGCGAACCAGATGGCGCGCTTTGGAAGGCTCGTGCATGGGACGGCGAGGACTCTTACATCGTGGGGATGGCCAAGTATGTGTTGGGCGGGTGGGCTGGGCGACGCATCGATGCGATGATGGCGCGCTATCGACTGCAACATGCGATGCTGATCGACGCGATGTCGTGGTTCACGATTCGAAACGACTGGGATGTGAAACATCCTGCCAGCGGCTACAAGAATCTTGTTGACGGTAAATGGACCGTCATCGATGAGTTTCGCAAGCGTGGGGTGCATGTTACGTCGGAGAAGTTTCGCTATCCGATGGCTGGAAAGCTGGCCCTCACAGCGAACGGCCCTGAGCCGGCTGCCTGTCCGTTTGGTGGAGAGCAGATTCCGCTGACGGCAATTGTCTATCGCAAGGCGGCTATCTTTGGTGGATCGGGCGATGGAAAGTTGCGGCCGAAGGAGAACCTGTTCTGGAACAGCCGGCCAGGCTTGTGGTTTGAGAACACGACCGATCGCAAAGACATTACCGATTTCTATTTTCTGGTCGTTCTGCCTTACAACAAGGTGCATCTGCTCGACGTCGAATCGTATAGCTCGCGCGGCGCTGTAAAGGAGATTCGTCTGGAGGGGGACTCGAAAATCTGGATGGATGCGGCGGGTTCGTCCTACGGCGTGAAGTGGAACGGGGCTACGATTGCCACGAGCGAGTCAACGACCTGCCCCGTGGATGCCGAGCGAATTGCCTTCTATTCCAAAGCAGGCGGTAGGTTGAGTTATCCGCTTCCGACGCATTGGTCGATTGCGGAAATTACGGCGCGTCGCTTAAGTGTGAGCGGACGCGCTCCTTTTCCGGTGCAGGTTGCGGGCGGGCAGATTGTCGTGGAGATCCCGGCGCGAGTCCCGGTGATGGTCTATGTGCGTGAAAGCGCGATCGCACCGGATGCAAACCAATCAGCTTGATTCTCGCGGTCGGCGTTTTTTTGCAGGAGTGACCTTTAGGGTTTTTGGCGTGGCCTTTGCCGTTTTTTCGCTAGTGGTGTGGCCGGAAAATTCCGCGCCCACGGTGGATTCGCGCACCACAAGAGTTGGGGCCAGGAGAATCGTCCTGGGCTTGTCCACCTTCTTCGCGATCAGATCGAGCGCCAGCAGCGCAGCAGTCTCCCCGAGTTGCTGGGTGGACTGATCGACCGACGTCAGTGGGATCTGCAGGTATTTCGAATACTTCACATTGTCGAAACCAACAAAAGCCACGTCCCTGGGAATTGAGAGACCCGCGTCCAGTGTGGCCTTCATGGCGCCGATGGCTACAACGTCGTTGTGGCAGAAAACGCCGTTTGGCTTCGACTTGCGCTTGAGCAGCGTGCGCATCATCTCGTAGCCTGCGTTGTCGGCAGGCACTTCCTCGTCAGGCCTTGAAAGGATAAGGTCTTCCCGCAACTCGATATCGTAGTCGCGCAGGGCAAAGCGAAACCCGCGAAAACGGTCAGCGGCGGGGCTGAGGTCGGGGCTGCCGATATAGGCAAGGCGCTTTCGTCCCAATTGAATGAGATGCTCGGTCGCCAATTTGCCACCGGAATAGTCGTCGGTGCCGACAAAATTCGCGCGCAGGTGCGGAAACGGCCGGTCAAGCAGCACGAATGGCGTACCTTGATTGTGCACTGTCATGAATCCCTCAAGCTTTTCCTGGCAGGAGGCAATCAGCAGCGCATCGACACCCCGAGCAAGCATCATGCGAATCTCGGACTTTTCAATCTCTGGGTCATCCTCAGACGATGCGAGAATGAGGCCATAGGATTGACTGCGGAGCGCGCCTCCGAGGGACTTGGCCAACTCCGTGAAAAATGGGTTAAGCAGGTCTGGGACGATGAGGCCAACAATGAAAGAATGTCCGGTGGCAAGCCCCCGCGCAGTCATGTTTGGTTGATAGTCCAGTTCTTTCATCCGGGCCAGCACGCGCTGTCGCATCGCTTCGCTGATGTCGGTGTTGCCGCGGAGGGCTTTGGATACGGTAATGACGGAGACGTTCAAGTCTCTCGCAATGTCTTTGAGGCGGATCGCCATCCGTGCTCCAGAAGAAATACGAAGGCGCAGGCAAGGCGGAAGACACCCAGCGTGGCGCAGACTCAAGCATACAGCATGCGCAGCGCGTAACGGTAGCGCTGTCCAAGAGCTTGATTGAAGGAGGGTGGGCCATGCACGTATGTTGAACCAGGTAGGAATCCCGAGTTCCAAATCCATGTACCATGTGGTAGAGTTACCGCTAACGTTCTAGCAGGCCAGATTGCCGGCTCGATTTGGACCAAAAGGCCTCTCACCGACGGTTTGGCAGATGGCGGCTTGACTGCGAAGGGTTGAAACTCCGGGCAGGGACGAACTCTTTGGAAGGATGGAGGCACCAGCGAGTTGGAACAACGAGTTGAACTCGTACCCAGAGTTGGGTTCTGGGGCGCCGCATCGGCCAATGTGCTGAACATGGTCGGTGTGGGGCCTTTCCTGACCATCCCGCTCGCCCTGGCTGCAATGGGCGGACCGCAGGCGATGCTGGGATGGATTCTGGGCGCATTCGTTTCGTTGTGCGACGGAATGGTTTGGGCAGAATTGGGTTCAGCTATGCCGCTCGACGGCGGTCCTTATCACTACCTCATGCAGGCATTCGGGCCGCGGACTTACGGCCGGCTGTTCAGCTTTCTCTTTCTTTGGCAGGCGATTGTGCTGGGGCCGATCTCCATCGCCGGCGGCGCTGTAGGATTTGCCCAATATGCAGGCTACCTGCTCCCGCACATGCATCATGCCGGGTCGGTTGCAATTGCGGCGGCTGTGTGCCTTGTAAACACGGCGTTGCTGTACCGAAACATTCGTTCCATCTCCTATTTGTCCATCGCCACAGCCATCATCGTTTTGGGATCAACGGCATGGATCATATTTACCGGCGTTACTCATTTTCACCCGGCCATGGCATTTGATTTTCCGCAACATGCGTTTCACCTGGACCGAGGCTTCTTTCTTGGGCTGGGGTCAGCAACGCTGATCGCCATGTACGACTACGGCGGTTACTACAATGTGTGCCTGATCGGCAACGAAGTTTCCAATGCAAGAAAAACCATTCCACGTTCGATCTTGTTTTCCATCGTATTGATCGCATTAATTTACCTGGTGATGAATGTGTCCATCATCGGCGTGCTCCCCTGGCGCGAAGCCATGCGCTCAGAAACTGTTGTCGCAGACTTTATGGTCCGCGCCTACGGCAGCATTGGCGGCACCTCGATCGCAATTCTGATCCTGGTTGCTTCGTTCGGCTCGGTCTTCGCGATTCTGCTTGGCTACTCACGAATACCCTATGCAGCAGCGCAAGGGGGCCAGTTCTTTTCCGTGTTTGGACGTCTCCACCCGAAGGGACAGTTCCCTTACGTTTCTTTGTTGGCGATGGGAGTCTGCTCGGCAGTTGCATGCCTGTTCAGTCTTGAAAGCCTGATTACGGCGCTGATAGTTACTCAGACATTGCTGCAATTTGCGGCACAGTGCGTTGCGGTGATTTTGCTGCGCAGGCAGAAGCACGCAACTGCCGATACCTATAACATGCCGTTTTACCCATTGCCTGCGCTGATCGCGCTAGGGGGGTGGCTGTACATCGTAGTTACAAGCGGCGCAGTCTACATAGCGCTGGCTGGAGTTTTCTTGGTTGTTGGCATAGCCATCTTTCTGCTGCGCGCCCGGCAACAGCTGAATTGGCCGTTCTCGGAGGCAGCATGAAGAAGCGTTGGGACGTGGTTACGGTGGGCGAAATTTACATCGACCACGTGTTTTCGGGTTTGCAGAATTGGCCTTTGCCGGGCGAAGAGATCTTCACCCGCAATTATTTGCGGGAACTAGGCGGTGGGGCCGCCATCACGGCTTGCGGGTTGGGCCGACTGAACCGCAAGACTGCTATCTTCGGTGTGGTGGGCGAGATCGAGGAGCCGTGGATCAAGCGGCGTCTGGAAGACTTCAATGTCGAGACGGATGGGTTGCGAGGTGCACCCGGTAGTTCCGGTGTCACGGTAAGCGTTTCCGTGCTGAGTGAGCGCTCCTTTTACAGCTATGCGGGTGGCAACGAACTGCTGGGTGATTACCTGGGTACGGATGAACTGAGAGAACAGTTGAAGCAGGCCGCGCACGTCCATTTTGCGGTGCCGTTGGAACGCAGATTTGCTAAGGCTGTGCTACCGGCGTTGAAGCAGGCCGGATGCACTGTTTCGCTGGATGTTGGATGGCAGCCGGAATGGTACAAGAGGCCGGAAAACCTTCAGACATGCATCGATATTGATTATTTTCTTCCCAACAGAAAAGAGGCCGAATGCCTGACCGGGAGGGCACGACCTGAAGAAGTGCTGCTTGGTCTGGAGCAACTCGGATTCAGCCATGTGGTGGTCAAACTTGGCGCCGATGGCGCGGCGATTCGAACCGGCGGCAAAATGCTGCAAGTTCCTTCGCCGAAAATCGATGTCATCGATACCACGGGAGCTGGAGACGCATTCGATGCGGGTCTGATCGACGCAGTTCTAGCGGGGGCGGATGCTGAAAAAATGCTGCGACAGGCAGCAGCCTGCGGATCCCTATCGACAAGAACTGCCGGAGCACTGAACGGCCTGCCGACACGGCAAGAACTCGAGGATATTCATGGGCAATCGTAAAGTCACCCTGATCGGCGGCGGAGGAGTGCGAACTCCCCTCCTGATCTACGGAATCAACGAATCGAAAAAGCACCTGGGACTTGACGAGCTGGTGCTCTACGACCTGGACGCGGACCGCGCACAGGTGATGTGCGAGCTCGGCCGAGCGCTGATTGACCGGGAAGGCGGCAACCTGAAGCTGCGCGTGGCGAGCGACCTGGAAGATGCAATTTCCGGCGCGTCGTTTGTGCTGACGGCGATCCGCGTAGGAGGGATCCAGGCAAGAGCGATCGACGAACGCATTTCGATTGAAAACGGTTATTCCGGACAGGAAACGACCGGCCCCGGAGGAGTGGCCATGGCCCTGCGCACGGTCGCTGTCGCCATTGAATACGCGCGATTGATTGAGCGGCTGAGCCCCGATGCGTGGATGATCAACTTTACCAACCCGGCTGGATTGATTACCCAGGCAGTGAGTCACAATTCAGGCGTTCGGGTGATTGGTATTTGCGATACGCCGACTGAGCTTTTCCACCGCATTGCCCATGCACTGGGAGCGGCGCCTGCGGAAGTGAATTGCGACTACATTGGGCTCAATCACCTGGGTTGGGTTCGGCGTGTGCTGCTACGCGGCGAAGACGTAACGGACAGGATCCTCAGCAGCGATGAGGCTTTGCGAAGTTTGTACCCGGCGCCGCTGTTCGACTTTGCGCTGCTGCGTAGCCTCAAGCTGATGCCCACCGAATACCTATATTTCTATTACAGCCGGACCAAAGCGCTCACCAACCAACGCACTGCGGGCACAACACGAGGAAAGGAAATTGGCACGCTCAACGAGGAGCTCTTCGCACAACTCGGGGCGCAAATTGCTGCCGGCGACCTGCAGGGCGCATTGACAACCTATGTCGACTATCTCAACCAGCGGTCCGGCTCCTACATGCAGCTTGAGGCGAACGCCGGGTCAGCCTTTGATAAGTCGCACTCGCTGACAGAAGACCCTTTCCGCGTTGCCACCGGATACCACCGAATCGCATTGGACGTCATGAATGCGCTCTGCTGCGATGAGCCGCGCCGGGTGGTAATCAATGTGCGCAACCATGGCGCTATCTCAGAAGTGGAGTATGAGGACGTAGTGGAAGCCCCATGCGCCATCTCCAGGCACGGGATTGTTCCGGAAAACTGTGGTTCGCTCCCGGAAGACGTTCGCGGGCTGGTACTCGCAGTCAAAGCTTATGAGCGGGCCGCGATCCAGGCAGCCGTAACCGGTTCGGCGCAGCTGGCTCGCAAGGCAATGCTGCTGTATCCAGCCATAGGCGAGTGGGAGCCCTCGGCTCAGTTGCTTCGCCAGTTCTTCGCAGAAAGCCCTGCCTTTCCCGCGTTGCGATAGATCCTGAATTCCGTGTTGGCGAACTTGAAGCCACCGATCCAGAATTGCGCCCAAAGCCCTGACTGTGTCGCAACCTGCGCTTTAATCTCCTGGTGAATCAGCCGAAACCAGCCGATCTTTGCCGAATATTCCCTGTCAGTTTCTAACCATAAACTTATTCAAAATAATTCTTGCAAGTACCGTTAGCGGTAACGTACAGTATCTGGCAATTGAGGAACGGCGGTTTTCAAGTCTCGAAATTCGGGCTCCGGCTTGCCAGGAACGCTGTCACTGGAAAGCAAAAAACGCAGTAAAGCTCGCAGAAAGCCCACACATCCGGAAGGCATTGGAGGTTGAATCATCCGATCAGGAATGTCCTGGAACTGCCACCCGAAGTCGAGATCTGACGATCTCAAGTCCTCTGAAGGGTATCGCTAACGTTTCTAAAATGTACGCACAGAGAACGCTGAAACAACGGAACAAATTTAGGAGGTACCTCATGAAGCGAATCCCAGGTAAGAATTCGAGACGAATCACCGTTTGGTCTCAACGCATCGCAACTCTTGCTCTGATGGCCGTCCTGCTGCTCTGCGGGGACTTCGGGGTTTCACAATCTTCGACGAGCGCCAGACTCTCCGGTGCGGTTACAGATCCGAGTGGGGCAGTGGTTCCAGGAACGCATGTGACGGTGCAGAATGCCGCGACCAATCTCGAGGTCGCGGTCGAAAGCGACGCAACAGGAAGTTATGCGTTCAACTCGCTTCCCCCGGGACAATACAAAGTAACCGCGGCGCACACTGGATTCGAGACGCTGGTGAATACCGGCGTTGGCCTGACCGTGAGCCAGAACGCTACCCTCAGTCTAGTGTTGAAGCCAGGGGGCCAGCAGGATACGGTCACTGTGAGTGGCGAGACTGAGTTGATCAATACAACCTCCGCCGAGTTGGGCCAGGTCGTAGATGAGAACACGGTCAAGGATTTGCCTTTGAACGGTCGCGATCCAGGACAGCTGGTTTTTCTTTCCGCCGGTGTGACCAACGAATTGAACAGCCAGGCCTCAACCCTGCAAGCCACGAATTCGTTTCCTAACGAGTCCGGTGCGTCGGCGGGCGGGCAGCGTCAAGGAAGCACCTGGTATTTGCTTGACGGCGTCTCGAATATGGATACCTACACGCTGCTGGCCCTTCCCTTTCCCAATCCAGACGCGACGCAGGAGTTTCGCGTAATTTCCAACAATTTTGATGCCCGCAATGGATTTGCACCAAGCGCTATTGTGAGCATTGAAACAAAGTCCGGGAGCAACAAATTCCACGGCGGAGTCTTTGAATTCATCCGCAACGATTATTTCAATGCGCGAAACCCTTTCAGCGGAAACCTCGACTTCCTCAAGCGCAACCAATTTGGCGGCGATGTGGGTGGGCCGATCCTCAAGGACAAGCTATTCTTCTTTGCCAACTATCAGGGTACGCGGGAGAGCTATCCGGCAGAGACCAATACTGCGTACACTCCCACCGCTGCGGAACGGAGC
>Ga0302319_10017620_pt1 | contig 13067 bp, 10 predicted proteins | sample Bog_T0_2_FD_203319 | JGI IMG/M metagenome (GOLD analysis project Ga0302319, IMG submission 203319) | Peat permafrost microbial communities from Stordalen Mire near Abisko, Sweden - Bog_T0_2 | ecosystem: Environmental > Terrestrial > Soil > Wetlands > Peat | place: Sweden: Abisko, Stordalen Mire...
CGTGCAGCGGAGTCCTTGCATCAGGTGTCGCTCGAAGACAAGCATGCATGAATGACAGCGAAGTTGCTCCTCGTATGCCGGGTGCCCCATCCATCGCGCCGCGGGGGCCCCCACGGACAGGCCTTCGTCCGTGGGGTGGTTGGGCGATGGGTGGGACTCGACAAATCCCAAAAGGCAAGTTTTTGAAAGGGCGCAGCGACAGCTGCGCCAACCCGGGTCGATCCTTCTTTGAGAGCGAATCCTCGCCCTCAAGCCCCAGACCCCGCCAGCCGCAAAGTCATCACCGTAATGTCGTCATCCTGGCCAAAGCTCTCGGCAGCCCGCATAATCGCTTCCGCTGATTGCGTCGTCAGCGCCTTCACGCGCTCAAAGCCGAGCAGCTCGCCGCTCGCTGCCCTTGCCTCCACAACCCCGTCGGTCATCAGCGTCAGCTGTTCTCCCGCCGCCAGCGTAAACACTGATTCGCTGTACTTCTCATGTTCTGAAAGGCCCAGCGGAAGCCCGTTCGCCAGGGTCAATTCGCGGCCATTCACATACGGCGCAATGTGGCCTGCATTCGCCGCCGTCAGCCTTCCCGCCGGGCTCACCGTCAAAATCAAACACGTCGTAAATCCACCTGAGCTGCGCCCCAGCATGCGCTGATTCATCGCCCACAGAATCTCGCTCGGGCTTTCGGTGTAGTGCGCCAGCGTCCGCAACGTGCCCACCAGCAGGCTCACCGTCATCGCCGCCGGCATCCCCTTGCCGCTCACATCGCCAATCGCCACCAGCACCCCGCCCTCCGCCAAGGGAATGATCTGAAAAAAATCGCCGCCCACCTGCCCGGCCGGCTTGTACACGCTCTCCAGAGCAAACCCCGCAACCGTCGGAATCGCGTCCGGTACCAGCACCTGTTGCACCGTGCGTGCCGCTTCCATCTCGCCCTTGTAGCGCTCCTCATCGCCGCGGGTGCGCACAAAACGGCGCAGCAGAATCGCAAACAACGCCAGCTGAATCGCAATCCCCGTTGCCTGGTACGTTCCCAGCGGAAAAGGCCACTGCGTTATGCCGTCGAAAAAAATATTCAGTATCGGTCGCGCCCCAGTTACGCCCAGGTTCACCAGTGCATCTGCCAGGTACACGGCCGTCAAATTCAAAAAATACAAGGCAACCGGTACAGCAAACGCGCGCATCTCCGACTTGCTTTCCTTTCGAGCTTGGAACAGCAGGCCGCAGGCTGAAGCCGCCAGCAGCAGCTTTGAGACCGCCCCAACCAGGCCGTACTCCGTAGCGCCGATCCAGTTGAACGTGCTGGCCATGTTCAGCCCGAAATCCGCGAACGCCACTGCGATGGCTGTCCAGTAAAGACGCGTCCGTCCGATCCTTCCAAAATGCTGGATCATCGTCGGCATCGAAACATTCAGGCCGAGTATCAAGACCGCCTGGCCTTCCCACAGCGTCGCAAGATCGATCGAATGAAAGTTGCAATATGCGATCCACAGCACGTAGAAAACGTTCACCATCTCAAACAAGCCGAACCAGAGAAACTCGCGGTCGGTCGGCCGCAAAAGAAACAGCAACAACGAGCCCAACCCCGCCAGCAGGAAGAGAATGCCATTTGCGTTGTATTGGGATTGAGCCCAGAAAATCTCCCGAACCCGATGCGCCTGCCATTCGCTCATCAGGCTCGCATCGCCCAGTTGCATCGCTTCCTGCAGCCCGCCGTATTGTCCACCAAACCACGACGCTTTGAACCAGACGCGAATCGCAATCGTTAGCGGCCGTCCGCTCTGCACCACATCCGCTGGAATCGGGAACACGAGGTTTTGACCAATGCAGGCGCGTGCGTCCAACGGCGTCGAGCCGAATCGTGCAATCTGCCGCCCATTGGCAAAAATCTCAAAATTCGTGTCGAGCACTGGAACCCACAGAGCCAGCGGACCCACTCTCTGGGGCAGCGTCACCTTGAAGCGGTACCACGCAAACCCCGTCAGCTGCGGATAGCCCTGGCTGTACCAGCTCTCGTTCCCGCGGATCAAAGGCCAGGATGAGTCGTTGTAGTCAGGGTCAGCCCAGTCGAGCCCTGGATCGTCGCCAGGGTGGAACCGCATCAGCCCGCCAAGATTCACCAGCTGCCGCCCGTTGACGGCCATGTCAAAGTTCTGCGCTGTCAGCACACCGCTAAGCGCAGGGCCGGCTAGCAGAATAAGAATTGTGCGGAAAACCATGCGGGGAAGCATTCTTCGCTATCTTGTCACTGAATCCGCCCCCGGCCAACGGAAAACAGCCAAAACCAACCCCGTCGCCACATTTCCCAGGACCGCGAAGAACCTGGAACCTGACAGCCGTCTTCAGGGGCCGGCGTTCGTCAGCTCCCGGTTCCTAATCCTTGGTCCCCGCCTTTCACACCCCAAAACCTCACAGTTTCACAGAATCACAGGGCGCAAAAAGCCGCTAAAAGGTGTTAAAAAATGGCTTTTTGCTGCCATTTTTGTACATTAAGCGCATCATGTGTCGTCAAGCGCGCGTTATTCCTTTAGGAAACCGTCGTGCTGGTCCTGGACATTTCAAAACCCTTCCGATGCACCTGCCAAATCGTAGCGTCTCAGGTGTCGTTTCGCGCTCAAATCAACTCCCCACAGCCCTTGGAAAACTTCGTGCGCACAAAATGCGACATAGAATTGAGAGCTGAAAACTGAAAGCTGACGGCTGTCTTTCCAATCAACTCAGCTTCCCATCTTTCAGCCTGAACCGTTCCCCACGCCACACAATCGTGTTTCCGGTAAGCCCCGCGGCCCACAGGCCCATCGCCACCACGTCGCGCAACGGCAGCAGCCACAGGTTCGGCAACACTTGGTGATCGCCCAGCACTTCAGCGCCCACCGTCATGGCCTCGGCCAGCCGCAGAAAGAAGCTCAACCCCAGCAGCCACAGGCTCAAAGGACTCACTCCGCTGGCCAGAACATTCACGAGCGCCAATCCCAATCCATGCGTCACCAGCAGCCCCGCATAGCCACCGGGCCGCTCATCCCGCACCGTCCGTGCCCACCGTAACTGATGGTCAACAAAGCCTTTCCAGTCGTATGCCGGAATCCCGGTTTCCACCACTTCCGTACATAACGCCACGCGGTAACCGGCTCTCCCCACGCGAACGCCCAACTGGTAGTCGTCCGCCAGGTAGTTCACCAGCGGCAGCAGCCCGCCGGACTTCTCCAGCGCCTCGCGGTTCACCGCCAGCGTCGACCCGAGGCCAAAGCTCAATCCCCCTTCAATCACCTTTGAAATCAGCAGTCCCGCCATGAAGTCCGTGGCGATGCCCAAAGCCTCGAACCGCGAAAACAGCGTTTCGTGCGCACGTCCGCGATAGAGCGCCGTCACCAGCCCAACCGGTGCCTTTTGAGTGCCTTGACCCTCCGTCGCAAAGCACCCCGTCACCCGCTCCAGGTACTTGGGCGAGACAGTAATGTCAGAGTCGTTGATCAGCAGAAAATCAAACCGTGCATGCCCCGCAAGCTGCACCAGCGTACTGACTTTTCCGTTGGTTCCCAGGCGCTCCGGACATATGATCAGCTTGATCGAAACCTTTGGAAATTCAGCCTTTAGCCTCTCCACAGCCGTTACCGCAGGATCGTCGAGCGAGGAAACTCCAAACAACAATTCAAACTCACCGGAATAATCCTGCGAACATTGGCTCCGGAACGCATCCATCATTCCGGGGTCCATTCCTTTGAGTGACTTGAGGACGCTCACGTTCGGGCTGAACGCGGCCACAGGCTTGCGGCGGCTATAGAGATAGATCCGCGCTGCCAGCATTGCTGCCAGAAAATATCCCATCCCGGCCACGGTAAGAACCGTAGTCAGAACCTCGACAGCATGGGCAAACTCGTGCGCTATCACAGAAGCAAGTTTACATTTGCGTGTAGCGCCAGGGCAGTCATTTCGGACCCGCGGCGCCTGTCCGCGGATTTACTCGTATCGCAGCGCTTCGATCGGGTCCAGATTTGCTGCCTTCCACGCCGGATAAATCCCGAAAAGCAAACCAATCGCGCAAGAAACACCAAACCCAATCGACACCCACATCGCTGAAACCGTCGCCGGCAATCCAATCGGCAGAAAATAGACAATCCACGTAAGTACCGCTCCCACTAGGATGCCGGCTACACCGCCCAGCGCGCAAAGAGTAACGGCCTCGGTAGTGAACTGCGTGAGTATGGTTCGCTTGGTTGCTCCGATTGCCTTTCGGATTCCAATTTCGCGAGTGCGTTCTGTCACGCTCACCAGCATGATATTCATCACGCCCACGCCACCCACCATCAGCCCAACGCTGGAAACAGCGATCATGAACGCGACCAGACCGCCTGTGATCTGGCCCCAAAGTTCGGTGAGCGAGTCCGGCCCGAAGATATCAAAGTTGTCGTCGGCTTGGGTCTTCACGTGCCGCCTTATGCGCAGCAGTTCGCGAATCTCTTCCTGGACCAGATCCTTGTTCTTTGGGTCGTCGTACTTGGCATTGATCATCAGGTCCGTGACCTCCGGATGAAGGTCATGGAATGTGTTGAACGGAAAAAAGACAGAGTTGTCGTTGGGGTTCTTGCCCGTTCCAATGGGTTGCTTGCGCGGATCCATGACACCAATGACCGTATAGAGACTACTTTCCACGCTCACTTCCTTGCCGATCGGATCCTCCCCCGCAGCAAAAAGGTCTTCCGCTGTATCGTGACCAAGCACGACGACTTTAGCACGACGCTGATCCTCCCCATCGGTGAAGAACCGCCCTTCCTGCAGGGTCGTATTCGTGGTGTCTGCCACCTGCGCGGTGTGCGCCTCAAAAATTGCGCCCGCCACTTTACGACCCTCGTATTTCACGCTTATGCCGCCAACGAAAAAGCCCTTCACATAGCGCTGCATTGCGTCCGCGGCCACAACGTGGGGCAACTCACGAACCGCCAGGGTGTCGTCAAGTGTCAGCTTCTTGCGCGTCAACTCTTCGCTCGTCAGCTTTTCCGGTCCGAAAGGCAGGTGAAATACCCAGAACACATTGGTACCCAGCGAATCGGCAAAATCAGCCACTCGATTATTCAAGCCGTTAATGATTGATGAGATCGTAATAACGGTGGTCACGCCGATCACGATGCCCAGAATCGTCAAGCCCGAACGCAGTTTGTTCGTCCTCAGCGTATCCAGAGCCATTTTCACCGATTCGCCCGCTTGTCCTTGCGCCATAAAACGCCGCTCCTGGATGCCTCTACAACTCAGCTCTCAATGCAACCACCGGATCGAGCTTGGCCGCCTTGCTTGCCGGATAAACCCCAAAGAAGATCCCCGTCGCCCCGGAGACAAACAATCCCAGCAGCACGCTCCACACCTGCACATTGGTTGGGAACCCAATGATGAGAGTGATCAGCTTGGCAACCAAGACTCCCGCAATGACACCAATGGCTCCGCCCGTCAGCGCCATCGTGGCGCTTTCGATCAGGAATTGCATCAGCACGTCGCGTTGCCGTGCGCCCAGCGCCTTGCGCACGCCAATCTCGCGCGTCCGTTCCGTCACGCTTACAAGCATGATGTTCATGATTACGATTCCGCCGACCACCAGCGATATGGATGCAATGCCCACCACCACGTCAAAGAAGATCGCGGTGAACTGTTTCCAGATGTCCATGTATGTGTCGTTGGTTTCGAGCTCGAAGTCGTCTTCGCTCCCCGGAGCATCGTGGCGGCGTGCGCGCAACAGCACTCTTACGTCGTTTTCAGCCCGGTCCATTCCCGCGGCATCGCCACTGCCACGCGCATAAATGCTCACCGAATCGTGTGTGCCGTAGGTCTGCTGGAACGTGGTGATCGGCACCGCAACCCAGTTGTCCATCGATTGGCCGAACATTTTGCCCAGGCGCGCGCCCACGCCCACAATCGTGTAATCAATCCCGTCCACGCGGATTTCTTTCCCGATCGGATCGCTGTCCCCCAACAGGTTGTCAACAATGTCGTAACCGACGATCACGCTGTGTGAAGCATGTTCATCGTCAGCAGGTGTAAAGCCGCGGCCTATTGCAATCTCAGTACTGTTCAGGTCCAGCATCGTCCAGGTCAGCCCGCGAATACTCGTTCCGGTCGTGGATTGTCCATTGAATCGCACGCCTCCCGTTTGGCTCAGCATTGCACCCACTTCGGCGCATTCCTTGCAGCTGTCCCTGACCGCCTCGTAGTCCTCGATATTGATGATCTTGCGCTTCTGGTACTTGGTGTACGCCTGGGGCGACATGATCACCTCGGCTGCACGCGATATGGAGAACACATCCGCGCCGTGGCTTGAAAGTTTGTTGGCCACGTACGAGTTGGCGCCGTTCACCATCGTGATCACCATGATCACTGACGCCACGCCCATTACCACGCCAAGCAGCGTGAGAATCGTGCGCATCTTGTTGCCCCACAGCGACTGCAGCGCGAGTTTCAGTGCCTCAGTGAATTGCATGATCCAGCTTTCCTTGCCCGGCTTTTGCCCGGTTCACCCAGAATGATGAGATTTCTGCCACCCGGATGGCGCGATGCGCCCCGAAGCCCCATTTAAAGAATACGCGCACCCGTCGTAGCCGGTTCCGCTTCATGGAAAAGGGAAGTGCCTGTGCGTCTCAGGAGCCGGAGCTCCCAAATCCCTTCTCTGCGCGCGCCGACAATTCCAGTGTCTCCACTTCTTTGACGTGTCCTGTGAGCACGGGGACCGGAATCATTTGCGCAATCTTCTCACCGGCCTTCAGCACCACCTCCGACTCGCCCAGATTGGTCATCAGCACCAGGATCTCGCCCCGGTAACCCGCATCGATGACTCCACCCGTTGTTGCAATTCCTCTGGCCGCGATTGACGAGCGGTCCCGCACCAGCAAACCAAGCTGAGCACCCGTTCCAGGGTCACGCGCTTCAACCGCAATGCCCGTCCGCACTCTCACCGTGGCGCGCGGAGCAAGTGCAATGTCTTCAAGTGCGAACAGATCGTAACCCAGATCCTCTCCCGGATGCGCCACCACCGGCAGCCGTGCTGCCTCGTCCAACCGCTTCACACGCAACATGATCTGATGGTACCGGATCAGCATCGCAAGGCGGCATCACCCAAAAATGGTCAGCCCCGACGGAGACTATCCGCCGGGGCTGTCATGGGTATTCGGCAAAAGGACCTGTAAGCCGAATTCTGTCGTGTGCGGTCATTCCTCTAGGCGCCGCGTTACCGCGGACACTCATCAGCGACCTACCCGGAGGTTTCGGCAAGTGCTTGAGCCACCTGAGCGCATCGGGCAGATGCGCAACGCCGCCTGGCTCTTGGCTATACCCGTTACCGGGGCGTTTCCCTCCCTATTTGGTCTTGCTCCGTGTGGGGTTTACCCTGCCTCCGGCTTTACAGACGGAGCGGTGCGCTCTTACCGCACCATTTCACCCTTACCCCGGCAGGAACGGCCGTCCAGGCGAACCTGAGGGGCCCTTCCGGAAGCCCTCCAATGGAGGGGTAGCCGAGGCGGTATCTTTTCTGTGGCACTGGCCGTCCATGAGCCTTGACGCTCACGTCCCGGACGTTATCCGGCACACTGCCCTGCGGAGTTCGGACTTTCCTCTCCCGGTAGCTGGCTTGCGCCAACTCCCGGCAGCGACCGCCCGGTCCTCCTGCCAGTCCTTAGTGTACCGCGATTTACATTCGGTCCCCCATCCCTCAAGCCCCTTCAACCTCAGTCCCTTGAATCCGCTCCTTTCCTTCACTCGTCCACTCCACAAACGGAAGAACTAAAATCACTCTCTGCATGACGGTCTGGCTGCCTGCATCGGCCAATCGGATACACTCCGAGAGAAGGAGAACTTGATGAAGATTGTTTCCTTGATTGCGCGCTACCTGCTGGGACTGGCATTTCTGGTCTTCGGAATGAACCACTACTTGAACTTCATTCCAATGGGACCGATTCCCCAAGGCCCAGCCGGCCAGTTCATGGTATTACTCGTCTCCACGAAATACATCAACGTGGTCGCGCTCTTCGAAGTAGTACCCGCGATTTTCTTCCTCTTCAATAGGTTTGTACCGCTCGGGCTCGCCCTGCTTGCTCCGGTGCTGTTTAACATCCTTCTCTACCTGGCGCTCATGCAGCCGGTTTATTTGCCGATGCCCTTGGCCCTGACGGTGCTCTGGTTCCTCGTCTTTTATCCTGTGCGCTCATCGTTTGAAGGCCTCCTGCAACGGACCACATAGGATTCAGTCCAGTTCTCAACAATCAAAGACAGCGATGATCCAATACCTCTATCTCGGCCGTGTCGACTACGACGAAGGCCTCCGGCTCCAGGCGGAGATGGCAGCGTTGCGGCTCCAGGGCCGCGTTGACAACGTCCTGCTTCTCCTCGAGCACCCGCCTGTCCTCACCCTTGGACGCAATGCTAATCGAAGCAACATTTTGGCTTCGGATGAGCTTCTGGCCAGCCGCGGCGTAACCCTTCACGAGATCAACCGTGGTGGCGATGTCACCTATCACGGTCCCGGTCAGTTGGTCGGATACCCCATCTTCGACCTGCGCAGCATCAAAAACTCCAACGGCCCCCGGCTCGGCCCCGTCGATTTTGTGCGCCTGATGGAAGAGGCCCTCATTCGTCTTTGCGGACAATTCGGCGTGGCCGCCGGTCGAATCTGCGGCCTCACTGGCGTTTGGTGTGCCGCGGACGGCAACCCTTTGGACGAGAGTTGCCCTGCAATGGAGAAGGACCGTCCAAAAGGAGAGCGCAAGATTGGCGCAATCGGCATCCACGTCTCGCGCGGAATCACTTCGCATGGCTTTGCGTTCAACGTCACCACCGACTTGCGCGATTTTGCCCTCATCAATCCCTGCGGTATCACCAACCGCCCTGTCACCAGTCTCGCTCTTGAGATTGAGCGCAAGCCAGAAGGCCAAAGGGCCGAGCTTCCTTCCCTCGAATCCATTGCGCATCAGGTTGCAAGTCAGTTTGGCATGGTCTTTGGCGAGCAGGTGCTGGCCGTCGAGAATCTTCAACTTCTGCGCGCACAGGCTGAAGCCGCACCCTGCTTTCCGGCGCAGGATACGCCGCTCCAGGTTCCACCCGAGGTCGAACGACTTCTGCGCACCAAAGACCGTCCAATTCAAGCTTGACCCTCGCACGACAAACCTGTTGCTCAGCGATTTATAATCCGGCAGGAACTGCCCGCAAACGAATTCCGATGTGCGGAGAGAAGGATTCATGCCAACCGACGTAATCATGCCCCAGATGGGCGAGTCGATCGTTGAGGGCACCATTACCAAATGGCTCAAGAAGACGGGTGATCGCGTCGAGAAAGACGAGCCGCTCTTCGAAATCTCCACCGACAAGGTGGACGCCGAGATTCCATCGCCGGTGGCAGGCATTCTCTCTGCCATCAAGTTTCCCGAAGGCGTTACGGTAGGCATCAACACCGTGGTTGCTGTCATTTCGGATAGCGGCGAAGCAGTCCTGGCCGGTCAGGAAGACGAGCCAGCCGCATTGACTTCTTCCAGCGGCACTCCGGTCGTCATGCCCCAGATGGGCGAGTCCATTTTCGAGGGCACCATCACCAAATGGCTTAAGAAGCCTGGTGACCATGTCGAGAAGGACGAGCCGCTCTTCGAAATCTCGACGGACAAGGTGGATGCTGAAATTCCTGCCCCTTTGGCTGGAATCCTCAGTGAGATCAAGGTTCCTGAAGGGTCCACTGTTCAGATCAATACAGTCGTTGCAATGATCGGTGGTCCTGGAACACCCGGCCCCAGCACACACGTCGGCGCGCCGCAGGCGTCACCCGTCCCGGCGTACTCGTCCTCCGCGGTTTCTGTTCCATCGCAGGATGTTCGCTCTTCGCCGCTGGTGCGCAGAATCGCGAGTGAAAACAACGTCGATCTTGCGCTGGTTAAAGGTACCGGCGCTAATGGCCGCATCACTAAAGAAGACATCCTGCATTATCTGGCTGCCCCGAAGCCGCAACCGACAGCCCCGCAGTTATCTCCGTCAGCAGGTTCGCTAACGCTGCAGGTACCAGGGGAGCTGGTACCGATGTCGAAGATGCGCACCATTATCGGCCAGAGAATGGTGGAGAGCCTGCAGAAGAGCCCACACGCGCACACGGTCTACAAGATTGACATGACGCGCATCGCCCGTCTCCGCGAACGCGAGAAGGCCGCCTTCGAGCACCATACAGGCGTCAAGCTCACCTTCATGCCGTTCATTGCCGCCGCCGCTGTTGATGCTTTGCGCAAATATCCCATCGTCAATGCATCGATTGAAGAGGGATCGATCCGTTACCACCAGAACGTCAATCTCGGCATTGCCGTGGCACTCGAGTGGGGACTCATCGTGCCGGTCATCCGCCAGGCAGAGCAACGCAGCTTTGTCGAACTGGCCCGCGCCATAGCCGACCTGGCCGGCCGCGCCCGCTCAAAGAAGCTCATGCCCGACGAAACCGGCGGATCCACATTCACGCTCACCAACTCCGGTGCCTTCGGCGGCGAATTCGGCATGCCGATCATCAACCAGCCCGAGTCCGCCATTCTCGCAATTGGCGGCTTGCGCAAGGAGCCCGTCGTCCTTACTGACGCGGAAGGCAACGACACCATTGCCATCAGGTCAGTCCAGTACTGCTGTCTGGGCTTCGATCACCGCACTATCGACGGCGCTGACTCAGGGAAATTCATGCTCGAGTTTAAGAGAGCGCTCGAGTCATGGGACCGCAAGATCAGCTAAGCCGTTGGTTATGCGACTGCACTCACCGCCGATGCTTCCATCTCGATCGCTCTTGGAAACAGGATGTTGTTTTCGAGATGAATGTGCTGGTGAAGGTCCTGTTCGAACTCCTTCAGACCGTCGTAGAACGCGTGATAGGTCGGACACGCGCCTGCCGGCGTCGTGAAGTGTTCGCTTAAACGGTCCATCTCGGCAAGCAACCCACCGGCTGCATCGTGTTCACGGGTCATCATCGCAATAGGATTAGCCACCGTCCCAAAGCAGGAAGAAGGCTGGGTGCTTCCAGAGGTCTGCGCAGCCTCAAGCCCGGCGATGAAAGGAAACAGGATGTTTTCTTCCTTGGCGAGATGTTGTGTCAACTCCTTGTCAAGCTGGGCCAGCGCCCGCTGAAGCGCCGGCAGATGAGCCTGGGTGTCGCCGTGACGGCTCACCACTTTTTCTGCCAGTGTGGCAAGTCGTGGCAATTCTCGCTTCACGAATGCGTGATGCGTGGCCACAATGTGCGTGATCAGCTGTCCCAGTGGACCCTTGGTCCAGTCTACTGAGGCGACCTCATTGGCACCAGCCGCGGCGTCGAGGGCCGCCAGCACTACGTCCACCGGGATGTTGCGCTCATTGCATGCCTCAGCCAACGGCCTGCGCCCGCCGCAGCAATAGTCGATGCCGAGCCGCTCGAAAACACGGATGGAATGCGGTTGTTCAAGGGCAATCTCGCGAACGGTCTTTGCAGTTGAAGTCATGATCATCTCCTGAACTCACGGTACCGACCCATTGCAGGTGCCACAGCGACTTTAGTCACTGGCAACGATCTTTCGGCGTGGGAATTTGAGCTACGCCGGAAGACCCGGTGTCTTTCCGAAAGCCCGGCCCTCGTTTTTGCAGATAATTAGGCGCTCCCGGCGCACAATCACACCATAGGCAGTTTCCCGGGGACGCAGCGGCTCAAAATCCTCTCGTTCCCCGGAAATCGCCCGTAACCCCTTTGCCCTGACAAATCTGCGGCGATCTTCAATGGAATGACATATTTGGCGCAGATGCCCCACGATAAACCCTTTCCTTAGAGTAATTTAGCCGCAGAATTCGGGGGGGGGGGTACAAAAACCCAGGTGCGCCCCCGCTTACATCGGCTGGCTGGACTTAGTGGTCGATGTTCTCGGCGTTGGGCACAAGCTGCATGTAGACTTCCCGCGAAATATTGGTCTGCCAGTGCCCGCTCAAGCGCGCAGCGCCCACGAGTCCAAGGAACACAAGCGCGATTATGGCGGCAATCGCCTGCGGCTTCAATGCGCGCAGCCTCCATCGAGCCGAGACTGCATCCGGCTGCCTGCGCGGTGGCAGTGAGAGCTGCAAGGCATTTTCCGCGGGGCAGACGGCAACGCACTCCATGCACCCCGTGCACTCGACGGACCGAATCTGCACAATCCTGTCCACTGGAAGATGCGACGGGCAGCCTTTATTACATTTGCCGCAGTCGATACACGCTTGCTGGTCGCGCCGAATCTTCACGGGACTCAGAACAGAGACAAGACCCATGAGTGCGCCGTATGGGCAAAGAAAACGGCACCAGAAGTTCTGGATGAGGAGTGAAAGGAACGCAAGAATCGCGATCACTGCAATTCCGACCGTGCCGATGTACCTGAAGAAGTTCAACATCTTCACGTCTGCCACGATGCTGAACGGCGACTTGAGAAATTCGCCGAGTTGCTGTTGCGACATCGTAAAAACGATAAAGACAAAGAACGCGAGCAGAATGTATTTGAGGCTCCTAAGCGGCAAATCGAGCCAGAACGGAATAGTGAAATTGCGCCGATAAATTTTGCGGCCCAGCTTCCATAGATACTCCGAGAACGTACCGACCGGGCAGAGCCAAGAGCAAAACGATTTCTTGACCAAAAGGCTCGCCAGAAGGAAGACGCAGAGCAATACCATCGCCGAGGGATGAATCGCCGGGATCTGCCTTGTGACAAGAAAATAGCGGAGGTTCATCAGGCCGGCAATCGGCAACCACCCGTCCACTCCCGCGGGCCGCTGGATTGAAGTTGAGCCGCCGGCAATCTCAAACGACCGGACCCAGAGCACGAATTGAACGCCAACCAACGCATTGAGCAAAAGAAAAGCAAACTGCACTGCACGGCGAATCTGTTGTGAGCGATCGGGTTGCGCCCTGCGAACCAGTGCTTTCTTTTGTCTGGCCGGCGCGTTTCCGGCTGATTCAGCGTTGGTTGGTTGCGCGGTTAAGGTTGACATGGCGTCCTTCTCAAGTCAACCTTAGGCCGTGCCTGCTTCTGTATCTATGACTTAAGTCACTGCACCTGTTCTCCTACGATGCGAACCTGACAGTGAAGACCCATCGGAGA
>Ga0302319_10017623_pt1 | contig 13066 bp, 15 predicted proteins | sample Bog_T0_2_FD_203319 | JGI IMG/M metagenome (GOLD analysis project Ga0302319, IMG submission 203319) | Peat permafrost microbial communities from Stordalen Mire near Abisko, Sweden - Bog_T0_2 | ecosystem: Environmental > Terrestrial > Soil > Wetlands > Peat | place: Sweden: Abisko, Stordalen Mire...
CTCCGGCCTCCGGCCTACGCCGGGCGTTGGGAGAGTAAGCCTTGCGGTGCCGGGAGGAGTGGATTATCAACATAAAAGTGTAACCGATGTGTCCGGTTCATTTGTAACCGATGTTCCCGTTCATACCGGAGTATCTGACTCCTAGCTAAATGGGAGTCAGGCTACAAATCTTGACAGAAACCGATTTAAAGCCAGCATTCTATTGGTACGCCGTTTGCATTTTTACAGAGGAATCGAAGAATACCTTTGCAAAAACTAATTATTTCCGCACTTTATCCTTGCATTAAATAACATGTTTGTGTAATTTCTATACAAAGGGCGATTTCCGCCCAAACCGCATCACCGTGAGCCGGTGACGCTCCCGGCCAAAAAACCGGCCCGGAAGTTCTTTGAAATCCTCAAACCACATACGTGGTCAAATCCAACGTTTGGAAAATTCGACAGTGGGAGAACCAAAGCTTTGCGAGATACTCGAGATGACTCTTGGAGAAGTTCGAGGGGGGAGGGCGACAACCAGAGGGGGCACAGGGCTGCAACAGCCAGGGGAAATCGAAAATTGACAACCAGTCGGTTGGATTATAACCTCAAAGGGAGAGTCCAATGAAACGTATCTGCAAAGAATGGAATCCAAAGACCGGCGAGTGGGAGAATCGGACATTGACCCCCGCAGAGTTGGCCTCGATTGCCAGTCAGCGTTCCAGCAAGTTTTTAGCGAATGGAACACCTCGACGGATTTCAACGCTCATCCGGAAGCAGCGCTCGATCGAACGTCGGAAGCGCAAATCGCTGCAGCCTGCGTAGGCCGCAAGCCTCTTTATTTCGACCCTTGGGGCGAATATTCCATACCGCTTGCAAAAAAATTGCGGAGGCTGGTGCCGAAAGGAGTTCAAGTGCATGCACAGGATGGAATGCTATTCGTTTACCGGCCGGAAGCCGTAAAACCAATTCTCGACAGCGACCCGGCATTCTATCGCCCGAATGGAGAAAGCGATTTGCAAGCCATCGTAAAGGTGAGCAAGACCGGACAAAATGGGGAACTACTGGGCTATGGAGCCCGCAGCCTGCACGCGCCGGGTTCGGTCGGAGTAACGATTTTGAGCAAGGATAATGTTGTTTTTACCTTTTTCTCATCAAATGCACAAACCGCCGGGTTTTTTGGGGCCGAGCGGGCTAAAGACATCATCGATTACCTCGACATCCCAATCCGCTACCAAATCGAAGCTTAAAACTTCCTCCGCCCTCCGTTTTCTCCTGTTAATCTCCGGACGCCTTGTCCCGCCACCAGAGTAGTCAAAGGAAATCAAAGCAAAACAAGGGTAAAAAATTTAACCAAACGTTTTGCTATTGAAATCCAGAATCCAGTATCAAGCATCCAGAATCAGGCGACTACGTCGTGTCTCTCTACTTCCTAAATGCTAAATCCTAAATGCTAAATTTCCCCAGCCTTTATACTTTAGCCTTCTTCGGTGTATGCCGCTTCGGACGCCTCAACCGCAGCCAGTTGTTCCACGTCTTGCGCAGGCTGTCCTTCGGCGTGAGATATTTCTGGTTCAAATCGTTGCTCTTCACGATCTGCGCCATCAGTCCTTTGAGTGAAAAATCCTCCGTTTGCAAAATCGTAAAAGCCGTGCCGATCGCAGCCTCATGGTGCGCATCGCTCCCCGCCGTCATCGGCAGCCCGCGCATCTTGGCATATTCAAAAGCCTGCCGGTTGTAGCGTTTCAGCGTCGTTGCGGCGTTGAACACCTCCAGCCCGTCGATCTCCAGCGTCTCCAGCACCCCCTGCCGGATTCCGGCGCGGAAAAGATCATACGGATGCGGCGGAATCGCCAGCCCCCCGTGCTCGTGAATGAGTTTGCATACCTCGGCTGCGGGTGTCCCCTTCAGGTTGGGCAGCGTCGCCCCGATGCAAAGCAGATGTCCCTCGTCCGTGGTCACTTCCACCCCGGGCAGCACGATGAAGCCATCCACCGGCAGCCCGTCCTCGCGCATCAGCCCCTTGTCCAGCATGTAGGAAACCGCGTCGCACGTGTTGTGATCCGTAATCGCGAAACCGTGCAGCCCCTTTTTACGCGCAGACTCGATCAATTTCTCGGGACTGCTGACACCGTCACCGGAAAAAAACGAATGCGTGTGCAAGTCTATGTTGTATGGCATTGATTGAATGTTAATTTCCCCGCGCCAAATGGCAAAGGCGAAATCGCAGCCTCGAAAATCTTCACCAGAACGTAACAATACAGTATCGGAGCAAAATGAACATCGGTTTTAAAGAATGGACACTCGTCTGCCAGGCCCTGGGCCGGGGCGAACAAAGCATCATCCTCCGCAAAGGCGGCATCGCGGAGGGCCGCGACGGTTTTCGCTTCAAGCACGACGAATTCTTCCTCTTCCCCACCCTTTTCCACGAGCAACTCTCCAAAACCAAACTCCCGGCCGGCACCCCCCTCCCCGCACCGGAACCCGGCTCCGTGCAAATCCAATATTCCGCCCGCGTCGAATGGACGGAACTCATCACCGACCCGGCAATGATCGCAAAGCTCGCCCCATTCCACATCTGGAAGAACGAAGTGATCGACGAGCGCTTCCGCTACGACGACCTGCAGGGCGTGCACCTCGCCTTCTTGCGGGTATCAAAGCTCGCCCCCGAATGGACATTCCCCGACGAACCAAAATTCGGCGGCTGCCGCTCCTGGCTCAACCTCCCCGACCTGCCTCCGCAAACCCTGCAAGTCCCGGTCCTGAATGACGCCGTTCACCGAGCCCGCGAAAAAGCCCTTCGCGATCTTCTAAAATAGGCGGAATGCCACATTGTAAGATGTGGACAAATGCCAGGGCTAATCAACCCTTGCCAACCCTTACCAACCGTCAGGTATCCCCGATCCCTGCCATCGGCGCCCAAAAAACCTAAGCCACCCCCAAAACCAATTCCCGCTGCCCCTTTCCGATTTCAAACAACACCGGCACCCCCAGCAAATCCTCGAGCATCGACTTGTTCGTAGTCGCCGCCACATCATCCCCGGCGTCCATGTCATTCCAGATGATTCCCGCGCATTCCATCCCCGAAGCCTGCACCGCCCGCACCGTCAGCATCGCATGGTTCAGCGCTCCCAGCCGGTTCCTCACCACCACGGCAACCGGCAACCCGAAGTCCGCCGCGAGATCGCTCACAAAATAATCCTTCCGGATCGGCACCAGCCACCCGCCCACCCCTTCCACAATCAACGACCGGTGGCCCTTCCGCAGCCGCGCAAACGTCTCCCGGATGAGATCAAGATCGATGTGCCGGTTCTCGATCATCGACGCCGTATAAGGCGCCGCCGGCGTCCTCAGCCACACGGGATTCACGTCGTTCAACTCGATGGAGTTACCCGCAGCCTCACGCAATGCCTCCGCATCCTCGCGATCCCCGCAGCAGATCGGCTTCATCCCCACCGTGTCAAACCCCGCCTTGCGCAATCCGCGCACCAGCAATGAAGCGGCATATGTCTTGCCCGCGCCCGTGTCGGTGCCCGTGATGAAGAGATTCAAGAAAGTCGGGTTTAAAAATTTGCCGCGCCCTATTCCGCGCCGATCTGCGACTGGATGGATTCCGCGATGCGGTCCGCCTGCGCATTGATCCGGTCGCCGTCCCGCCCTTCGATCAACAGCCGGATTTTTGGCTCCGTGCCGGAGTATCTCAGCAGCACGCGCCCCTGTCCCTTCAGCTCGCGCTCTGTCTCGGCAACCAGGGTGGAAACCGACGCCAGTTCCCCGATCGGCACTTTTTGTTTCACCTTCAGGTTGCGCTGCGCCTGCGGATATTTGCTGAGACATTTCTTCAACTCGCTCAATGGCTTTCCTGTCTCGATCATGATACGCAGGATTTGCAGCGCGCTCACGATGCCGTCGCCGGTCGTGGTGTAGTCGCCGAAAATCATGTGCCCGCTCTGCTCACCCCCGAGGTTCAGGTTGTTTTTCATCATCTCGGCGATCACATACCGGTCGCCGACCTGCGTGCGGATCACCTTGCCACCGGCCGAGCGAATCGCCTCATCGAGTCCGAAGTTGCTCATCACCGTCGCGACCAATGTATTTTGCACGAGCCTTTTGTTCTTCAGAAAATCTATCGCCGCGATCGCCATGATCTCGTCGCCATCCACGATCTCGCCGTTTTCGTCGCAAAGCAGCGCGCGGTCGGCATCGCCATCGTGCGTGATTCCTATGTGCGCGTTCGTCTCCTTCACCACACGCTGGATTTCCTCCGGATGCGTGCTGCCGCAGTCGCGGTTGATGTTGCGTCCGTTCGGAGTGTCATGCACGACGATAAGGTTTGCGCCCAGTTCCCGCAGAATGGAAGGTGTGGATTTGTAAGCGGCCCCATTCGCCACATCCACGGCGATCCTCAAGCTTTCCAGCGAAGCCCCGCGCGGAAAGCTCCTCTTCGCAAATTCCACGTAACGCCCCAGCGCATCGTCGATGCGCTTGGCCTGCCCGATCTTGCTCGCCGTCGGACGGATCGACTCAATCTCGCCGCTGAAGACCAGTGTCTCGATCTTGTGTTCGATCTCGTCGTCCAGCTTGTAACCGTCGTGCCGGAAAAACTTGATGCCGTTATCCTCGTAGGGATTGTGCGAGGCGGAAAGCACGATGCCCGCGTCCGCGCGCAGCGACCGCGTGATGTAAGCGACGCCAGGCGTCGGCAGCGGCCCGATCACCACAACATCCACCCCGAGCGACATGATGCCCGACGCCAGCGCATTTTCCAGCATATAGCCGGATAGGCGCGTATCCTTGCCGATCACGATCTTGGCGCGGTGCCCGGGCCGTTGAGCCGCATGGCCCAGTTGGGTGATCACATGCGCGGCAGCACGTCCGAGTTTCAGCGCCGTTTCGGCCGTCACCGGTTCGATGTTCGCGACGCCACGCACCCCGTCGGTGCCGAATATTTTGCGCACATGGGGATTGGGCTCGCCGTTTCTTTCGGATTTTTTGGACATGTTTTTTGCCGGCGGATTAATTGTTTTGTTTGGCATGATTACTTTTTGTAGGAGTGGTCTTTGGCGGCGGGGTGGCTTCGGGCTCGGGGGTGTGCGGCGTTATCGGGTAATAAGGTTGAAATTGGACAACTTGCACCGGGTTAGAAGGCAATGGTGTCGTTTCTACGTTCTTTTTGATGAGAAACCAAAGCGTTATCGCGAGCACCAGCGATGTGATCTTCACCGCCAAGTTGTTCAGAATCAGTTTTTTCATATTTATCAAGCAACAGCAACTGGCTTAACCGCCGCTTCAGGCTCTCCGGGTCAAAGTTACGTTCGATGCGGCCCCGATGACAAATCGAAACGATCCCCGTCTCCTCCGACACCACCAGCGCGATTGCGTCCGACTCGTCGCTGATACCCAGCCCGGCGCGATGGCGCAAGCCGAGATTGCGGTCCAGATCCTCCCGCTGGCTCACGGGAAATATGCACGCCGCGGCCAGGATGCGGTCGTTGTGGATGATCATCCCCCCGTCGTGCAGGGGCGTCTTAGGCTGAAAAATGGTGAGGATGAGCTCCGGGGAAAGATCGCAGTCGATATTCACTCCGCTCTCGGCAAATGCGCGGATGTTCGTGTCGCGCTCGATGGCGATCAGCGCGCCGAACTGCCGGTTCGACAGCTCAAAGACCGCCTCGGTGATGATCTCCAGCGTCTCGCGGCTCTGGCTCGAGGTGGAAAATATGTGATGGCTCCCGAGCGCCGCAAGCGCGCGGCGCAGCTCCGGCTGGAAAATCACCACCAGCGCCAGAGCGAGAAACGCCGTGAGGCTGCGGATGATCGAGGTAATGACCGCCAGGTGCAGCAACTGCGACACGAGGGTGAATGTGAGCACGATCAGTGCAAGACCCGTGAGCACCTTCGCGCCCCGGGTCCCGCGGAAATACAGGTACGCATAATAGATGATCACCCACAGGATCGAGATCTCTATGCCGGAGCGCCAGTTGTCGTGTGCAAATTGAAGGATACTCATTTATGTCCTCCCGCAAATTGCCTCGGTCATTCGCAACGCTTCCACATTCGGCCGCACATCATGCACGCGCACGACGCCGGCCCCTTTTTCACGCGCATAGCTGGTAAGCGCCACGGTCGGCCAGAACCTGGCCTCCATGGCATCGTCGCCCATGATTTTTCCAAGGAATGATTTGCGCGAAACACCCACAATCAACGGACGATGCTCCACCCGCAGAAATTCGATGTTTTTTAGCAAAAGCATATTGTGAGCGACGGATTTTCCAAAACCAATGCCCGGGTCGAAGGCCACGTTCATGGGGTCGATGCCGCAGGTTACTGCATGGGTAAAACTTTGTCGAAAAAAATCTCCCACTTCCGCCACCACATTTTCGTACCGGGGATTCCTCTGCATGTCGCGGGGCCTCCCCTGCATGTGCATGATCACCAGCCCCGCCCCCGTCTCCCTCGCTGTCTCCGCCATTTTCCCGTCCCCGAGCAATCCGGTGACGTCATTGATGATGCTGGCGCCCCGCTCGATTGCCGCGCGCGCGACCTCCGCCTTGCTGGTGTCTATGGAAAGGACGCATCCGGATTTTCCGGCGAGCGCCTCGATCACCGGCAGCACGCGCCTCATTTCCTCCTCGGCGCTCACGGGCTCGGCGCCGGGCCGTGTTGATTCCCCGCCGATGTCGATGATGTCTGCCCCCTCCCCGATCATCTGTAATCCATGCTCCACGGCTCTTTCCAGCGCCAGATACTTGCCACCGTCGGAAAATGAATCTATCGTCACGTTCAATACGCCCATGATCCGCGCACGAACCCCTAAATCGAACTCTCCGCTCTTATGTTTCCAGATCATGGATTTGCAAAATCTATTTTATCGTCAAAATTAGGTTTCTGCCTCATTTGGCATCCATTTAATCACCGCAAGCGAATCTCCTGAAACAACAAAAAACGAAAGGGTCAGCCATGCAAGCCACAACCAATCAGGCCATTAGAAATTCCACCAGAACATTCCCCCCCTTCAGCCTCTCGCGGCTGCTCCGCACCGTGTTCGAGCCAAAAGGCGGCGAGAAAATCTGCATCCTTATTGACCTCGATGAGCCAAAGGATGTCGCGGCATTCAGTTTTCTGAATAATCCCGACCTCTCCATTCAACGGAATGCCTATGAGGTGTTCTACCAGGGCCTCCGCGATGGCGTGATGGCCGAGCTCAAGCTCCATGGTGGTGAAATGTTCGCCTACCAGGTCACTGGCGGCAGCAATCTTGACCTGCCGGATGAAGCCTGCGCGATCGACGGCAAAAAACTCAGCCTCGAGAAGGATGTTTATCCGAACTACGATATCATCCTCTGCATCTCCACTTATTCCGCCACCGCACCGCTCACCGCTTTTGCGAAGCAATACGGCTTCCGCGGCGCGACGCTGCACGGCGTGAACCAGATCATTCTTAGCAGCGGCCTTGCTGTTGATTACAATGACGTCAGCCGTTTTACCGAAAAACTCCGCCTCGGCATGACTCGCGCCGACGCCGTGGAGATCGATTTCGATATCGCCGGCGACCGCCACACTCTCAAGCTCGCCCTTGGCCGCCAGGAGGCGCAAAAGAGCCACGGCCTGTGTCGAGGCGGCCCCGATGTCGCAAATCTCCCAGCCGGCGAAATCTACTATGTCCCCGAGGGTGCCGAAGGCACATTCCCGATGAAATATCACGACGGCACCGTCGGACTCATGCAAGTCACCGGTGGACGCATCTGCAAGGCTTCGCTCATCAGCGGCAACCAGGCCACCATCGATGAGCACAACCAGAAGCTCACCAGCGATCCCGTTACCGGCGAGCTCGGCGAACTCGGCTTCGGCACACAGGAACTTCCTGTTTCAGGCCGCGACATCCAGGACGAAAAGATCCTCGGCACCATCCATGTCGCCACCGGTCGCAGCGACCATCTCGGCGGAAAGCTCACGCCCGATATGTTCGCGAACAAGATGAACGCCACCCACGACGACGTCCTCTTCGCCCCGGAAAAAACGCCAGAGATCAACGTCTCCCAGGCGCGCTTATATAAGGATGGCGCAGTCAAGGTCCTCATCGAAAACTACGATCCAAAATACATGCGCGAACTGCTCGACGCGTAAAAGACTTCGCAACGCCGGAATCAAAGGTGGACGTGGACTGCCCACACGTCCACCTTCGTCTCATGTCCAATATTTACGAATCCGACAGGCTCCTCGCAGAGTACCTCCTGTTTCATTACGGCACCGCCGGGGAAACTTTTCCATACGCCATTGGCCCAGTGGATGCGCTCGATTTCCCGGCCCGGTGCGCGAGCCTCTGCTTCGATGACGGCGCCGCCGGACTGCACCCGCGCGCCCGGGCTCTCGATATGGGCTGCGCGGTCGGTCGCGCCACCTTCGAGCTGGCACGCCGTTGTGAATCGGTCACGGGTATTGATTTCTCCCGCCGCTTCATCACGGCAGCCATTGAATTAAAGAAAAACGGCACCCACTGGTTTCACAAGCTGGAGGAGGGCGCCCGCACCACGGAATGCACCGCCCGCGTGCCGCTCGATATCCACCGCGACCGGATCTCCTTTGAAACGGGTGATGCCATGGATCTGCGCGAGGATCTCGGCGAGTTTGACATCGTCCTCGCAGCGAATCTCCTCTGCCGCCTCCACGACCCCGCGAAATTCCTCGCCCGCCTCCCCAAACTGGTTAGAGCCGGCGGTCGCCTCGTCATCACCACCCCCTGCACATGGATGGAGGAATTCACCCCTCGTGCCAACTGGCTTTGCTCCGGAAACTCGACCACCCTCGACGGCCTGCATCACCATCTCGACGCCCATTTCGACCTCGCAAAAACGCTCGACCTCCCTTTCGTCATCCGCGAACACGCCAGGAAATTCCAATGGACCGTCGCCCAGGCGAGCGTCTGGAACCGCAAAAAGTAATACCCATCCCGTTTCTAATTCGGCTTGGCGGTGCCGTCTTTCCCCACCACGCGCTTTCGGAACGCAGTCGGATTCTCCCCCGTGTATTTTTTGAAGCGCAGCGTGAAGTAAAACGGATTGTCAAAGCCCAGTTCATGCGCGATCTCGCCCACTGTCAGCCGCGACATCGCCAGCAAATCCTTCGCGCGCCGCAACCGTTGCAGTTCGTGGAACTGCCGCGGGGAATCCCCCGTCTGCGCGCGGAAAAGATGCCGGAGATGCGAGGCTGACAAACCGGCGACGCGCGCCAGCGCATCTTCCGAAAAAGATTCCGCAACATGCGCGGTGAGAAAATCCATCGCCTTGCGGATGCGCGGATCAAGCCCGGCGGAAGCCCGCTGCGGATTGATCGAGTCGCACCAGAGCAGCGCCTCCTCCAGCGCGTTCAGTCCCAGTTCCTCCCGCCGCGGATGCGCGCTCTGGCTCAGTCTCACCATGTCCCGCAGACGAAGCGCGATGCGCCTGCGCAGGGCCGGCTCTTTCAAGCGAAGAACCATCAACCCGGCGGCCTGCTCCGGCCAGTTCAGCCACGGCATCCATTCCGCACGCGGCAGGAAATGGGCGTAACGCAAATCCCACTCTCCCGCCCCGGGCGCACATTGATAATCCTGAAACGCCCCCGGCCGGAACAATGTGACATCATCCGGGCCGCTGCGAAATTCGCCTCCTTCATAGCGGTACAGCCCCGATCCTCGCAAAGTATAGATCAGCAACCAGTCCCTTGTGCCCGCCGGGCGGACGGTATGCCGGATGGACCGCCCTCTGAAATAACCGGGATTCAAGGGCACCACTGTTGGAAGAAATGACGTGGCGCCTGGAGGAATTTTCATGGAATAGCCGTATATTATAGGTTTTCAGCCGCAAAGCAAATTCCCAAATACCGGTTTATCATGCACAGTTTGAGACATGATCTCAACACTGCCTGGCATCGACATTCAGGAACTAAAAGCAAACTACGAGCGCGATGGCTACGCCGTGGCGCGCCGGCTTTTTTCCCTCGGGGAAGTGGAGGAAATCAAGGAGACCTTCGAAAAAATCCGGCTCCACGATATTGCCAAGGCATGGGACGACGGCGTCCGCGATCCCGAGGACCCGCTTTTCAAATATCCGAGAATCGTCCATCCGCATCGTTTCAACGCCGTGGCGCGTCACCACATGCTCCATCCGGGCGTGCAAGTCTGCCTGCAGGTTCTTTTCAACGAAGAGCCCGTCGCCGTCCAGAGCATGTATTATTTCAAGCCTCCCGGCGCACGCGGCCAGGCGATGCACCAGGATAACCTCTACCTCCTCGTTGACCCCGGCACATGCATGGCGGCATGGACTGCCATGGACCGCACCGACCGTGAGAACGGCGGCATGCTCGTCGTCCCCGGCTCCCATCGCGGCAATATTCTCTGCCAGGAAAAGGGGGACCTCACCCAGTCGTTTTCCACGGGTATCACCCGCATCCCGCAGGGGTTGAAAGCCGTGGACGTCCCCATGGAACCCGGCGATACCCTGTTTTTCGGCGGCTCTGTCATCCACGGCTCCGGCCCAAACCGTACCAGGGACCGCTTTCGCCGTTCCTTCATCGGCCATTACGCCGCAGGCTCCATGGATAAAATCTCAAAATTCTACCTGCCGCTCGTAAAAATGGACGGCACCGACCACGAGATCGAAGCCAACACCGGCGGCGGCGTCTGCGGCGAAAGCTGGCAGGGCGCTCTTCATTAAAAAATTCGCCTCTTATTGCCGATTGAATTGGTTTGCGTCACATTCGAGCAATCGCATCCATGGCGCAGTCGCCAAGGAAAACACACTTGCTGAAAGCGCAGAGAAGATGCAGGATTGCACTATGAGTACGGTGATAGAAATCGAAGCTGCCATCGAGAAGTTGGCTCCCGCAGACTATCGCAAGTTGTTGGTGTGGATCGAAGAACATCAGGCGATGGTTGGTGCCTCGGAATCCCTTTTCGCCACGTACGACGAGGAGGAGCAGGCCGATGCCAAAGGCCAATCGCGGTGAACTGTGGATTGCCGATCTTGGCTTTGTCGCCAAGACGCGCCCGGTGCTGATCATGAACGTTGGTTATCGTGACGACGAGCGTGCTGTCGTGACCTGCGTGATTCGCACCACGAGTGTCCGGGGCACACGATACGAAGTCCCGCATCATTCACGAGGCATGCCGGACGGGGCATTTGACGCCCAAGGCATCGCTTCCATTCCCGACGTGAAACTTGAACGTCGCTTGGGTGAAGTGGATGCAGGGACTCTTGCGGGAGTGGAAAAAGCCGTGCGCTCCTGGCTGGCGCTTTGATCGCTCGATGCCGCAGATATTGAAAGCTGCTTTCCGCCGTATTTTGGGCGGCACATGGTGTTGCAAACTCCGCATCGTGAATGCGCGATTTTATCCCCGTAGTTCAATGGAGATTTCCTAATTTCCTTTGCGCCCTTCGCGACCTTTGCGGTAAATCAATTCCCTAATTATATGACCGACTGGGAATCCCGTTATCAATCACACGATACCCCTTGGGAAAAGGGAGCACCGAGTCCCGGCCTCGTCGAATACCTTGAGGTCAACCCTCCCCTCGACGGCAAAGTTCTCGTGCCCGGCTGCGGCTGGGGCCACGACGTCCGCACCATTTCCAATTCCACAAACGAAGTCATTGGCCTCGACATCGCCCCCTCGGCAATCAAGGGCTCGGAATCATTTCCAAAAGCAGGCCGTGAGAGCTACCGGCTTGAGGATTTGTTCAACCTCCCTTCCGGCATGCGTGGGGCATTCGACTGGGTCTGGGAGCACACCTGCTTCTGCGCCATCGATCCCTCCATGCGCCAGGCGTACGCGCAGGCCGTCGCCGGAGCCCTCAAACCCGGCGGCCATCTCCTCGCCATCTTCTACCTCGATCCCGGCAACGACGATGAGAACGATGGCCCGCCCTTCGGCGTGACACTCAAGCAACTCGACGCATTCTTTCAGGAATCTTTCCAACTCGTCCGCGAATGGCTCCCCACCCGAGCCTACCCCGGCCGCGAAGGCCGCGAGTGGATGCGTCTCTTGAAAAAGAAACAGTGACAACAGCAGGGCCACACACGGCCCATACTACCGTGCTTGACTGGTAAAACACTGTGAAATATCATCAGTGCCTCGTCAACCAGCCTGGAGATTTATGAACAACTCTTCAAAATCCGTCCCGCCACTCGGCAAATCGTGGTTGGCCATTGCCGCCGCCGCTCTTTGCCTGATCTCGCTTGCGGCCTGCAACCGCGAGCAACCCAAGGCCGCCGCAGGCCCTCCGGAAGTTGAGTTTACCCAGGTGGACCAGAGGGATGTGCCCATCACCCGCGAATGGCTCGGCTCGCTCGACGGATCGACCAACGTGGAGATTCGCGCCCATGTCACCGGTTACATCACGGAACAGAAATACACGGACGGCAGCGCCGTCAAAAAAGGGGATGTGCTTTTCCTCATAGACCCGCGCCCCTTTGTGGCGCAGCTCGAGGAGGCAAAGGCGCAGCAGGGACAGGCCGAGGCGCAATTGGGTAAAAGCGCCGCGGAATTGCAAAAGCAGACCGATCTCTTCAATAAAAAGGTCACCAGCCAGCGCGAGTTCGACGATGCCACGCAGAACAACCTCGCCAACGTCGCAAATGTCGATGCCGCAAAGGCCGCCGTGCAGCAGGCACAGTTGAATCTCGACTTCACCAAAATCACCGCGCCGATCGATGGCATCGCGGGGATTGCGCAGATCGGCATTGGCGATCTCGTGGGCCAGAGCTCCGGAGCTCTCACCACCGTCTCGACAGTCGATCCGATCAAGGCAAAGTTCCCGCTGAGCGAGCAGGAATATCTCTATTTTGCAAAGGACCTCGCCGAGAGGATGGACAAGCCGTTCGCAGAGCGCGAGGCGAAAGCCACCCTCATTCTTGCCGACGGAAGCACCTACGCCGAAAAAGGAAAATTTCTCACCATTGGCCGCCAGGTAGATGTGAGGACTGGCACGAATGGCGCTAAGATAAGGAGGTTTTAGGAGTTATTTTCTGAGGGCGGTTTCTGCGCGGAAGATTACCTGTTTCGTGTCGTGGTTTGGTGAGCAATTGGTAGTTGCGAGGTCTTCGTTTTTTGGCG
>Ga0302319_10017624_pt1 | contig 13065 bp, 4 predicted proteins | sample Bog_T0_2_FD_203319 | JGI IMG/M metagenome (GOLD analysis project Ga0302319, IMG submission 203319) | Peat permafrost microbial communities from Stordalen Mire near Abisko, Sweden - Bog_T0_2 | ecosystem: Environmental > Terrestrial > Soil > Wetlands > Peat | place: Sweden: Abisko, Stordalen Mire...
CCCGGAGCACAGCCTGTTCGCCAGCCAGTTTGCCCGCCGCGTAATGGTTCAGTGGATTCCCCGCGTCAGCCTCGCTGTACGGCGACTTTTTTGCCCCGTCAAACACATAATCCGTACTGTAGTGGACCAGCCGGATGTTTCTTTCGGCGCAAATTTCCGCAAGTTTCCGGGGGCCCGTGGCATTGACCGCCCAAGACAGCTCGCGTTCCGTTTCACAACGGTCCACCAGATTATATGCGGCGGTGTTGATGACCACCTGCGGTTGCAAATCCCCGAGCCGTTGGGCCATCACATCCGCCCGCGTCAGGTCAAATTCCGCGTGATCGAGAAAATGAAAATCAAGATCGCGCGGCGCAATCTTTTTAAATTGATAAGCCAGCAGGCCGCTGCCACCGGTGACAAGAATGCGTTTCATGGTGAAAATTCGTGCGGCAAGCTTAGAGCGTTTTCATTACTGCGTCCACAATTGCCGATGGACACTCGCGCACTCGATTCGTTAGATTGTGCGCCCGTCAATGCATATCCACTGGATTGCCAACACCATCGTGCCGCCGCCCATTTCCTTGAGCGGTGGCGACCGTATCATGGTTGAATGCATCCGCCGCTGGAGCCGGGAACATAAAATAACGGTCTATGGCAATGAGGGTGCGAGGCAGCTTTGCGACTGGTTTGAGTTGAAAGGCATCGAGCACGTCACTTGGCCGGCGGATCACTATAAAAAATACGGGCGTCTCTTCTGGTGGTTCATGCAGATGGTCAAAGGCAACCAGGCGGTGCGGGACATCCAGTTCTCCCCGGACGAAAAACATCTCATCATGGCCACGTCGGAATTTCATCCAAGCTGCATTCCGGCCATGCGGTTGAAAAAGCGTTACCCGGATGCCCCGCTGGTGGTGGGACTCTATTTCTTCGCTCCGAAATGGTTCTCCGGGCAGCCGGGGCCGGGTTTGATGTTCACGGCCTATCGCCCGTTCCAGCAGCGCATTTATCAGCGCACCTTGCGTGAGGCAGAGATGATTCTCACGACCGTCGTCTCCGACCGCGACCTGATGATTGCGGACGGACGTTCGCCGGAATCCGTCTTTGCCGTGCTGGGCGGCGTGGATTTATCTATCCCGCAGAGCGTGCCTGAACCAAAGGAAAAGACATTCGACGCCGTTTTCATTAGCCGGCTCCATCCGCAAAAAGGCCCCATGGAACTGATGGACGTCTGGAAGATTCTAATGCAAAAAAGGCCGGAGGCACGGCTGGCGATGATTGGTTCGGGACCGCTGGACGCGCAGTGCAAGGCCAAGGCGGAAAAACTCGGGATCGCGCGGAATGTGGAATTTTTCGGCTTTCGCGACGGCGTGGAGAAATACAAAATCATCAAATCCGCCCGCGTGGTGGTTTATCCGGCCGTGTTTGAGGTGGGCGGGATGGCGTCGGCCGAGGCTTTATGCTGCGGGTTGCCGGGCGTTTCGTTTGATTTGCCGCCTTTGCGCGTGTATTATCCGCGAGGTTGGCTGAAGGCGCCGCCCGGAGATTTCGCGGGACTGGCCGACTGCATTTACCGTCTGCTGACCGATGAAAAGCTTTACACCGAAACGAGCAAGGAAGCCTATGCCGCCGGCTTGGAATGGGACTGGAACGCCCGCGCCAAGGCCATGTGGGACGCCATCGAGCGCAGCATCGCGCCAGGAGCGCCGCCGTTTTTCACCCAACTCCCCAAATAGCCATGCTAGTAAAATCGCTGCGCAAGACGCACAGTGCATGGAACGGACTGCTTGGTTTTATTCGACTGCTGCTGCCCCGTCTGCTCGGGCTGCGCACCGGTGTTGCTACCCGGGTCGGTAGGGGCATTGACTGGCCCCTCGGCAATGTGCGGAATGTTCAAATCGGTGACCATGTCAGTCTGGGCACGCGGGGATGGTTTTATCTGCCGCTGAACAACCGGCGGGCAAAAATCCAAGTCGGTTCTGGCACGTCCATTGGCAATGATTTTGTCATCACCTCCAACAGTCTGATTCAAATAGGGCGCGACTGCCTGCTTTCTTACCGTGTGACGGTGATGGACCATTCACATGTCACCGGGCCCGGCGTTGGACCCGTGACCAGCGGGCTTACGGAAGGCAAACCTGTGAGCATCGGCGACAAATGTTTTCTCGGCTGCAACGTGGTCATCATGCCCGGCGTCACCTTGGGCGAAAACTGCATTATTGGCGCGAATTCCGTCGTCACCAAATCTTTCCCTGCGGGTTCAATCATTGCCGGCGCACCGGCAAAATTGTTGGGTAATGTAACTCCGGCAGGGCCTGAAAAATAAACGATGGTCCGTTTTGATATTCGACAAGTTATCGTAACAATTTTTTTATTGCAATAATCGGGCCTTATCCGCTATTGTTACCGTTACCGACACGGCTACTAACCCATGTCGTAGAAGTTCTTGGTCAAGCGGGTGACAAAACCTTAATCATTATGAAAAGGATTACTCAAATTCTTCTGGGAAAACTATTGTTGCTTGCCCTCGCCATTGCTGTTGCAGCAGGTGGGTCCATTGCGCATGCTGGCTGCACACCGCCGCCTTCAGGCATCGTGGCTTGGTGGCCGGCCGAGGGCAATGCGCTGGATATTATTGGCGCCAACAACGGCACATTGGTGAACGGCACCAGCTTCACCAACGGGGAAGTGGGCGAGGCTTTTTATTTTAACGGCATCAATAATTTTGTGCTGGTGAATGCTTCGCCCAGCCTCATGACCGGCTTGCAAAATGGGTTTACGTTTGAGAGTTGGATCAACCCGGCAACGGTGACTTCGACTGTAGAGTTGTTTGAATATGAGCGGGCGCTCGCGACATACAATGGCTCGGACGTTGGTATCCTATTTGCGATTCACAATCAAATGCCTGACGGCAGTCCCGGCTCCTGTCTCTACGCCAATCTGGTGGATACAAACAATGCCCATGTCCTGGCCTCCCCGGCAAATATTCTCGCGGCCGGAATCTGGCAGCATGTCGCCTTGACTTATGACAGGGCTTCGGGAGCGGCTGCTATTTATATCAATGGCGTGGCGGTGACCCAGACAAATCTGGGAGTTTTCACGCCAATTACCGGGTTTACCAATTTGTTGCTGGGTGCGCGCACCACCTATGGTTCAATCGCTAACCCGCCCAACGCCTATGCCGGCAGCATGGACGAAGCAAGTTTTTACAACCGCGCTTTGTCCTCGAATGAGATTGCCGCCATTTACCACACCGGCAGTGCGGGCAAGTGTACCACGCCGGTGGCGCCCTACATCACCGCGCAGCCGCAGGGCCAGACGAATGCGGTCGGCGGGTCTGCGAGCTTTGTTGTGGTGGTCGGCGGGACCGCGCCCTTGAGCTACCAGTGGAGTTTCAACCATACCAACCTGGTGGGCGCGACCAACGCCACGCTGACATTGAACAACCTCCAGCCGAACCAGGCGGGCAATTACGCGGTGCTGGTATCCAACGTGGCGGGTTCCACCAACAGCGCAGTTGCTGTGTTGACGGTGCCGACAACTACGCCGCCTTCCTGTGACCCGCCGCCCTTGGGCATCGTAGCGTGGTGGCCGGGCCAGGGCAACGCCACTGATATAATTGGGGGGAACAATGGCACCTTGGTGAACGGAACGAGCTTCACCAACGGAGAAGTGGGCAGTGCCTTTGATCTTGCCGGCGGCCAATATGTAGTGGCCAATCCCGCTACGCCCTCGAGTTTGGATGTTGGTCAGGGATCGGGTCTGACTTTTGAGGAATGGATCAACCCGACTACGGTAACGGCCGAGGAACTCCTGTTTGAATACGAGCGTGCGCTGGGTACCCCCAATGGTTCGGACGTGGGAGTGACGTTTGCCATTCATGCTGACTCGGGAGGAATTTTGTTTGCCAATGTGCTGGACACCAATGACGTGGCCCACAATTTTTACACGCCGCCCGGTCTGCTGGTGCCGGGTGTTTGGCAACACATCGCCTTGACGTATGACAAGGCCTCCGGGGTTGGGGTGCTCTATATCAATGGAACCGGGGTGACAGTAACCAATCTGGGAAGTTTCACACCGCACACGAGTTTCACCAATTTCTTGATGGGCGCGCGCACAACCTTTAATTCCACGGCCAATCCGGGGGCGCAATACACCGGATTGCTGGATGAAATAAGCGTGTACAATCGCGCTTTGTCCTCGAATGAAATTGCCGCCATTTACCACGCGGGCAGTGCGGGCAAGTGTACCACGCCGGTGGCGCCCTACATCACCATGCAGCCGCAGAGCCAGACCAATACCGTCGGCGGGTCTGCCAGCTTTGTTGTGGTGGCTGGCGGGACAGCGCCCTTGAGCTACCAGTGGAGTTTTAACCACACCAACCTGCTGGGCGCCACTAACGCCACCCTCACCCTGCCGAATGTGCAGTTGGCACAGGCCGGCAGCTATGCCGTGGTGGTCAGCAATTTCGCTGGTTCCACCAACAGTCTAACCGCGCTCCTGACGGTCCTGACACCGGTGCCGCCCTCTTGTGACCCGCCGCCGTCAGGCATCGTCGCCTGGTGGCCCGGACAGGGCAATGCCAACGACATCATAGGCGGCAACAACGGCAAGGTGGAGGGCGGGCTTGGTTTTGCGCCGGGCGAGGTTGGCCAGGCCTTCCTTTTCACCGCCACCAACGAGGATGTCAAGATTCCCGCCAGTGCCAGCCTGAATGTCGGCGCCACCAACGGCTTCACCCTGGAAGCCTGGGTCAATTGCTACAATCCGTCGGCACTGAATCCGATTTTTGAATGGAACCAGGGCGACGGCATGACCTACTGGGGAGTGCATTTTTACGTGGGCGCAGCCGGCCCCGGCTCGCTCTACGCCAATGTGGTGGACAGCACCGGCAATTGGCACCGTCTTTGGTCTGCCCCCGGCATTGTGGCGTCCAACGTCTTCACGCACGCGGCTCTGACCTACGATAAAGCGTCTGGCGTGGCGACTCTCTATTGCAACGGAACAGTTGAGGCCCAGTCCAATTTGGGCAGCTTTACGCCGCTGACCACCTATAGTTTGTATCTGGGCCGACGGATTGGTCCGGACGCAAACTTTACTTTTTCGGGGATGATAGATGAGCCGTCCATTTACAACCGCGCCTTGTCTTCGAACGAGGTTGCGGCCATTTACTTGGCCGGCAGCGCCGGCAAATGTCAGCCTTCGCCTCTGGCTCCGGTCATCACTCGCCAGCCGACCAATCTGACGGTCACCGCCAGCAACACCGCAGTATTTGCGGTTACGGCCACCGGCACGGCTCCGCTCTCTTATCAATGGAGTTTCAACCACACCAATCTGCTCGGTGCCACCAACGCCACCCTCGTTCTGCCGAATGTACAGCCTGCACAGGCCGGCAGCTATGCCGTGGTGGTCAGCAATATCGTCGGTTCCACCAACAGTCTTGCCGCGCTCCTGACCGTCCTGACACCGGCGCCCCCCTCTTGTGACCCGCCGCCTTCAGGCATCGTCGCCTGGTGGCCCGGTCAGGGCAACGCCAACGACATCATCGGTGGCAACAACGGCACGTTGATCAACGGAACCGGTTTTGCCAGTGGTGAAGTGGGTACGGCCTTCAGCCTTAATGGTGTCAATAATTACCTTCTGATTAACCCAGCCTCTCCGTCCAGTTTGGATGTCGGTGTGGCTGGCGGACTGACCTTCGAGGAATGGATCAAACCCAACACGGTTTCCACCGAAGAAGTTATGCTGGAATATGAACGGGCGCTGGGAACGGCCAACGGCGCGGATGTGGGAGTGACCTTTGCCATTCATGCGACCGGCATTTTGATTGCCGACCTGATCGGGGCCAGCGGTGGCAGCCACATAATTGCTACCCCTCCCAATTTTGTGGCGGCGGGCGTCTGGCAGCATATTGCCCTGACGTATGACCAGGCATCGGGGCAGGCGCAATTCTATATAAACGGGGCCAGCGTTGCGGTGACAAATCTGGGCAGTTACGCCCTCCAGACGAGTTTCACCAATATTGTGCTGGGAGCGCGAACCACCTATGGGTCGGCGGCAAACCCGGTGGTGCCGTTTTCCGGGTTGCTGGACGAGCCCACCATTTACAACCGCGCCCTGACATCCAATGAAATCGTGGCCATTTACCTGGCTGGGAGCGCGGGCAAATGCTTCACACCGACACCGCCCTTCATCACCACGCAGCCGCAAAGCCAGACCAATGCCGTCGGCGGGTCTGCCAGCTTTGTTGTGGTGGCTGGCGGGACGGCGCCCTTGAGCTACCAGTGGAGTTTCAACCATACCAACCTGGTGGGCGCGACCAACGCCACGCTGATATTGAACAACCTCCAGCCGAACCAGGCGGGCAACTATGCGGTGTTGGTTTCCAATGTGGCCGGCTCCACTAACAGCACAGTTGCTGTGTTGACGCTGCCGATCATCCTACCGCCTTCCTGTGATCCTCCGCCTTCGGGCATCGTGGCCTGGTGGCCGGGGCAAGGCAATGCCAACGACATCATTGGCGGGGACAACGGCACCCTTGTGGGTGCAGCCGGCTATGCCAACGGCGAAGTCGGCCAAGCCTTTGTGTTCAACGGAAACATGGAGGTGGTTACGGTCGGCAATCCGACCAATCTCCAATTGCAGAATTTCACGATTGAAACTTGGGTCAAACGGGCAAGTGCATCGGTGGTGACCGCTCCCGGTGGCAACGGATGTCTTTTCACTTATGGCGCCAACGGATATGGCCTCTATCTCGACAACAATGGCGTGCCGGCCTTGAGCCAAATCGGTGTTAGTGCCACCCAGCCTGCCGCGGCAATTACCGACACCAATTTCCATCATGTCGCGGTAACCAAAGCCGGCAGCGCGGTGAATTTTTACATTGATGGCATTGCTTATTCCGCCCCCGCGTATAATCCCATTTTTACCTTCTCAACCGTTGCGGCCATTGGCGGACGTGGAGACAACTTCGACAACAGTTTCCTGGGCGTCATTGATGAAGTCTCGGTCTATAACCGCGCCCTGTCCTCGAACGAGATCGCCGCCATTTATTTGGCGGGCAGTGCGGGCAAATGCTTCACACCGGCACCGCCCGTTATCACCGCGCAGCCCCAGAGCCAGACTAATATGGTGGGCGGTAGTGCCAGCTTTAGCGTAACAGGCACAGGGACGCCATCTTTGAGCTACCAGTGGAGTTTCAACCATACCAACTTGGTGGGCGCGACCAACGCCACGCTGACATTGAACAACCTCCAGCCGAACCAGGCGGGCAATTACGCGGTGCTGGTATCCAATGTGGCCGGCTCCACCAACAGTGCTGCGGCAGTGTTGACGGTCCTGACGCCGACGCCGCCTTCCTGTGACCCAGCGCCCTCGGGGATCGTGGCTTGGTGGCCAGGCCAGGAAAATGCCAATGACATCATCGGCGGCAATAATGGCGCACTGCTTGATGGCATCGGCTTCACCAATGGCGAAGTGGGCAACGCTTTCAATTTCACGGGTAACAGCCTGGTCTTGGTTAATCCAGTCACCACCGGCAGTTTGGATGTCGGCCAGGCCGGCGGCCTAACGATTGAAGGGTGGGTCAACCCGTCCACCATCTCTCCGGCCATGATCATTGCCATCTATGAAAACGCGCTGAACACCGCCAACGGCGCAAACGTCGGGCCTTGTTTCCTTATGGATAATATTCCCAACAACGGCCCTGTGCCCGGCTGTTTGGCGGTCAATATAAACGACACCAACAATGTATCTCACATCGCCGGTACGCCTCCCAACGTGCTGGTTCCCGGGGTCTGGCAACACGTGGCCTTCACCTACAATAAGAGTTCGGGCTTCGCCGCTTTCTATGCCAACGGTGTTGCCGTTACCAGGACCAACTTGGGTGTGTTCATTCCGCAAACCAGCTTTACCAACTTGGAGTTCGGCGGCCAGACCACTTATGCTTCCCTTTCAAGCCCGGCCAACCAGTTCTCCGGACAGATTGATGAACTAAGCCTTTACAACCGCGCGCTGACCCCGAACGAGATCGCGGCGATCTACTTGGCTGGGAGCGCTGGCAAGTGCCCCCCCTCGCCCGTGGCTCCTATTATCACGCAGCAGCCGACCAATTTGACGGTCACCGCCAGCAACACCGCAGTATTCGGGGTCACGGCCACCGGCGCCGCCCCGCTCTCCTATCAATGGAGTTTCAACCACGCCAATCTGCTCGGCGCCACCAACGCTACGCTCACCCTGCCGAACGTCCAGCCTTCACAGGCCGGCAGCTATGCCGTGGTGGTCAGCAATATCGTCGGTTCCACCAACAGTCTTGCCGCGCTCCTGACCGTCCTGACACCGGCGCCCCCCTCTTGTGACCCGCCGCCTTCAGGCATCGTCGCCTGGTGGCCCGGTCAGGGCAACGCCAACGACATCATCGGCGGCAACAATGGCACGCTCATGAACGGCACTGGCTTTACCAACGGTGAAGTTGGCCTGGCCTTCAGCCTTAATGGCATCAATAATTTTGTGTTGGCCAATCCCTCCGCTCCCGCCAACTTTAACGTGGGCACCAACGGCCTGACCCTCGAGACGTGGATCAAGCCCGCCACTGTCTCGGCCCAGCAGATTCTTTTTGAATATGAACGGTCCCTCGGCACGGGCAATGGACTGGACGTGGGTATGAACTTTGCCATTCAGCCCGCCACCACTAACGCCGCGTTGTATGCCGCTTTCAATGACGTTAATTACAGCGCTTTGCACCAGTTCGCTTCCCCGGCCAGCTTGGTTGCCGGGGTCTGGCAGCACGTGGCCCTGACGTATGACACGGCCTCTGGCGTGGCGGCCCTCTATCTCAATGGCCAAAGCATTACTGTTACCAATCTCGGCAGTTTCGTGCCCTTGACGAGCTTTACCAATTTGCTGCTGGGCGCGCGGACATATTTGGGTGCAGCCTCGAGCCCTAACACGGTATATTCGGGATTGATGGATGAACCAAGCCTTTACAAACGCGCTTTGTCCGCCAATGAAATCGCCGCCATCTACCTCGCCGGCAGCGCCGGCAAGTGTCTGCCCTCGCCACTGGCCCCGGTCATCACGCAGCAGCCGACCAATCTGACGCTCACCGCCAGCAACACCGCAGTATTTACGGTCACGGCCGGCGGCACCGCTCCGCTCTCTTATCAATGGAGTTTCAACCACACCAATCTGCTCGGCGCCACCAACGCCACGCTCACCCTGCCGAATGTGCAGCCTGCACAGGCCGGCAGCTATGCCGTGGTGGTCAGCAATTTCGTCGGTTCCACCAACAGTCTCGCCGCGCTCCTGACCGTCCTGACACCGGCACCACCCTCTTGTGACGCGCCGCCTTCGGGCATCGTGGCCTGGTGGCCGGGCCAGGGCAATGCCAACGACATCATTGGCGGCAACAACGGCACGCCGGTTGGTTCCGTGGGTTATACCAACGGTGAAGTCGGTGAGGCCTTCAGTTTTGACGGTACAGACTTCCTTGTTGTTTCCAATCAACCGGCGTTGAACCCGACCAATGCGCTGACCGTGGAGTGCTGGGCCTATACGCGCGGCCATTCGGTTCCCCAAACTTGGACCCAGCAATTGTTGACCAAGGATTCGGATTGCAATGGTACCCGCCAGTTCGTATTGGAAATTGGGGACAGCCAGACCCAATCCGGTTCACCGGATTTTCGCGGTGCGATCTGGGTTCCCGCTGGGGTGGTCATCGTGGATGGCGCGACCGTTGTCCAGACCAATTCGTGGTACCACGTGGCCGTGACCTACGATGGCGCGACCCTCAAGCTGTACGTCAACGGCGCGCTGGATGGGCAGTTGGCCGCCAGCGGTCCGATTTTAACCTTTCCCGAACCGGTTCGGATCGGCGGCGGCGTCGACAATGGTTGCCAAGCCTACAACCTCAACGGGTTGCTGGATGAGCCAACCATTTACAACCGCGCCCTGTCCTCCAATGAAATCGCGGCCATCTACAAGGCCGGCAGCGCCGGCAAATGCACCGCCCCAGCCGAAACCGTGCTGTCTATGGTCGCCACCAATGCCATGTCGGGAACAACGGTGACCATGCCAATCTGTATGAACGCCTTGGGCGTCGAAAATACCTTCTTGGCCAGCGTGGGATATGATCCAACGAAATTGGTCCTGCAAAACATCCAATTGGGCCAGGCCACGGCAGGGGCGTATTTGCAGGAGCTGGATAAATATACAAATTCCGGCTTGGTGGGTTTTGCCATCCTGTTGAACAATGGTGTGACCTTGCCAGCAGGAACGAACGAACAAGTGGCGCTGGTGAACTTCCAGGCCCTGCCGGTGACGAGCAATACAGTTACCAGCCTTTACTTCACCAACAGCCCGGCACTCCAGCAGGTGTATGACACCAATTTCAATTTGTTGCCTGCGCTATATGCGGGCGGAACCGTCACCTTGCTGCCGGCGGAATACGAGGCGGATGTCTACCCACGCACCAATGGTGACCACCAAGTAACGGTGCCAGACTGGTTGGAAGAGGGCCGGATGGTGGCCGGTTTGGACACCCCGGCCAACCCAGATGAGTTTCGCCGCGCCGACTGCGCACCGCGGAACGCGCCGGATGGTGTTCTCACGGTGGCCGACTGGGTGCAGGCCGGTCGTTACGCCTTGGGCCTTGATCCGCTCACTTTGGTCACCACGCCCCCCGCGCCGAATTTGGCAACGCGATTTAAACCAAATGGCAGCTCCATGCCAAGCCGGATTCTCTCGATTGGAACTGTCTCCGCCCAACGCGGCCAAACCGTCAGCCTGCCAATCCAACTGGTTTGTTCGACCAATGAAAACGCCGTGGGCTTGACGGCCACGTACAATCCCAGCCAACTAACCTTGACCGGCGTTTCGCTCGGTTCGGCGTTGCCCGGCGGAAGGCTGAACATCAATTCAAACCTGTTGACCGGCAATCTCGGGTTGGATTTGGCCTTGCCCCCGGGGGCCACTCTCCCAGCGGGAACAAACCAGATTGCAGTGCTGCAATTTCTGGCCAATACCAATGCCAGCGGTGCGGCATCCGTGACCTTGAACAACACCGTTGCCGTCTTGCAGGTGGTGGACCAATTTGCCAGTTCCGTTCCCACGGCTTATGTGAGCGGCGCCGTGGTGTTGCCCCCGCAGCCAGCCGTGAGCGTTACCGGAACGGGAGCCAAGATGCAACTGTCCTGGCCCATTGCGACGGGTACATTCCAAGTCCAAACGTCCGACAGCATGATCGGTCCTTGGACGACGATTGTCCTGCCAATTATCACCAATGGCGCCAATGCCTCCGTAATCGTTTCCCCAACTAACCAGCAACAGTATTTCCGGTTGGAGGGACAATGACGAGCCCAACGAACCGAATTCATATTTCCCAACGCTGCTGATGCGCGGAAACATTCCACGCCTGCTTAAGTCCTGAAGCGTGTTTTCAATTTGTGGACGGAGCGCGGCTGTGTCGAAGACCAGCCGCAGCACTCCACATTAGTTGACGTTTTTAAAGCCAAACGCGCGGATGCTTCCGTTCAAAGTTCGTTAATTCCGGTACTCCTGGCTGCGCGATTCCGCGTGCAACCCGCGCAAATTTTCCTCGATAGCTGCCGTCATAATCATTAACTTCCGGCCCGGTCTCTCTTTAAAAAAACCATGCCGCCAACTGAAATTTCCAAGGATAACGTGAGAAACCCGCTACCTTGGGCCAGCGTAGTGATGCCAATTCATAGTTGCCGCAACACCATTTTGAAGTCCTTGGATGGACTTTACCGTCAAAAAACGTTGTCCTGGTGCGAGGTAATTTTCGTCTGTGACACGATCAAGGATGACACGTTGGAGCTGGTTCACAATCATCCGCTCGCAAAACAATGGGAAGTCGTGGAAATCAACAAGCCCGGTCGCGGGTTGGCTGAAGGCTACAATTTGGGCTGGCGGGCGGCGCGTTCCAACTACGTTTTCTTCATGCATTCGGATTGTTACCCCGTCGCGGATGATGCCATGCTCCAGATGGTCGGATGGTTGGAACGTGAAAACGCCCTGGCCGTGATGCCCTTGATTGATATTCCCCAAAATGACTGGGATTCGATGAACTTTTGGGACCGCGTCACGTCGTCGCAATTTCGCCATGCCAAACCCGCGCATGGCCTGTCTGGAAAATTTGACCTCATGCGGCGGGATGCACTTGAAAAGATCGGCGGCTTTGACGAAAAACGGTTTTTCTCCGCGGCGGAAGACGCCGACATGGTCGAGCAAGTCAAAAAGTTCGGCAAACTGGCGGCTTCCGACGTGGTGGTTATCCACGCGCATCTGCACCCGCCGGCATCAAGATTCATTTCGGTGTTGCGAAAACAGGCGCAATACGGCGAGGGTGGAGGCGCCTTAATCCGAAAAAACATCGGATCATTTGATTTTATCCGCCGCGCCTTTGTCATCCTGGCGCTCAATGGCTTGAAGCTTGTGCTGTTGATCGGCGTGCTGCTCTGGCCCCTTTCAAGGGCTGTTTCAATAAGTTCCCTCGTTCTGCTGTTGTTGCTTTCGGCCTATTACGGTCGGTGGGCCATGCTTACGCGGGACTGGCGTTCTCCGCTAATTCCTTTTGCCGTGGCCCTCATGTTTTCCATCAATGCCCTCAGCATGGTGCGCGGATTTATTCAGGGCCGGCAAACTTTTCACTACCATAAACGTGCGAAATAACCCGCTTCCACCCAAACGGACCGAGCATCGTGCGGATTGACTGGACTTGAAAATTGCCGTCCTGCTAGGCTCTGCGGATGCAATCAAAAGTTTTGGTGACCGGCGCGGCTGGCTTTATTGGGTCACACGTGGCCACGCATTTGTTGAAGCTAGGCCATGCGGTGGTGGGTTTGGATGATTTGAGCGGCGGTTTTGAAGATCATGTGCCGGCGGGCACACAGTTTGTGCGCGGTTCGATCACCGACGAGGGCTTGGTCAACCGGCTCTTCGCCGAGCACCGGTTTGAGCATGTGTTCCATCTGGCGGCCTATGCGGCGGAAGGTTTGAGCCATTTTATCAAGCGGTTCAATTACACGAACAACCTGCTGGGCAGCGTCAATCTCATCAATGCGGCGG
>Ga0302319_10017625_pt1 | contig 13065 bp, 9 predicted proteins | sample Bog_T0_2_FD_203319 | JGI IMG/M metagenome (GOLD analysis project Ga0302319, IMG submission 203319) | Peat permafrost microbial communities from Stordalen Mire near Abisko, Sweden - Bog_T0_2 | ecosystem: Environmental > Terrestrial > Soil > Wetlands > Peat | place: Sweden: Abisko, Stordalen Mire...
TCATAGCTGTATCGGTTCAGGCGTTTGGAAGTTAAGGCGAGACAACCAAGTCGCAACCCCGAACATCTGCTTTCGTGTCGTGTCCGGTGACCCTGTCGTGGGCCTGAAATTCGCCGTTGATGGACTTGGCATCACTGTTCTGCCGTTGTGGTCGGCAGGACGCAGCGACGTTCGGGACGCGCTGGTTCGGGTCTTGCCGCTCTGGAAACCCGAGCCGATCACCCTTTGTGCGCTCTTCTTTGGCCCCTCGCGCCTCACACCAAAGGTAGAAGCCTTTCTGGACTTCCTTGGCGAATACATGGGAACCGACCGTGATCCCCGGCTTCAGAATCAGCCAGCGGAGGGGTGCTTTACAGACGCCTCGATTCATTCTCCGGTCGGGCAATGACCTGCGAACCGGACGCGATGACGTTCGCTCTCAGCCCTTCTCGTTCGGAGGGAACTTCTTGAACATATCTTCTACCGTCTTCTCCAGCTTCTTTTCATTCTTCTCGGGTTTGCCGGAAAGGGCATCCATCCCGTGGGCGCGCCACATCAGTTTCTTGGTTTGGGTGTCGAAAATGTCCACCGTTAGCGTGCCAACGGGCGTACGTTCCACCGTCGTGGTCGCCTCGCCCATCCCGCCAAAGCCGCGCCAGCGCCATCCCGGAAATCCATTATAAAAAGTTTCCATGGTTTGCCGTTCACTGGTATGGCCTATGGCCGCAACCGAAGCGTCGCCATTGGTATCCACCTTCTGCCATCCCTTTGCCGTCAGTTGACCGTCTACATCCCTTACAATCCGGTCCTGCCAAAGGGAATCGCTCGCCTGTGCGTTCATCCAGGAATAGGTGTGATAGTGGCCGAAATCGACTTGGTGATCGTAATCGGTCTTAACGTCGGCGGCCAGCAGTAAGCCCGCCACTGCAACCGTCAGAACTGTGCATGGAACTAACATGTTCTTCATTTTTGAAAACGTCCTCGCACGTTGGACGGCTTCCGGCGATTGTTGTTACTTAACTCCAGTCGCATAGTGAGTCGACATAGGCCGCCGATCCATCTCGCCACCAGCCGTCCAATTGCGCCGGCTCCTTAAGTTGTTGACCGCGCATCCTCGGCGCCACGACGAAACAACTTTGTAACTCCGGCAGAGCAGTCATGTCACCCCACAGCTTTTCGAACTGGGCCACGGGAAAAATATCCTCCTGACCCTTGCCCCAGCGCTTCTTAACATCCTTGATAGTGATATAAGTAGGCATCCGGCCGGCGAGGTGCCGCACCGCCTGAGCTACCTTTTCGGAATCGAACAGGTCGTCCCGCCGCAGCCCGAACACGGCCAGAAGTTTTTCCAGATCGATCCAGAACGTGGCGGTGTTATAGAACGAAAGCGCCGACTCGATTTCCTCGCTTGGCAAGGCCAATCCTTCGATCAACCGGACGCGGCCGTCGATGCGCGCCAGGCCGCCCCCGCGATCGTCGATGTGGCGGCTGATCACTTCCACCGTTAAAGCCGCGCCTCGATCGATGTGCAGCCCCAGAAAAGACGGATCCACAGTCGCGCCTAAGGTATCGATATTATGCAGCATCAAATAGCGTAGCTGCGGACGCTCCGCCAGCAGCTGCTGCATAACGCCATTGCGGAATAAATTGGGTATCTCGTACCAATGTCCAGTAGGATGCAGGCACTGCATCGGCACGTTATCAACGTAGTCCTTGCCTTCACCGGCACTTTGCGCCCAACCGATCAGAGCCGCATGAAGACTCTCGCGCACCTTTTGTTTCTGTTCATCCAATATCTGCTGTGGCATTTCTTCCCAAGCGAAACGAAGATCGCGAGCCATGGGAATCATGCGCAGTCCGATGCTGCGTCCGGGCGACAGCAGGAGTGGTCCGGGATAGCCGAACCGACTCGCCGCCGTGAGGTGCCGGTTTATAGGATCGTGAGTCAGATAGCTGGTTGTAACAATGTGAGGTAAAGGAGTCCCGCAGATCCGGCCGGTTCGACCGCTCTTGGCCAGATGAGTCTCGATAAAATTGCGCTGCCGTCCGGCAAACTTACAGAACGGATTCAGCGCCTTCACCACGCCGGCTCCGCGCGTCCATCGCGTTCCCGCCCCGCCCGCCAGCGAGACAACGGCAACGGTACCCGCCTGCAGAGCCTCCATTCCCATCTCCGCGAATCGTGCGGCCAGCGGAAGCGTGGCATCGACAACATCGTCCGGCCGCACATCCTCGATATTCGCGCTCACCGGCAGCCGGTTTTGGGCCAGCCCGATGCGCCCGTTGCGTAGATCGACGCGAATCTGCTCGTGTTGAACCGGATCGAAGCCGAACTGTTGCAGCAAAACCTCCAGGCTTCGCGACTGAGCGGCTGTCCGATCGGCTGCCTGCGGCAAGAGGCGATCGAACAGACTCTGCATGCTCCCGGCTAATTCCGGCTCGGTACGACACGCTGCTCCGAAGCGGTCGAGTTCGGCGCGGCGCGAGGAAGCCAGCAGCCGTGGTTCAATGCGGATCAGCGCCGGGACCATCAGGTTGTAATAACCCGCCGGCAGGAGCGCCGAATCGCCCGTCAGTAGCTCGGCGCACGTCCCGCGCTCGTTGATCGCGAAGTCATAAATCACCGGCTCCATCGCGAACGGGACCGCGTCTTCGAGTCCCCGTTTGGTCTCGCGCATGATCGCTTGCAGGCGCTCCTGGGCGTGAGACTTCACCTGCGGATCGAACATGAAGCCCATGCCCCCGCCGGACATCCCGCCGAGCATCCAAAAGCCCCAAAAGTCCACGCCCATTTCAGCCCGTACTTTGGCAATCAGCGTTTCGGTGTAGAGATTGGTGGCCCACGGAATGATGGTCTGAATAGGTCCGAAGAAATTCTGCTCAGTGGCCGCGCCCAGAGCCGGCACGTCGCCATCCCGCAGCGCTCGCACCACTCGATCCAGAATCGCTATCGCTTCCCGCCGCCCTTTCCATTCCGCTTCCGACCGCAGCAAGTATTTCTCAGTGACCATCTCCAGAATCGGTCCGACATCCTGCGCCATGCCGCCATGCACCAGCACCAGGCTTTCCTGCAACTTGCGGCGCGTGTCCGCTGAAACTTCATCCAGCGACAGCACGCGATGCGAGGGCAGCAACCGTCCGCGACTGACGCCAAATTCGGGATCGCCCTCAGCCGCCTTTTCGCCCTGGATCAATTTCATGCCGGGCCACACTCCGCCAGAATCCTGCCATCCTCCGCCCGATCCGCCCAACCACTCGCCGAGAATCGCCCGAGCCGCGATCAACCGCCGATCGCTTTCGGCCAGAGTTCCCGTGAGCGCGTGGATCTGATTGGTGGCCCGCATACAGACCGAGATCAGGCAGGCTAACAAGTTCGTTGACACGGCCAGCCGGGAGCCTTTGGGAATATCGCGCACACGGCTGACCAGTTCAATGCCGCGGCCTGGACCGGCAAGGCGTGCTAATAGATTGCTCAGCGGTTCGGGCGATCCGTCCATGGCCGGCGGCGCCAGACCCGAAGCAATCACGGCGGCTTTCAACAGCCCCAGATAATCGCGGGCGAAGTCGAAGACTTCGGCGAAGCTAGCGACATCGGCGGTAGCGCCCAGATCTACGCTGGTGAGCCGCAACACCGGTTCGTCGATGACCCGAAAGTAGGCTTCCACCGGGGGTTGTGGCAGACCCGATTCCGCGCCGCGCACGGCGAGATCGATCGATACGTTGAGCACTCGGGCGCCTTCTGGAAAATCCATGCCCAAAAAGAAAATGTCGCTCCATCCGCTGTGCGAAAGATCCATGCGCACCGGTGTTGTTTCGCGGAGAATCGGATAGAGCCCGGCCGGTCCCAGTTCGCGCAGCTCGGCACGAATCGAGAGGGGATAATCGGCCGGATGCCCGATGCGCGACATCCACTGATTGCCTCGGACCGCCCGCACGCTGAGGCGTACCTGTCCGGCCAGCGTTTGGAAGGCCAGCCCGTGATAAGCCGACGCGAGTCCGCTTGAGAAGGCCGGATTCGGTCCGTGGGCGGTCTGCTGCTTCAGCAGAATCTCGATCGCTTCTTCAAACCTGCGCTGCAACAGATTCATAGTCGCGGCAAAAGGAATCAGCCCCGTCCCTTGCAGTCCCGCTTTAAACGGCAGATGAAAGCGATGGATCGCATAAAGGAAGAACTGCGCCCTTACACGCTGATATAGGTTGTCGCTACTTCGGCGGAACTGCTCCAGCGCCGCGCACTCAGCCAGCAACGTGGCCGGATCGGCGGTCTGGCAAAAAACGTCCAGGGAGCGATTGCGCACCGCGGCGTCTTTGGAAACGATGATAGGAACTAACTCGCTCATGCCGGCTGTCCGGCCCGGCCCGATTCCAAGTTGCGCGTGGCCAGCAGTTCCAGCAGTTGCGACAGCACCTCCGCGCGATCGCTCCCGCTCAATGCCAGCGCGAGTTGGGCGCGTAGCAACCCGTACTTCACGCCAACGTCATAGCGCCGTCCCCTGCTTTCCAGCGCCAGATACTGTTCGTGCCGCGCCAGTTCCGCCAACGCGGGGGATAGCGCCGCGGACGGCTGCCGCTCCAACTGACGTCCCAGAATGTCCATGATCGACGGAGTCAGCACATGCATGCCGAAGAAGCATAGATAGTGTCCGGCGCGCATGGCCGGCACGATCAGCCTCTGCTCCGCTTCGGTGGGCGTTGGCTTCTCGATCACCGTTTCCACGCGGTATAGGTCGTCGAACCCGGATACTTTCGGTCCGCCGACAGCCCCGTAATTGGGCAGAAGATTCTCGCGCGTGGGCTGGACCAGAGATACGGAACAACTCTGCGATTCGGCTACCTGCACCAGATGGCGAGCGCAAGAGTCGCCGTCGCCATGCACGTACAGATGGTCGCCCACCAGATGCAGGAAGGGGTCCTGACCGACGAAATCGCGGGCACAATAGACGGAGTTCCCATAACCGAGCGGCTGCCGCTGCTCAATGAACCGAATCGACGACCCGCGCCCACCGGCAGCTTGCTGGTACGCGGACTCATCGCCCGGAGATACCACGATACAGAGTTCGTCGACTTGTGCGAGAAGCGCTTCTTCGACGATGACGCGCAACACCGTCTTTTCGGTTCCGTCGCGGTCGATCAGCGTTTGCAAGGGCAGCGCGCGCTGATTCCGTCCGGCCGCGGTGATCACAGCTTTACGAATTCTCATAGCTAGCTTACAGGCTAAGAATAGCGCATGAAGCCGACATAACATTACATAGCTTTCATTGGCGCAACCGAGCGCTATAACAACACGGTCCAAAGCGACAGGAGGCTGTACATTATGATGTTGAAACGCTCTGTTCTGTCCGCGACCCTATTGGGCTCGCTGGCGCTGGCGGCTTGCGGCGGCGGCTATAACTACAATTCGGCTTATGTGGCTCCGCCCCCGCCCGCACCGTACGGGATCGCGGCGGTAGGGTATGCGCCCGGTCCTGGATATGTGTGGACTGGAGGCTATTGGGATCTGCGCGGAGGCCGCTGGGCGTGGGCTGAAGGAGCTTGGGTGCGTCCGCCGCATCCGCGCGCTGTGTGGGCTCGCCCGTATTGGGAGCCCCATGGGAGAGCTTATCGCTTCCATCGCGGCTATTGGCGATAGATAGTCGACGTCTAGCTCCGAGCATTTACGGCAGGGAATCCAGAATATCGTTTCGAAGAACGCCTTTGTGATTGGCGACCTCGCGAAGGATGCTGTTGAGCGTACAGACGCGTAAGGCCTTATGTCCGGGAACCGAAATACGGTGTAGGCTCGGTTCCTGCGTTTGTAAGATGATGTGGCTGCCGACTTTGGTGGACCTTCCTGTATCCCCAGTCGCGGCACAGCGCGGCAACCAGTTCGCGCCCCTCTAAGTCGCGCGGAAGCTTCATCCGAGCACAAGCATTTCGTCGCGCACGAGATGCAGGCGGATCGAGGCTGCCTTAGGGCGGTCGAAGTAGAAGGCTTCGACAGCCTCCTTCACGTTGGCCCGCAGCTCGTCCCACGTATCGGCTTGCGTGAAAATGCTCTCGGTCAGACACTCGGCGCAAAATCCGCCGTCCGCTTCCTGCGTGATCTCGAAGACGATTTCGTTCACAATTTCAGTGTAGGCGATGGCCTGACATAATTTTATCCCTTGACATTCTATGGGAGATGGCGCATGCTACCCATAGAATGTCAAGGGAACTGAAAACGGACATCCTGCAAGGCACTCTCGATCTGCTGATCCTGAAATCCCTGGAGCGCGAGGCTAAGCACGGCTATGCCATCGCCCAGACGATTCTCGAATCGTCCTACGACATGCTGCGGGTGGAGGAAGGGTCGCTCTATCCCGCCCTGCACCGCATCCAGCATAAAGGTTGGATCAAAGCCGAATGGGGTGTTTCCGAAAACAACCGCCGGGCCAAGTATTACAAGCTGACCCCGGCTGGGCGGAAACAGTTGGCCGCCGAAGAGGAGAACTGGGCTCGACTCACCCGCGCCGTCGGAGGAGTGCTGGGCTACGCGTAGGAGGCACCGCATGGAGTGGCTATCCAGATTGATCGCTCTGCTTCGCAGCAAACGGCTCGAAACCGAATACGACGACGAGCTTAGCTTTCACCTCGAAATGAAGGAGCGGGACAACCTGGCGGCGGGCATGACGCCCGAGCGGGCCCGGCGGGAAGCCGCTCTACATTTTGGCAATCAAACCAGAGTGCGCGAGCAATGCCGCGAATCGAATGGGTTCTCCTGGGTTTCGTCCCTGCTGCAAGACCTGCTCTACGGCGTCCGCAGTCTTCGTAAGGACCCTGCTTTCACGGTGACCGCGTTGTTAGCGCTGACCCTCGGTATCGGCGTGAACACCGCCATCTTCACCGTGATCCGCGGCGTCATGCTGCTGCCTTTGCCCCTACCGAAGGCGCAACAGATCGTCATGATTCGTTCCAGCGTAGGATCTTGGTCGCCCAAAGGAGCTTACGAGCTTGCCCGGAACAGCCGGTCCGTCGAGTCTCTCGCCGCCTTCACGGGTGGCACCATGGCGCTCACCGGCAACGCCGAACCGCGCCAGTTGTGGTCGATGATCGTAGCCCCGTCCTTCTTTACTGTCCTGGGTGTCAAGCCCGCGCTGGGACGTCCCTTCACCGATCGCGAAGCCATCGATGGCTCAGATGGCGTCGTGATCCTTAACGATGAATTTTGGCGTGCAGCGTTCCATGCGCATCCCGCTGTCATCGGCCGCGAGATCACCCTCGACGGACGGAAACGCACTGTTATCGGAGTTCTCCCGCCCCTCGCGTCCCAACCGTCCTCCTATTGGTTTGGCAGAACAGCGGACATCGTGATCCCCGCGGTGCTTGACCCGAACGAGGATCACAACGCTTATCTGCAAGTGGTCGCCAGGTTAAAAACCGATTTCACTGCACAACAAGCACAAGCCGAGTTGTCCGCTATCGATGCCGAGCAGGACCGCTTCCGTCCCGCAAACCGGCGCGGCGGCGGCATCCATGTGGTTCCGCTTCAGCAGGCTGTCGCACAAGATATTCGAACCTTGCTGCTGGTCCTGCTCGGCGCGGTCGCACTGGTCTTGTTGATCGCCTGCGCCAACATAGCCAACCTGCTGCTCGCCCGCGCCGGCGCCCGCCGCCGCGAGATGGCGGTCCGCGCATCGCTCGGAGCGTCCCGGCCCAGGCTGATCCGCCAGCTTCTTACCGAGAGCGTGCTGCTCTCTGGTTGTTCCGGGCTGCTCGGGATCGTTCTCTGTTACTGGACCGTCCCGCTGCTGCTAAGGCTCGCCCCCGCAGGCCAGATCCCTCGGATCGCCGACATTCGCGTCGACGGTGCTGTCCTCTTCTTCTCGTTGGCTTTGTCGCTGCTCACCGGCGTCGTCTTCGGCCTGGCGCCCTCCGTTCATGCCACCAGGATGAACATGGCCCGCGCTGGGCGTAGCCGCAATCTACGCGGCTTCCTGGTGGCGGCGGAAGTCGCGTTGACACTGGTCCTGCTGGCTGGCGCTGGACTGCTGCTCAAGAGCTTCTACCGCATGATGCATTTTCCCACGGGCTTCGAGCGCGAGCACATCCTGACCGTCACCGTCGCGCTACCGGATCGCATCTACACGACTACCGTTCCCATGCGGCGGTTCTATGAATCCGTTCTCGAACGAGTGCGGTCGTTGCCTGGTGTGGAAAGTGCGGGAATGGTCAGTTCACTCCCACTGGGCATCCAGTGGTTCCGCGGGGACTTTACCATCGAAGGGCAGCGGCCCAACGACTGGATGGTGGGCAAGCCGAATGTCAGCGCCGATTACTTCCGCACCATGGCCATTCCCCTGCTGCGCGGTCGATTCTTCGACGCGCACGATACCAATACGGCGCAACCGGTGGCGATCATCACGGAATCCATTGCGCGGCGCTTCTGGGGCGATCGCGATCCGATCGGCAGCCGCCTTACGCTGGACGATCCCAAGGACGGCCACTGGCTGAGCGTCGTCGGCGTGGTGGGAGATATTAAACAGGAGAAGCTGGCCTCGCACATCGATCCGCAAGTCTACGTGCCATTTCAGCAGGAGCAAAAGACGTTCTTCATGGATGTCGGTAGTTTCGTGATCCGCACCCGGCAGGACGCCTCCAGTGTGGCCGAGGCCGTGCGTAAGCAGATCCAGACCGTCGATCCGGATCTGCCTATCTACGAAACAGCCACCGTTCAGGAACTGGTGGATCGCTCCGCCGCCTCGCCGCGTTTCGAAACCCGTCTGCTGACCGCATTCGCCGCGCTAGCGCTTGTACTGGCGAGCATCGGAATCTACGGCGTCGCCGCGTATGGAGTCTCGCAGCGCACGCACGAAATCGGCGTCCGCCGCGCGCTCGGCGCCGGCAAAGCGGACATCTTGAGAATCGTGATGGGAGGAAACCTGCGCTACGTGTTCGCCGGTTTAACGCTAGGAATCGCCGGCGCGGTGGCCGTCACGCGCGTGCTCGCCACGTTCCTATATGAAGTAGAGCCACGCGATCCTCTGGTTCTGTTCCTGGCGCCCGTCTTACTGTCCGCGATTGCGCTGCTGGCCTCTTATCTTCCGGCGCGGAAAGCCGTCACGGTGCAGCCATCGGTCGCATTGCGCTACGAGTAAACTTGTGGCATGACCGTATTTCACTGGCGCGCCGTCCTGCTGATGGGGACGGCAACGGTGGCCCTCTTCGCCCAAAAGGACAACGCCACTCGCGAAGCGTGGAACCAGCCCGTCGCGCCTTTTCAAATCATCGGCAACATCTATTATGTCGGCGCGGAAGGCGTGGCATCGTACCTGATTACCACTCCACGCGGCCACATTCTGCTCGACGGCGGGTTACCCGAGACCGCTCCGTCGATCGAGAAGAACATAGCTACTCTCGGATTCAAGGTGAGGGACGTCAAATTCCTCCTCAACAGCCACGCGCATTACGATCACTGCGGAGGACTGGCCGAACTGAAGAAAGCATCGGGCGCGAAGATGATCGCCAGCCAGGAGGACGGGGAGATTTTGGAACACGGCGACCCGGCGCAGCGACCCAACTGGAAATTTCCGCTGGTGAAAGTGGACCGGGTCATTCATGACGGAGAGACGGTGGACCTTGGGGGGACGCAGCTAACAGCGGTGGTGACGCCGGGCCACACTCCTGGGTGCACTACATGGACCATGCCGGTCACGGACGCAGGCAGGCGCCTGAACGTGGTCTTCTTTTGCAGCACGTCAGTAGTGGAGAAGCTGCACGGCAACAAAGAATATCCCGGGATCGTCGCCGATTACCAGCGCAGTTTCGAACGCTTGAAGAAGCTGCCTTGCGACGTCTTTCTAGGGGCGCACCCAATGTTCTTCGATATGGATGGGAAGCGCGCCCGCATGAAGCCAGGATCGCCCAATCCGTTCATCGATCCCGCCGAGTTTCACAACTACGTGATTGAATCGGAGCAGGCTTTCGAAGTTGAATTGAAGAAGAAGTGACTTCGTCACTATACAATGATGTCCTTAAGCACCTCACCTGCCACATCGGTAAGCCTGAAGTCCCGGCCGCTATAACGATAAGTAAGCTTAGTATGATCAAGACCTAACTGGTGCAGCAGCGTAGCATGCAAGTCATGCACATGGACAGGATTCTCCACAGCCTTAAACCCAAACTCATCCGTATTCCCATAAGTCATGCCGCCCTTAATCCCCCCGCCCGCGACCAATGTCGAGAACCCATGGCTATTATGATCGCGGCCGTTCTGCACCGCCACCAGTCCGCTGACTTCCACCGCCGGCGTACGGCCGAATTCCCCGCCAATGATCACCAGCGTCTCCTTCAGCAACCCGCTTGCCTTCAGATCCTGTAACAGCGCCGCGATCGGTTGGTCCGCCTGCCGGGCCAGCTTGCGATGGATCTGAATATCGTCATGGTTATCCCAAGGCTGCCCGTCCCCGAAATAGATCTGCACCATGCGCACGCCACGTTCCACCAGTCGCCGCGCCAGCAGACACCCGCGCGCAAAATTACCGTCCCCATAACGAGCCCGAGTCGCTTCCGATTCCTTGCGCACGTCGAATACATTTGGAGCCTCGGCCTGCATCCGAAAGGCGATCTCCGCCGATTCGATGGTCGCTTCCAATTGCGGATCGGGACCCGTGTGCTGCAACTGCAATCGGTCCAGCTTGGCGATCAGATCCAGCTGGCGCCGCTGTTCTGCCGGCTTCAGGTCTTTGTTGCGGATGTGCTGGATCAGTTTTTCAGGCTCGATCTCATTGTTGGGAACAAAGGTGCCCTGATACACCGCCGGAAGAAATGTCGAACTCCAAAGCTGCGGCCCAACGATCGGCGTGCCTGGACAAAGCACAATAAATCCCGGCAAATTCTGATTCTCCGTTCCCAGGCCATACTGCAGCCAGGAGCCCATCGACGGCCTGCCGGGTAGCTTATCGCCGGTGTTCATCATGAACAGCGACGGCTCATGATTAGGCCGATCGGTATACATGGAACGAATCACACAAATATCGTCGATGCATTCGCCGAGCTTAGGGAAGATCTCGCTCACCTCAATACCGCTCTTGCCATAGCGCTTGAACTGGAACGGCGAAGCCAGCAGGTTGCCTGTTTTGCGCTCAGTCTTCAGATTGCCTGCAGGAGCGGGTTTGCCATGATACTTAGTCAGCATCGGCTTAGGATCGAAGGTATCCACCTGCGACGGTCCGCCATTCAGAAACAGAAAAATAACGTGCTTCGCTTTCGCTTCGAAGTGCGGTGGTTTGGGTTCCAGCGGGCTGCCTGCTGTGGCCTCTCCGCCCCGCACCAAGTTGGCTAAGCCGAGCATGCCAAATCCCGCGCCCATCGTTCGTAATGCATCGCGTCGCGATAGCTGGCACGGGCAGTTTCTGTCACTATGCATAGTTACTCCACAAAGCTGAACTCGTTCGAACTGAAAAGAGCTTGCGCGTACTGTGGCCAGTCGCCGCCGGACGTAAGAAAGTCGAGACCCAGTTTGCGCTCCACCGCGGTAGGCGGACGGCTAAACAGCACGGCATAAGCCCGATCGATACGCGCCGTATCGTCTTTCAGCGGGCGAAGCCGGTCCGCCAACAGTTTCGCTTGCGCTGTGATAAAGCCGCTGTTTAAGAAGAACAGCCTTTGCAAAGGAACATTCGTGTCCAGCCGCTGCTCGCTGGTCGAGTTGGGATTGGGGAAGTCGAATAGCGCGAGTGTCCCATCCAGCTTTCGACGGCTGACAAAGCCATAGACCGTACGGCGCTTGTTATCGTCCGTCAGCTTCTTAGCCGGACCGCCGGGAGTCAGATCCAGAGACCCTGAATCCGCCAGGAATTCATCCCGCAATGCTTCAATGTCCAGCCGGCGCCGGTTGGCCCGCCAGAGTAGCCGGTTCTCCGGGTCCTTCGCCGCCGCCGCATCGATGAACTCGGTACTCATTTGATAAGTGCTCGACAGTAGAATCTGACGATGCAACGCTTTCAACGACCAGTGATTCTCAATAAGACTCTTAGCCAAATAATCAAGCAGCTCGGGATGACTCGGACGGTCGCCCAATTGCCCAAAGTTGCTCGGTGTGCGGACCAGCCCCTGGCCGAAATGAAGCTGCCACACGCGATTGACGATCACGCGGGCTGTCAATGGGTTATCGGGACTGGCGATATCCTCAGCTAACTCCAGCCGCCCGCTCCCATGCTTGTAAGCCACCGGGTCGCCCTTGGAAAGAATACTCAAGAAGTGACGCGGGACTTCATCTCCCAGGTTCTCGGCATTCCCCCGCAAGTGGACACGTTCATTCACCGGGTGATCCTTATCGTTAATCACTTGCAAGAACGCGTACTGCGTGGGGAGAGACTTTTCCAGCGCCTCCAAGTCGGCGCGCATCGCATCCAGGCGCTCCTTAAAAATCGGCGCCAGGAAACGATCGATGTGCTTGTCCTGATAATGCAGTACGCCTTTGTCGCCAAACAGGTCGCGCCACAGCACGAACCGGTCGCGATCCATCGAAACCAGATTGGCTTTCGACAGATCGTCGCGGCTCGGATTCAGGCCTAAACGGATATGATTCTCGTCGTCGACCTTTTTCTTCTCGGCGGCCGTCGCCAGCACCAGTGCCTGCACCTCGTCTGGATTTTGCTTCTTCCAATCCTTCAGAAAGGGATGCTCTTTGTCGGTCTTATCCAGATACTTCTTCCAGCGATCGAGTGTCTCCTGGTCAAGCTTCGTCTTAACCGCTTCACCGGCGGCGGAACGCAGATAGGCGGCCGTATTCGCAGCAAGCACGTCGCCAAGCGCCGCGGATTGCACCTTGATGAATGCCTCTATCGCTTCCTTCTGATCGTCGATTTTCTTCTTCTGCCCTTTGTATGACTCGACGTCGGACTTGGGAGCCAGCGGATATTCAGTTAGATCGGTATTCTTGAATATGCCAAGCAACGAGTAATAGTCTTTGGTCGGAATCGGATCGTATTTGTGATCGTGACAAGTGGCGCAGGCAACGGTGAGACCCAGAAAACCGCGAGTAGTGGCGTCGACACGATCATCTTGAAATTCCGGACTTAATGCATAGAACCCGAGTCCAGGCTCCAGCTTATCGCGGTCCGCTCC
>Ga0302319_10017626_pt1 | contig 13065 bp, 8 predicted proteins | sample Bog_T0_2_FD_203319 | JGI IMG/M metagenome (GOLD analysis project Ga0302319, IMG submission 203319) | Peat permafrost microbial communities from Stordalen Mire near Abisko, Sweden - Bog_T0_2 | ecosystem: Environmental > Terrestrial > Soil > Wetlands > Peat | place: Sweden: Abisko, Stordalen Mire...
GCGAAGCGTTTTTGCATTTAGTGGGTGACCATCTTTACGTTGGGGCGAATGGCAGCCATAGTTCTAAAGAACTGGTAGACGTGGCTTCGGAGGAAGGCTGCTCGGTTTCAGCTGTGCAGGCAACGCGCGAGACGCAACTGGCGCACTACGGTACCATCGGCGGGCAGCGACTGGCGGGCAAACCGGATTTGTACAAGGTGGACAAGGTGAGAGAGAAGCCGACGCCGACAGAGGCGGAACAATCTCTGAACGTTTCAGGCTTGCGGGCCGGTTATTATCTTTGCTTTTTCGGGATGCACGTTTTAACGCCAACGTTCATGGACCTTTTGGAGCAAGGGGTGGCAGCCGCAGGCGGCACCACGGTATCTGGAATTCTGGGGGAACTGGCGCAGCGTGAACAGTATCTGGCTTTGGAATTGAAGAGCCGGCGGTATGACGTTGGCGTAAAATACGGCTTGTTCCAAGCGCAACTGGCGCTGGCATTGAGTGGGCAGGATCGGGATCTTGTGTTGTCGCAACTGTTGGAAAATCTGGCGCAACAGAAGAGCGTAGCGGCCGAATGAGACTGGTTGACATCATTCAATCGCCAGACGCAAAGGTTAGAAATCTTTCGGTTGACCAATTTGCGAAAACAGCTTCCACGAAAGAATTGTTGTTAGAGTGCGCCGAGTTGGACGAGTTCTGGCGCAAGAATGACAACCTTTATGAGCGCGTGCGGGCTTTGTTCTTTCTGTATTCGATCTACCGGTTTCATCTGCCCGAACGAACCGAATTGCAGGGCGCTGGATTGATCCCTTTCGAAGCGACCTCGCAGTTGCTGCGCCGGCGTTTTGAAGAGGCGTGCGAGGCGCTGCGGAGGGCGGAGACGGCGCACGGCTTGAACGCGGCGATTGCAAGTGCCTATGCGGCGACCTATAGAGGTTTGGCATTCAAGACGCTGGCCGATCAGGTGCGGCGGAGTGTGCGGTCGGTACGCGGGAATCAGTGGATGTCGCGGATTGGCCATCCGATGGACTATCCGTTGGGCATTTGTGCGGAGCTGCTGGCGCGGGAGTCTGAGGGTGCGTCTTATCCGATTTTGAGGGAATCGACCCCGGTGCGGATGGATTTGACGCACAGCGGCTGGAGCGACATTTTCTTTTTGGGGATGGACTATCCAGAAGGCGCGAAAGTTCTCAACATCTCGATTGATCTAGCGGTGCGCGGCGTGGGTGCGGAAAAGGTTCGGCCGCCAGTGGAAGCGTATTTCCGCGTGATTGACGAGCCAGTGTTGCGCTTGACGAGTGTGGATTTGGGCGCAACGGCGGATATCGAAACTTTTGCGGAGCTGTTTGATTTTGCGCGCGACTACCTGGGCCTTTTGAAGGCGGCTGTGATTGCATCCGGAATGGTGCCGCCGGCGATGGAGGGCGCTATTCAACCGATCAGTTCCCTGCTCCGCACGCTGGTGGGCGAAGGACGCGGCGTGGAATTGGTGAGCCGGGTGCGCAATATTCCCAAGGGATCGCGGCTGGCGGTTTCGACAAATTTGTTGGCGGGGTTGATTACAGTCTGCATGCGGGCGACGAAGCAGATTCCGACGCTTACAGGGGCGTTAACAGAAAGTGACCGGCGGCTGGTAGCGGCACGCGCGATTTTGGGAGAGTGGTTGGGAGGTTCGGGAGGTGGCTGGCAGGATTCGGGAGGTGTGTGGCCCGGTATCAAGTTAATTCAAGGCCAGGAAGCGGAAGAGGGCGATCCGGAATTTGGCATTAGCCGGGGAAGGCTGCTGCCGCGACACACGGTTTTTTCGACGACCGACATCAGCGAGCAAGCGCGCGAGCGTCTGCAACAAAGTCTGGTGCTGGTGCATGGTGGAATGGCGCAGGATGTAGGTCCGATTCTGGAGATGGTAACGGAAAAGTATTTGCTGCGGTCGCCTGCGGAGTGGGAGGCGCGGCAGAAAGCCATCGGCATTTTGGATGCGGTGTTGGGTAATTTGCGGGCCGGCGATGTGAAGGGCTTGGGGAGCGAGACGGAGAAGAATTTTTTCGGTCCAATTCAGAGCATTATTCCTTGGGCGAGTAACGCTTACACCGAGACATTGATTAGCAAAGCACGCGCCGAATTTACGGAGAAGTTCTGGGGCTTCTGGATGCTAGGCGGTATGGCCGGCGGCGGAATGGGTTTCATTTTCAGCCCCGATATTAAGGGCCGCGCGCAAGACTATTTGCAAAAAATGATGCGCGAGACCAAACAGCAGATGGAAGAAGCGGTGCCGTTTGCGATGAATCCGGTGGTCTACGATTTTCAGATCAATAAAGACGGTACTGTGGCGCAGATGCTGCTGGGCGATGAGAGTTTGATGCCGGCGCGCTATTACGCATTGGTGGTGCCGTCGCTGTTGCGCATGGATCAACGCTTGATGCCAGTCTCACGCCGCAAAGAACTGGACCGCTTAGGAGTGGCATCGCGGTCTAAGCCGGGCTATTCGGGGATTGTGCAAGAGCTGTTTGACAGGCTGTTGCCCTCAGCAGATTCGAGCAGCACGGAGCAGGCGCAATCTCTGCCAGACTTGCTGAAGAGTTACGGTTTCGACCCGCTTGAACACGAACAGATCAAAGCGGGCCTGCAGAACGGGAGTTTGGGTCTGGCGCAGAATAGACTTGCGCCGACAGCGAAGATTGAGGACGTGCAGGCGGGCGATGTTTTTTACGCGCGCGGCGTGCTGGCGGAGAAATATCAAAAGCTTGGGATGGAGGCTTTGCAAGAAGGACGCGTAGCTGTGGTATCGCTGGCGGGAGGCGCGGGTACACGTTGGACGCGCGGGGCGGGCGCGGTGAAAGCGCTGAATCCTTTCTGCAAGTTTGCTGGGAAATGGCGGACGTTCATTGAAGTGCATTTAGCGAAGAGCCGGCAGACGAGCCGAGTGGCCGGCAGGCCGGTACCGCATGTGATTACCACAAGCTATCTTACGCATGGACCGACAGAGAGGGCGATGCGACGGGAGAACAACTACGGCTATGGCGGCAAAGTGATTCTGTCGCCAGGACGAAGTATCGGTTTGCGCTTTGTGCCGATGACGCGGGACCTACGATTTGCGTGGGAGGAAATGCCGCAGCAGGATCTAGACGAGCAAAAAAGCAAAATGCGCGACAGCGTGCGCGCGGCACTGATTCAATGGGCGAAGAATGGGCCGGAAGGGGCGGATTATACAGATAACCTCCCATTGCAGTGTTTACACCCAACCGGCCATTGGTACGAAGTTCCAAACATGTTGCGGAATGGCGTATTGCAGCAACTGTTGGAAGAACAGCCGCAATTGCAGCATCTGCTGATGCATAACATCGACACCGTGGGCGCTAATTTAGACGCTGGATTACTGGGCTTCCATATTGACCGCGATGCGGCGATGACAGTGGAGGTGATTGGACGCCAAGTGGAGGACCATGGCGGTGGACTAGCGCGCGTCAATGGAAGATTGCGGCTGGTGGAAGGGTTGGCGCTGCCTTCTGAGAAAGTGGAAGCGAAGCTTTCGTATTACAACTCGAACACATTTTGGATCGACATTGACAAGCTGCTGAACGTATTCGGATTAACGCGCGTCGATTTGAACGATGTGGAGAAAACGGCCGATGCCGTGCGCAAGCTGGCCCCGCGGATGCCGAGTTACATTACGTTGAAAGATGTAAAGAAACGCTGGGGCAAGGGACAAGAAGATGTGTTTCCAGTAGCGCAATTTGAGAAGCTGTTTGTAGACATGACGGCGCTGGATGAAATGAATTGTGCTTACGCAGCCGTGTCGCGCAAACGCGGACAACAGTTAAAAGAGCCTGCGCAATTAGATGGATGGCTGCGCGACGGTTCGGCGGCGTATGTGGAGAGTTTGGGAGATTGGACTAATTAGCGCGGGTGTTCTTGATGCTGGCGCTACGCAGCAACATCTCCATGGTTACCGTTTCAAGAGCGTTTTCGTGGGTGGCTTCCAGGCGCGCTGCACCGATAACGCCGGCATCGTAAGACTGTTTCCAGCGGTCGATACAAACGCACCAATGGTCTCCCGCCTTTAAGCCGGGGAATCCGTATTCGGGCCGGGGCGTGATGAGATCGTTGCCAATGGATGCTTGATGCTTGAGAAATTCGTCACTGAGTTCGACGCAGATGGTGTGTTTGCCGAGGTCGTCAGGGCCGGTATTGCATTTACCGTCGCGATAAAAACCGGTAAGGGGATTAGTGCAGCACGTTTGGAGAGCCGTGCCAAGAACGTTCTTGACCATAATCGATTAGGTTAGCGCAACAGGCGTGTCATCTTAAAGAAGTGAAGACGATACAAGAAGAGACCGCGCAGATCCTCGCCAAGTTGGGAGTGGCGCGCGCGGCGTTTGAGGGTGGCGACTTAGCGGTGCGCACGCCGATTACAGGCGAAATTATTGGGCATGTGCGTACAAGTACCACCACCGACGCCACAAACGCGATAGAGAGTGCGCATAAAGCGTTTTATACATGGCGCAATGTGCCTGCGCCCAAACGCGGCGAGTTAGTAAGACTGTTAGGGGAAGAATTACGAGGTGCGAAGAACGAACTGGGCTGGCTGGTGACCATCGAGGCCGGCAAAATTGTTTCCGAAGGCCTCGGCGAGGTGCAGGAGATGATTGATATCTGCACGTTTGCCGCCGGTCTTTCGCGCCAGTTATGCGGATTGACGATTGCCACCGAGCGCCGACAACACCGCATGATGGAGACGTGGCATCCGCTGGGCGTGACAGGTATTATTTCCGCATTCAATTTTCCGGTGGCGGTTTGGTCATGGAATGCAGCGCTGGCGCTGGTTTGCGGAAATTCTGTGGTGTGGAAGCCTTCTGAGAAGACGCCGCTGACAGCCTTGGCGACGCAAGCGTTATTTGAACGCGCGGTGGCGAAGTTTGGCGAGGCGCCGGCAGGATTGTCGGCCGTTTTGAATGGCGGCAAGGAGATAGGCGAGGCGCTGGTGGGCAACACACATGTGCCGCTGGTTTCCGCCACAGGCTCAACGGCGATGGGCAAACAGATAGCACCGAAATTGGCGGACCGTTTCGCGCGGGCCATTTTAGAGTTGGGCGGGAATAATGCAGCGATTGTTGGCGAATCGGCTGACTTGGATCTGGCGTTGCGCGGCATTGCCTTTTCGGCGATGGGCACGGCGGGACAACGCTGCACTACGCTACGGCGGCTATTGGTTCATGAAAGTGTCTACGATAAGCTGCTGCCGCGATTGAAGCAAGTTTATGGAACGGTAGGAGTGGGAGATCCGCGTGCGGACGGAACGCTAGTGGGTCCGCTGATTGACGAGCGGGCGTTTGACGCAATGCAGAAGAGTTTGGCGGATGCGAAGGCTGCGGGAGCAACGATCACGGGTGGCGAACGGCTTTCTGTGGCAGGATGTGAGAGCGGGTTTTACGTGCGCCCGGCGTTAGTTGAAATGAAGACGCAAACCGCGACGATGAAGCATGAGACGTTTGCGCCGCTGCTGTATGTGCTGAAGTTCAGCAAACTGGCGGAGGCGATTCATCTTAATAATGATGTACCGCAAGGTTTGGCATCAGCGATTTTTACTAACGACCTGCGCGAGGCGGAAAAGTTTGTTTCAGCGGAAGGGTCAGATTGCGGCATTGCCAATGTGAATATTGGTCCTTCCGGCGCGGAGATTGGCGGCGCGTTTGGCGGTGAGAAGGAAACTGGCGGTGGGCGCGAGAGTGGATCCGATGTTTGGAAATTCTACATGCGCCGGGCCACCAATACCATAAATTACGGGCACGAACTGCCACTAGCCCAAGGCGTGAGGTTCGATGTTAGTTAAGTCGCCACCCTTGATTGTGGTGAATTACAAATGGATCAGCAGACCAAGCAAACCTCCCGAAAGCACGAGCCACGCGGAATTTAGGCGATAACGAAAGAGGAGTGCGACACTGACGATGGCAACAAGCGCTGTCGCGACATCTGTAAGCGCCGCTTTGGAGAGAAGAACCAGAACCCAAGCGATGAGACCAATGGACGCGGCGGTGACGCCATCGAGAAAAGCGCCGGCGACTGGCGAGCGACGGAGGCGCGGAATGAGTGGGCCGCTGAGGGCGACGAGAAGCCAGCCAGGGAGAAAGATGGCCAGTGTGGCCACAGCCGCCCCGGGCAAGCCTGCGACTAAATAGCCGATGAAGGTAGCGGTAGTGAAGACGGGACCGGGAGTAACTTGACCTACCGCGACCGCATCGAGTAATTGATTAGCATTGAGCCAGTGAAGGTTAGTAACGAGACTCGCTTGGAGAAAGGCCAGCAACACATAGCCACTGCCGAAAACGAGCGCGCCGATTTTCAGAAACACCCAGAAGAGACGAGGGAGGGTCACCGGTTGGGCAGCGGCGAGGCTTCCGCTGAGCAAGGCGGCGGGGAGGAACGCGCGGAGCGATCGCGGAGCGTGGAGAGCGATGATGGCAAAGCCGGACGCGAGCAGTGTGACAATTTGTTGGACGCCAACCGCGGAAAGAATGACTGCGACCACTACAACGACGCGCAGAGGCCACGTTTTGAGCGAGGCGCGGCATAGGTTCCAAAGCGCTTGCAGCACGATGGCGACGACCACCGGCTTGATGCCGTACATGATTGAGGCGACCTGCGGGAGCGACTGATAGCGCACGTAAGCCCAGGCGAGGATAGTGACCATGAAGGCGGCAGGGAGGATGAAGCACGCACCGGCGAGCATGAGTCCAAGCCAACCCGCCCGACGAAAGCCAATGTGGATGGCTAGCTCCGTGGAACTGGGTCCGGGGATGAGATTGGCGGCGCCGAGGAGGTCGAGAAACTCCGCGTCAGTCAGCCAGTGACGCCGTTCTACTACCTCCTGGCGCATCATGGCGATGTGCGCTGCCGGACCGCCGAAACCCAGTGTTCCTAGTTTCAGGAACAGTAGAGCGACTTCCCGTAACATGGATATGCTCGCTACTTCGGTTCTTGCAAAGAGCGAGCCACAGTGGCCATCAATTGGCGTGGCGCAAAACGAGTGAGAAACGCGAGCGTAGCATTAAAACCGCCCGAGACTACCAGCGATTTCCCCGCCCGCATGGCGTTCCAGCCGATTTGCGCAACTTCGCCGGCCGTCATCACCGTGCCACTTTCGAAGAGTTTTGAATTGGTCATACCAGCGCGATGGATGAACTCGGTGCGAGTGGGGCCGGGACATAAGCAACAGATTTTCACACCGAACTCTTTCACTTCGTTATGGACTGCCTCCGAGAACGACACTACATAGGCTTTGGAGGCGTAGTAGACGGACATGAGCGGACCAGGCTGAAACGCGGCGGTGGAGGCAACGTTTAAGATGTAACCGGACCGGCGTTGCACCATGGCTGGCAGACAGAGGCGAGTGAGTTGGGTGAGAGCGCCGATGTTGAGTTCGATCATCTGAATCTGTTCATCTTCAGGCAACTCCCAAAACTTACCAACCAGGCCGAAGCCGGCGTTATTGGCGAGGAAGTCAACGGTTAGGCCGGCTTTAGTGACCGAGTCCATGAGTGTATGGGCGGCGTTGGGCACGGACAGGTCGACAGCGAAAATATCGACCTGTCGCGAGGTCTTGCTTTTGATTTCGGCTGCGACGGTTTCAAGCGGGGCTGAGCTACGGGCAACAAGCGCAAGATCGTAACCGTTCGCGGCCGCGATGAACGCCAGCTCGCGGCCAATTCCGGTGGAGGCACCGGTAACAAGGGCTGTGGGCATGTTTTCTAAGGTTCGCGCGATGCCAAGTAAGCGGAGATGTTCAGCATATCTTCCGAGCTTAAACCAGCCACTGCCGATTTCATCAGCTCAGTCCAATTGCCTTTACGGGTGCCTTGTTGGATATCGTACATTTGGCGGACCAGGTAGCTAGGCGAACGACCTGCCAAGCCGGGAACAGGGCCAAGGCCTTTGAGATCAGCGCCATGGCATGCGCCACACGCGACACTCTTGCCGTGATTTCCATTCACCAGCTCTTCGCCTTTCTTCACGCTGCCGATGGGCGCGTAGGCATAGAAGCCAGAGTGCGGATTGCGGAGGCCTTCGGTGGCTTCGGGATCAAAAGGAGTTTCAATGATGCGGTTACCGATGGGTTCTTTCTCGTTGCCTTCGATTGGGAGGTACATGCCCACGTTGGTGTAGGTTTTGGGAACCGTCTTAGTCTCTACAACTTTGATCCAGGGAGTCCATTTGATGGCGGCGTAATATTGGGCGGCCGCTTTGATCTCGTCGTCGGTCATAGCCTTGGCGATGGCGATCATGACGTTGGTATTGTTCTTGCGTGAGTCAGCGCTGTGGCGCTCACCTTCCCTGAATTTGCGCATCTGCTCGATGAAATAAGAGACGGGATAACCGGCGACTCCGGCGTTTTCAGGGCGACCTTTGCCGTTCGGATAGTGGCACAAACCACAGGCCCAGACTTCGGGTTTACGGCCATGGGAAATGATTTCGGGCATAGCTGGGTGATCGCCCGGATACCAATCGGCGGGGGCAAAACGGTCGCCAATTTGCGCTTTGGTGAAAGCGCCTTGACTGCCATCGAGGTGCTTCACCGAAGTGTCAGGCGGGGCTTTGGGAGGTGCTCCGGCTGCGGCCTCGGGAGAGGTGCCGTAGGCCCAAACGGGTGGTCCATCAGCAGCGTTCGAAAGGTGTCCGGCCATGAGCATTCCGAACAAGATAGAAAGGCAAGAGCGAGTGGTCATTGTGCGTAGACCATCATATGCCCGAGCCGATTTTCATTCGTGACGAAGGGAGTCCAAAGGGGCAGCGCCCGCGGCTCGACGGGCAGGAATCCAACAAGCGATGAAAGCCACGCATGCAAGAAACAACGGCGCTATAGCGAACGTGAGCGTGTCGTGCGGTTGAATTCCGTATAGCGCGCTGGTGAACAGTTTCGCCATAGCCCATGCCAGCGCAAGACCCGGAACGATGGCCAGCAGAGTGAGTTGCATTCCGCGGCGAACAACGAGCCATTGTATTTCGGTAATGCGCGCACCCAAGGCGAGGCGGATGCCAATTTCGCGAGTACGGCGACTCACCCAGGAATTCATGACGCCGTAGAGACCGACCGCCGCCAGCACCAGACCTAATACACCGAAAGTGCCGAAAACACTGCCAGCCAGGCGTGGGAGGAAAAGCGCATCGCGAAGATGTTCCTGCATGCTTTGGGAATCGAAAATAGCGAGAGTGGGATCGAGCGAGTGAATCTCTGCGCGCACAGCTTGTGCGACGGCGGCAGGATCGTGATCAAACTGGACGACAATCCGGTAGCCTGCAAAAGATGGGTCGCGCGCAATATCTTGCGCGAGTGATCGGTAAAGAACGGGACGATAATCTTCGCCGAGAACGCGTGATTTAATATTCTTAACGACCCCCGTGATTTGATAAGTAACTCCGTTATCGCTTAGTTGCTGCCCGATGGGGTCTTGGTTCTTGAAGAGTTTCGCGACTAGCGCTTGATTGACGATGGCCAATTTCGGACCACTTGGGTTTTCATTCGTGAACGGATGGCCGGCGATGAAACTGGTCCCTATGGTCTGGAAGTAATCAGGACCAATCATGTAAAGCTCGGCACTATCTAACGTTAGTTTCGCCTGACCCACCACACTAAACCCGTCGCTGCGGTTGCCGCCGGAGAGTGGAATGGCATCGGTATAGGTGGCTGAGCGAACGCCTGGAAGATTGGCAATGCGGTCGCGGAGTTGGTTGAGAAACTGAGTGGTGCGTTCGGGCGAGTAACCGTTGAGCCGGGGATCGACGGCCATCATGAGAATGCCGGATGAATGAAATCCGATCTCTATTTGGGAGGCGCTCTGCATGCTGCGGAGGAATAAGCCCGTGGAGCACAGCAGAACGACTGACATGGCGATTTGGGAGACGACGAGAACATTGCCAAGACTGAACAGGCGGCCAGGGCGGGCTAACTGGTCTTCACCTTTGAGCCCAGTGGCGATCATGGGGCGTACGACTGTCCAGGCTGGCACGAGGCCAAATAATAGCCCGGTGGCGAGGCTCAGCAGGAAGCTGAATAGGAGCACTCGCGCGTCTACATCGACAGTAAGATCGAGCGGAACCGGGGCGGGAACGCGAAAGGCAGCGAGGCCCCGCGTAGCCCACAGCGATAGCGCCACTCCACACAGGCCGCCACACAGGGCAAGCATGACGCTTTCTATCAGCATTTGATAAAGAAGATGCCGGCGGGTAGCACCCAGAGCGAGACGGACGGCGAACTCGCGCTGCCGGCTAGAGGCTTGCACAAGAAACAAGTTGCCAACATTCGCGCCGGCGATGCCGAGCACCATGAGCGCCACTAACGATAAGGCCGTGAGAAATATGAGAATTGCGGATTCGTCGCGCGGCGGGAGTGAGCCAGCTCGCTCAAAGCGGAAGCCGTCATCGAAATCTGCTTCTCGATGAGCCTTTACAATTCGCTTAGCTAACAAATTCATTTCGGAGGTAGCCTGCGAAGGTGCGGTGCCGGGAGTGAGGCGGCCGATCACGGCGAGCCAATGATAATTGCGCGCATCCAGCTTACCCTTGTTGGGAAGCAGCGCGTCTAAATTAGCTAACGGAACCCAAAACTGAGCGTCGAGAATTTGATCAACGCCGTGAAAGCCAGGAGGGGCGACGCCGACGACAGTGAGGGGCTTACCAGATAGGTTAACGGCTTTGCCGGTGATCGCGGGATCGGCAGCGAAGCGCTGCTGCCAAAGCGCATGACCCAACACAATCACTGGCAGATGCTCTTCATCGGAACGAAAGCCACGGCCAAGCGTCATGGCGAGTTGAGTGACATCAAAGAAATTCGCTGTGGTCGCTTGTCCCCAGACGCGCACGGGATCGCCATTTCCGCCCAAAGAGGCTGGGACTAGTTCGTAGTAGGCGGCAACCCCGGAGAAAGACTTGGCTTGATCGCGAACGTCTGTAAATAGGGGCCAAGAGAAATTGTTACAACACTCAGCGTGATGAGTGGTGTGTAGGGCCATCAGGGTTGACGGGTTGCCCACGGGAGGAGGACGCAGTACAAATCTGCTGACAATCGAAAAAATAGTGGCGTTGGCGCCGATACCGAGAGCGAGAGTAACGATTGTGACCAAGGCAAAGACGGGCGCTTTGCGGAGTCTGCGCAGTGAATAGTTCACGTCGCGAGAGAGAGAGGAAAGAGCAGCCCCAGGACGTGCATCGCGAACTTGCTCCTTAACGATTTCAGGTGAATCGAACTGCAGACGAGCTAGGCGGCGCGCCTCGGCCTCTTGCAGGCCGTTCTCCACATGACGCTGCACGACCACCTCGTAAAAGGCTTGCACTTCCGCATCCAGTTCCTTCTCGACGGCGCTGCGATGGAGCAGCCAGTTCCAGAATGAGCGGATACGGCCGGTAACAGGCATAGGCTAAACCTCTTCCGCCAGCACACGATTCATGGCCGTGAAGACCTTCTTCCAATTGCGCTTTTCTTCCACAAGTTGGGTGCGGCCTGATGTCGTAATTGTGTAGGTCTTGACCCGGCGCTTGCTCTCTGTTTCGCTCCATTCGCCAGTAATCCAACCGTTATCTGCCAAACGGTGAAGTGCCGGGAAAAGTGAGCCTGGACCGACTACGAAGACGCCGCGCGAAAGTTGTTCCACACGATCGGCAATGCCCACGCCGTGGAGCGGGCCAAATTCCAGTGTACGCAGAATGAGTAGATCGAGCGTGCCTTGCAGCAGGTCGGCAGATTTGCCCATGCGGCTATAGTATTGGCAATCGATATCGATTGTCAATATCGAATCACATTATTTATGATCCTAGTCGATGTACTGGTACGCCACAGTCGTAAGAAATTCCGGAAATTCTGAGGCGCGCGTCATGTCGGCGAACATCTGGGCGGCTAACGTGAAGTTGCCGGAATCGAATCGCTGGGCTCCGAGCTGCGTTCGGAGCTTATCCAATACCGCCGGGATGGCCGCCACAACGGAATCAACGGTGATGATATTGCCGGAAGCCGTGGGTGCGTTGTGATGCGCCCACTGCCACAGCTGCGCGCGCGAGATTTCCGCAGTGGCGGCATCTTCCATCAGGTTGTAAATCGGGACACAGCCATTACCGTTGAGCCACGATTCCAAATATTGCAACCCGATATCAATGTTCATCTCCAAACCTTTTTCGGTGATCTCGCCAGTAGGAACGGCGAGTAAATCGGACGAGGAGATAGAGACGCGGTTTAGGCGCGAGATTTGATTAGCCTGGGGCATGTTCTCGTCAAAGATGCCTTTGGCTACGGCCACTAAGCCAGGGTGCGCCACCCAGGTGCCGTCATGTCCCGCGGTAACTTCGCGCAGTTTGTCCTGCCTCACCTTGGCGAACGCGGCATCGTTGGCGGCTGGGTCGTTCTTGATTGGTATCTGCGCGGCCATACCGCCCATGGCGTGAATACCGCGGCGATGGCAGGTATAGATAAGCAGTTCCACATACGACTTGAGAAAGTGCTTGTCCATGGTGACCAAAGAACGGTCAGGCAGCAGGCAATCGGCGCGGTGACTGAACTTTTTGATGAAGCTGAAAATGTAATCCCAACGGCCGCAGTTCAACCCCGCGGAGTGGTTGCGCAGCTCATGCAGAATTTCGTCCATCTCAAACGCAGCAGGCAGCGTTTCAATCAGCACCGTGGCGCGGATGGTTCCCTTGGGCACGTCCAAGTGACTTTCGGCGAATTCGAAGACATTATCCCAAAGGCGCGCTTCCAGATGGCTCTCCATTTTCGGCAGATAAAAGCAAGGACGCTTGCGTTGGGAGACCAGCGCTTCCACATTGTGGAAGAAGAACAGCCCGAAATCGAAAAGCGAGGCGGACATGGGTTGGCCGTCCACTAAGACATGCTTTTCGGTCAGATGCCAGCCGCGCGGACGAACGAAGAGAACAGCTGGATTCGGGTTCAGACGGTACTGCTTGCCCTCGGGTGAGGCGAAACTGATGGTGCCACGAACCGCGTCGCGCAAATTGAGCTGACCCTCTACACAGTTTTGCCAAGTGGGCGAGTTGGAATCTTCAAAATCGGCCATGAACGCGCTGGCACCGGAATTGAGC
>Ga0302319_10017629_pt1 | contig 13063 bp, 8 predicted proteins | sample Bog_T0_2_FD_203319 | JGI IMG/M metagenome (GOLD analysis project Ga0302319, IMG submission 203319) | Peat permafrost microbial communities from Stordalen Mire near Abisko, Sweden - Bog_T0_2 | ecosystem: Environmental > Terrestrial > Soil > Wetlands > Peat | place: Sweden: Abisko, Stordalen Mire...
GATATCGGCGCCGGACCACGGATACCAATTCAGTTGGGGATGGACAGCGATGACGTTTTGTTCGCCGATGGGGGAAGGATCGCTGAAGTAAATCCCGGCAGGGAACAAGGGATTGAACGTCCCGAGCGGGCCTTGTTCTCCACGGCCGGAACGCGCGCTGTTCCCGCTGAAAATGTCTGTCTTTAGCGAGAGATGTGGCGCGCCAAATGTATGAGGAAAGGCATAGCCGATCTCTGACGAGGCGAAGAAGGCATTGATCGAACCCGAACCGAAGCGGCCATCCTGCCACGCCCCTTCCCCGTCGAAGTCGAAATCTCCGATTCGCCCGAAATAGCGTCCGCCGAAGGTGTGACGCGTCTCGGTATCCATCCCGGAGAAATAAGCGGCAGGCCGTTGATAATCTCCAAAATAATAGAGGTTGATCCCGGTGTTCTTGAATCCACCCGGCCCGGCGAGGTATCCACCCCAGAGTTGCTGGTTGTTGCTGGATTCATCAAACTCATAAGGATTCACCGGGACGGGTCGCGACCAGAACCCGTCCAATTCCCAATCCTTCCACCGCAGCATTCCCCGAACGCCGTCGAAACTCAGGCGCACATTGGGTCCTTCGCGCGGGTCGATCAGCCGACCAATCCCGAATCCAAGCTCCTGCCTTCCGCCGCGGAGCGTCATCGAGGTATCCGTACCCAAGGGCACGGACAAATCGATGAATGCCTGATGAAGGTCCATCGTATCCACGTCCACCGGGCGAGGACCGCCCTGCCGGCCTTCTTCCAGGTTCGATTTCCCCTGCGCAAAGACCCTCACATAGGGACCGAGCCGCAGATCCATGTCCAACATGATCCTCTCGAGCCAATACGCGGTGGATCGCGCGGCGAACGGCAAAATTCCAAAATTTTCATTATGCCAGGACTCGAAACGCTCCCGCACTTCCCCGCCAAAAGACAAATAAATCAGCGCGTTCCGGTCGAGAGGGATGAATTTTAACGCGCGCAATGGATCTTGCATGGAAGGGCCACGCTGCCACCAAGCCGGGTCGTAATTGATGTCGGCGAAAAGGGTGTACGGTGGCGGAGTCGAGCCCGCGGGTCCGGCCAGCGTGGCATCCGGTTGCTCACGCGTTCTGGGATCGGGCAGCGGAAACCAGGGATACCCGGAAAAGGGGGTTTCGACTGCGGACGGTCCTCCTTTGATGATCTCCAGATCGGCGCAGCAAGCCACGATCGGGTACATCAACAGCGCGGGTAGGAACCCCAACAGAAATGCATGGATAGCCGACGCCTTCATTCTTGCCATGGAAAGTAGTAGCGCAACATGTCAAAGATGATCGGAAACTTGCGCGACTCCGGAATCCTGCAATTCAAGATAGGATTTGAGAGGACATGTCAGCGACTTGTTCTCATGGTGCGCCAAAAGGGAAAACTGAAAGGCGGCGCCATGGCCATCATTCAAGTTTGCCCAGAGCCGTCCCGAATGATTTTCCACGATCGAACGGCTGATCGAAAGCCCCATTCCCAATCCGTCCGGTTTGGTTGTATGGAACGCGGTGAACATCTTCTCCATACTCGCCGGCTCGAAGCCGACACCGGAGTCGAACACCGTCACCAGCACCTCTGTCTCCCCGTTGACCTGCGTCGTGACCATCAGGTCCCGCGACCGGCCCTCGACCGCGCTCATCGCCTCGATCCCGTTTACAATCAGATTCAGCATCACCTGTTGCAATTGCACCCGGTCGCCGCGGACTCGCGGCAGGTCGGGCGCCAATTCGAGCTGCCAGGCCACGCGCTTCTTCTCCATCTCGCTCCGGGTCATGACGATGACCTCTCGAATCGCTTCGTTGAGGTCCACCGCTTCCTTCGCGATGTCCCCTTTCTTGAGGAGAGCCCTGATCATGGCAATGATTTCCCCCGCCCGATTTCCGTCCCGGATAATCCGATGCAACGCTTCGCGGACCTCGTCGAGCTTCGGCGATTTTGCTGCCAACCAGCGCAGACTGGCGTTTCCGTTCGTCACGACAGCCGCCAGCGGCTGGTTGAGTTCGTGCGCGATTGTGGCGGTGAGCTCTCCTATGGTGGTAATGCGGGTTACGTGAGCGAGCTCCGCTTGCGCCTGCCGCAACGTTTCTTCCGTATGCTTTGTCGCCGTAATATCCATTACGGAACCAATAAACTCGCATTGGCCGGACTTTTTTCTCCTGCCGTGAGCCACGACGTGGAGATGTTTGACCGAGCCGTCCGGCATCAGCAAACGATGCTCCAGGTCAAAATCCTTCCCATCCTGCGACGCGCGCTCCAGAGTCCGCCCGACGAAAGCCGCGTCTTCCGGATGAGTGCGTTGGAGCATCAACCGCAAGGTCGGTTTCCCCGTCGGATCGCAATCGAAGATCCGAAAAGTTTCCTCCGACCACGAAAGCTCTCCGGTCGAAACCTGCCACCCGAAACTTCCAGTATGGCTTAATTGCTGTGCTTCGGATGAATACGCCTCACTTTGATGCAATTTCTCTTTCATCAACTTCCCCACCCTGGAAACCAGGCGAGTGATCACCGCAGAGGATGTCACAAAGGTGATAAAAGCCACGGTGTCACTCTCATCCCTCACCCGCAAACTGAAAAGCGGCGGCACAAAAAAATAATCCAAACACAAGACCGCGACGAAAGAGACAACGGTCGAGGAAAAGAAGCTCCCGCGAAGGGACAAAAGGACAACGACAATGAGATATAGACACGTGGGCGTCAGCGCCTGCCGCTGGAATCGGAAGCAGACAATCGTGATCAAAGCGACGGACACCCCGCCCGCCAGGTTTTCAACGACCAGATGTCCACATATGTCGCTGCGTTTAGTTACCATGAGTGCCTTTTACTTCGGGATGATAACTTTGCGGCGAACGGGAACTCTCCCTTATCCTGTCAAAACGCGAAACAGTCGCAACCCACACCCCAAAAACCCGCATACCTATTGCTGGCTTTCTCCGCGGCGGAAAAGAGTTGCTGCAGGGCGTGAGAGCAACCGTGCTCATGACAGTCCCGCCCATGTTCATGCGCCACAGGCACACCCGCACGCGCGGCCCTGCGCAAATCCAATGGCGCCCCGTAGCCGCCGAACACCTTGACAGGCGACCATTCCGGCAGCACGGGAATCGGCGGAGGAGAGTGTGGGGCGAATTCGTCCGTCGCATGAACAATTTTTCCGTTCACCATGGTGAGGACGGATTCGATTCCTTTGATCTCTTCCTCCGGCACTGACATATAGTCGTCCGTGAGCGCCGCCAAATCCGCCAATTGGCCCGGAGCGATTGCGCCTTTCTTGCCGCTCTCGCTCGAAAACCAACTGCTGCCTTGCGTGTAAATCCGCAGCGCCTCCTCGCGGCTGAGGCGATTCTTATCGGGATACATGGAGACGCCACCCACAGTTTTGCCCGTCACCATCCAGTACAAAGAAACCCACGGATTGTAACTCGCCACGCGGGTCGCATCCGTGCCCCCGCCGACAGGAATGCCCAATTCCAACATTTTCCGAACTGGCGGCGTGTGTTCGGCGGCCTTTTTCCCGTAGCGATCCATGAAGTATTCCCCTTGGTAGGCCATGCGATGCTGGATGGCGATTCCGCCGCCGAGCGCCTTCACTCGGTCGAGGTTGCGATCCGAAATGGTTTCGCAGTGATCGAAGAACCAGTTCAGCCCCTCGAACGGCACATCGCGATTCACCTCCTCGAATACGTTCAAGAAGCGGGTGATGCTCTCGTCGTAGGTGGCGTGCAAACGGAAGGGCCACTTATTTGCCGCCAGCAATGCCACGACTTCTTTCAACTCCCCTTCCAGCGAAGCTGGGAGATCGGGTCGCGGTTCGAGGAAATCCTCAAAATCCGCCGCCGAAAAGACCAGCATTTCGCCCGCGCCATTGCAGCGGAAAAAGTCGTCGCCCTTGCCGGGACCGGTCATTTTGATCCAGCGCGCGAAATCCTCCTTTTCCTGCTTCGGCTTTTGCGTGAATAGATTGTAGGCGATCCGAAGCGTCATCTCGCCCTTGCGATGCAGTTCCTCGATGATCGCGTAATCCTCCGGATAGTTTTGAAATCCGCCGCCGGCGTCGATGATACTGGTCAGGCCGAGCCGATTCAGTTCGCGCATAAAGTGGCGCGTGGAATTCAATTGGTGTTCCGGCGGCAGTTTCGGCCCCTTGGCCAGCGTCGCGTAAAGGATCGTGGCATTCGGACGCGCGATCAGCAATCCGGTGGGGTGACCGCTCCGGTCGCGCTGAATTTCCCCCCCGGGCGGATTGGGCGTATCCTTGGTGTAACCGCACGCCCGCAACGCTGCTTCGTTCAATAATGCGCGGCAATACAGATGCAGAATGAATACCGGCGTGTCAGGCGAGGCGGCGTTGATTTCCTCCAGGGTCGGCATCCGGCGTTCGGCGAATTGAAACTCGCTCCAACCGCCCACCACCCGCACCCATTGGCCGGGAGGGGTTCGTTCCGCCTGTGCGCGTAACATGCGCAGGGCGTCGGCCAGGGATGGCACGCCATCCCAGCGAAGCTCCATGTTATAGTTCAAGCCGCCGCGGATGACGTGGAGGTGCGAATCGTTCAGCCCGGGAATGACACGGCGGCCTTTGAGATCGATCGTTTTGGTGTCCGGCCCGCGCTCATACGTCGCGTCGTCCACGCCAGCGATGCGCCCATCCTTGATGGCAAGACTCGCGGCTTCCGGATATTTGGGATCGAGCGTGGTGATACGCCCGTTTTGAAGAATCAAGTCTGCTTGAAGGGATTTTTTCATGGGCTTTATCGTCGCTGTTAATTCTTGGGAACGATTTGCGGTTTCTGCGCGGATTGCGGCGCGTGATGGACCATCGTGTAGGCGTATTCGACGCCGACCCCATAGGCGCCGCCATGCTGTTTGACCAGACCCATGAGGTTGTTGTAGTGCTCCCTCTTCGCCCAATCCCGCTGCCATTCCAGCAGGGCCGGGATAGTGGTCACGCGCACCGCGCCCGCCTGGACCATGCGGGAAAGCGCTGCTTCGTGCGCCGCGGAGGAGGTGGCGCCGCAAGCGTCTTCGACAACGTAAATGTTGTAGCCTGCGCCCAGCATTTCGATCGTCGGCCAGGTGACGCATACTTCCGTCCACAGACCGCAAAGGAGAATGTTCTTTCGACCAGTGGCCTCGATGGCCTTGCGAAATTCCTGGGAATCCCAGGAGTTCATCGACGACCGTTCGATGACGGGCTGGCCGGGAAACACATCAAGCAATTGCGGCCAGACGTAACCGCTGAAAGATTCCGTCTCGACCGCCGTGAGCACGGCGGGCACATTGAACTCCTTGGCCACCTTCGCCAGCAGGGTGACATTGTTGATCAGTGTGGCGCGGTCGATGCTGGCCACGCCGAACGTCATTTGCGGCTGGTGATCGATGAAGGCGATAGCGCTGTCTTCCGCAGTATATAGTTTATGGTATTGGTTCATAATTACTGTAGGTTCGTTGGTGTTGGGTTGGTTTTTATGTGGGACGTTGTCGCAGGTTTACGATTTGATAAAGGCAAGCAGGTCGGCATTAATCGTGTCAGCCTCGGTGGTAGGCATGCCGTGTGGAAAGCCCTTGTAGGATTTCAACACTCCATTCTTCAGCAGCTTCGCCGACAGCGGTCCGGCGTCGGCGTAGGGAACGATCTGATCGTCTTCGCCGTGCATCACGAGCACGGGCACGGTGATCTTTTTCAGATCTTCAGTGAAATCGGTCTGCGAGAAGGCGACGATGCCGTCGTAATGCGCCTTGGCCCTGCCCATCATCCCTTGGCGCCACCAATTCCAGATCACCCCCATGGACGGTTTCGCGCCCGGCCGGTTATAACCGTAGAACGGTCCAGCCGGCACATCGTAATAGAACTGCGCCCGGTTGGCCGCGAGCTGCGCCTGAAATCCGTCAAACACCTCCTTCGGCAGACCGCCGGGATTGGCCGCCGTCTTCACCATGAGCGGCGGCGCCGCGCTGATCAGCACCGCTTTTGCGACCCGGCTTTCGGCATGACACGCCAGGTAGCGCACCACTTCCCCGCCCCCGGTGGAGTGGCCGATGTGGACGGCATTCTTGAGATCAAGTTTCTGGGTGAGCACCGCCAGGTCGTCGGCGTAATGATCCATGTCATTGCCGCCGTCGGTCTGGCTGGAGCGTCCATGGCCGCGCCGGTCGTGGGCGAGCACGCGATACCCATGGTTGTGGAAGAACAGCATTTGTGCATCCCAGTCGTCCGCGGTCAGCGGCCAGCCGTCGCTAAAAACAATCGGTTGGCCAGAGCCCCAATCTTTAAAGAAGATTTGGACGCCATCTTTCGTAGTGATTGTATCCATATGTTGCTTTGTGACTCCCCAAAGATAGAGCGCGCCGCGCTCGCGTAAAACGAACATTGGAATGAGTCCCTTCTCCTACTTTGGTAGGATGCGCCGCGCGGCGCATGCCAGGGGACGAGATGGACAAAGGCGCCGCTTGCCCTGCGGGCCCGCCGGGCCGGCGATCAGGGGTGGAGTAATCCCCTGCGGCTCGCGACAGCAATCGCTTCCGTCCGGCTCAGGACGTTGAGCTTCTTGAAAATGGACTGGACGTGGCTCTTGACTGTCATTTCCGTGATGGACATTGCCACACCGATCAGTTTGTTGGGCTTGCCTTCCGAGAGCAATCGCATCACTTCACGTTCCCGCGGGGTCAATTCCTCCGATGGCAGCCGCCCGACAAGCTTGGCTGCGATTCCAGCGGGAACAACGGTCTTGCCAGCGTGAACTTCACGGATGCAACGAAACAGTTCCTCGCGCCCGACATCCTTGAGCAAGTAAGATTTTGCCCCCGCGCGCAGCCCCCGGTATATGTCCTCGTCCCCATCGAACGTCGTGAGTACAATAATTCGCGCATTAGGATCCACAGCGCGGATCTCATAGATCGCGTCCACACCATCCAGGCACGGCATCCTCAAATCCATGAGAGTGATGTCTGGCCGCTGCTCCTTCCAGAGTTCTACGGCCTGCCGCCCGTCCCCGGTCTCGGCCACCACATCCAGGTCGCCCTCTTGTTTGATGATGGCCACCAATCCGTCGCGCACCACGGTGTGGTCCTCCACGACCAGAATCCTGATCGCGACGCCATTGTCGGGTTTCTTTCCGCCGCTGGAAACGCCTGGTGTCGCTCCGGATTTTTTAACCTTCTTCATTTCCGTTTTCGGTTTTCAGCGCAGCCGGTCTGCGTAGGATGACAACAATTTCCGTGCCCTGGCCCGGTTTTGAACGAAGAATGAATTGTCCGCCCATTTGTTCGACACGTTCCTTCATGCCCAGCAGTCCAAATCCGTCACTTTCGGCTTTTGAATCGAACCCGCGACCGTCATCTGCAAGTTGTAATTGCATTTTTGCCGAGCCAAAATGCAAAGTCGCCCTGAAGTTTCCGGCTCTTGCATGTTTGAGCGTATTGGTCAGGGACTCCTGGGCGATGCGCAACAGCCCCTCTTCCCACTCCTGCGGCATCATCCGTTCATCCCCTTCCACATGAAATTCTGCGCGTAACTCCGTGCCCTCGCTCAAGCGTTTGAGCAGGTCTTCCAGGGCCATGCACAGGTTTCCCTCGCGGAGGGAGCGCGGACGCAAGGCCCTCACTGACCTGCGCGCTTCCCCGAGACTCACTCGGGCCAGTCCTTCGGCCCTTTCTATATGAGCAGCCGCCACGGACAACTCACCGCGCGCGGCCGCGCCTTTTGCCGCCTCCAGTTGCATGATCACGCCGGTGAACCCTTGCGCCAGGGTATCATGAATATCGCGCGCCATGCGATTGCGCTCCGCCGTGATCGCTGATTGGCGGCTTTGCTGCGAGAGACGCGTCAACTGGATTGCCAACGCGGCTTGATGAGAAAGCGCGCGGATCAATTCGATCTCCTCCCGCTGGAATGCGCGCCGCTGCTTAAAGCGGATGCTGATCAATCCACTGACTCTGGCCGCGACGAACATCGGAACACAGAGCGTGGAAATGATTCCCGAAGCTGAAAGGCGCTTGATCATTTTGGAAAGAAGCGCATCAGAAACCGCATCGATCCCCCAGTCGCGCCAGGGCGCGTCCTGGCCATTTTCGATGCGCACTTTGGGTGGATCTGCATCCAGGTTTCCCGACACACAGAACTTGCCTTCCAGAAAGAACTGAGCCCATATCGGATGTTCCCGCTCCCAGGTTGGGGACTTCGGCAAAGCCTCGGCTTCTTCCGGCGTGATTTGAAACCGGTCGTTCTCGAAATTAGCCACGAATCCTGTGCCGCCGGTGGATTTATTCATTTCCCAGACGCCAATGCTGTGCGCGTCCATCTGCTCGGTAATGGTCCGCAAGACATGTTCGAGGAATTTTTCCGGTTCCGATTCCTTGGAAAGCGCATCGAGGGTCTTTTTCAGCGCATCCAATTGGCCGCGAGCGAGGTGTTCCGAAGCGTGCAGAGACTCGGCCGCCTTTTTGCTTTCCGTGATGTCCATGATCGCCCCGACAAACGTCAGGACGCCAGACTCAGTTTTCGCGGGTTGCGCCAAAACGTGGATATATTTGACCGCGCCGTCCGGCATCAGGAAGCGATGTTCAAAATCAAGATTTATTCCCGCGCGCGCGGCGTGATCGAGGGTTTGTCTGACCCAAGCGGCGTCTTCTGGATGAACGCGTTTGAGCGCCGATTCTAACGTCGGCTTGATGCTGCGGCTGTATCCGAAGATGCAAAAAGTCTCATCCGACCAGACAAGATCTCCAGTAGCTACATTCCAACCGAAGCTGCCAGTCCGGCTCAGTCTTTGCGCCTCGGCGAGATAAGCCTGGCTTTGCCGCAATTGCTCTTCCGCCCGCTTCCGTTCGATGACTTCGCTTTGCAAGGCCTCATTCTCATTCAAGCGTTTCTTGCAGTCATCGAGTTCGCGCTGGCAGCGCTGCAACTCGATGCGTTGCGCGTCTGCCGCGGCAGCGTCTTTTTTGCTCTTCTTTGGACGGGCGCTCATGTGGTGAAAATAGCCGTTGGCGGCGGTGTTGCCATTTCTCTACTGCCTGGCGCCGCAAATGTCATCCGGTGATATGCCGGGCCTGTCATCCCGGTTCCGTTTGATGCGCCCCTCACCTTGGCTCGCCGGGTTGCCCGTCGCCCGGAATAGGGAGGGCGATGGAAATCGTTGTGCCTCCCATAGTCGTGCTCTGGATGGAAAGCTCGCCGCCTATCGCTTGAGCCCGTTCTTTCATTCCGATGAGCCCAAAGCCATCGTGAGCCGCCGTCTGATCGAAGCCACGGCCATCGTCTTGAAAAGACAGGCGAACCGTTTCCTTCGCAAAAATCAATCGGGCGGTAAATCGACTTGCGCGAGCATGGCGCAGCGCATTGGCCAACGCTTCCTGCCCAATGCAAAGCAGATTCTGCTCAACCACCGAGGCAAGCCTCCGTGGCGCGCCGTCCACGATCAATTTCGCTTGCAAGCCGGCGCCGGCAGTCATTTTTTCCAGGAGAGCGTCGAGCGCCTCAGGCAACCGCTTTTGCTCAAGGGGCTGTTGGCGAAGTGAGCGCACGGACCGGCGGGCTTCCTCCAAACCGTCCCGCGCCAGGTCATTGGCGCGTTTGAAATGAACGGCAATTTCCTGCGCCAAACCCCGCGACTGAGCGTCCGCCGCGGCTTCCAATTGCAAGATCACTCCAGTAAATCCCTCCGCCAACGTGTCGTGAAAGTCGCGCGCGATGCGCAAGCGTTCTTGATCGACGCGGCGTTCTTCTTTGAGGCGGATCAATTGTTCGCGCATTCGCCGATAGGCAAAATACCGCGTGAGGCCGACCGTGCCGCCAATCGTTGCGGCCAACGCCATTCCCCAGGCCCACGCAGGGATGGAGACGGTCGGGACACCGCGAAGACGCACGGGGCGTCCCTCGACGCTCGCGGCGCCGGCTCGAGTGTCGGGCTGGGAATCCGTGGGTCTTGATTCGGCCGATTGCGCGTGCAGCGCGATCGCCATGAGGGGATTAACGATCAGAGCGGTCGCCGATTGGCGAATGGCCGCGGGCGCATGGCCACCGACGACCGAATACGCGGTCGGTGTTGCCGCGACACTGGTCGGCAGACGCTCAGCCTCCTCTTCCGACGAGGCCGAAAGCCGCAAAATCTTGTGCGCGTCGCAATCGTTCATACGAGGAAGCCCGAACATTTTGGCAGAAGACGGGGGGCCACGACAATTATCCGAAGTGGGAACTTATTCTCCTTCCGAAGTAGGAACAGGCGCCGAATCACTCTTCTGCAAGGCGGTAAGAACCCGCAGCATACCGTTACTAATTCCCAGAGACATCGACAACACAACGGAAGCCGTAACTGGGGTTGCGAACATCGGGAGCGTTCGCTCCGCGATGCGACGAAAGCATAAAGCGGCGGGAGTAAGTATCCCAGGGAGAACCTCGCATCACGCGCTGCTTCCGCGCTTTGTCGAACCAATCCTTGCACCACTGAAACGCGTTGCCTCCCAAGTCGAAGAGTCCAAACTGATTTGCCATGAAACTGCCCGAAGCCACTGATGAGGGTTTTCACATAGCTATATTTCCCGGCATCCCAAATGGCCCTAATCTTCGTGGCATTCAGGTCCGGCGGTCAAAAGTGGAGTATTCCCCTGCGGCACGCAACGATCGTCGCTTCCGTGCGACAGAGGACATTGAGTTTCTTGAAAATGGATTGAACGTGACTCTTGACTGTCACCTCCGTGATGGACATGGCCGCGCCGATCAGTTTGTTGGGCTTGCCTTCCGAAAGCAAGCGCAGCACTTCACATTCCCGCGGGGTCAGATCTTGCGCCGGCAGTCGACCGGCAAGCTTGGCTGCGATGGCGGCGGGAATAACGATCTTGCCAGCGTGAACTTCGCGGATGCAGTGAAACAGTTCCTCACGCCTGACGTCCTTGAGCAGGTACGATTTGGCTCCGGCGCGCAGCCCCTGGTAAATGTCATCCTCCCCATCGAATGTCGTGAGAATGATGATTCGCGCGTTCGGATCCACGGCGCGGATTTTATAAATTGCGTCCACCCCATCCAGTGGGGGCATTCTCAAATCCATGAGGGTGATGTCCGGCCGGTGCTGCCTCCAGAGTCCTGCTGCCTGCCTCCCATCCCCGGTTTCAGCCACCACATCCAGATCGCTCTCCCGCTTGATGATCGTCACCAATCCGTCGCGAACCACGGCATGATTGTCCACGACCAGTATCCGGATGACGCCATCGCCACATTTCTTGTTTCCCGCATCGGAAACGCCCGGTGTTTCTCGGGACTTTTTTGCGTTCTTCATTTCTGTGTTCGGGTTTCCATCGCTCAATGCGACGCTCACCTTAAGAATCCGCCAAAAATTCTGCGCCTTTTTTTCCGGCTACCTGGCCTGGGATCCTGCCGACTGCTCCGCAGCGGGCAGCAAGCCCATTGCCTCATGCAGCAGGACGCTCCCGAAGAGCCAGTCGCGCCAGTTGCTCAGATCCAGATTATTGAGATTGGATTCGATGACCTCGCGCGCTTGCCGAAGTTCCGGACGGGCGATCTCGTCCTGCCCAAGCTGGTGGAGAGACATGGCCAGAATGACGCGCCCGACGGAGTTGGGCAACGGCAGTTCGCTGGATGTCGCCATGGAGCGGTGGCACCAGTCGGCAGCTTTGGCCCAATTGCCGCGTCGATACTCCAGAAGGCCAAGAGCCACGGCGCTCCAGGCTTGATACGAAGGATACTCCTTGAGATCTCCCTCCGCGCCGCTGAAGGGCCGGACCACCACCGCCGCCAAGGGCGCCAGAGTCGCCATAAATTTGTCGTCCGCGGGCCGGAGCAGGCTGATTTTGATAATCCGCTCGGCGATCCTCTTATTGTCCGTGCCCTGGAAACGCGCGACGGCATCCCTCCGGAAGCGTTGATATCCGTCATGGTCGTTCAATTTTTCCAGCGTGGTTCCACAAGCCGTAAAATCCATCGTCGCCTCTTCCCAGGAACTGCCCTGATTGACCTTGACGAGAGCGCCAAAGCGGTCGCCCGCCTCCTGCCAATCACTGCGCATGGCATGCCATTCGCCGAGAACGCGAAACATGGCCGCATGGTCCAGGCTCGGTTTTAGCAAAGACACTTGGGGCAGGGAATGATCTGCTACCAGAAAACGCCCCTCACATTCGCGGATCAGAATCCGCGCGAGTTCCCGGTCGAACCAGAAGTATTCCGGGCCGACTTTCACGCCGGGTCCCGCATTAAACTTCCCGGCGACCATCGCCAAAGCCTCGTATAACGCCGCCAGCGCGTCTTCTCGTTGATTCATCTGCCATCGCGACATCGCCAAAATGGCCTTGACGGCGGCGCTCCGGGAAGCCACGTACTCAGGGTAGCCCAGGCTGCGGTTGCACCATGCCGCCGCTTTTGCAAAGTCCCCCCGACGATATTCGAACAGAGCCAGCGCCAGGGCGTACCACGCGTCGAACCCCCTGTCGTGACTGTGGCGCAAATCGTCCGGGGGAAAGTCTTTCTCCAGGAATTCCGCATGCGGCGCGAGATCTTTCATCATCTGCTGATTGGCGGGCAGGAGCAGGCTGAACTTGAGAATTACATCCGCATAGACACCAGTGCGGGCATAGCGAGCGATCGCCTCTTGCCGCGAACGCTCGTACCCATTGAGATCGCCCGACTCGATCAATGCCGGGCCCAGTCGAAAGTAGTCAAGCGCCGCGGTGTCCAGGCTATCGATTCGATCCGCCCGGACCAGCAAGCGGAGCCGCTCAGCGGCCTGCCGCCACCGGCTGCTCGAGGCGTGCCAATTGCCCAACTCCCGCAGCGCGACCGCGGCATCAGTCGAGGGATTCTCAAGCGCGAGTCCGTCGAGTAACTTGTCGGCGGCGGCGTAATTTTTTTGCTCAAGCAAGAATTTGGCTTGAGCGACTCTTCCGAGCATCTCTGCCTCGCCGCGCAATTTTGCTTCCCGCTCGGCGGCGACGACCTTTCGCTGGGCTTCGCGTTCTTGCACGAGAAGCAAGGTGGATGTGACAGCCCCAATCAGCAAAGTATCGGCGATCGCACCCGCAGA
>Ga0302319_10017632_pt1 | contig 13062 bp, 19 predicted proteins | sample Bog_T0_2_FD_203319 | JGI IMG/M metagenome (GOLD analysis project Ga0302319, IMG submission 203319) | Peat permafrost microbial communities from Stordalen Mire near Abisko, Sweden - Bog_T0_2 | ecosystem: Environmental > Terrestrial > Soil > Wetlands > Peat | place: Sweden: Abisko, Stordalen Mire...
TCGGCAAGAGAAAGCCCGTCGTCTCGCGCGGCGAAGAAGTCTTTCTGCATCCGTGGGATATTTCGGCGGGAACGCTTAAGCCGCGCGGGTTTGTTTTCACTCTGAGTGAAGCGCAAAGAAACGATATCTAAGCGAAAAACGGCGGCAACCTCGCGAACGAAGGCTGCCGCCACGGACGGCCGATGCGTGATGAGGCTTACATAGTGGACTTGTGCGACGAGCTGCTGGGTTGTCGCGCACAACGTCAGCACCGCTTTCCTTTCTTGTGTGGGGATTCAGGCCGGTGACTGCCTGTGGATGCTTTCTATGCGGGGCTGAACCTTGTGATCGAGTACCGCGAACGGCAGCATTCCGAAGCCGTGTCGTTTTTCGATCGGCGCATGACAGTGAGCGGCGTGCCACGCGGAGAGCAGCGAGCGATCTACGACCTGCGGCGTCGGGAGGTGCTGTTGGCGCGAGGCATTCGGTTGATCGAGCTGAATGTGACCGAGTTTCCGCATGACGGACGAAAACGTCTGCGGCGGGTGCCGGCAGAGGATCTGAAGGTGCTACAGCAGAGGCTCGCGGAGTTGAGGTCGGAAGATAGGGTAACTGGCTCTGAGGTGCCGAAATAGGGCTTGTAGCTGTTAAGAAAAACTAGTACATTTTTTCTTAATCGTGAGACTAAATTTACGAATGAAAACCAAGGGATATCAGATAGTTACAAGGATCGAGCGGCTTGGCCCTGGAAAAGCTTTTTCGGCGAAGGATTTCCTGGACCTCGCGAGCCGCACAATGATCGATGTGACTTTGGCGAAGCTTGCTCAGAGCGGGCAAATCCGTCGGGTGCGACGCGGGCTCTACGACGTGCCGAAAATCAATCCCGCGCTCGGCGGCAAGTTAAGCCCGGACATCGACGAAGCCGCTCGGGCGATAGCCCGCAGACAACGGTGGAAAATAGTGCCGGAGGGTACGTGGGCTGCGAATTTGCTTGGCCTTTCGACGCAAGTGCCTTCGAAAATTGTTTATCTGACAGACGGCCCGAATAAGGAAGTGCCGATCGGACGCCGCACCATTCAATTCAAACATGCCCGGCCGAAGGCCTTGGCAGGGCTCGATGGCAAATTCGCGCTTGTGGTGCAAGCGCTGCGGCATCTCGGCAAAGAGGGTGTTGGCGCGCGCGAGATTGAAACGCTCCGCGCGGCGCTATCGCCAACGGAAAAGCGCAAGCTTGTGAGAGACACGCGGTTCGGCGCGGACTGGATCTATGACGTGGCGAAAAAGATCGCGGAGAAGGCTGCTTGAACGGGATTGCCCGGATGTCCGCCGAGGAACGGTCGCAAGTCTTCGCCGAAACAGCAGCCCGTAAGGGTTTAGCCGAGGCGATTGTCGAGAAAGACTTCTGGGTCTGTTGGACTCTGCATCAACTGTTCTCGATCGACGCTTTAGCGGGGCGGTTGCTTTTCAAAGGTGGAACGTCGCTCTCGAAAATCTTCCACGCGATCAACCGGTTCTCGGAGGATATCGACCTTGCAGTGGATTATGTTGCGCTTGGCTTCACAGGCAACAACGACCCGCGCCGCGAGGATATCTCAAGAAACAGGCGCAACAACATCCTCGACGAGATGATGACAGCCTGCCAGAACTATATCGGCGGCGAATTCCTGACGGCATTAAGAGCGCGATGGAAGGAAATTCTCGGCGCGCTGGAGGCGTGGGATCTAAATATCAGCGCCGCGGACCCAAACACCATCGAGTTTCGTTACCCCGCCGCCAGCACGAAGAATCTGGATTACGTCAGGCCCCAAGTCGTGCTGGAGCTGGGAACGCATGCGGAGTTCGTGCCGCATGACCATTTCACGATCCGGCCCTATGTGGCGGAAGAATTCCCAAAGCTGGTAGAGGAAGGTGATGTGGGGGTCATCGCGCTGCTTGCCAAGCGAACTTTTTGGGAGAAGGCAACCATACTTCATGCGCAATATCACCGTGCGCCGGAAAGCGCGATACCCGACCGGTATTCGCGTCACTACTACGATGTGGCCATGCTGGCCGAAGGGCCAATCCGCGCGGAGGCCCTTGCCGACATGGATCTGTTGGCGCAGGTTGTGAGGCATAAAGAGACCTTCTATCCTTCCGCCTGGGCACACTATAGCGAGGCGCGCCCCGGAACCTTTCGCCTGGTGCCGCCAGAGGCGCGCTTGGTGGCGCTGGACAGGGACTACCGGAACATGGGCGTGATGATTTTCGGAGAGCCGCCGTCGTTTAAATCCATCGTGGAAACGCTGGCTGCCTTGGAGCAGGAAATAAATCACTGATAAACGTGAATTAATCGCATCGAGACGGTTGAACAAAGGTATTTAGTCAATGGCGATCAAGAAATCTGACCTCTACTCCTCACTTTGGGCGTCATGCGACGAGCTGCGCGGCGGCATGGATGCCAGCCAGTACAAGGACTATGTCCTTTTCATGCTGTTCATCAAGTACATCTCCGACAAATATGGGAACACAGATGACTTCGCGCCGCCGGTGACGATTCCCAAGGGCGCCAGCTTCAAGGACATGATCGCCCTGAAGAACGACAGCGACATCGGCAACAAGATCAACACCCAGGTCATCCAGCCGCTCATCGATGCAAATCAGCGCTTGGCACGAAGCGATTTTCCCGACTTCAACGATCCGAACAAACTTGGGGATGGTGCGGCGAAGGTCGAGCGTCTGTCCAACCTCATCTCCATCTTCCAGAAGTCGGAACTGGATTTCTCGAAGAACCGCGCCGAGCACGATGACATCCTGGGGGATGCCTACGAATACCTGATGCGGCACTTCGCCACGGAGAGCGGCAAGAGCAAGGGACAGTTCTACACCCCTGCCGAAGTCAGCCGCATCATGGCGAAAGTGATCGGGATTTCGCGGACGAACACCAAAGCGTCCACGACCGCCTACGACCCGACCTGCGGGTCGGGTTCGTTGTTGCTCAAGGTTGCGGCGGAAGCCGGAAGGCACATCACGCTCGAAGGGCAGGAGAGGGATGTGACCACGGCTGGCCTCGCCCGCATGAACATGATCCTCCATGATTTCCCAACGGCGAATATTCTTTCGGGAAATACGCTGTCTGATCCCAAATTCAAAGACGGTGAGAAGCTTCGCACTTACGACTATGTCGTCGCGAATCCCCCTTTCTCCGACAAGACTTGGTCCACCGGGCTTGTGTCGCAGAAGGACCGTTTCCAACGCTTCGCATGGGGCGTGCCTCCGATAAAGCAGGGCGATTACGCTTATTTGCTGCACATCATCCGTTCGATGAAGGGCACCGGCAAGGCCGCGTGCATTTTGCCGCACGGCGTCCTGTTTCGCAGCAATGCCGAAGCGGTCATTCGCAAGGAGCTTGTCCTCTCGGGATATCTCAAGGCCATCATCGGTCTTCCGGCGAATTTGTTTTTCGGCACAGGCATACCGGCCTGCATTGTGGTTCTCGACAAGGAGAACGCCACGGCCCGCAAGGGCATTTTCATGATCGACGCTTCCAAGGGCTTCATGAAAGACGGGCCGAAGAACCGGCTCCGCGAGCGGGATATTCACCTCATCGTTGACACGTTCCAACGGCAGGATGAGAGTGACCCGCGCTACGCGCGCATGGTTCCCATATCAGAAATCGCCGATTCCAAGAACGACTACAACCTCAACCTGCCGCGCTACATCGACAGCACGGAACCGGAGGATTTGCAGGACATCGACGGGCACCTGCGTGGCGGCATCCCGGTGCGAGATATCGACGATCCGGTCCGGCTAAAGAGCTATTGGTCAATCCTTCCCACTGTCCGCGAGACGCTGTTTCAATCGGCGGGCCGCTCCTGCTACTGGAAGCTGCGCGTGCCGATCGCCGAGATCAAAGCCACGATCTTCGGCCATGCCGAGTTCGCGGCATTTCACAGGACCGCCGATGATCTTTTCGAGAAGTGGAAGGTGAAGAATACGCTGCGCCTTGAAGGATTTGAGAAGGATGGCCATCCGAAGCAACTTATCGAAACCATCTCCGAGGACTTGCTCGCCATCTTCAAAACCGTGCCGCTGCTCCACTCCTACGGCCTTTATCAGTACCTGATGGATTATTGGGCCGAGACCATGCAGGATGATTGCTATCTCATCGCCGCCGACGGATGGAAGGCGGGCGCGCAGCCGCGCGAGATCGTCCAGGTCAAGAACAAGGAAAACAAGCTCGTCTGGCCGGAGAAACACGATTTCAAGAGGGGCAAGCGGCGCTTCAAGTCGGACCTCGTTCCGGCATCGATCCTGATCGACCGCTATTTCACTGCCGAGCGCGATGCCATCGCCGAACTCGAATTCGAACTTGCGGAGATCGACCGGAAGCTTGATGAAAAACGCGAAGAGCAGGGCGGTGAGGAGGGGCTTCTGAGCGAAGTCATCGAGGGGGAGGGCGACAAACAGAAAATCACCGCCAAGGCCGTGAAGGCTCGCCTCAAGGAAATCGGCAAAGACCCCGATTTCGCCGATGAGGGCACAGCGCTTGAAGAATACTCCAGGCTCCTCGATGAAAAGGACAAAGTCAAGGAGCGGCTCAAAACCGTGCAGGAGGAGCTGGAGGGGAAGCTCGACGCCAAGTATCCCACGCTCACGGAAGATGACGTCAAGACGCTCGTTGTCCACGACAAATGGCTCACCAAATTCGCGGCTGGCGTCCAGAGCGAACTTGACCGCGTCTCGCAGAATTTGACCGGGCGCATCCGCCAGCTTGCCTTGCGCTATCAGACACCTCTGCCCAAGCTGGCCGAAAATGTCGCTGACCTTACTGCCAAAGTCGAGACACACCTCCGGCAGATGGGGGCGGTATGGAAGTGAGACATGGTTACAAGCAGACGGAAATCGGATCGATCCCGCAAGGGTGGGATGTGAAGTCCTTTGATGAACTATTCGATTTCCGTAATGGCGTTAATGCTGACAAAAACTCTTATGGACAAGGGGTGCCATTTATCAATGTGTTGGAACCCATTACCTACTCACATATTCATGGACCTGAGATTCCGGGACGGATTACCTTGTCGGACTCACTTCTGAGTTCTTACGAAGTTCTGCGGGGAGATGTTTTGTTTAACAGAACATCCGAAACTCAGGAAGAAGTTGGGTTAGCGTCAACCTATCTCGGTTCTGAACGAGTGGTCTTCGGCGGTTTTGTAATTTGTGGCCGCCCAAAGGACGGCAGCCTCGATCCACTCTAGTCAGGGTACGCGCTGTGCGCTCCAGTGGTCCGGTCACAGATAATCCCAATGGGGCAGGGCGCAATTCGCGCGAACATTAGCCAACAGAATTTGAAACTTATTCTTGTTCCGATTCCACCACCGCCGGAACAGGGCGCAATCGCCACCGCATTGAAAGACATCGACGCGTTGCTGGAAGGGTTGGAGAGTTTGATAGCCAAGAAGCGCACCCTTAAGGAGGCCGCCTTGCAGCAACTATTCACCGGCCAGACCCGTCTGCCGGGGTTCACAGGTCAGTGGGAGGCAAAGGGGCTCAATCTATTGAGCGCAATGAAGAGCGGAAATACAATCACGAGCGCGGACATTGACCAGTCTTCGCCGTATCCGTGCTATGGCGGCAATGGATTGCGTGGATATCCACGTACCTCGGACACTGCGGAGTAGACGAAACATCTGTCTACCTCCAGATGACGCGGGAGCTGCTTCAACAAGCCAATCGCTGCTTTGAGCGCTATGTCTTCGCGGAGGTGCACAATGGCTGATCACGCCGCTGTTGGCTTCTGGGTTCGCCGTTTTCTGTCAGAGCATCTGATGCACGAGCGCGGGGTGTCGAGAAACACGCAACAGAGCTATCGTGACACGTTCTGTTTATTCCTGCCGTTCGTCGCCACCCAGCTCAAAACAGCAGTCGACAAGCTCGTAATCGACGACCTCTCGCCCAGCATTGTTTCGGGTTTCCTGGCGCACTTGGAACAGGCTCGAAGTTGCTCGGTCGCCACGAGGAATCAGAGGCTTGCTACCCTCCACGCCTTCGCTCGGTTCACAGGCGAATCTAGCCCAGAGCATGTGGAATGGTGCGCACAGATTCGTAAGATTCCATTCAAACGAGCATGGAGAAATCCAGTCCCGTACATGGAAAAAGATGAGATCGACGAACTTCTTCGTGCCCCTGATCACGCGACTGAGCACGGCCAAAGAGATTACGCCCTGCTCTTGTTTCTCTACAACTCGGGCGCACGAGCCACCGAGGCCGCGCGAGTCTTAATCGACGATCTGACTTGGGATGCAACGAGCACCGGCTCGGTGAAGATCCGTGGAAAAGGCCGGAAGATTCGGTTCTGTCCGCTCTGGAAAAAGACGATGGCTGAACTCCGACCGCTCATCCGAGGACGAGATCCCTCTGATCCGTTGTTCCTCAACCGATACGGCGACTCCATAACGCGGTTTGGAGTTCATGCGCTCGTGACTCGTCATGCGGAAACCGCGGCAAGAAAAGTCCCATCACTAAAAACCAAACGTATCAGCCCGCACACGATTCGTCATACAACCGCAACCCACCTGCTTCGCGCTGGCGTTGATCTCAACACAATCAGGGCATGGCTGGGACACGTTTCATCGGACACAACCAATATTTATGCGGAAACAGACCTGGCCATTAAAGCGAAGGCTCTGGCCGCCTGCGATCCAGGAGGCGGCCGTCGCAGAAGCAAGAAAAAGTGGCGAGCTGATCCCAGCATAATGGAGTTCTTGCGCAAGCTCTGAGCCCTTCTCTTGCTCTATCTCGTCGACTCCCGCGGGGACGATCCAATCCGGCGTCCCCCGCTTTTTATGTAGCGATCCACTCCCAACGGATCACTTCAAACGAGGCCCCAGTGAAGCACGACAACATAACCGACATCGCAACATATATGGCTTTATGTTGTGCACCACATAACCCGTTATACGTGTAGATGTCGACAGGGGTCTGCATGAGTCTCTCCGGACAAGATCGGTGTGGCAAGTGCACTTGCCGCGGTCAGTTGTTTCGGTTCGGCCGTATCGGCCATCATCCAAGTAGGATCGAGCCAGGTTATTTGTCTCCAGGCGCGCGCGAGGGAAGGGAAGAGAAGGGGAGATGAAGCTGGAGGTGGATTGCTATTCCGGTCGAACAGCCGACGAAAGGCCAGTTCGGTTTCGGCTGGACGGGCACGAGTACATGGTCGAGGACGTACTCGATCAGTGGTACGGTCCGTCAAATGCCTTTTACAAGGTCCGCGCGGACGACGGCAATCTCTACATCCTGCGCCGGGAAACATCGACGCCCGACGGATCTTGGCACTTGGAGTCGTTCCGGCAACTGCCGCGGTAGTGAAGATTCGGCAGCCAAATCTGAAAGATGCTGGCTAAACTGCAGCTACCTGCCACTGAAATGGGCGGAATTCGGCGAGCCGGCGGTAGTCTCGTTCATTGGCCGTGATCACGCAGATGCCCAACCGTCCTGCACTCATTGCAATCAGGGCGTCGTTGGTCAGCCGCCCCTGTCCGATTTGCTCATAATCACATTTGGCCGCCAAGCGAGCCAACACTTTACCGGTTTGCGTCCAGTCGCTTAGGTTTGGCACCAGGATTCGCTTCGCCCTGTCAAAGTCCCGCTCCAGGCGCTCCACGACACGCCGCTCGCGGTCGCCAGCGCCCGCATAGAGTTCTTCGAGCACTACCGAGCTCACCCATAGCGGTGCGTCGGAGGCCAGACGCCTTAGGGCTAGGGCTGCGCCGTTTCCCCGCCGTAAAGCGGATATGTAGATAGAAGCGTCGAAAAGTGCGGGCTGCATCTAGCCACCCAGTGTTCCGTACACATCTTTAATTTCAATGCCGCTCTTGACGAAGCGCTCAGTGGCTTCGAGAGTCAAGCGATTCTTTTCGTGTTCTGCAATCGCGAAGTCCAGAGCCCGCTCGATGGCCTCGGTCTCGGTCTTTGCGTGCAATGCTCTTTGGGCGCGCTTGATTTTGGCTGAGTCGAGTTGGAAGTGCTTGTGGGTTCGCTTGGTCGCCGTGGCCATGGGATCATCTCCTCGCTGCCGTAGTATATCAGCTATGTACATGATGTCACGGTTCATGCACATCGACGAGCGCCGCGCCACACGTGCTTTGGGAAGTCGATGGTCGTCAGCCTCTGCCAATCCGTCCACTACGATTCAGGGACCGAGCTCCTTCAATCCTCCTCCGACAACATGAACGTCATCACGGGCTCCCCATCATCGCCAGGCCCGGAGACGGCTTTCAGCGTTACCATCCGCATACCCTCTGGCCCACTCCTGGCGATCGCGTCGATCCTCTCGTTTGGCCACAGGGCGGGATCAGCAACGATGCAGTAGAAGTCGAACAGCAGGTTGCACGGGTCAATGCGTCGGGCCGGGACTGCCCCCTTGACGGCTGCATGGAACATCCTGACGACATCCCAGAAGCGGCCTTCCAAACTCTGGCCTGGAAGCAAGTTTGCCTCTCTTTCTATTGGCCACACGTAGCGATGAAATACAATAGCAGTCATCGCTAGCGGCCACTTCAGAACCTGCGTACGCATCTCGCCCATTGGAGCTTGCTCGCAATCGACCAGGATGCCGTCCTCGATTGCTTGTTGGCGTGTATATGCTGATTACATCAACAGGTTCGTCGCCAATGCACGCCGGCTGGTGATGGCCGTTCATGCCTCCGCACGACGAACAGATGCGGTCGCCTGTATGCAGCAACGCCATAAGGCAGGTCCTCCCAGAACTGTTCAGAATGTGTGTGTGTGTGTGTAAGGGCTTCCGCGAATGATCGGCCCGCGGCAGTCGGCGCAGACACTCGTTCACGCGGGAATCAGGCGGTCTTCTTGATGAGCTGGATTTCGGGCCATTCAACGGCCCCATTTTGGCGAGGAAACGTAAGCCGATTGCTGCGCAGCCCCTTCCGAAGCAGAGCCAATAACACGTTCCGCTTGGCCTTAACGGCTACTCCGGCATATCCAAATCCAAGAAGAGGCTGAATCCGCTTTTGCTGGTGCAATTGCGAGATCATCCACGGACCCCATTCCGGCGTGGCCGGCAAGCCGTAGTGACGCACCAGTGAAGACCAAATGAACAAATGGTCGTCGCTGATCAGGAGCAGCTTCCCATCCGAAGTTGCATCCGCCAATTCCTGCGAGCAGCTTACAAGATGTCTCAGTGGCCGCTTCCGACCGGGAACCACGATGGAGCCTCGGAAGCACACCGGCTTCTCGCCAAGCGAGACGATACTTTCAGCACCGTAAGGATCTACCACGGTAAATGAGTCGCCGTTGGCAAAGGCGGCTGCCAGGGCGCCGATCTCCACGTCGCCACCAACTACTGAAACCAAGTGGGCTTTGCCCCGGTCCTCTCCCACAAAGGCATCCAGGAAAACGCGAAGGTTGGTTGCCGTCTTTTCTGTGCGTCGCCGATAAACGAGTTTGCCGAAGCGTTGGTGGGCGTTTTTCATGGCAAGAAGGTCTCCCGCGATAGTCCTAGATCCTTCTACGGGATGAAGAACTCGCAATGTTAGAGGATGCGTCAGAGATACGATGAGTGGTTCTGGTGATCGAGCCCCACGACGCTCAAGAGACCGGGAAACGGATTTCAGTTGTGGCGCAGCCAATTCTCTCGAGGAAGATCTTTGATCTGCGCGAACTCCTTCTCGTTGTCGGTGACGATGGTGTAACCAAGGGCCAATGTCTGTGCAGCAATTAATAGGTCATTGGCGCCAATCGGCCTACCCGCCTTTTCAAGCCGGGCACGCAGCATTCCGTACGTGCTATCGGCGGGCGATTCGAAGGGAAGAATCTCAAGCGCACCAAGCACCGCTTGCACCTGTGCCGTCACTCGAGCGGACTGTTTCTTGGCGGAGCCATATCGCAATTCCGCAGCAACGATTATGCTCGTGCAAACCTTTGCCTCTCCGATCTTTCGGATGTGTTGTGCTATGCGGCCTTGCGGGTTGCGGATGAGGTCGGAAACGATATTCGTGTCGAGTAGATAGCGCATCAGAGATCAACCGGATTGAGAGGTAGATCTGATATCGGAGGAAAGTCCTCGTCGATGGTCTTCAAGCTTGCTAGTACCGCGAGCAGCGACTTGGGTGGAGTGGGCTCGATGATGAGCCGGTCGCCTTCTTTGCGGATTATGGCGTCCTCGCCCGGGAGCTCGAATTCACGAGGGATCCGGACTGCCTGGTTTCTGCCATTCTTGAAGAGCTTCACATGTCGTTCAGGAGCCATACCCACCTCCCTAGCCTATGCCACAGCATAGGCTACATATGCATGCTTGGCAAGCTTCTGGCGCACTTTCCATGAAATTGGTGACCGTTCAGGCTTCGATTGCTTTCTTTCCGCGTTGGGTGGATGTCGGTGCATGACCCGAAGAACCCCGGCCAGTCGCCCGCGTCCCGCTTGTCTTGTGCCAGACCTTGAAGTCCGTAAGAATCTCGTCCTCGGAAATCCCTTCACTGGCAAGCACTCGCTGCAAGCGAGAAGCGGCTTCTTTGAGGGCTGCTCGCTCCGTCTCCGCCCGTTTATGTCGGGCAGGAATGTAGTAGCCAACAGTATCGCCGTGACGAGTGATCGCCACAGGCACGTCGCTTTCCAAGAGATAGCTAGCCAGCTTCTCTCGAAATTCGCGAATGCCGACCTTCAACGCTTCCATGTTTCAGCCTCGCTGTGTACCTGTGTGTACACAACTACAATATCACTCCTTCGCCCTGCCATCCAAGAAGTACCCCTCCGTCCGCTGGCACCTATTCGTTGGAGGATTTGCTAGGAACCTCCTCCTTGGTTTCCTTCAGCTCGATGAGCTGCCCATTCTCGTAGGCCAACGTCAGTTCATGGCTGAACCGTTCGCGTTTGCGAATGATGGTTTCCCCCTCGGTTCCACCTTCCTCGTTGAACTTGTCCACATACTTGACGGATCGCCAGTGTGCGATGTGCCGCGTCTCGCCTTCTCCGAAGAAGCCATACAGCATGAGGACACAGTGCTGCCTGTACCCAACCATGAAGTACGCGAGCGTTGCTCGATTCCGCCATCATCGCCCACAACCATCACGTACACAGGACTGCCGCTGGATTCAATTGAGGATGTGCTTCAGCGCTCTGTGGCGATGCAGGTACTCAATCCGCAGCAACTCAACCCACTTTAGTTGAGCGGGATTGTCCGAGTGGGACAATCATCAAGAAGTCGCCGGCCGGCATCGGAGGCTTATTTATCAGGCCACGGACTTGGGATTCGAGTTTCGGGACGGTGAGTCCTCGGGGCAAGGAAGTCGGTGTGCCATGCGGATCATTTTTCGAGACGCCATGGGCATAAGTTGAGAGCGCTGACGAGAGCCGAACGCGTTTCCTTACGCAGCCACCGAGCTTTGTTACTGCTTGCGCCTAAGCTGTTTGCCGTTTCCTGCGGCTCCTGCGGCTTTCCATCAATTTCGCGACTGCCCGCAAGGTTTCATTTACGTCGTCTGCGGTCTGGAATTGGCTAGCTACGTCTGGTGCTAAGACGACAACGTTAGAACCGGCTGCATAGCGCGTAGCATGTTTACCGCGCACGCCTTTGCTGAAATCGTACTCGGGACGCATTTGGTCGGAACTACGAGCCTTGCTCTTATTCTGTTTCTTCATATTGTCTTCGCTCATCGCGAACAGCTAGTCGCGCACTTATAAGGCGGATCTTGTTGGCTCGCTCCGTGTACGATACCACGAGCAGACGCCCGAAGCAGGATAGACCGATGTCGAGAAAGCGCATTTCTACTGAGGAATGATCGGGATCAGAGATCGTGATCGAGAGTGGGTCACCGAACACCGTGGTGGCCTCACCAAAAGACACGCCGTGCGCTCTGAGGTTCAACTCAGCTTTGCGTTTGTCCCATTAGAAGCTCAGTGTCATGGAGATCCTCTTTATATTAGACCGGACAGAGGGAACGCGACCACAGCAGGGCGCAGAGGTACTCGCGGTTACGCATCAACTTCGTGGCCTGGTTGATGCAGCTTGGTCTCCTTGAGCTCAACGATCTGCCCTGTCTCATAAGCCAGTGTCAGTTCGTGGCTGAATCGCTCGCGTTTGCGAATGATGGTTTCACCCTCCGATTCACCTTCCTCATTGAACTCGTCCACATACTTCACCGATCGCCAATGGGCGATGTGCCTCGTCTCGCCTTCTCCGAAAAACCCGTTGAGCATGCCACTGCAGGCCAATAGGCCCACGTGGCCTTTGTGCAGCGGCGTCACTGGTCGGCCACTCATTTTCTGCTGCTTGCGCACAAGAATGCCGCGAGCACTCTGCATGGCCACAGTGCGCTGCAGCGCATCCTCAAGCTCGTCTAGAGGTAGTCCCGTGTAAGTGACTGTTGCGGGCGATGAGGGTGGAATCGCATACCGCTCCACAACCTCTTGGTTGAGCACGGGAAGCAAATGTGGCATGTACGCAATCCGAAGCAGGTCATCTGCTCCTTGGGGTTCGCCGCGCAGATGCGCTTTCTTTCGTTTGCCTAACACCACGACCTGGTTGAAGCGGACAGACTCCGGATGTTCCAGTCGAAAGACGCAAATCCGATCAAACTGGCTGGCCAGTAAACTTGCGCACGTGCCGACTGCCGGGGCCGGAACCACGAACACCAGCATGCCCTCACTGGTCACCCAGCGATAGCAGTGTTCCAAGAACATCAGTTCCATCCTCTTATTACTGTGTGGCCCAAACTCATTGTCATAGGGCGGATTCAGATACAGCAGCGAGCACGTTTCCGCCGATACTCGACACTCAAATGCGCTGCCGTGGACGGCCGCAATTCCCATCTCAGTGGCTGCTGCAGCTCTGTCCGCGTCGAGTTCAATGCCGGCCAAGTGGGCGCCGGTATCCTTGGTGATCTCAAGCAAGGCCGTACCGTCGCCGGCACACGGATCGATGGCCGAGTAAGGCGCAAAGGACATGAGCAAGGCGCGGATGTTCTGGGCTTCCTCTACCGGCAAGGGATAGTAACCAAGTTTGAGGCGACCAGCATTTCTCATTTCTTCCTCCACGGCATAAGACTTATCGAGGTGTGATTTAAAGCATATTTTGGCCGGATATAAAGCATT
>Ga0302319_10017633_pt1 | contig 13061 bp, 19 predicted proteins | sample Bog_T0_2_FD_203319 | JGI IMG/M metagenome (GOLD analysis project Ga0302319, IMG submission 203319) | Peat permafrost microbial communities from Stordalen Mire near Abisko, Sweden - Bog_T0_2 | ecosystem: Environmental > Terrestrial > Soil > Wetlands > Peat | place: Sweden: Abisko, Stordalen Mire...
CGGCGCTTTGGCCGCGACCACGGGAAACGACCTTCGCCGTCAGATGGAAAATCGCCATAGCAAAAACCGGCCTTAAAAACTTCTTCCGGGCCTAGCCCGGTCATAGCGCCTGCCGGATGGCAGGCTCTTAAGCCGCGCCTCTATTGCGCGGCTTGCCCCGAAACGGGGCCGCACTGTTGGCCGCGAAGCGGTCAACGTATAAGTGCGCCCTTCGTAAACTTCGGGAGGCTCTCGTCTTCGCCTCCGGTCTTTCTCAGCTTCAGTATATTCCTGCTGTTGCTTTATCCATCTGTGCTTTTCTTCGGCTTGTTCAATCTCAACACAACGCGGCCATTCACCGGCACAGCATCCAGAAGAATATCGAAACCCTTGCCGTCTTTATGAATGAACCCAACGCCTACCCGGTTCCATGACGCATCCTCTTCCCCATCTGCCTTCTTAAAATCCCGGACGCTGTACGCTGTGTGTGTCGGCTTGCTCATTTGATATCCCCTTCAAGGTTGATTTGGGAACGTAGCTTAACCGGATGGCAACCAAGGAAGGGTTAATATTAAGGCCGAAAACCGGGGAACCAATCTCGCCCGGAAGGTGTCATAGATTGACGCAGGGGGAAACGGAACGATGCCACAGGAAGCAGCCGCAGAAACGACGAAGCCGGTTAAGGAAGCCTTAAAGGGCGGGGGGAAGCTGTCGAGCCTGCTGGAGAAAAAGGCCCAGCTCGAAAAACAGATCGCGGCGGAACTCGCCCGCGAAAACGCGAAGACCCGAAAGGAAGACACTCGTCTGAAGGTCATTGTCGGTGCGGCTATCCTCGCCGATATGAAGCTTCGCCCGGAAACACGGGGGGGCGTTGTTGCGATTTTGCAAAAGGCGGTCACAGCTCCCCGGGATCGTGAATTTCTTAAAAGCAAAGGGCTGCTGTAGAACCGGGCCCCCGCCCGCGAAGAATATGCCTGCAGACCTCAGCAAGTATTCCGACCAAGTATTGCGCCGGGCGGCGACTTCGTATTTTTCACTTGTCGCCTTCGCCGTCTGGGGTGTTACGAAACTGTGGGTGACGACGCACCATCCCGCCGCCTCAAACCTTTTTATTGACTACGGATGGGTCACTCTCTTTTCGTTCCTAATCGCCTACACCCGGCAGTTTCGAGTGATGTTTTCAACTCTCGTCGCCGTGATATGGGGCGCGGCTAAACTCTGGGTTTCCACGCATCCAACCACACCAGCCACAACGAACTTATTTCTTCACTACGGCTGGCTTTTCCTGGTTCTCTCAGCTGAGGCCAGCATGGGAATGAAGTGGATTTTGGGAACCATTTGGGCGTGGTTCTTGACTGGCGTAGGGATACTGTGGGCACTGCTGGCCATCCCGTCTCTCATTTCTTCTGTTTTGTTGAGCGGTAGTGAACCCTACGATCCCCTTGAGCCACTGGGTTTTCATTTAAGCGCTTTCCCTCCCGCTGCTCTTTTTATATACAGGATTTTCCTTTTCGGCGGCTGGCTGAGCTGGGTGTTGCTGTACAAAGAGTGGCGAAAAGATCACCCCGAATCAGAAGGAACAGCGGCGGCGCTCACCTCGCAGCTGGCCACGACGCCGAATAACGGCGAAGCCACAACGGAGGAAATCAGGGCGGGCGGGCTGCTGACAAAAAACGGGAACGAGGGCATCCGGCTTGGGTTCCGCGACGGTGAAATCATGCGGTACGCCGGGGATGCGCACGGCCTGATTGTCGCCCCAACCCGATCCGGCAAGGGCCGCGATTTCGTGCAGCCTATCGTTTTAAGCTGCCCGCATTCAATGTTCATCATCGACCCGAAAGGGGAAATCCCCTGCATCACAAAAGCCTACCGGGAAACACTCGGCGACGTGTTTATTCTGAACCCTTTCGGGGATTTCAGCGACCGGCTCGGCCCTTCCCACCACTACAACCCACTACGGATGCTCGATCCGCACCGAGAGCTGGACGCCGATAGCGACGCGCTGGCGGAAATCATCGTGGAGAGAACCGGCAACAAAGACAGCCATTGGGACGACAAGGCGCGAAGCCTCATAAGCGGGCTGATGATGTTCCTTGTTGAAAAGCAGGCCGAGAAACGAAAAACAAAACCGGACTACGAGGCCACGCTTGGCGAACTGCGAAGCATCATTACAAATCAGGCGCTTCTCGTCACTTTCTGCCAGCTCGCCATCAGCGAAACCAAAAAAGACGCTGTGAAAGAACGGCTCGCCAATCTTGCGAACGCAGCGAAAGCCAACAACAAAAGTGAGCTTGACAGCATCACCAGCACGGCGGAACGGCACACGAACTTTATCGGCGACAGCATACGCGCCAACTCGGCGCGGTCTGATTTCCGGTTCCGCGACCTCACCGAAAAAATCATTACGATCTATGTCGTGCTGCCAGACCGGCACGCGGGATCGCACGCGTCATGGTTTAGGCTCATCGCCGGTGCCGCAATGATGGAGCTGACACGCGGTGAACGCGGCGGGCAGGTCGTGATGATCTTGGATGAGTTCGCCAGCATGAAACGCTTCGATATGGCTATCAACGTCATGAACCAAGGAGCTGGCCGGGGGCTGCAATGCATCCCGATTTTGCAGGGCATGAGCCAGTTACGCGACATCTACGGCAGCGCTGGCGACAACTTCATAGGCAACGCGCATTTTAAAGTGGTGCTGGCGACCGACGACCCCGCCACAACGGGCTATGTCTCGGGGCAGGCCGGTACACGCTGGATTCCGCGTGAAAGCCATTCTATCGGAACGAGCAGCGGCGGCTCGTTGGATGCGCGAGCCATGGCAGCAAACATAATTAACCCGAGTAAAAGCCACAACACCAGCGTGCAGTTGAGCGAGGAGCCGGTGATAAAAGCCTTCGAAGTCGCGCATATTCCCGGTGACGAATTTGTTCTCTTCGTGAAGGGCGTTAGTCGCATGATCCGGGGCAAACGAGCTGCGTATTTTGATGAAAAACACTACCCGGAATTTGTTGACCCTGTTAAGCGTTACGAACCGAACCCGCTCGCGCCGCCGGAAAACCGGCGCTAGTGAAACAAACGGAACAAGGTGCGGCCAATGAGCTGCCGGAAGCGGGGGGCCGGTGGTCTTGTCCCCTCGGCTCCGTTTTTGAAGCCAACAAGAGCGCCATTATCGAGCTGGGACATCGACCCGCAACTCTGAAAAAGGCGCTCATTGTCGTATTCGCCGCGTGTCATACCGCAGCGCTCGGCCTCGTCGCGGTCGCGTTTCAGGGTTTCAAAAAGACTGCGGGCGCTCTGTAGCTGCCGTTCGATATAAAACGTCGAGGCGCTCACGGCTCGCGGTGTGGACGGCATTTCGTCAATCAGCGTTTCCCAGTTGGGTTGTTCGTAAAAAGCTTGCTGCTGGCCCTCCGCGCCCGGCACGTTATCGATAAGCTTTTCCAGCCGCAAATACTTCCGCGCTTGAGCAAGCCGGTATTCTTCGTCTTGATCCCAGCGAAGCGGATTGATCCGGTTCCACTCCTCGACAATTGCCGCGAGTTGCTCGTCTGTCTCCCTGCTCATCCTGCCTCCCGTGTTGTTCGGGAAAGCATGGGGCGCAACTAAACCGACTTCAAGAAAAACCGGCCCCGGGGCGATTTCGCAATAGGACGCCGCTGGGCGCGTTTTAGGCCGGGGGCCGGTGAGTCTGTCTCCCCTGCCCGGCTCTCTCGCCGGAGACGATGGTTTTAGGGCTGTAGCGGCGATTTTACCGGCTGGGCCCGCCGCGCGATTGCGGCGGCGGCGTTAGTCGCGGTTGTGACGGCGTAGGCTTCGCCGTTCTCCTGTGCCTTCGTACTCTCCAGCATTAGACGGACGGCTGTGTCCTCTGGGCTGTGCCCCCAATCAATCGCCAGCATGCACCATGTGAAGTCCGCCCGGCTGATGTCTGGGCGCTCGCCCTGATGCACGGGCGGGGCGTTCTGAACGCACAACGCATAGCTCGGCCACCTTCGGGACTTCCCTGCCCTGCCGGGCTGAGAAACACGATTAGAAACACGGCGGGGGGCTTCCTCTCCCGGTGCGACGAGTCCGGCGCTGGCCAGCTCGTCGGCGGTCGTGACCCTGCCGGCGTCGGCGTGTGTAATCTCGACCGTTGGGAATGCCGGCGCGTACTTGGTTTTGAAATTCAGGCTCCCGCTGATCCGCGTGGCGCCGCTGGCTGACGGATCCGCCCCGGTGCCCTTGCGAAGTCGCCGGGCAAAATCCGGGGACGCATCACTTACGGCAACCCATGCCTGAAAGTTTCCGGGGGACGTGCAAAGGACCATGAACGCATGACGTGCAATCGCGGCGGCCGCCTCGGCCGACAAATCGTCAAGCTGCACCAAAGTCGCCGTTGTCGATCGCGGGCGAATGATGAAATTCTCCTGTGCTCGAGTCGCCCGTTCCAGTGACGGGCCGATACCGGCGCGGAGCTGGTCGACTCCGCGGTTCGCCCGGAATGCGCCGGGGACTTTCTCACCGTTAATATCCGTAATGGTCACGTCGAACGCTCTCACTCCGACGCTGGCGAAAGCATCCAGCATGTCCGCTGCTTTCCGGTTGTCCACCATGCCCCGCCCCGTGTTTCTATTGACGAGTTCTTCCATGTGTCTCAAATCTTCTGAGCGACAGCATACGATAACCCAGTAAAGAAATAGTTGCGCGGCCTTTTTGCCGCGCTCCATTTCCCTTCCCTGCCCGCGTAGCGGGCTTTAAAAAAATACACGCCGCTAGGCGTGTTCCTTAATGGCCGCGCAAGCGGCCCGGTGTTTTCATTCCGCTTACGACATATCCACAGAGCGCACCCGCCTACTACCGGAAACCCTATCGGATCTGACTAACGGATTCTCCACCAAAGTGGCCGTGGTCTTTCCCACCAAAGTGGCCGTGCTTTTCCCACCAAAGTGGCCGTGGATAACTTTATGAATCCTCAGAGTTTCCCACTGATGAGAACCCGGCCCGGCACTGGCGGGGGACTGTTGTAAAGCGTTAGCCCCTTGGCCGGGTCTTCGCGATATACGGGCTTGCCTCCCTGCGAATAGAGCCGTGGGCGCTTCCTGTCTTCGTGCAGGTCAATGCGGGCGGTTTTGTAGAGCGTCATTACCTGCCGCAACGCCACCTTGAAGACGGCCCGGAACTTGTCCAGCCGGTCAGGGTCGTAGTTCATTCCGAACTGGCCGTGCAACGCGGGCCATGAAATCGTAACGGGCTTGTTGGTCGGAACCCGGTGCAGCCGGTTCGCCAGCCACGAGTAAATATCGAGCGCAAGGGCGCTGTGAGACAACCGGGCAATGTGGGCTTCGTCGAGCGGCACGGCGTGGGCTTTCAGGCTCTCCCAATAGTCGAGGGACAGCCGGATAGTCGAGGGCCATAGAACGCGCTGGCGCTCGTCTTTCGGAAACCAGATATCGAACGCCGTGACGATCTGCGAGTTAACCGTTACTGCCCTGCCGTCCTTCACAAGCCCTAATCGGATCGACGCGGCGGACAGTCGCGCGAGCTGCTCTTTCACCATCCGCATATTCCGACCCTTGGAATCGAGGTTAAGCGTTCGCCGTACAAACTTGCTCAGGGTTTCCTCAATCTGGATTTCCGGGGTCTTCTGCTGCATGGCCTCTTGGTTGATGTGCATCAGGATCATGCGGGCTTTCGGGCCGAATGGCAGACCGACCGGAACAAAGCGGCTCTGGATGGGGTGCATAGCTTCCCCGGCCAAAACTTTCAGGTGTATGTTGCCGTTTAACCGTTCCCACGTCCGGGCCGCGTCGCCGGGGTCGCGGAACGGTAGGCACGTTTGACACAGAACCGTATGCTGGAACAGGATGCTTTTGGGATCGTCCGGGTTAATGTCTGCGCCGTCAATCAAGCGCTGTTCAATGGCGCTCGGCCCCTTGATCGTCTTCAGGAGTTTCGAGGAGATTAGATCGCCAACCGGGATTAGTCCGCTTTGTCCGCGTTTCTTGCTCATATGCGCCCTGCCCTTCTTTTGGTTAATATAGGGCTATAGAATTATAGCCCTATATTTCTTATGCCTCACCTGTGTAGGGCTGCGGTTTACGATACTTCGCGCACAGGTCGTTAATCGCCTCGCCAAGCAACTGTTTCAGGTTCTTCCCTGCGTTCTCCGGCTCGGCCTGAACCAGCATCAATACCCGGCGTACTTCCGGGGGGAAATGGCCTCCTATAAGCACCGTATGCGGTAGCGTCCGGGCCGTTGCTCCCGTCACGGCAGCCACCGTCACCGGCCTATGATCGACGGCGGCGGCGGCTTTAAGCCCTGCGGCCAATGCGCTTTTTTTCATTGCGGCTCTCCTTCGGATATAGGGCTATAGAAATATATTTATATAGCGCAGCCAATTCCTGCGCGGCCTTGCCCGTCGGCTCATACTCGGCAGCGCTCTGGCCGACATTTCCCGCGTCACCATGCGCGGCGCGGGAAAATATCACGACCGGGCAAACGGTGAAGCCCTGCGCCGTCGCTGCCTCCTGTGTCTCTGTGTGACGGTGGCCCTGAACCGCTGCGCGATTGACCAGTACGGCGGCGGGCGGATTTCCGGCGATCGCCAAAACCTCTTTAACGCTGGCCAGCGTCTCGATGTCGAACAACTGCGGCTGAATTGGAAGCAAGACGAAGTCGGCGGCTTTCGCGGCAGCTATGGCGGAATCCGTGCTCTTTCCCGGCGTGTCGATAATAGCCAGCTCCGCGCCTTGCTTTTCGGCGGCTTCCAGCACATGCGCCAATCGGGACACCTGACACGACACCACGGCAGGGGCTTCCTCGCCTCTGCGGTCGCTCCAATTGGCGGCGGTTGCCTGTGGGTCAAGGTCAATCACAGCGACGGCACGGCCCGCCCGAGAAGCGGCAACGGCCACGCCTAGCGCCGTAGTCGTCTTCCCGCTTCCGCCTTTCTGACCGATGATGGCTAACACTTGCACGGCGACGTTCTCCCTATCGGGCTATAGGAATATAGCCTGATACGAATATACGATGATTCGCGGGCCAGGGCAAGCGGGGAAGAGATAATAAATCTGTGGATATTTGGCTAATTCTCGGACCCAGCGGCGCGGGAAAAAGTTCCTTCGGCGAGTGGTTAGCGGCTGAACGGAACTGGCTACACTTGGAAATCGATCAGTACCCCAAAGATGGCATCGACGCACACAGTCTACGGAGGGAATGGAACGAATTTTACGACCGTGGAAACGCAAAATTACTTGCAGGAGCCTTGAAACAGCGCTTCAGAGCAAATTCCAAAATAGGCTGTGCCATTACTTTCTCAGGCTGTTTGGTGCTACGTCCAGACCAGATTCTTGCCGCCGCCGGGGCGGGAATCCGGACGGTATGTCTATACGGTTCTGCGGCCCGCTGTATCGCAGGGTTCCTAAAGCGAGAGCAGAAAAGTGGTCGCCGGTTGGGTCTTGAACACTGGATTTTGAATAGTTACCAAAATGGCTCGTACATTGAGATGAGCAAACCAGCCTACGCGCCATACAGAATTCACGTGTTTACGCATACCGGCACTCGCAGACCACACGCCGAAGTGTTTGAGACACTGCTCATCGAATAATCGGCCCTGCCGATGCGGGAGGCCACATGCGCGTCGTTTTAGGGCTCCGACCAAGACTGAACCGTTCCATCTTGACCAAACGTGACGCTCCCACCAAAAGGATAACCGTAATTCCAGATCACCAGAAAGCCCAGATCGGAAATCTTTCCGGGTTCCCCTATAATCTGCTTCACATCATCTTTTGACATCCCATGACTGAGACCACGCCAAAGTGACACGTCTCGCCATTTTGGTGTTGCTGCCGGTGATGGAGCCACGGGGCGGGGAATTTGCGAAAGTGGTTTACGCAAGGGCGCAGACGGAGTGGTGGGTTCGAGCGCTGGCGCAGGGGAAAAGCCAGTCCAACTAAGCTCCCAACGAGCGGCTCTCCGGTAAATGTCCACATTCAGTAACTCATCACCCTTCCAATACCCGTCTGTCGGCTGACCGTCATCACCTGTCACGCCAACCATCTCTGTAAATGGCAACAGATGCTCAAACAGCTTAAAGCCATCCTTATCGAGAAAAGTGATAGTAAGTGTCGGTTCAGGGGAAAGAGGAGAAAAAGCAGAAGGACGCTGCTGGCGTTCCCTCGCTTGGCGAAAAGCAGCGGGGTATCCTTGCACGTAAAATTGGTAGTAAATATTGGAGTTTCTCCATACTGTTTGCAGGCGAAACTTTGTATTCCCAAGCGCAGTAACCGTTATTTCAGGCCACGTTTTGAGAGTGGCAAGTGGCACATTTGCCGCTTCTTCCGATCTGTCGCGGGAAGCGATAACGCCCCACACCACCAAAGTGACTATGAGCGTGGCCAGAGCAATTCCACACGCGAGCTTCAGAACGGCAACCGCGAATTTCTTGAACGCGCCAGTACTCACCATTTTTCACCTGAACTCGTCCACTATAACCGACCCTGCCTACCCGGAGCAGATCATACGCTTAACGTCCGGTAAAGCGTGGTTCGGTTCACGTTCAGAAGCGTGGCTACGTCTTCGCGGCGCTGGCCGGTGTCGATCAGTTTGCGGGCGTGGTCGATCTGCTGTTGGGAAAGTTTCGGCTTACGTCCGAATTTAACGCCCCGGCGCTGTGCGGCCTTCACCCCGGCGCGGGTGCGCTCGGAGATCAGGCTCTTTTCTAGTTCAGCCAAAACGCCAATCATCTGCCACATGGCGCGGCCTGTCGGCGTCTCGGTGTCGATTGCCTCCGTGAGCGATCGGAACTTCACACCTCGGCGTTTCAGGTCATCGAGCATGGCTATTAGATCGCGCAAACTGCGGCCTAGGCGGTCGAGCTTCCACACAGTGAGCGTGTCGCCGTGTTCGAGTTTCTTCAAACAGCGGAGCAGGGCAGGGCGCTTGGTCGTGGCTCCTGACAGCCCCTCATCTTTGAAAACGGTTTTGCATCCGGCCCGCTTCAAAGCGGTGAGCTGCAGGGCAGGGGATTGGTCATCGGTCGAGACGCGGGCGTAACCGTATTTCATCGGGGACTGAAACCCTCGTCGGCAAGTCCCTGCCGGAGACGCTCCACGGCGGCAAGCATCAAATATGCTTCCTCTTCATCGGCGGAAAACTCGCGGTACGTCTGGAACAGCGACCGCTTTACAAATTGGGCCAGTGCCAGAGCTTCGGGCGGCGAAAGCTCGAAGGTCACTTTAATGGGATTTATCGCGGCGGTCATGCCTTCCATTTTGCACTAGACATTTGCAACATGCCAGCCCCTTTGTTTATAGGCCTTCCGTGAATGATGCAAAACTTACCCTTTGTGCGACATGCTCATACCAAGACCATCCCTGTACATGGAGGCTTCGTCTACAAACCACTTTCCTCTGTGGTTAAGGTGAAAAGTAAAAATCGCGCTCGGTTTAGCGTTCCCGGCAAAAACCCGGAAATCGATCTCGTATTCTTCGGCAGGGGAAAGAAGATATTCCGTGGTGTTCGATTTCACGAACAACGCTAGGCAGAAGAGTGTCTTCAATGGATCGCTGCCCCGTCGATCCTCGCCGGGGATTAACCCTCGCTTTTCAGGATCGACCACATGACCGATGTCTATATGCCGCTCACTTCCTACTGGCAATCGGGGCAAAACATGAGAATTGATGTGGGCCCAAATCAGGTTCCACGGTGTACCCATTGGGATAGGCCTAAACACATGATCTGCCTCCCGTTTCCGCACCTCGACGACTGATACTTCAACATCTTCTGCTCCGGCTTGCCCCACGTTCTGAATTCGGGCCCGCACATAATGGGTTTCTATACTGTCACTCGGGCTTATTTGAAGGATGCGATTACAATCTGGCCGCCCCGACTGAAAATTTACCTTCCACTCCGGATGCCAGCGCAATTCTCGCAATCGATCTCTGAAGATGGTGGCGAACGCAACAAGGGCCAACCCCAATGTTCCAACCGCTGTCAGCCAATCCGCAGTCATGCAGAAAAAGTTTAGCACTCACCACCAGAAAGTTCGGGGGCTCCGACAGCGCGAACCATGCCGTGTTTTAGTTAAATGCCGGGCGGTATAACCCACCGAAACAGACTTTGCCGGTGCGGCTCTTGTGGTAACCGCTGTACTGACCTCCACAAGCAACCTCGCCGGTGCGGCTTTCTTGGTAGCTGCCATACTGGCCGCCCGCGCAGACCTTTCCAGTGTGGCTTTCCTGATAGCTGCCGTACTGACCCCCACAGGCGACCTCGCCGGTGCGACTTTCTTGGTAGCTGCCGTACTGGCCGCCCGCGCAGACGTTGCCAGTGTGGCTTTCCTGATAGCTGCCGTACTGACCCCCACAGGCGACCTCGCCGGTGCGGCTTTCTTGGTAGCTGCCATACTGGCCGCCCGCGCAGACCTTTCCAGTGTGGCTTTCCTGATAGCTGCCGTACTGACCCCCACAGGCGACCTCGCCGGTGCGACTTTCTTGGTAGCTGCCGTACTGGCCGCCCGCGCAGACGTTGCCGGTGCGGCTCTCGTGATAGCTGCCGTATCCCTCGCCGCAGAACACTGTTCCGTCGCTCAACTCCACGTAACTCGAATACCCAGGAATGCGCCACACACTGTTCGCACTAGTCTGGGCCAGCAATAACGCGCCCAGACATCCAAAGAAGAAGGCGTAAATTAGAAAGCGCTTCACGTTGTTAATCCCGTGCGATCTTCCAACACCAGCCGATTTTACACCGGAAGGTCACAAAATTTCGGCGGCGCTTCGCGCCGCAGAGAAACACGGGGGGCTACAGCCGTGTAAACGGCTTTTTAGGAGGAAGCGGAATTTCCACTTCGGCGTAGCTTCCCACCGTCGCTGCGTTAACGGCGGTCGCAATCTTTTCAAGGTGAAGTCGAACATTCGGCCATTGCTGATCCGTCAAAACCACGATGGCGATTGTTCGATTTTTTAGGTTTTGCTGATAGCGAATGTTCTTATCAGTGCTGAGAATAAGCTCGTAACCGGCTGCTTCCGCCTTCTCTATCAGTTCACCGTTTGCCACCTCATGCCAGCCCATTTGAGCAGCCCGCGTAACCTCATGCCCAGTGAGGCTCCGGGCAACGGATCGCGGTGTGCCGTGATCGAACAGAATTTTCACGGCACCAACATCGGCGCTTTTTCAAGGCTCTGGGTGGCGAAGTGAAGCACTGCTCGGATTTCGTCAAGGCTTACGTCGAATTCTTCCGTAATCTCCAGCGGAGACATTCCGGCTTCGAGATTGGCAAACACCGTCTGCACTGGCATCCGCGTTCCCTTAAACACCCATGCGCCGCTCACTCTACCCGGTACACTTTCCACTGCCTGACATTGGGACCAATCGAGAGTTTCCATGATCTGCGCTCCTTCCTACAGGTTATCGTGATACTGCATTGTACGCGGTTTTTCTGTACATGTCATTGCCGGGGCTGAGTGCTGGGGCCCTGCTGTGAACTAGCCATCAGCCGGGGAAAAGTGAAAAGAAAACTTCGAGCATGCCCATGCGCTTGTAGTACAGGTAAAGCTCTCCGAAGCTGCTCTGAGCTGATCCGGGGCGTCCGTGCTGTGCGCTTGCAGATTGTCGGGCGAAGCTCTCGCCTATCGCTGCCGATCGCGCCTGCTGCATCGCTTGCCCGTATTTGATCGCAGCCAACCCGGCAGGGGCGAGCTGAGCCGGTTTCTGCGGTGCGAAAACTGGCTGCCGTGGCGGCGGCACCGGCGCGGCGGTCGCGGCCACCCGGAATTGATACGTGAAAGTTTTCTTCGCGCTCCACTGTTTCAGGCCGCGCAACAACGCCGGATCGACCCCCACCAAATCCCGGTGAACGGGTTTCTTCCATCCGGCAGAAACCCCGCCGCCTTGCTTCTGCTTCCCGCTGGTTTTGCGTTTTCGTTCCTGCCGGGGGGTTCCGCCATCTCCCCGGCTCAGGATCGGTCCCGCTCGCGCCCTCGCTCCTGCTGCTGTTCGGTGGCCCGTTGCTCGCGCCCGACGTCAAGCTGCTGCTGAGTGCGGGCTATCATTCGGTTGCGGTACTCTTCGTCCGTACTAAACCGCGAGAAATCGATTTTGTCATCCTCACGCATTGCTGCCGGATTTAATCGTTCTTCCTCACGGCGGCGCTCGTCAGCCTTTCGCGCCTGTTCCATTGCATAGGCTTCCTGCTCGACGCGCCCGCCACTTTGCGGCCCATGAACCCAGCGGCCCCCTCGTTCCCGCTCCTCTTCCAACTCCTGAGTGACGACGCGCAATTGCTTTTTTAACTGGGCTACGTTGTCGTTGCGAGCAACGATGTCATGGTGAATATTTCCGCGTTCCGTATCGAAGCCGCGGCGCTCCATGCCCTCAGCATGGACGCCGCGGTGTTTCGTCGGTTCCCGGTCGATGCCCTGTGCTTCGAGCGTGCGCCGGTCGAGCGTAGGCTCAAACCCGTGACGCTCAAGATATCGGTTTGCCGTCCGCTCCCAACCTTCGCGCCATTTTTCGAGCTGCTCGCGCCCGTTCCATTCCCGCACCTTCGGCCCGAAACCATCCGGGCCGATCTCGCGCATAGTAAGCAATATGTGGGCGTGATAATTTCGCTCGTCGCCCTGCCGGTCGGGCGCGTGAATGTTCACGTCGGCCACCATGCCCTTACGCTGGAACTGCTCACGCACAAAATCAGTAACGAGCTGGCGGCGCTGTTCGGCGTTCAACTCGTGGGGTAGCGCAATCTCGATTTCGCGGGCAAGCTGGGCGTCTTTCCGCTTTTCGAACTTCTCAACCTCGTTCCACAATCGCGCTCGATCTCGCGCCCATTCCGGCGCGTCCTTCGGTGCGAAGATGCCGGAAAATTCCAAGCCTCCCTTTCGGCTATAGTCGTTCGTCTTGCCGGTTAGCTCCTGCTCGATCTTCTCCCGTGAGTTATACGCGGCCTTGGCCACGGCGCTTTGGCCGCGACCACGGGAAACGACCTTCGCCGTCAGATGGAAAATCGCCATAGCAAAAACCGGCCTTAAAAACTTCTTCCGGGCCTAGCCCGGTCATAGCGCCTGCCGGATGGCAGGCTATTAAGCCGCGCCTCTAT
>Ga0302319_10017634_pt1 | contig 13061 bp, 6 predicted proteins | sample Bog_T0_2_FD_203319 | JGI IMG/M metagenome (GOLD analysis project Ga0302319, IMG submission 203319) | Peat permafrost microbial communities from Stordalen Mire near Abisko, Sweden - Bog_T0_2 | ecosystem: Environmental > Terrestrial > Soil > Wetlands > Peat | place: Sweden: Abisko, Stordalen Mire...
AAGACAATAAACCGGCCCGCCAAGCAATATGGGAAGCAATTCATGCACTCATCGCTTGCGGGAAAGCTCCCGCTAGAACCAGCATTTCTCGCTAATGTCCGCTCTTGATCTGTTCGTCACTCCTTCGCTTGCTGTGGACAGATCGCAACGCCGAACTCCTTTCTCGACCATCCTTTGAACGCGCTATTCACATAAACCGCCTGCCTTCCACACCCCTTTTTCGGCATCCTGTGGGAGTGGTGGGAAAACAGGAGCGCAACCCCACACTCCCAATCCCTTTTTCCAAAACTCCAGATTTGCACTGCCACGATTTAGAAAACAGGACACAGAGTCAAACGCAACTCTTGCAACCACTTCGGCAGATTTCCCACTTTTCCTCTCTGCCTACGGGTACTACTATCTTTTTCTTATATCTCTCTATCCTTTTTCACCCCCGAAAGACACCCTGCACATACCCAACAGCCCAACACCCCGGTTTCATCGCTCCCCCACCGCTCAAAAAGCGCCAAAACCTATTGGTGCCGAGTAATCCAGACAATCATCCTTGTTTTCCACGCGCACGCGAACGACAGGGTGTCTACAATCAAGAGGAACAAAAAGCAGCCATTTCCGACGAGCCACGCATTGTTGTAGAGTGTGGCCAGTACCGGAAAGCGGCTTCTAGGCTGGGGTCTGGGGATGCCAACAAGCGAAACCGAAGTGGAGAAGCCGGCCGTACAGGGGGCAGCGATGGAGATTACCGTAAGCCGCCAGGATCTGGTAAGGGAACTCACGGCAACGCAAAGTGTCGTGGAGAGAAAGACCACTATCCCGATTCTGTCGAACTTTCTCCTCGAGGCGGAAGATGACCGCCTGAACATTACCGCAACCGATCTGGACCAGGCGATTCGGACCAGCGCGCAAGTGAAGGTGAAAAAGCCGGGTGCCTGCACTATTCCAGCGCGCAAACTTTACGATTACATCAAGCTGCTGCCCGATGGAGACATCTCCATCAAGCTGCTTGAGAACCATTGGGTGCAGATCCGCAGCGGACGCTCGAACACGAAAGTGGTCGGCATGGCGCGCGCCAACTATCCCCAGGTTCCCGAGTTTCCCACAGTCGCGGTCACAAGCATTCCTCTGGTAGCGCTCAAGACGCTGATTGCCCGCACCATCTTCGCCATCTCCAACGAGGAATCGCGCTACACACTGAACGGCGCACTGCTGATTATCAAGGCGGAATCGCTGGCCATGGTGGCCACAGACGGCCATCGACTTTCGTTTGTCGAGAAGCCGAATGAGAACCTTGAAGGCATCAGCGGCGAAAAGCGCGTGTTGATTCCGCGCAAGGCGTTGCAGGAGTTGCAGGGACTGCTGAACACAACCGAGGTTGAGAAAGTTGAGTTTGCCGACGACGAGCACACTCTCTTCTTCCGCATCGGCCATCGCACCCTGAGCACCCGCAAGCTCACTGGCCAATTCCCGAACTTTGAGGCGGTAATGCCGCGCGACAACACGAAATTTGCGGTGGTGCGCTCGAGCGAACTTTCGGCCTCAATTCAGCGGGTGGCGCAGTTTGCCGATGAGCGCTCCGGCGCGATCCGGCTGCGGCTGGAAGGCAACGAGTTGAAGATCAGCGCCAACTCCACCGAGTCCGGCGAGAGCGAAGACACCATTGACACGCCCTACTCAGGGGATCCGATTATGGTTGGATTTAACTCCATCTATATCATCGACTTCCTGAAAGCTCTCGGCAACGAGGGAGAGGTGCGGCTGGAGTTCAAGGACTCGCAATCCGCCGGCCAGATGCGCCCAGAGGATCCGGACGCCGAGTACAAGTACCGTTACGTGTTGATGCCGATGCGTATCTGATAGAAATATAAACTCTTAGCTTCTTCAGGCAACCCGTGAACCGCCGTGGATAAACCAGCAACTCTGGAGCGGCGGGTATGCCCCGTTTTGACCACTCCTCGCAATGTTCTGCATTTGGATATATTCTTTACAAAGCAGTTAATGGGACGAATACTCTCCCTAAACAGGTCCGCTCCGGCATCTGGACTCTCCTAGCTTCTTCCTGATGGCGGCTCGGCCAAAAGAGAACGCCAAGATAATCAACGTTTGCTTGTCCCGGAAGCTGAGGACGAGAGGAAATCATTTTTGGAGGAGAAAACTTTGCGCATACCCAGGATTGGTCTTCTCGCATTACTAGCATTCGCAACCACGATCTTTGCGGGTGCTCAGGGCATCACGACAGGCACAGTGTCGGGCGCGGTAGCCGATCCGTCGGGTGCCGTGATTCCCGGAGCGGTGGTCGAACTCACGAATCAGGCCACCGGAGTCAAGTCCACTCAGTCCACCGCGACCGATGGCACGTTCAAGTTCTCGAACGTTCCGATCGGGGCCTATAAGGGGCTGATTACCGCGGGAGGATTCTCCAACCTGAACGTGGACGATATCCTGGTAACCGCCGGCGCTACGACCAATCTGAACCAGGTGAAGCTCTCCATAGGCGCTGTCTCGTCAGTTGAGGTGAATGCCTCTGCGGCATCGTTGCTGGAGACCGCCGACTCGCAGGTGACCACCAGCTTTGACTCAAAGGCGATGCAGTCGCTGCCACTGAACAACGGTTTTGACACCGTCACCGAGGTGATACCCGGTATCGTGAGCACGGGCTCCGACAACTTCTCGAATGCCAACGGCGACAACTTCTCGGCAAACGGACAGAGCGGCCGTTATAACAACTTTGAGATTGACGGCCAGTCAAACAACGACAACTCCATCGGCGGACCCCAGGCATTCTTCGGCAGCCAGGACGCCATCCAGGAGATCCAGGTAATTACGAACGACTTCAGCGCGCAATACGGGCGCAACGCCGGCGCGGTCGTGAATTACATCACAAAGTCGGGAACAAATTCGTTTCATGGCAGCGGGTTCGATTTTTACCAGAGCGAGTTCCTTAGCTCAATGACCAACTCCGACAAGAACCCGTTGTTCGGCTACTGCCCTCCGGGCGTGAGCGCCAGCACAGGCTGCGCCGCACCCGTGCTGCCGCGGTACGTTGAGAACCGCTTCGGCGCAACGGTCGGCGGTCCCCTTCTCCGCGACAAACTCTTTTTCTTCTTCAGCACTTATTGGGACAGAGTTCGCCAAGGAGCTTCACCCTCCCAGAGTTTTCCCGATCTAACTCCTGACTCAAACGGCCTTGCGACCATCGCGTCAAACTTCGCGGGCGATCCGGGAGCTGCCACAATCGCCGACTTCGGTCCCTACGCCCTGACCGCGGGTAGCCCGCAGGCTATCGGCGTTCCGGCCGCCCTATGCCCCCTGAGCGATACTTACACTGCAGCCGGCACATGCCTCGAATCCGTAACAGATGGCCTGGGCAATAGCGCCCTGGTTGAAGTCGCCGGAGTGCAGCGCACCATCCCCAGCCTCTACAACGACCAGGAAGAACTTGGCCGTCTCGATTGGCAGGCCACCACGAAGGACCGCTTCTTCCTGCGCTACTACTATCAGCCCACCATGTCGACCGGAGTTGCCGGAAACTATACGATAGCCGCGGGCGACTATGTGGATCTCCCTGCGTCAGTGCATTCGGTTGGCGCCGATTGGACGCACACCTTCTCCAGCCGCTTCGTGGATCAGTTGCGCTACAGCTTCCAGCAATCGAAGGTCTACTTCCAGGGCGGAGCCTACCCCAACTGCACTGCGACTGACTTAGGCGCTTGCCCCGCTCAGATGCATTTCTCGGGGACGACCAACGACTCGGCATTCGGCGGAGACTACCTGTTTCCGCAGGGCCGGACGGTGAAGGTGTCGCAGGTGCAGGACAACGCCACCTTTACGCATGGCAACCACACCCTACTGTTTGGCGGAGAGTTCGACTACCAGAATTCACCGAATGTGGGACTTTTCTTTTATAACGGCTATTCGACCTACGGTTCGCTCAGCAACCTGCTGGGAGCAGGCGATCCCTCGGTGTACGGCGCGCCTGGATATGCGAACCTCGCGGATGGAAATCCTGTGATTCCGTTCACTGAACCCGATGTTGCCCTTTACGCCCAGGATGACTGGAAGATACTGCCAACGCTCACGCTGCATGTAGGCGTGCGGTGGGAGTTCTTCGATCAGGCGATCAACAAACTGCACGACGAAACGGTTGCCCGCGAAAGCAGTCCAGCCACGGCGTTTTGGAGCACCGCGTTGCCGCTTTCAACTCGCACCACGCCGCTGGTCAACCAGGTGTATACAAACTTTGAGCCGCGCATCGGCCTGGCCTACAATCCGGATTTCGACAAGAAACTCGTTATCCGCGCAGGCTATGCCATTAACGCCAATCCAGCTTTTTACAACATGGCCAACCTTGTTGCCGGCGGAGCGCCAGTTACCAACTCGGGAGCATTTCTCTGCGGTTCCGATGCATGCCTGCCTTCGAATGGATCGATTCTGGGCTCAGACTACCGGGCTCATAATCTTCCTTCTCTTCCCACCGGAGGCGATCCGGGCCAGGATGTCGTAACCACTGTCCCGAAGGGTTTCCGCACACCCTATGTGCAGACCTACACCCTCGGCGTGGATCACCAGTTGGGCAGCAACGCAGTGCTTGAAGTCCGCTATGTAGGCTCAAAGACGACCGACGACTTCCAGTCGATTGACTCCAACCCCTTCCTGCTTCCGGTGGCCGAAGCTTTTCCAAACATGATCTCGACCGCGTCGCTCTGCTCTGACCCAGCGGCCGACGGATATGGACGCCCCGATTGCAATTACTCCAACGTCTCCACGTTCATCAACGGCGGCTGGGCCAGCTACAACGCGCTGGAGTTGAACCTGACGACGCGCAATTATCACGGTCTGAGTTCGATCTGGTCTTATACGCGCAGTAAGAATCTGAACAATGTGACCGACGCATTCCGGAGCACGGGCGGCGGCGGAAGCACCATCGCTTACCCGCAGAATCCTCTTGCGCCTTCGGCTGCCGAACGCGGATTGAGCGGCAACGACTTTCCGAACATCGTAGGCATCGGATTCGACTATGACCTGCCTAAGTTCATCAAGGGCGAGAGCTTGTTGGGCCGGGCGGTGAACGGATTTGAACTGAGCGGAATCTATCGCTATCGCAGCGGCCAGGACTACACTCCGTATCAACCCATCGATCTGGATCCGAACACGGGCGATGAGAGCTTCTGCGACGGAGCATTCAACGCTTACGTGATTGGTGTCGACACCTGCCGGCCGGTGCTCTCAAGCAAGAGCGCGCCGATCGACACGGTGGCCTACCTGAATCCCTACGTTGCCGATCCTGTGTCGGGTGCGCCGACTCCTGGCACGCCGCATTACATTGTCTACAACAGCGACGGTTACGACCAGAGCGGCAACTACCTGCCTGGCACTGCGACCGATCCCACCAAGGCGCACTGGATCATCAACAACCAGGCGTATGCGCAGCAGGTCAATAATCCATATCCCGGCTCCAGCAGAAGCCTGCTTCGCGGACAGGCCTACAGCGACCTCGACCTGACGGTGACCAAGACCTTTGCGATCACCGAGCGTGTCTCCACTCAGCTCTCTCTGGCCGCGTATAACGCTCTCAACCAGATGTACCTGGGCGCGGGCAACCCCTCTATTGCGTCGAGCAACTTTACCAGCAACGCAGAGAATTCGTCGGGCAGCGTCTCCGGTGACTCGTCTGGAAACAGATTTGTCATCCTGGGTGGAAAGATCATCTTCTAACTGCTGAAAATGAATCCGGCCTCGGCATGAAAAAAGCCGAGGCCCAAAAAACAAGAAGCTCCGGGCAATTGCCCGGAGCTTCTTGTTTTTGGCGCGAGGACCGCGCCGATCGCGGCTTACGCCTTCATGAAATCGAGGGCGCGCACAAGATAGCTCTTCAGATTGCGGCGATGCACAACGGCGTCGAGAAAACCCTTCTCCAGCAGGAACTCCGAACGCTGAAAACCGTCGGGCAGCTTTTGCCGGATGGTCTGCTCGATGACGCGCGGGCCGGCAAAGCCAATCAGCGCGCCCGGTTCGGCAATGTTCAGGTCGCCGAGCATGGCAAAGCTGGCAGTGACGCCGCCGGTGGTTGGGTCGGTGAGCACACAGATGTAGGGAACATGGGCGTCAGACAACTGCGCCAGCGCCGTGGCAATCTTGGCCATCTGCATCAGGCTGACAACGCCCTCCATCATGCGAGCGCCGCCAGACGCGGCGACGACGATGAGCGGTTTGCGGGCGAGCCTGGCGCGATCGACCGCGCGCGCAATTGTTTCGCCTACGACTGCGCCCATCGATCCGCCAATGAAGCCGTATTCCATGGCGCTGACCACAACAGAGTGCGGACCCATTGTGCCTACGGCATTCAGAATTGCGTCGTCGAGTCCGGTGGCCTGCTGAGCCTGGCGCAGCCGCTGCTTGTAGGGCCTTACATCGGTAAAGTTCAGCGGATCGGTCGAGCGCAGCCCGCCGTCAACCAGCTCATAGCCAGGCTCGAGCAGCAGGGCGATGCGCTGCCGCGCGTCCAGCTTGAAATGGTGCTGACATTTGGGGCACACGTTCAGATTGGCTTCAAGCTCAGCCTTCCAGATAACGGCCCGGCAACCCAGGCACTTGATCCACAGCCCTTCGGTGCGGACGGTCTTGCCCGCGGCATCCGCGCTGCCTTCGGGGCCGGGGCCACCAGGCCCCTCGGGGAAATCGCCGTTCTCTCGCTTGAACCAGGACATACCGAACCTAATTGTAAATGGAGTGCGCTCGCCTCGGGTCAGTACTCGATTCCGCGCTGCGCCAGAATGCCTTTCTGGTAAGCGTGCTTCACCTCGCGCATCTCGGTCACGGTATCTGCCAGCTCCACCAGCAGGGGATGGGCGTTGCGGCCGGTGAGGATGACATGCACCATCTCCGGCTTGCCTTTCAAGGCTTCGGCGACAACGGCCGGATCGAGCATCTTGTAGCCGATTGCATAGTTGATCTCATCCAGAATCACCATGTCCCACTCGCCGGAGTAGATTGCCTCGCGCGCCTCTGCCCAGGCAGCTTCAACCAGGCGAACATCCTCGGGATCGGTCTCGGCCCCGCCCACCTTCACAAAACCGCGGCCCATCTGCTTCATCACAAAGTTGCCGGCGAAGGCCTCCACGGCATCGAGTTCGCCGTAGTGCCATGAGCCTTTCAGGAATTGCAGAACCAGAACCCTCATGCCGCAGCCCACGGCACGCAGTCCGGTGCCCAGAGCCGCGGTCGTTTTGCCCTTGCCGGGGCCGGTATTGATCAAGATAAGTCCACGCCGCGCGTCAGTCATAAAACCTCAGGTGCCACCCATGATCCTCCGGGAAGCTCAATGCCCCGAGTGATAGGGATGTCCAGTGAGAATTGTAACTGCCCGGTAGAGCTGTTCGGCCGTCACCAGCCGCGCCACCGCGTGCGCCATCGTCATTGGCCCAAACGACAACAGCAGACCGGCGCGCTTGCGTGCTGCGCCGGACCATCCGTCGGACGGGCCCACAGCAAAAACCAGGTGTTGCGAACCCTCATCGCGCCGCGCGCCGAGCCAGGCGGCAAAGACCTCGGAGCTCATCTGCTTTCCCCGGCTGTCAAGCAGAACAGCGACGGCAGGCGTTCTGCCCTGTTGCTGGTCGAGCCATGCGAGGAACGCATCTTCTTTCTTGAAACCCTCGGTCTGGCAACGCGCGAATCCGGAACAGCGCTCCAAATACGCCTGTACGAGGGGCTCCAATTCATCTCTTGAGCCAAGCCTCGCTCCAATGTGGGCCAGTGTCATCTGCATCAAGAAGGAGCATAGCGCACCGCTGCCGTGCTGCGCCTGCAAGCCTGCGTGTGACGGCCTCCAAAAAACGGGAGGTTCTATCCAATTTTGGATGGAGATTGCAATATTCTACGAGTTTTCATATTCACGGTTGTGGCTATGCAAAGCTGATGAAAATAACTGCCATTTAATCCAAGAGATGCTCCCATTTGGGAGATTGGCACGGTTATTGCAATAAGAACCACCCAAGAGAGTCCCGAGGTCGAAAACTTCCCATAGAGGTCGGGAACTCTTCAGTTTCCCCAGGTGGCTAGCTAAACAGCCCAAGCGCAAGATCGCCGAACGACCTGCCCGGAAACGGCACGCGCAAAAAAGTACGCCTACCCCACTCTTGCTCAACCACAAGAGCCACGGCGGAGCTTTTTCCTGCTTGACGCATACCTCGAAATCGACAGGTATGCGGGAACGGTAGGCGCAGCATTCGAAGCAAGCAACACTGATTTCAAAACCCGGAGGAGCAACCGGTTTACCGGCGAAGATTCGTCTTTGCCGGCAAGAGCCATCCCCCAAAAACGATTTCATATTCCGCACTTAATCCAAGGCCCCAAGGAGAAACGAAAACTTATGATGACTGAAATCAAGCTTCTCTGCAGACGTTCGGCCACATCTTTTGCCGCGGCAATCGCCGTATTCGCTGTTCTGCTCTTCACGTGCATCACCGCCTCAGCGCAGGTGGACTTGGGTCAAATCACAGGAGTCGTTGCCGATCCATCGGGCGCTGTAATTCCCGGCGCGAGTGTGACGGCAAAGAACCTGAATACCAACGTCGAGCGAAGCACAGTAACGTCCTCTACCGGCACATTTCAGATCCCAGGCCTTGAACCAGGAAATTATCTGGTGACCGTGAATTCAGGCAGCTTCAAGACATACACAGCCAAAGTGGAAGTCACCGTTGGCAGCAAGGTGTCTGTGGACGCCAAGCTTTCCGTCAGCTCCGAGGTTACTGAGATTGAAGTGATCGGCGCAGGCGGCGCGCAGGTGAATACGCAGACCCAGGAGATGTCTCAGGTTGTTGACTCGCAGCAGCTCGCGCAGCTACCCAGCCTTACCCGCAATCCATACGACTTTGTTGCTCTCTCTGGCAACGTATCGAACGGAGATAGCACTGGCGACAGTTTGAGCAGCGGCAACACTGGAAGCAGCGGACAGAACGGGACCAACCGCGGCGTTGGTTACGCTATCAACGGACAAAGACAGTCGGGTTCAGAGATTCTGCTGGACGGCGTGGAGAACATCTCCATCTACGGTGCAGCGCTCGGCGAAGACGTTCCCATTGACTCAGTGCAGGAGTACAGCATCATCACCAGCAACTACTCGGCGGAGTATGGCCGAGCCTCTGGCGGTGTGGTGAACGTGGCCACCAAGGCTGGCACCAACGGTTATCACGGATCGGCGTGGGAGTTTAACCGCCTCTCAGCCTACACGGCCAACACGTATGCCAACGATGCGCAGAACGCGGCGTTCCTCGCAGGAGGTGGAACAGGCCCGCTACCCAATCCCAAGGGCACGTATACACGCAACCAGTTTGGCTTTGCCGCCGGTGGACCGCTCATCAAGAATAAGTTGTTCATCTTTGAGAGCACGGAGTGGACACGGGTCAGGAGCGCGGCATCACTTTCCGAAGAGATCTTCGATCCTGCCTTCATTGCCATGATGCCCACCGACATTCAAGACTATTACAAGAGCTACGGACAGACGACACTACCGTCCTCCGGCGTTGCGGCCACTGCGGGTCAGGTGGCGACGTCGCTCTATGCTACAAACGGCTCCTGCACACCAAGCCCTTGCTCGCTTGGTCTGGTCAATGGAACCACGTCAATACCAGCCCCCACTCCGGTCTTCGATACGGTCAGCTTCAAAGCTCCCTTCGACGCAGGTGGTGGAATTCCGGAAAACCAGTACACGCTTGCCGGACGCCTTGACTATAACCCCACTGAAAAAACGTCCATGTACTTCAGGGGTGCACGCGAGTATGAAGACCAGTTCCCCGGCTCCAACACATACAGTGCCTATCCTCAGTACGACACCGGCAACACTCTGCTGAACCAGAGCTATCTATACACATATACCCACACGTTCAGCCCGAGCATCTTCCTGTCTGCCAAGGCGAGCTATACTCGGTTCAACCAAAATGCTTCCTTCGACACTACGCTGACTGACACTCCCAACCTGATGTTCGTATCGCCCACCGACCCCATCACGGGAGGCACCATTCAGATGCCCGGCCTTCAGAATTCAAGCGTGACTGGCAGCGGCGGCTTACCCGTTGGTGGACCCCAGAACACTATTCAGATTGAGCCCGACCTGAGCTGGACCAAGGGGAAGCACTCTATGCGCTTTGGCGGGACCCTCACCTACATCCAACTGAACTACGCTTACGGTGCATACGCGCAGGCCGTAGAGCAGCTCGGCGCAAACTTTCCCGATAGCATGAACGACATGTTGAACACCGCCGGCAACCCCAACGGCGCGCCGCTGGTCGCGTTCGAGGCCCGCGTGGACCCGCAGGGAAAACTGCCCTGCCCTGTGGACTACTCGACTACCGACGGCAACTTCGGCAACGTAATCGACAGCGCATCCTGCGCCGTACAAACGCCGGTTACCTCTGCCAACTACGCTCGCAGCTACCGCTATAAGGATTGGGATCTCTACGCCGAAGACAACTACAAGGTCACGCCCCAGCTCACCCTCAATCTTGGTCTGCGCTACGAATACTATGGCGTGCAGCACAACAACAAACCCGCCCTCGACTCGAACTTCTACTTCGGCCCCGGTAATGGCGTTGAACAGCAGATGCGCACAGGCCAGGTGCAGATTGCCAATCAGAGCGCGGCGGGGGGCTTCTGGAAACCCCGTTATGGAACCCTGGCTCCGCGCGTTGGCTTTGCCTACGACGTGTTCGGCAATGGACGCGACAGCATACGCGGCGGCTTTGGCATCAGCTACGAGCGCAACTTTGGCAACATTACCTACAACGCCAGCTTCAATCCACCGGCTAGCGCCGTCATTACCGACAACTGCTCCGCGGAAGATGCCAACTGTATTGCAACAGTCACCAACCTTGACCTGGGTCCCCTTGGTCAGTCCATCGGGACACAGTATCTGCCCCCGGTGGAACTGCGCCACCTGGACCAGAACATTCAAGTTGCGCAGGTTCAGTTCTGGAGTCTTGCGGTGCAACACCAACTGGTGCCGGGAACGGTGGTTGAAGTCAGCTACAGCGGTTCGAAAGACGCCCATCTTTACGACCTGGCCAACGTCAACCAAGTGGGTGCAGGACAGGTTTATCTGGGAGATCCGGTGGTTCAGGACGCAGTCAACTGCGCCAACTCCGGCATCACGAATAACAATACCGGCATCGCCGAGTGCCTGACCCGGCCCAACGCGCAGTATTCAAACTCCAACATGCGCGGCAGCGCGGCGGCCAGCAGCTACAATGCCATGAACATCCGGTTCCAGACCCAGAACCTCCACAATACGGGTCTTACTCTGATTGCAAACTACACCTGGTCGCACTCGCTGGACGATCTGAGTTCGACCTTCGGGGATAGCTTGCAGGGCGGCTCGGGCCTGATTGGTTCCCTGGGTTACACATCTTTGGCCGACCCTGGACTCGACTGGGGCAGCTCGGACTTCGATGTACGTCATCGCATAGCCCTAGCGCCCATCTGGGATCTGCCGTGGTTCAAACATGGCAGCGCATTGGAGCGTGAAGCACTGGGCGGCTGGTCTCTCTCTGGCATTTACACCGCACACACAGGGATCCCCTTCTCGGTCTTCGACTACACGAACGACGAAACCTACTACACCGTGCCTCGCCTGACACCCGCGACACCGTTTACCAGTCAAAAAGTAAGCAAGCAACCGAAGACTGTGGATGCCCAGGGCAATGCGCTGGGACCGAACCAGTTCAACGGGTTGAATGTTCCCCTGCCGGCAAGCTATGCACCGCTCAGCAGCACTCTTGGCATCTCTGACTTTGGTCCCTTCCCCAGCAGTATGATGCGCCGCAACTCGCTGCGCGGACCCGGCACCTGGAACATCGACGCATCGCTCCACAAGACCTTCCCTGTTACAGAGCGGGTGGGAATGGAGTTCGGAGCCGAGGGAATCAACATCCTTAACCACCACAACTATTATGTGAATACGAGTACCCTGTCGTACAGCGGTCCCGGCGCTCCCCTTTATGTGCAGGAAGAGCGCGGCGGCCTTGGTTCGCTGGCCCTTGGCGGTAACCACGACGAGCGCCGCTTCGGCCAGTTCTCGCTGAGGATGACCTTCTAAAACGGAACGGGAATCCCTGCGCTGTAACAGACAAATCGGGAGGCGGCTCTTTCTTCATCAAGAGCCACCTCCCAGCTTTTTTGGCCGTCTGCTTCAGGCTGCAAACCGAGAAACCCCGCAGCCCTGCCAATCGCGCACTCCTTTAAAAAATGCGCGTAAAGCGGTTGCAAAAGTCCCGAAAGGAAACCGCAATTGTCCAAAATTGGAATATTGCGTCCGCTTTCTACCATTTTTCATATTTATCGAAACTTAAGTACTTGTTCACCAATTAGATAAGTATTTCACTATCAAGAATATCCAGTGAATTTCGACCCGTCGGTGAGATTGGTCCGTCTCGTGCATTTAAAAGGTCGCTTCCCGCATAATCTGTCGGATCATCACTCGCCTGTCAAAGGGCTGCGCGTGTGGTTTTTCACTTTTTGTTGCGGCGCGTTCGTGTGTCTTCTTTTTGTTAAGTATCACAGGCCAATCGGCTTTTCATGCCGCGGAACTGCAGCAGCACCATAACAGGGCGAGGAAGGCTTCAATCGCGAAACCTTCAGACCCAGACCATCTTCGGAGGAGTTTATATGCCATCTTTCCGGTTTCCCCTTCCACTTCGCACCGTGGCCACCCCACTTTCTGGGTCGCCATCCAGACTTGCAATCAGAAGCCTGTTCGTCGGTCTCTTTGCGGCCCTGCTTTTGTGCTGCGCCACCGCCAACGCCCAGGTTGACCTGGGACAGATCGCAGGCGTAGTTGCCGATCAATCGGGCGCTGTGATTCCCGGTGCAAGTGTCACGGCGAAGAACCTGAACACGAATGCCCAACGCAGCACGGTCACGTCCTCTACGGGCGTCTATCAGATTCCGGGTCTTGAACCGGGTATGTACCAGGTGAGCGTGGCCTCCGGAAGTTTCAAGGCCTTCACCGCCAAGGTTGAAGTCACGGTAGGCGGCAAGGTAATGGTCGATGCCAAGCTCTCCGTCAGCTCCGC
>Ga0302319_10017637_pt1 | contig 13060 bp, 4 predicted proteins | sample Bog_T0_2_FD_203319 | JGI IMG/M metagenome (GOLD analysis project Ga0302319, IMG submission 203319) | Peat permafrost microbial communities from Stordalen Mire near Abisko, Sweden - Bog_T0_2 | ecosystem: Environmental > Terrestrial > Soil > Wetlands > Peat | place: Sweden: Abisko, Stordalen Mire...
TCTTCTCCACCAGCGCCGAAGCTCCATCCAGCGACTTCCCACCCAGCAGCCATCCGCTCAGCAGCGGCTTCGGGTTGTCATAATGCGCCACTGTCACCACATCCGCCGCGGGCTCAAACGCCGGACTCTGCTCAAAGAACACCGGCACGCGCGTCTTCGATCCAAACCCGATCGGATTGGCAGTATCCACCACAACCTCCAGGATCGAACCCGGTACATAGAAGTCCTTGTTGCTCAACGACGCCAGCCGGTTCTTCACGTCGCCCAGGTTCTTGTCGTCATACACCAGCGACGCATTGTTGAACGCCACTACCGTTCCGCCCTGCTCCGTAAACGCCTTCAGGCTCGCGATCCCCGCATCGTCCATGCCTCCGCGATACTCCTCCGGCAGCTTCTGTGCCCCGCCGCCTTCGCCACGTCCGCCGCCTCCATGCAGAATCGCACGGGCTGCCTCATCCGGAAGAATCAGCACATCGAACCTGTTGTGCAGGTCCCCCTTGCGCATATCCGCGTCCACCACCCGCGTGTAAGGAATTCCGTTCGTGTCGAAGATCCACCGCGTCCATCCTTCATCCATGGAAGGATTCCAGCTCTGGTACAGCGCAATCCGCGGCAATTTCATCTCCAGCACCGTTCCGCTCAACCCTGCCGGTGCCGGCTCAATCGTCACCGGCATCTTAATCGCAACCGCCTCCAGCTTCGCCTCCACACCCGGCTGCGCCGGAACATAGAACGTCCCCTTCGGCAACGCCTCGCCAGTCAACCGCTCTACCTGAACGCCATCCTTCAGCAGAGCGAACGCAGCATAGTAATCCGCATTCGCTTCATCGCCGAACATGTACCCGCCGCCTTTACCCGCCTTCTTGAACGTGCCTTCCACAGTCGTCTTTGCCACCGGCGTCTCGCTCGCGGCAAACTTCGCATCCACCGCCACCGCGTCCACACCCAGCAGCAACGGTAGCGTCTGCGCCGTCACGTCATACGGCCTCTGCAGCGGCCCTCCCGGATACTGCTCAATATTCGGATAGTGCTGGACCTCCAATACCGTTTTCGCAAACGGCCCGCTCGGCTGCGCCAGCGGCACAATGTAGGTTCCCGCCGAATACGTCTTCCCGCCCGCCACAAACGGCGCCGTCGCCTTCTGCACATCGACATCACCCGTACGCAGGATGTTCACCAGCCGCGCCGTCGCTCCAGGGTCTGTCTGCGTCGTCTCCGCCGGAATCACGTATGCATACGGTCCACCATACTTCTGGTCCACCGCATTCTTCTCCACGTGATAAAAGTCCTTCAGAAACTGTTCGCGATGCATCGCCGCATTGTTGGCCAGCGAAAAGAACGCGTCCTTCTGGTACGCGACGATGTCCCCCAGCGTCCACTTCCCGCCCTTCCACGGGCTGGGAAAGTTCCACGCAGCGACCTTCGCGTTATACCCAATCCCCGAGTCCAGCTTTTCAAACGGAATATCGATCGGCGAAGCGATTGCCGCACTCGCCGACTCCGTCAGAATCCGCAGCCCTCCGTGGTATGCCACATAGTGCCGCGCCGGCGACCACATATCATACACACCATGAATCAGTACGCCCGTCTTCCCCGTCTCCGAAACCTCAAACGCTGTCTGCGTCCCCACCGCATTCATCGACCACACCAGCAGCGGATCTATGTTTGGATCGATCGGATCCACCCACGGCGGCAAGTATAGCCGCGGCCCATTCGACCCCATCTGGTGCAGGTCATACAGCATCTGCGGATGCCACACATTCAGCACCTTGTTCACCGTCAGCTGCGTCTCCACCTGCGTAAACGCATACCAGTCGCGGTTATCGTCATGTCCCGTGTACTTCGACCAGATCACCACCGGCTGTATGCCTTCGTATGGCGTCCCCAGGTATTTCTTGTACCAGTCCACCACCAGCTGCTGGCCATCCGGGTTCAGCGACGGCACCATCACCATCACAACCTTGTCCAGAATATTCTCGATCTCCGGCGTCGTCCCGCTCGCCAGCAGATACACAAACTGCGCGCAGCTCTGTGAGCTTGCAATCTCCGTCGAGTGCACATTGCACGTCACCACAAAGATCGTCTTGCCCTTCGCGATCAGTTCCTTCGCCTCTTCCGGAGTCGTCTTCCGCGGATCGGCCAGCCGTGCATTGATTTCCCTGATCTCTCCCAGCCGTTTCATGTTCTCAGGCGACGTAATCGTCAGCGCTACAAACGGCCGTCCCTCCGACGTCTTCCCCAACTCCTCGTACTTCACCCGATCACTTTCGCTCGCAATCTTCTGGTAGTACGACGTCAGCTCCTTCCAGTCCGCCAGCTTCCGGTCCGTCCCCAGGGTGAATCCAAACTGCTGTTCTGGCGTCGTGACCTGCGCCACCAGCGCTCCACCCAGCGACATCAATACGACCAGACCCGCCATCCATCGCATTCGACGAAAACTCTTCATCACTTCCCTCATCCTTTCGAATCCTGAAAGAAACGGCTGCGTTCTCAATAAAGACACCGATGCAACGGTACAAAGGTGCTCAAAGACAGGCCCTGTACGCTACGTATGAAGAATCTGCGAATCGATAGCAATACATATATCACATATCACCAGGCGACCCGTGAGAAATGATTTCCACTCGCTTTGCCTGTGACATCCCAACCCTGAATACACTCTTGGATACACAAAACCCACGCGTACCTTACGGGCCTTTGCGTGGGTCATTGAGCTCTACCGGATAAAAACCCTTAGCTCAAAACAAGAAGACACCAACGCGATATCGCGCACGGCAACAGCCCAAACAACGCATCCCCACTGCCAATGTCCGTGTCATGTTTTTCAAACTAACGTTGAGGCCAAATCGTGTCAAGGCCTCAACGACCCATGCTTTACCGAACCGCCAGGTCTTCCGCCACCGTCTGCTGCGCCGGCTTCACCAGTCCAAACGCCTCCGCCAGCACGTCCGTGTACTTGTTCCCTGACCCTGTATTGAACAGCACCACCTTGTCGCTCGGCTTCAGTAAACCTTTTGAAATCAGGTGGTCATAGCCCGCCGTCGCCGCCGCGCCTTCGGGCGAAAGCAGCACGCCCTCTTGGCTCGCCCAGTCCTTGACCGAAGCGAACAGTTTCTCATCACTCAGCGCCAGCACCGTACCTCCAGACTCCCGCACAATGTCCAAAATAATTCTGTCGCCATACGGCTTCGGCACGCGCAACCCCGAGGCGAACGTCGCTGCATCCTTCCACATCACGCTCACTTCGTCGCCGTTGTCATACGCCTTCGCCACAGGAGCGCAACCCGCGGCCTGGATCGCAATCATCTTCGGACGCTTTCCCTTCACCCACCCCAGCGCCTCCATCTCCAGAAACGCCTTCCACATCCCGATCAGCCCCACACCGCCACCCGTCGGATAAAACACAGCATCCGGATACTCCCATCCATTCTGCTCCACCAGCTCGTACCCCATGGTCTTCTTGCCCTCCACTCGGTACGGCTCCTTCAGCGTCGAAACATCGAACCATCCCTCCGCTGCCTTTCTCTCATTCACGATCCTTGCACAATCCGAGATCAGCCCATCCACCAGCGTTACATGCGCTCCAAAGGCCGCGCCTTCCACCTGGTTGGCCATCGGCACGTCCTTGGGCATAAAGATGTGGCATTCAATCCCAGCCGCCGCCGCATACGCAGCCAACGCGCCGCCGGCATTGCCCGCCGAGGGCACTGCCAGCTTCGTCAGCCCCAGGTGCTTAGCCATCGTCACCGCCAGCGCCAGCCCGCGCGCCTTGAAGGTCCCGGTTGGGTTCGCTCCCTCTTCCTTCAGCACGACATTCTCGTATCTCCGGCTCGGGATCGCCGGAGTCCAACCCTCCCCCAGCGTCACCGGCGTCACACTCGGCAGCACAGCCTCATACCGCCACATTCCTCGCCACGGTCGCTTCAGGTCAGCCACAGCAGCCTTCCCCACAACCTGTCGCGGATCCGTACCCACCAGGTCACTCAGGTCATAGCGAACGTAAAAGGAACCTGCACACACCGGGCATACAGTCGCCGGCTGATCGGCCGGCACTTGGGTCTTGCAGAGAGCACACTCAAGAAAAGCTATCTTTGGCATAAGTTTACATCGAATATCAGATATCAAGCGTTTCGTCACGTGCTCGGAGGCTGACCCCTCCGCAGAGCCTGCTGCAAAACACCTACTCCACAATACCGCCATGCTTCCACTTTGCCTTGTGCAGAACCATGTAAAATCCGCCCAGCGTATGAAGATATCGATCCGCAAGCTCCCCAAAACTCCGAATCTTACGGAGATGACCTATCTGAGTATCAAGAAGAGCGTGCTTACCGGCAGCCTCGAGCCCTCCTTCCGCCTCACCGAGGAACTTCTCGCCAACCAACTCGGCATCAGCAAGTCCCCTGTCCGCGAAGCCCTCAACCGCCTCGAAGCCGAAGGTCTCATCCGCATCGAACCTCGGCGCGGAGCTTCCGTCCGTAACTTCACCGCCAAGGAGATCGCAGACCTATACGACCTCCGCGTCGTCCTCGAGCTCCATTCCATCGCCACCGCCAACATCACCCCCGAAGTCCTCGCCTGCCTCACCGACAGCATCGAGCGCACGGAAAAGATCCTCCTCCGCGGGGACCGTCTCGCCCACATCGAAGAGGACCTCCGCTTCCACCGCAGCCTCTCCGAAGCCACCGGCAACGGCGAACTCTGTAGAGTCTTCGAAAACGTCCAGCAGAAGACCCTCCTCTGTCGATACAAGTCTTACGAACTCTCCGCCACCACCTCCCCTGTCGCCCACAAGCGCATCTATCAAGCCCTCCTCCATAAGGACATCCCCGCCGCCCAACTCGCCATGCAGGAGCACATCACCTACGTCCGCGACCGCCTCCTCCGCGACTTCGAAACTCGCCACTCCACAGTCCCCCCACCGCCGTAGCCTTTGGAGATTCTGCACAAGTTCTGCGACCTTAGCCTGACTGCTTAATCTGATGGCAGAGCTTTTCCTGCCTATGGCACTACTCTCCTCCGGCTGGCGGAGTCCTTGCGTCATTGCCGCCTCCCGCGGGCGCGGCAGTGGGTAGAACGGCGGCGCAGAGTTCAAGCACCGTGATCGCATTGAGGCTGCTCTGCGAGGAGCCGTTGGTGTCGGTGCCGTCGTCCATCGGAGCGAGGGTCTCGGGGGGCTGAACGAGCACCAGCCGGGCGGTGTGGGGGCGCAGGCTGCCAATGGCAGATTGCGCAAGCGATGGGTCCTTGTTTACAGAATAGGCATAGGCCTGCAGCTTTCCCAGGCTGATGCCCGCACCCGAATCGGCACAGAAATTCGTCCATACCTTCTTCCACGCGGGGTCGTCGATGCTCAGGTTAAGCTCAAACATCAGCTCCGCTCCGCCCATGATGGTGGCGAGGTTGTATCTGCCCAGCGTGTTGTCTCGCGCCGTCAGAATGCCGGTCGAGGGATCGAAGCCCATCAGCATGTTCTTTCCGGTACGGAAGCCATGTGGCATGGCTTCCATGGACTTCATGCCGGCCAGTATCTTGTCGCGCCATCGAGTGTCGCCGGTACGCTCCCACTCTGTCATCCAGTTGCCGGCGATGGCCAGCCAATCGGGGCCCGAGCGCACCCGAGCGACGAACTTCTCGTCGCCCGCGCGCGGTGGGTCGGCTTCTCGCATGGGGTCGAATGCGATGATGGACTTCTCTGCTTGCAGCGCCTCGCGCATCACGTCGCCAGTGCGTTCGTCGCTGGTGAGGTAGTAGTGGTAGCGCCGGAATGCGGCCTGCCCGATGCGCGCCTCCTTCGCTCCGTCGCCCCAGTGCGAGACGCCGTGCCGCGTGCCCAGACCGGCCATCGGCCCGAAGTGGTAGCTGTCCACCTCGCCCGTGTGCCGTGTCATCGCCTCCGCCATGCGGAAGATGTCGGAGCGTCCGCTGCGCAGGAAGGAGTACCACAGCCACGAGTCGGTGCCCAGCTCGGAGTTGTCCCACGCCATGCCGCCGAGGTCGTAGCGCCAGACGTGGCGCGGGCGGTCGAATGAGTGCATGACGTCGCCATAGTTCCAGAAGCCATACCAGTTGCGTTGATCGATCTGGCCCAAATAAAGGTTGAGTGTCGCGTCCAGGCCGGCCTCGACCGCGGCTTTGAAGGGAGTGGACGTGTCGCGTACGCTCCAAACTCCGAAGGCACGCACGTCATGGTAATACTGCGGCGAAGCGACGAGCAGAGGGGTGCTTGCCCCGGCCTTCGCCATGGCAGCACTGACGGGTTTGCCCGGAACGGTGCCGGTAGGCCACAGAGTCATTTCGCTGGTGCGCGCGATGCCGAAGGGTGTGTTGTCGCCCTTCTGCACATCCTCGTAGGAAGCCTCAAGGCCGTGCGCGCGGGTGTCATAGTGACGCAGGTCCATCGCCTGCGCCTCGGGCGACCACATCCACGCAGTGAGCTGGGCGGCCGCACTCGCTGCGTTCCGCACCTCTAGCTCCGCCGGATAGGACTGCCAGAAGTTCTTCACACTCACGCCCAGACCGCCGCTCACGTCGCCAACAAATGCCATACCCGACGCCCGTTTGCCCGCAGCTGAAAACAGCCACGTGCTCTGCGGGTTGGTGCGCTTCTGGATGGTGAAGCCGCCGGGATTGAGCTGTACGAGCTTAAAGTCGTCCCACACCGCCCAGTTGTTCACCATGTCGATGCCCTGGCGGTTCATCTGCGCACGGTTGGGTACGCGCAGACCTTCCAGTTGCTCGGGGTAGACGTCGGCACCGCTGGCGTCGGTGACGATGCGGGTAGGCCCCGCGCGGCCGACCAGCGGCTGGATCGGCTCCGACCAAAGGCCGTCGCCCTCGCCGGAAAAACGCACGTGGCGGTTCTGTATCTCTTCGCGCATCGGCACCGCAAAGGTGACCCCGAGGCCGTGGATGAAATCCTTCTCCTGGTCGCCATCGAAGAAAATCGTATGCACCATCCGCACGGAGGTCTCCCCCGCGTAAAAATAAAGCCGAACGTGGAACGGCAGCCACTCGCGGCCCGATGTAGCGCCCTTGTGCACCCCCTCGAACTTCACTACAGCACGCACCGGACCGGACTGCTCAACCGTGACTTTCCTGACCAGGCTGACAAACTTTTCGCGCGGGCTCGTCTGCTCCGTGTCGCCTTCGGGACCGGTCTGCAAGAGGCAGACAAGTTGCCCGGCGCCGACGACCGTTCGCCCCTCGATCATCATCGAATGCATCAAGTTCGTGCCGCCCGCCACCGGCATCGAGCAGGTGAGCGCACCCGTATCGACCACCACGGACTTGCCATCATTTGTAACCTTCAGCGCACCCAAAGCCCCACCCGCAGCCGCGCCCGTGGACAAGAACGCCAAGGTCACCGGGCCTGCCAGTCCGGCCGGTGCAACCGTCGCAAAACCGCTCCACTTCAGAGAGCCGTCCGGCCAGAATGCCAGCGGCCAACACTGCATAGGCAGCTCCTTGCCCTGCGCGCTGAGGCTGAAGGCCGCTCCACGTGCAACGGTTCCCTTTGGCCACGGAACTCCCCAACTCACTCCGCCTCCAACGAACGGCGCTTCGCCCCCCAGCCAGGACAACGTCACCGTTTGCGGAGCCGCTGCTGGCGGAGCCGTTCCCGATCCGCGTTTCTGGGCAGCGGCCTCGAACAAGTCCCCCTCTATCATCGCGGAGGTGGTGATCGCCGCGCCGGCGAGGGCGGCATCCTTCAAGAATTCCCGACGAGTGGTGCTCAAGACGATCTCCTTTTACACTCCTGGTTTTCTAATCAACACGGCGCAGGGCAACTATTATCAGCTAACCGCGAGAAGTTGGAAAGCGTCGCATGCGGCTTCGTTCAAGTCGGCATGCGTTCCGTCCAAACCGCAATGGCTAGAGGATGAAACCCAATGAATGCAGCGACCAGTCTTTGGTGGATCCCTTGGTCCCTCCCGTGCTTGCGGTGGTGTTCGACTGCCATATTCAACTCCTCTGATAACGCGAAGATGGGGGATTGCGGCCTCAGCTGGGCACTCTCAGGAGATATTCATGGCCTTGGTACCCGCCCGCGCGGCCACGCCCTTGAATTGCTCCAGCTTCAATCCCGTGCAATCCTGCGCCTCCAGCGCGTAGCTGAACTCGCCCTGTCGGACTCCACTCCACGCCACCGAACAGTCACGCAGCACCACGTCATCGGCGTGCTCCAGACAGAACCCCGGCGTATCGTGCGGAACGATCCCCTGGCCCAGGCCCATATCGGCGAACGTGGGTCGATTGTCGAACATGCCGCCTTGGTACCTTGTGGTGCGATCCAGCGTCACCGACACATGTTCCATCACCACATCTTTCACGCGGCTTTGCTCGCTGCCACACACACGGACGCTGTTCTCCGCCGTCCCGGTCACGTTCTCTACGCGAATGTCATACAGCTTGCCAAGCTTCGTGACGGCTGTCCGTGGCACCACGGTGAATGAGATCGCTTCGCCCCGTCCCCACCAGGGAGCGGAATAGAACCGCGATGCGAACGTGATATCGCGAAATACCACGTCATGCACATCGGCCTCATCGCGCAACTGGATGCACAAACCCCGCGAACTCGTCTTGATCTTGCACCGCTCGAACCTCACATCGAAGATCTCCGCCGTAGTCTCCGTCCCGATCTTCACGCCCGCATCCTGGGTCTCTATCACACAGTCGTGCACGCGTATGTGTGCCGCGGGGCCGTAGTCCTGCTTTTGCCGGCTGGTCTTCACCACGACTGCGTCATCTCCGCTCACGATGTCGCAGTTCCGAATCTCCACATTGCGCGAGTGGTCTGGGTCAATACCGTCGCAGTTCGGCACATTCAGCAGATTGCGAATCTTCACGTTGTCCACGAGCACACCGTCGCATCCCAGCATGTGCAACCCCCAGTTCGGTGCCTCGGCAAAGGTGATGTCGCGCACCTGCAAGTGCCTGCACCCGATCAGTACGAACATCTTCGGCCGGAACTCCTTTGGAATCCACCACTCGCTGGCGTCGTCATACCGCTCCATAAACTCCCGCGCCCGTCCCTGGACGGAACCCGTGCCCGAGATCGTGAGCCCGACCGCGCCGTCGGCGACAATCAGCCCACCCGCCGCAGTTGTGCCAGCCTGGTTCGACCCGCTGAGTTGGTCCCGATAGTCCTCGCGCCGCGTGCTCGCCAGCAACTGCGCATCTTCCGCCAGGTGAAAGTCGATACCGCCTTTCAACTCAATCGTGCCGATAAGATATTTCTTCCTACCGCGCACCAGCACCTGCGCAGTGCCCGCATACGCTGCCGCCTCGTTGATGGCCCTCTGGATCGCCGGGCTATCGAATGTGGTGCCGTCCCCTACAGCGCCATACTTAGCAACATCGAAGATCCGAATCCGTGGCAAACGCGCCATCAGCGGCCGCACAACGGCCGCACCCGCACACATAGCACCAGCCTTCACGATCTGCCGTCGCGAAAGCTCCACCCCAGCTCGTTCTTGCTTCATCTCAGCACTCCAGAAGACCGGCGTTTGGTCACGCCGAGTGTACGTCGTCCACGACCGAAAGGCCACGCCCTCGTTCCATAAGACTGGCTCGCCGACGGCATGAATCGGTCGCCGGCGTCAGACCTATCCATGCTTTGTCAGACGCATCTCCAATCTGCAAGCGCGGACTGGAGATATTGCCTTGAGTCCTCAGCAGAAACTATTTCATTTGACAAGCTTTGTGTCGCTGACCATAATTCTCCCACAAAAAATTGCCGCCAGACTGCGGTCTTGTATGAGCTTAGTGGTGCAACAGGAGTCTTTGATATGAATCAGACGAAACGTTTTCTGGCGACTCTATCTCTACAGCGCCGAGGCTACTTGATCGCTTCTCTGAGGCGAGTCCCATCCCGCCTGATCGCGGGACACCCCGTGGCTGCTCTCCGCGTCTCGCTGCTGGGCGGTTGCATGGCGATGTTTGCGATGACTTTCGGCGGTGGTGTCTCCTATGCGCAGACCAGCGGCACAGGCTCCATCGAAGGCAATGTGACCGATCCCACGGGAGCGCTAGTAGTTGGTGCGAAGGTCACTGCCACTGACACTCTGACCGGGGTCGATACCGACAGCGTCACGAACAGTGATGGTCATTATGTGATCTCCCTGTTGCAGCCAGGACCCTATAAGGTCACCGTCTCAGCTGCGAACTTCCTTCCGGTGACCCAGAATGATGTCGTTGTCGATGCTCTTGCAAAAGTGAGAGTCAATGCCCAGATGTCGTCCACGGTCACAACAGCAACCGTCACCGTAACAGGCGAGCAACAGATGCTTGCGACTCAAGATCTCAAGCTCGGCTCGGCGATTGATAACGAGACGTACTCCGCGCTTCCGCTTGCGATGAACCAATCCGCCAGGGACCCCTCGGCCTTCATCGGCCTGGCTGTGGGTGTGAGCAACTTCAGCGTCCAGGCTGCGGGCCCGTCCACTGCGTCTTTCAATGGCGGCCAGACTTATCAAAATGAGACCTATATCGAAGGCCTCCCGATGACCAGCGCAGGCACGGAGAGTGATACGCGCAATCTTGCCTTTGGCGTCTCCGTGGAAGCGGTCGAGCAGTTCCAGGTGGCCGTGACTGGATCGGAGGCGATGTATGAAGGGCAGGGGGTATCGAACTTCATCATCAAATCCGGAACCAACAAGTTCCACGGAGGAGTGTACGAGTACTTCCGCAACACGATCTTCGATGCCAGAGGCTTCTTTCCCTCGGCGGTGCCCATTGAGCACCAAAACGAGTTCGGCGGCTCGGTGAGCGGCCCCATCCTGAAAGGCAAACTTTTCTTCTTCGCCAACTACGACGGGTACCGTTTTGATTCTGCAATCGTCCCATCTCTGCAGAATATTCCCACAATCGCGGAGCGCACCGGCGACTTCAGCGCATTCCCGCAAGCAATTTACGACCCCACCTCCTGCGTCGCCCCCTGCAATCGTACACAGTTCCAATACAACGGCGTGCTGAATGTTATTCCGCCCAACCGGCTCTCCAACGTAGCGAAGTCCTTCCAGTCCTATCTTCCGACCACCAGCTATGACGGCAGCGCACTGGGCACTGGGATCTCGAACAACTATCTGGCGTCGCTTCCCAACATAGTGGATAACGACAGCGGCACGCTGAAGGTGGACTACGACCTATCGGCCAGGAACCGCTTGTATGGAATCTATACTCGTGGGAAATATGTCAATCCAATCGTCGGGAGTTTGGCAGCTGCCACTGCTACCACAAACTCGACATTGCCCATTCCGTATACAGACGGCAGAAGCGTGACCGAATATGCGACCTTGGCCCAGGTCCACGAATCCTTCGTCATTCGCCCAAACCTGGTCAACGACTTCGGCTACGGCGTCAGCCGCTTGTTTATTCCTCTTGTCAGCAATACCGGCGGCGGCAACTATCCGTCCAAGGCCGGTCTCACCGGACTGCCGGCTGGTATCGCAAGCACCGGCTTCCCCGACATTTCCTTCAGCGGAAACAACGTCCCCGTCAGTTGGGATGGAACCAACTCCCACGCCTACAACGAGGCCCAAACCACGTTTACGGCGCAGGACAACCTGTTGTGGTCCAAGGGCAAACACCAGTTCACCTTCGGCTTCCAGTGGCAGGCCCTTCAGGACAATGAAAACGTCCCCCTGACCGGCACACAGGCCGGCTTCACCTTCGGGCCGAATGAGACCGCAAACTTCACCGGAGGATCCATCAACACTTCCACCGGCCTCGCCTACGCAAGCTATCTTCTGGGGGATGTCGACAGCAGTGTCGTCACGCAGAACTCGGTTATCGAGACAGGGGGGCGCTACAAGACGTACGCCTCCTACGTCCAGGACAACATTCAACTCACCCCCAGCCTGACCGTGAATCTCGGCCTGCGCTGGGACATCTGGACTCCATTTACAGAGGAAGAGAATCGCACATCCTTCTTCAATCCCACCCTTGCAAACCCTGTCGCGGGCGGGATTCCAGGGGCGTTGCAGTTTGCAGGACATGGCACGGACAGTTGCAGCTGCAACACCACGGTGATGACCCATTACCATGACTTTGGGCCACGTATCGGCTTTGACTACAAGCTGGGCAATAACAATGTCATCCGTGCCGCGTACGGAATTTTCTATGCCCATGCCGGCGGCGTTGGCGGACGCACCGACGGGCGCCAGGGTCTGGGCCAGATTGGGTTCGACAATAGCGGCTCACTGAGCAGTACGGTGACCGGACAGCCCGCCTATCAGTGGGACGGCGGCTACCCCGGCAACCCCATCAACCCGCCGTTTATCAATCCGAGTTATGGCATCGGATTCATCACAGCTACCTCACCCGGAGCCGCGGCCATCGGAGCAGGTCCCGGCACCGCACAGACCCTCTCCTACGGAGATCCGCAAAAGGGTGGTCAGGCGCCTCAGTACCAGAACTTTTTCCTGAACGCACAGCACTCCTTCGGGTCGAATATGACGTTAAGCCTCGCTTATAGCGGCAGCGTCGGCCGTTACCTGCCCGGCGCGGCTGTCGCAGGTCCCTACACCAACCAGATTCCGCTGAAATATCTTCCGCTGGGATCGCTGCTGACGCAGACCTTAAGCACCTCAACCATGACTCAGGCGGCAGCCTTGGGCTTCGCCGTCGCCACCCCGTTCCCCAACTTCACCGGAACCGTCGGCCAGGCGCTGAAGCCGTATCCGCAGTACAACGGCCTGGCCGATCCGTGGCTGGACGTTGGAACCTCTTCTTATAACTCGATGCAGGCGACGTTCAATCGGAGGATCGCGAACGGATTGACCTTCATGATCAATTACACATTTAGCAAGGAAGAGGACGACTTGGCAGGCGTCCGGCTTCCCGGCGCAGACTACCTGGAGTACACGGTGGGCGCGCTCGATCACAAGCACATTCTCAATTCCACCGTCTTGTATAAGCTGCCCTTCGGGCGGGGCCGTGCCTTCAGCAGCCATAACTTCATCGTGAACCAACTCATCAGCGACTGGCAGGTCTCCGGCATCTTTACAGAGGCCAGCGGAGCGCCGTTATCCATCACCGGGACCTGCACTGGTGGCGGTAT
>Ga0302319_10017641_pt1 | contig 13059 bp, 9 predicted proteins | sample Bog_T0_2_FD_203319 | JGI IMG/M metagenome (GOLD analysis project Ga0302319, IMG submission 203319) | Peat permafrost microbial communities from Stordalen Mire near Abisko, Sweden - Bog_T0_2 | ecosystem: Environmental > Terrestrial > Soil > Wetlands > Peat | place: Sweden: Abisko, Stordalen Mire...
TGCACCACCGGACATCCGGAAGATTGTGCCTATACCAGCAACAAAGTTATCGTGGCTCGGAGCTATGTGCGACTGCTCGCCGCCGGATCGAATCCCAATAACCCCGCGGTCGATGACGAACCCGACGACTACTCTCCGCGCGACCGCGATGGTCACGGCAGCGGCGTCGCCTCCTCGGCTGCGGCGAACGTTACCAGCACACCGGGCGTTCTGTCTACCGGCGGCCCGATTGTGATTCAGGGCATGGCGCCTAAGGCCTACCTCGGAAATTACAAAATCGCCGGGTCACCGGGCGTGGATGAGTTCGCTTCCGATCAAACTCTGATTCAGGCGGTGGAAGATGCCTATAGCGATGGCATGGACGTGATCACTACTTCGTGGGGATCGAATGCGGTCTCCGACTACGCGTCAGATCCCTCGGCAGCGGCCTTTGAAGCAGCCGCAAAGGGCGGCGCCATCGTGTTGGCCGCCGCCGGCAACAATGGCGAGAATGCAGCGATTTACCCGGCTTTCAACAGCATCAATTCACCCTCCAACGCACCCGACGTGATCTCTGTCGGCGCGAGCGAAAACTCGCATGTAATGCTGCCCGCCGTTACCCTCAACGGAGCCAATGTTCCCTCCAGCCTGATCGGGATCGCGGCTCAGCCCAGCGACTCGATGAATTATCCCTCCAGCCAGGGCGCCAATACCGCTCCGATTGTGGACGCGACTAATCTCGGCAATTCGGCCTGCAGCGCTCTTTCCGCCAATTCCCTGAACGGATCGATCGCTCTGCTTATGGAGGGCACGGGCAGTTGCACCTTAACCACCCAGGCGGTGAACGCGCAGAACGCGGGCGCCATCGGGATTATCTTCTACATGTCCTCCTCCGGCACTCCGGGTCTGGTCGAAGGCGTGGGCTTCAACAATGCTTCCGACGCGGGCTTCATCGGCCCGATCGTGGCTATCTCGAACGCTTCCGGCGTTTCGCTCAGGAACTTTATCGACGCCAATCCTGGCCACACCGCAACTATCGCCGCCGGCGCGACCGAAATGGACCTGACCGCGTGGGATCAGCAGTACGCGCAGTACGGATACACCAACCCCCTCATAACCTCCGCGAACGTTGCCGGCTTTTCTTCTTTTGGCCCGACGCCTGACAGTATGATGAAGCCCGACCTTGTCGCGGTCGGCGGGAATGACATCGGATTCCTTTTTCCCGACCCGGTTAACGATCTTTTCGTGCCCGCACCCAACGGCATCTACATGGCAACCCAGAGCTACGATCCGAATGGCAGCCTGGAAGGCGGAACTGATTTCGGAGCCAACGGCTATTGGGCCGCTGACGGCACCAGCTTCGCTACGCCGCTTACGGCGGGCGCGGCCGCTCTCGCTAAGCAGGCCCACCCCGGCCTGCGCGGCACGCAAATCCGCTCGCTGCTGGTGAATTCGGCGTCACAAGTCATTACTACCGACGATGGCGGAGATCTGGTGGATGCCGAATGGATCGGCAATGGTCTCCTCAACGCGGGCGCCGCCGTGGCAGCTACCATCACCGCCGAGCCTTCCACCATCTCTTTCGGCGCCCTGAATACTGCGACCTTCCCGATCGCAAAACCGATCACGCTGACCAACATCGGAAAATCTTCCGTGACCCTGACGGCTTCCGTTTCCTGCTGCATGGTGAATTCGGGGTTCAACACAGGCACGGGTGTGAATCCGGGATCGCTGACCAATGCTTTGATCGGATTGAGTTCCAGCAACATCACCCTGGCAGCGGGAGCTTCCACAACCGTCACCGTTACGCTTTCAGGCAAGGCGCCTCCCGCCGGTGAATACTCCGGCACCGTTGTTTTAACGCAGGGCTCCACGGCTGTCGCCTGGATTCCGTTCATGATGATCGAGGGTGATGGAGTGCCCTACAACGTCATCACCTTTCTGGGCAGCGAAGGCCCCACGAACACCGATGTTGGTCCCCAGATCGTACAGGTGACTGACCAGTTCGGGCTTGCTGTGGCAGGTTCGCCGGTGACCTTTTCCATCAGCCCGCGCGGCGCCTTCACGCTGCAAAGCGTTTCCGGCGAACCCACCTGCACTTCCTCGAGTTCGTCCGCCACCTGCAACACGGACAAGTTCGGTTTCGCCTATGCCGAGTTGATCACCGGAGCTAATGCCCGATCCAACTCGTCCGTCTCTGTCACAGTGGCGGGCAACTCCTTCTCGGGCGGCGTCAACATCCAGAATCCGCCGAACGTAACCGGGGTGGCCGACGCCGCAAGCGGAGCGAAGACCGTTGCGCCGGGTTCGTACGTGGCCATTTACGGCACCGGGCTCGCCGACACCACTTTGTCCAACGGCACGTCCTACAATCCCAATGGCGCGATCGTGACCATTGCGTCCGATCCAGTGATTGTCAACGGCGCGGTCCTGCCGCTACAACTGGGCACCAATCCGCTCGATGGCACCATCAGCGCCACAACCGTCAGCTTCGACGTGCCTTCTGCCGGCATCAGCGTTCCGGCCCATCTCACCTACATCAGTCCGACGCAGGTAAACATCCAGGTGCCCTGGGAATTGCAGGGCCAGTCCTCGGCGCAGATGAAGGTGAGCATTGATGGCGACCTGTTTGGCAACGTGGTGACCGTTCCGCTGGCGAACGCCGCGCCTTCGTTCTTCACCTACAACAACATCGCTATCGGCACCGATACAAAGAGCTTTAACCTGCTTACCGCCAGCAACCCGGCGGTGCGTGGACAGATCATCGTGCTTTACGCCAACGGTCTGGGACCCGTGAATAACCAGCCGAACAGCGGAGACCCCGCCGGCAGCTCGCCTCCGGCCAGTTGCAAGACGCTCCCGACGGTTACCATCGGAGGCCAGAACGCTCAGGTAGCCTACGGCGGTCTGGTGCCGAGCCTGCCCGGCCTCTATCAACTCAACGTTACCGTGCCTGCGAATATCACCGCGGGAACCCAGACGATTACCGTGTCGGCCGGGGGCGTCACGTCGGCCTCGACCACTCTTCCGGTGCAGTAACGCCGGCCTAAACACCCTGGGACACGCGGCGATAGCCGGGTTTTCGGGGTTAGGAAGGACGCGGCTGTCGCCGCGTGTCCTTCAACCCGTGTCGCGCTCTCGTAATCGGGCGCAAAAAGGAAACCTTTTCGGCCCGCGATGCGACAATAGATGTATGCGGTTATCGTTCCTTCGAACGGCGGTGGTGTGGTGTGTCTGCACGCCGACCGCCCTCGCTCAGGTTCCGGTGACGGTGCCGAAGCTGATCGAATTCGTCAAATCCTCCGTCAGCCAAAAGCTTCCGGATAAAGAAGTTGCGGCTGAACTGGCTAAACTGAAGCTGACTCAAAAGCTGGAAGACCAGACCATCGAAGACCTCCAGACGGCTGGCGCGGGGCCTCGAACTGTAGCGGCGCTCACGCATCTGGCCGATGAATCGCAGAAACTGGCGCCACCACCGCCTCCTCCCCCGCCGAAGCCCGTATCCGACGGCGGCCCACCTCCTTCGAAAGAAGATCAGAAACGCATTATCGAAGCGGTTCGGGAGTATGCGCTGAATTACTCGCAATCGCTGCCCAATTTCATCTGCCTTCAGGTGACCCGGCGCTCCATTAATCGAAACTATAAACCTGGCGACCAGGCGTGGTCCCCGGCCGACCGGTTCACTGAAAAACTGAGCGTGGTGGATCATCACGAGAAGTACGAGATGAACTCCCACAACGATAATGCGCTGGTCGGCCAGACCTGGCAGAACGTCGGTGGCGCTCTGTCGCGCGGCGACTGGTCTTCTCTGATGCAGGCCGTGTTCGACCCCGCGTCCGAGGCTTATTTCGACTGGTCCCGCTGGACGAGTATCGTTTCGAGTAACGGCAGGAAGAAATACTATGTCTTCCGATACGTAATCGATAAAGAGCACTCCCGCGAAACGCTGGATGCGGATGGCCAGAAGGTGACGCCCGGTTTCCATGGCGAAATCTTTGTCCCCATGGATGCGAACGTGGTCGCGCGCATGACCGTCGAGCCGGACCCTCCGGCGGATTTCCCGATGCAGGACATCAAGGAAACCCTCAAGTACGATTACGTCAATATTTCCGGCCAGCAGTACCTGCTGCCGCTGACTTCGGAAGTGGTCATGCGAACCGGCCGCATCGGCAATAAGAACGACATCGAGTTCAAGCTCTACCAGAAGTATTCGGCCGACGCCATCATCAAGTTCGACGACGTAGACGACCCCCCGCCGGACGATAATAAGAAGAAGCCGCCTCAGTGATCAGTCTCCGCCAGTCCGGACCTTTGAGAATCGCGATTCTGTTTCTCGCGATCTTCGCCGTGCTCGGCGTTTCTATCGCCTCGACTTCGTCCACTCACGTCCACGCCCGTTCCACCGGTAGCCAGTGCGATATCTGCGTCACCGCTCACGTCGTGTCGCTCGAAGCGAAGACGGTCTTCCACCTGGTCGGCGCTGTCGCGGTTTACGAACACTTGACGCCGGCTGAGATTGGCGCCGGATATCAGCTCCTTCTCAGCAGTTCCGCTTCGTCCCGCGGGCCTCCTTCTCTCCTTTAAATTCGGGCACTTCCGACCGTGGCCCTCGGGCTGCTGCTGTGAATTTTATTCGTGAATTTATTGAGGAAGAGGAATCTGTGAAGAGAGTAGTATTCAGCATTGCCGCATTGTTGGCCTTTGGCGCGGGGTCGGCCCTGCCGCAATCCGGTTCGGCCGGTTCGATCGCGGGGACGATAAACGATCCTTCGGGCGCCACCGTCGCCGGCGCGAGCGTGCAACTGCAGAACCACGTAACTGGCTACGACAGGACCGTTACCGCCGATGCCTCCGGCGCTTTTCGATTCATCGGCATCGCGCCCAACAGCTACCATTTATCGATTACCGCGCCGGGCTTCCAGCCGTTTCACGAAGACGTGGCCGTCCGGTCGGGTGTGCCCACAGCGCTCACCGTCGCGCTGAAGCTCGCCGAAGAGAACACCACCGTGAACGTGGCCGAAAGCGCCGACCAGGTGGAAAGCGTTCCCACGCCGCATACCGTGGTCGATACCAGCCAGTTCGAGAAACTGCCGAATTATTCCGTTGGCGCCGGTTTGAACGACGTCGTGGCGCATTCGGCGCCGGGCGTGATCGAGGATTCCAACGGGTTCATTCACCCGCAGGGCGACCATGCCCAGACTCAGTTCGTCTTCGATAACCAATCCGTGACCGATCAGCAGAGCAAGCAGTTTTCCACATCGATGCCTGAGAATGCCATTGCATCGGTGGAAGTGATCACAGGGGCGCCGCCCGCCGAGTATGGCGATAAGACCAGCCTCGTGATCAATGCCATCACTAAGAGCGGGCTCGGCGTGGATAAATCGTTCGGCAGCCTGAGCGCGAATTACGGGTCGTTTGGCACTTACGGCGAGAGCACCACCTATGGCACAGGCGGCAAAACCTGGGGTGAGTTTATCTCGCTCAACGCGGTGGATTCCGGGCGCTACCTCGATCCCCCCGAATTCTCCCCGCTGCACGATCACGGCAACAATCAGACCATGTTCAACCGGTTCGATTATCAGCCGGACCAGAACGATTCCCTGCACCTGAATTTATTCATTGCGCGCGCCTGGTTTCAGACGCCCAATACCTACGACGAAAGCACGGCCGGGCAGGACCAGCGCCAGCGCATCGTGAGCTACAACATCGCGCCCGGCTGGGTTCATCTGATCAACTCCAGCTCTACTTTCACTCTGACGCCTTATATTCGCAACGATCAGGTGGTCTACACACCCAGCCGCAATCCTCTTGCCGATCAGCCAGCCACGGTTTCACAGGAGCGCCGGCTCACCAACATCGGCGTCAAGGGCGATTATTCCTGGGTGAACAAGTACAACAACATCAAGGTAGGGTCGCAGGTGCAATCCACATTTCTGCATGAGACCTTTTCGCTCGGGATCACGGATCCGAACTTCGTGGCCGAAAGCGGCGATCTCGGCCTTGCGCCCTACGACCTGACGCACGGCGGCCACCTGTTCACCTTCAGCGGCCGAACCGATATCAAAGAGTACGCTCTTTACTTTCAGGACAGCATAACCCTGGGCGCCCTCAACATTCAGGCCGGCCTGCGCGGCGATTTCTATCGCGGTCTGGTGGCGGGAAACAACCTGGAGCCTCGATTCGGGCTTGCCTACAACGTGAAACGGACCAACACGGTTTTCCGGGTGTCCTACTCGAAGTTCTATGAAACGCCTTATAACGAAAACCTGCTCGTCTCGAGCTATACCGGACAGGGCGGCCTCGCTGGCAATGTCTTCGGAGCGTTTGGAGAGCAACCGTTGCGGCCGGGCACGCGCAACCAGTACAACGCCGGGGTGCAGCAGGGCATTGGCCGGCACATCCTGGTGGACGCGGGCTATTTCTGGAAGTTCACTCACAACGCGTTCGATTTCGATAACCTCTTCAATTCGCCTATCACGTTTCCCATCGAATGGCGTAAGAGCAAGATCGACGGCGTCGCGGCGCGCGTCAGCCTGAACGATGTTCATGGCTTCTCGGCTTACGCGGTGATCGGGCATACGCGGGCGCGCTTCTTCGGACCCGAAATCGGCGGCCTGATTTTCAATTCGCCGCTCGATACAGCCGTCTTCCGTATCGACCACGATCAGGCGTTTCAATCCACGGTTAATGCGCGCTACGAATTCAAGAAGAACGGGCCCTGGATCTCAGCGACGTGGCGCTTCGACAGCGGTGAGGTGGCTGGCGCGGTTCCGACGCTCGCGGCCGCTTATACGCTGACGGGCGACCAGCAGGCCTCGATCGGCTTCCATTGCGGATCCACCTTCGCGACCATCTCGATGCCTATCACCTCGTGCCCGGGGGGCAACGCAGCCGCAAACCTCGTGGTGATCCCCGCCGCAGGAACCGAAAACGACGATCACAATCCGCCGCGTGTCGCGCCCCGCAATCTGTTCGACGTTGCGCTGGGCGACGATAACATCTTCCACACCGAGCGGCCTCGGTATCGCGCTCAACTCACCGTGGTGAATTTGACCAATAAAGACGCGCTCTACAACTTCCTCTCGACGTTCAGCGGAACTCACTTCATAAGTCCGCGGGCGGTTACGGCTGAAATCGGGCTAGTCTGGTAGTCAGGTCTTGCTCTTGTACTTCATCTTCACGAGACGTGGCCCCGGCCCATCGTGCTTGAACGCAATAAGAATGAAGGGCATGTCTTCAAACCGGCCCATCTGTATGTGCCGCTTTGCTTCCGACATTTTTGCTACGCGATCGGTCAGATAGAAACCAGGAGTGTCACTCGGGACTACCAGTACTGCAAGATCTATAGCGCCCCGCAGCAACTGGTTCCTCAAGTGGATCAGGTCTAATGGCGGTTCAGCTTCTCGGCTGATTCGAACGTCGAGCCGCCCCCTCCAAAAGGGTCAAGCACGACATCGTGCTCGTTTGTGGAAATCTGAATGCATCGGGCTGGAATTACGGGCTTCAGTTCATTGATGCCCCAGCGCGCCTTGAATTGAGTGTGGCGGGCCGGTGAGGTGTCTTCCCATATGTCTGTGAGGTTGAGGCCGAGCGGATTCAACGCCTTCCGGTGACCGCCGTAATCCTTAATATCCTTCCCGCAATGGCGGCAGGCCGGAACGGGCAAGCGTACATCGTCGCGGTTGAAGGTCGTGGGATTGCTTTTTGTGAAATACAACAGCGCGTAGTGAGCCGGATAAAGTTTCTTGCCCCTGGGGAACGTGCCCTTCATCGAGACAGCGATCCAGTGCCTGAAGGTCATACGCCGGGATTCGAGGTCCGCGGCAAGATGATATGCCCACTGCGGCAGATTGTAAATAAATACCGCTCCGCCAGGTTTCACCACCCTCACGGCCTCGTCAATCCACTCGAAACACCATTTCAGGTAGTCGCGTCCGTCAAGCTCATCCTTATCCTTGCCGCGGCCGTAATCTTTACCAATATTGAACGGTGGATCTGCAAAAATAGTGTCGATCGACTCATCGTGCAGACTGGCGAACAGGTTCAGACAGTCCGTGTTGAAAAGCGCGCCAAGGGCGGTGGTGAAGATGGGCGGAATGCTTCGCATTGGTTTTTGCGGAAGCTCAACCACCTTGGCGCTCATGCCATAAAACATATCATATTGTTTTTGTCGTACCACCGCGTCGCTGGGCCCCGACCTCCGAAGTTACCAGAAGTCCTCAAGGCCGTCTATCCCCCAGTGGCTGCTAACGGGGATATCTGTGGCGATTACTTCATCAGTTTTTCGATCTCGGACGATAGTCCTTCACCGGTAAGCGCTTTGTCTTCGGTCCCGGCGAAATCGTTTTTGATCATGCCGTTCGGGTCGATGATGAACAGGTGCGGGAAGTGCACTTGAGGGTTGGACGGCGTCACTTTCAAATAGGACATAATCACCTGGCCGCTGTCGAACAGGATCGGCCATGTGATTTTATATTCGGCTGCAAAATTGTCGGCGGTGCTCTGGTTGTCGGGCAGCGTGACGATCGACAACATACCAACCTTGTCTTTGTACTTTGCCTTTAGTTCGACCAGAGTTTCCGCCAGCTTCATGCAGGTGGGGCAGTTGGTCGCCATGATGTCGATGAGCAGCACTCTGCCTCGGTAATCCTGGGGGTCGTGCTGCTGGAAGTGTGAGTCGGCCAATGAAAAACCAGGGGCTCGGCGGTTGGAATATTCTCCCGCGGCCCAGGCGAGCGTGGCTAAAGACAGAAGAGCGAGTAGTTTCATTTGATTCCTGCCAATTCGCGCAGCGATTGCTCATAAGGCGCGCGCGCAACGCCATTCTCCGTAATGATACCGGTTACGTAACGGTTGGGCGTCACGTCGAAGGCTGGGTTGCGGACTTCGGTTCCATGCGGCGCGACCTGCACGCCGAAGACATGCGTCACTTCCTTCGCGCCGCGCTCTTCAATGGGAATCTGGTCGCCGCCGGTCAGCGTAAGATCGAGCGTGGAAATGGGCGCGGCCACGTAAAACGGCACGTTGTTCTCCTTCGCCAGCACGGCGACTGAGTAAGTTCCGATCTTATTCGCCACGTCGCCGTTCGCTGCAATGCGGTCCGCGCCTACAACCACACACCCGATGCGGCCCGAGTGCAGGAAGTGTCCCGCCATGTTGTCGGTGATCAGGGTAGCTCTGATGCCGTCATGCTGCAGTTCCCAAACGGTGAGCCGCGCGCCCTGAAGGAATGGCCGCGTCTCATCCGCGAAGACATCGATGTTTTTTCCGGCGGCGACGGCCGCTCGAACCACACCCAGCGCGGTGCCATAGCCCGCGGTGGCAAGGGCGCCTGCATTGCAGTGCGTGAGCACGGTCTTGCCATCGGGAACCAGCGGAGCCCCATGCCGGCCGATGGCTTCGTTGATGGCCATGTCTTCGGTGCGCACCAGTTTGGCTTCGGCAATCAGGCGGTCTCGCAGCGCTTCGTAAGCCAGATGGCGGTTCTCGCGGTAAACCCGGTTCATGCGATCGATAGCCCAGAAGAGATTGACCGCGGTCGGCCTGGTGCCGGCGAGTTCTGCTGAGATGACTTCGAGTTCCGCGTCAAGGTTCGCGCGATCCGCCGCAGCGATACCAATCGCTACACCCATGGCGGCGGCCACGCCAATGGCCGGCGCACCCCGGATAATCATGGTGCGGATGGCGTCGGCAACCTGCTTATAGTCTTTGCAGGTAACGTAGAGTTCTTCGTTGGGGAGGCGGGTCTGGTCGATCATGACCACGCCTTCGTCGGTCCAGATAATGGTTTCGATCATTTGTGAAGTGGTTGTGCCCCCAGTGTCAGAGTGAGTGCGAAAGGAAGCGCGTTGTAAGCGATATGCGCGACGGTCGATGCGCGCGTGGAACCCGTAACGTGGCGGATTACCCCGAATCCGAAAGCCACGGCTGTCAGCACGACGCCGCTCTGCCAGGCCCAGCCGTACTGCGCCAGGTGCATCGCCGCAAATAGTACAGAAGTAGTCAGAATGCCGGGAAATACTCCGGTGGCTGAAGTCAGTACAGGCTGAAGCAACCCCCGGAACCAGGCCTCTTCGATGACAGGTGCTGCGGTAACTCCAAAAACAGCCATCACGAAGCGGCTGTAGTGGTCGCTGAACATGGCTTTATCAAAAGGCGTTTCGGTGTTTTCCGGCATCCGCAGCAGCACCTGCATCGCGACCGCCATGAAGAACAGGAGAAGTCCCCAGCCAGCCATGGAAACGTCACTGAACGGAGCTTTGACCCAGCCGAGCGACGGGAGAAGCGGAGATCCTTGCCAGGAGAAGAGAAGTTTCAATACCGCAAGCATGATCAGGTAAGCGGCGAACTCTTCGGCGACCTCCCACGTTCCCAGCTTTGCGCGTTCGCCCAGAAAATGGCGGGCCGTGCCGGCGATGAGGTTGACCGCTACAAAGAAGCAGGCGGCGCTGACGAAGATTTCGCCGAAGCCCCAGAATGGCCTTTCGGGTTCGGCCAAAATCAGAGGCTCGGTCAAGCATGCCTCTCAATCAGCGCGGCTGCCAGAAGCGGAATCATGATTTCGTGGTGACCGGTGAGCGCGTAGCCTTTGCCTCCGGACTGCGCATGGGGGCGTTCCAGAACGTTGGCGCGCGGACGGTAGTGCTGCAGGAAATCCAGATTCACAGTGGTGAATTCACGGACTTCGTGGCCGAGGTTTCGCACACTCGAAAGCGCTTTGAGGAAGACTTCCGGCATCACGACGGCTGAGCCGGCATTGATGTAAACGCCACCCTGGTTGAGCTGCGAAACGAGCGTGCAGAAGAGGCGGAAATCGCGATGGGTGGCGGCTCCGAGCATCGCGCCATCGGCCGCGGGATGGGTGTGGGGCGTATCGGTGCCGATAGCAACATGCACCGTCACCGGGACGCGAGCATGCCATGACTGGAGCAAAAGGCTGGCGCCCGCGTGTTCTTTGGGCGCAAGTGTGTCGAGCGCTGCGCCGAGGGCTTCGCCGATTCCGGTGTCCGGATTCAGAGCGCGATTCCACTCGCGGCCGGTTTCCTCAGCCGCGCCGAAGCTTCCGTCGGGCAGGACCGCTTCCACGTCTTCGCTGGTGTGGCCGGCGAGCGCGATTTCAAAATCGTGGATGGACGCTGAGCCGTTCATGGCGAAGCCGGTCGCGTAGCCGCTGAGCATCAGGTCGATGAGTACGGGCGCGAGACCGCATTTGATGACGTGGCCGCCCATGCCCCAGAGGATTGGTTTGCCCTTGTCGCGCGCGTCGATCAGTGCATCTATGACACTGCGCAAGCTCTCGGCGGCCAGGATGCGAGGCAGGCTGTCGATGAGGCCCAGAACGCCGGATTTCGGGTCATACACGCGGGCGAAATCCTGCTGGCGAACCTTGCCGCCGCGCGCTTTGAGCGAGACTGTCTTCAGACCTGTCAGGTCGATGGGCTGTGCGTCGTAGATGCTCATGCGGATTTCAGCAGCTTCCTCAGGGCTTCGGCGGTGAAGCTTTTCTTCGACCGCATCACCTGTTCGGGCGTCCCGGTGGCGACAATGCGGCCCCCGTCTTCCCCGCCATCGGGACCGAGATCCACAATCCAGTCCGCTGTCTTGATTACGTCGAGATTGTGCTCGATCACTAATACAGTATTGCCGAGGTCCACCAGCTTTTGCAGAACTTCAAGCAGCTTGCGCACGTCTTCGAAGTGCAGGCCGGTGGTGGGCTCGTCGAGAACGTAGAACGTGCGGCCGGTTTGCCGGCGGCTGAGTTCTTTCGCGAGCTTGATGCGCTGCGCTTCGCCGCCTGAGAGCGTGGTCGACGACTGGCCCAGATGGACATAGCCAAGACCTACATCGAGCAGCGTTTGCAGCTTCGGGCGAATCTGCGGATTGGCCTCCATCAGCGGCAGAGCCTCTTCGACAGTCATCTCCAGCAGGTCCGAAATCGACTTGCCCTTGAACTTTACCTGCAACGTTTCGAAGTTATAGCGCTTGCCGCGGCAGACATCGCACGTGACGTAAACATCCGGCAGGAAGTTCATTTCAATGCGCTTCAGGCCATCGCCCTGGCAGGCCTCGCAGCGCCCGCCTTTCACATTGAAGCTGAACCGGCCGGGCTTATAGCCGCGCTCGCGGGATTCCGGCAGCAAGGCGAAGAAATCGCGGATAGGCGTGAACAGGCCGGTGTAAGTCGCCGGATTGGACCGCGGCGTGCGGCCGATAGGCGATTGATCGATACGGATGATCTTGTCGATATTCGCCATGCCGGTGATCGCGCTATGCTCGCCAGGGCTTTCGTGCGACCCATAAATCTCTTTGGCGAGCGACCGGTAGAGGATGTCGTTCACGAGCGTCGATTTGCCGCTGCCTGATACACCGGTCACCACAATGAAGCGCCCCAGCGGAAAATCGATATCGACGCTTTTGAGATTGTGCTCGCTTGCGCCGGTAATTCGAATCGATTCGCCGCTGCCCTTGCGGCGTTCCCGGGGAACCGGAATACTGAGCGTGCCCGCCAGGTAGCGGCCAGTCAGCGAGTTTACGTTGGCGCGAATGTCGTCGGGAGTGCCGCTGGCCACCAGTTCTCCGCCAAGACGGCCGGCGCCTGGGCCGAGATCGAGAACGTAATCGGCGCGCTCGATCGTCTCGGCATCGTGCTCGACAACAAGGACCGTATTGCCCATATCGCGAAGCGCCGTGAGCGTGTTGAGCAGCCGCTCATTGTCGCGCGGGTGAAGGCCGATAGAAGGCTCGTCGAGCACGTAGAGAACGCCGCGGAGCTTCGAGCCGATCTGTGTCGCAAGGCGAATTCGCTGAGCTTCGCCGCCGGAGAGTGTCGATGCCGTGCGTTCGAGACTAAGGTAGTGCAGCCCGACGGATTCTAGGAACTCCAGACGCCGCCGAATCTCATCCGCCACGCGGCCCGCAATCTGCCCTTCGCGCTCGTTAAACTCCCACGAACGCGCAGTCAGCAGCGACCGCGAGATGGGCATGCTGGTGAATTCCGCAATCGAAGTGTTCTTCACCCGCACCGCCAGACTGGAAGGCCGCAGGCGCTTCCCTCCGCACGCCAGGCACTTCACTGGCGAC
>Ga0302319_10017642_pt1 | contig 13058 bp, 9 predicted proteins | sample Bog_T0_2_FD_203319 | JGI IMG/M metagenome (GOLD analysis project Ga0302319, IMG submission 203319) | Peat permafrost microbial communities from Stordalen Mire near Abisko, Sweden - Bog_T0_2 | ecosystem: Environmental > Terrestrial > Soil > Wetlands > Peat | place: Sweden: Abisko, Stordalen Mire...
TACGGGGATCGCCGCCAATGTTGACGGTAAGCCATCGACGGAAGAGAGCCCGGCCTCTTCATGGAACCCGCGCGGGGCTTCGGAGGCGGTAATGAAGGAGTTGGCGGCGCGCGGAGTCAGCACCTCGTTGGTGCGGCTGCCGCAGGTTCATAACACCCGCAAGCAAGGGCTGGTGCCATACGTCACAGCGCTGGCGCGGGAGAAGCGTGTGTCGGCGTATCTCGGCGACGGCAGCAATCGCTGGCCGGCGGCGCACGTCTCCGACGTGGCGCGACTGTACCGCCTGGCGTTTGAGAAGGCGGAACTGGGAGCGATCTACCACGCGGTCGACGAAGAGGGCGTGTCGATGAAGGCCATCGCCGAGGCGCTCGGCCGCGGGCTGAAGGTACCAGTGGTCAGCATCGAGCCGGAGGAGGTTGAGGCACACTTCGGCTGGATTGGAATGTTCGCTGGACTCGATATGCCGTCTTCCAGCGCGCTCACGCGAGAGAAGTTGAACTGGAAGCCGACGGGGCCAACCCTTATCGCCGACCTTGACGGCATGGACTATACGCAAGCCTGACTCGGGCGGAGAGCGCACCGGTGGCTGCCGGTGCGCTTTGTATCGAATAGGCCTCGCGGGTCCAACCATGGCCTGAACAGGCAAGAGCTCTGCACAACTGATCACGAATGGTAAGCCGGCAAGTCGGCGGCGTTCGGCTGGGGACGAAGGGGTTGTACGCGGTTTGGGGCGCGTTTTCGACCTTTTAAGCCTTCTGGTGGTTTCATGCGGGGGAAACTGCAGCCGCCCTCCGACGTTGGATACTTGCCTCAGCCATCTGCGGCCGCTTTTGCGGGATGGATCCAGTGAAATGGAGGTTCACGGCTGAGACGGGTGAATAGCTGATATTATGCGTGCACGTACGGGACATAGACCGTGGACTACGCCGATCTCGAAATACGGATCCTGAAAAAAGAGGGTAACGGGTATCCCGTTGAAATCACGTTCAACGGCGATCTTGAGTTTCCGCGTGGAAAGCTGTCGGCCGATCTGCCCACGCTGACGGCGGGGTCGGCTTCCGCCCAGGATGGCGAGCTGGTTTTCCGATGGCTCTTCTCGGACGATGCGCTCAAGACGGCGTGGGCCAATGCGCGTGGGCTGCGGCCGCAACGGCGCATACGGCTGCGCATCGACGAAGGCGCTCCGGAGCTGCACCAGATCCCCTGGGAGCTTTTGCGCGACACGGGAGAAGGCGGAGTGGCGCTGGACGTGGCGGCGCTGGAGGCAACTCCTTTCTCGCGGTACATTGCAGGGCCGTGGGTTCCGGGGAGCCCGATTCTGAAGCGCCCCGTGCGCGTGCTGGTGGCGGTGGCGAGCCCAACCAATCCTCAGGACTTTGGGCTGACGGCGATTGATTCCGAGGCGGAGTTCAAGCTGCTGCAGGACGCGTTCGCGGGCAACACGAAGATTGAGCTGGCGAAGCTGGAAGGCCCTTGCACGCTGCCGGCGATAGAGGCCGCACTGCGCAAGGGAATCCACATTCTGCACTTCGTAGGGCACGGCAAATATGTAGACGGTACATCCGCCCTGTTCTTGTGCGATGCGCAAGGCAAGACCGTGGTGGTGAAGGATACCGAGATCGCGGCGATGCTGGGGCGGCAACTGATTGACGCCGACACCAACGCCGACGACAAGCTGCGGCTGGTCTATCTGTCCAGTTGCCAGACCGCGACCCGCAGCCCCTCCGACGCTTTTCGCGGGCTTGCCCCGCAACTGGTTGCAGCAGGCGTACCGGCTGTGTTGGCCATGCAGGATATTGTTCCGGTGAGCACGGCGACCGCATTCAGCCGCGCATTTTACGGCGCGCTCATGGAGCACGGCCAAGTCGATCGCGCGGCAAACCTGGCGCGGGCCACAGTGATGACCGCACGGCTTCCAGGCGCAGCCATTCCGGTATTGTTCATGCGTCTGCGGTCGGGCCAACTGCTTGGCAACCGCGGCGTGATTGTGGGTTCCCGCGGCGAAAGTTTCTGGGAAACACTGCTCGAAAACATCGCGGCAAAAGAGTGTACGCCGTTCCTTGGTTCCGGAGTAACGGCAGATATGCTGCCGCGCCCCGAAGACCTCGCCGGTCAGTTGGCCGCCAAATTCAGTTATCCCTTCCCCGATAACACGAGTCTGCCCCGCGTCACGCAATTCATCGGCACCATCGACAATCGTCGTCTGCGTAAGCAGTTTCTTTCTGTGCTGGTGGAACAGTTTCGCAAGCAGATGGGCCTGCCTGCCGCCGCAGGAATGCCGCAGACTTTCTCGCAGGTTGCTGAAGCCGCAGATTGGGCCAGGAGCAGCCAGGAACGGTTTGAGGGCGAGATTCACCACCAGCTCGCCGATCTGGAACTGCCCCTTTACGTCACTACGAATATCGACAACTTCATGACGCTCGCGCTTCGAGCCAAATCAGGCAAGGCGCGGCGAGAAGTGATTCCGTGGCGCGATCCGGCGATTGAACGGCGCGATCTGAACCCGCCTGCCTCGCCCGACGATCCGGTAGTGCTGCATCTGTTCGGCACTGACGAAGATCTGCTTTCGATGGTGCTCACCGAGGACGATCATCTGGATTACATGGCGCGCATCTCGCACGATTACGAATATTTTCTTCCGGTCAGTGTGAACGAGCAACTGGCCAGCACGACGCTGCTGTTTCTTGGATACCGGCTGGAGGATCTGGATTTCAAAATCATCATGCGGGGCCTCTTGACCCACCTCGATTTGCAGCGCTGGAATATGCTGCATGTGGCCGTGCAACTGGAAGCGAACCAGCGCGACGAAGCCAAGGAGAAGGAAGTGATCGACTACTTCCAGAAATACTTCGCGGACGCGCGCATCGATATCTATTGGGGTAACACGCACCAATTCATGTCTGACCTTTGGGCACGATGGGGGGAATATCGCCGTGCTTGAGAATCCTTACGTTGGTCCCGCCGCGTTTACTGAGAACGACAGCAGGCGATTCTTCGGCCGGGCCGCGGAGACACGCGAGCTTGCATCGCTGGTCATCGCGCGGCGGGCGGTGCTCTTGTATGCGCAGTCGGGGTCGGGCAAAACGTCTCTGCTGCAGGCCAGCCTGATTCCGGAACTGAAGCGGCGCAAGCGCGTTGAGATCTTTCCCATCGCACGTGTGACGGGAAGCGCCGATCCATCGTCGGCAAATCTGTACGTGGAAAATGCAATCGCGAACCTGTTCCCTGCTAGACCCCGTGGGGAAACATTCTCCGCAGCGTTCGGCGAAGCGCTCTCGGCCGATGCCGCAGGGAAACCGCAGCCGCACCTGCTCATTTTCGATCAGTTTGAAGAGATTTTTACTCTTCATCCGGAACTTACCGAACAGCGCACAGAATTCTTTGAGCAACTGGGCCAATGCCTCACCGCTCATCCGCAACTCAGCTTGCTGCTCTCCATGCGGGAAGACTACCTTGCCGACCTGGAAGCGCATGCCGTGCTGCTGCCCGACCGGGTGCGTACGCGGATGCGCCTGGAAAGACTGGGCGTGGAGAACGCGCTGGAGGCGATTCGAGAGCCTGCAGCGCTAGCGGGAATGCCGTTTGCAGCCGGAGCGGCCGAATCACTGGTAGACAACCTGCGCCGCATCCGGACCGGGACGGCCGGCACCAATGGATTCGCACTCGGCCAATATGTTGAGCCTGTGCAGTTGCAGATTGTCTGCCGGCAGCTCTGGACGCGAACAACCGGGGACGCTTCGCGCGCAAAGGCGGAGATCGACGCCACCGACATCGCCAAATACGCAAGTGTGGACGATGCGCTGACGCAGTTCTATCGCGACTCGTTGGCCAAGGCACGCGTCTCCGGAGTGACGGAGCGCGCGCTGCGGCGCTGGTTCGGCGAGCGGCTGATTACCCCAGCAGGCACGCGCGGTCTGGCGTTTCGCGGCGAAAACGATACGGAAGGCCTGACCAACACGGCGGTGGACATTTTGCGCGATTGCTACATCGTTCGCGCCGACCTGCGCGGAGGAAACCCCTGGTACGAGCTGGCGCATGACAGGCTGGTTGAACCGGTGCGGGAAGATAACCTGGACTGGAAGGCGAGCTACTACAACCCGGTTGCTTCGGCGCTCGAGCGGAGCAAGGACAAGCTGCTGTCCGGTGCCAGCCTGGCAGAGGGCATGCAATTTGAGAAACAGCATCCCCAGGAACTGAGCGAGGAAGAGCGGCAGTTGCTGCGCAGGAGCGAGCAAGAGGAGAACAAAGCCGCTGCCCGGCGCAAGCGCAATCAACTTATCGCCGCAACCGTGGCGACGATGCTCGTGAGCCTGACTGTCTTTGCGCTTGTGCAGATGTACCAGGCGAAGGCTTCACTTTCAGCGGAAGTGGCGGCCAAGCAAGCCAGGCTGCAGGACGATGTAAACAACACCTGGGTAGCCCTCGACGAAACTCCGTGCAGTGAAGCCTTCGCGAACTCTTCGGTCGTCGGAATACGGCTATTATTCTGCGAGCTCTCGAAGTACATGAGCATCAGCCGGGTTGAGCAGCTTTCAGGGATGCGGATCTTCCTTCCGGGCGGCCCGCACGGGGACACGCCGAACTGGCATGCCGACACGTTCGGGCATTACAACCCGGCATTCGTCACATGGGCGGCCGATAACCTGCTGCCCCCGAGAACCGAAGCGGCGCAGAAGGTGTACGACACCTACATGCAGCGTGACGCACGCATTTTCCTGATCGCGTACACAACGCTGAACAACAAGCCAAAAGAGCTGGCGAAGATGGCGGAGATCTATCGCAGTGGATCGATTCCACGCCCTGATAAAGTCGGTATTTCATGGCTCGAGAATCGCTTCTTCGATACGCCAATCGATAACGATCCGGATCTAAAATCGCTGTCGCCACCGCAATGGCGGGGAAAAAGCGCATCGAGCCAGACCGACGCCTACGTTTATTGCACTGCGATGGGCTTCTGGGCACGCCGGGAAGCCGACGGAACGCGACTGCCTTTTTACCAGTTTCTGACCAAGATGCTGCAGACATACGATTCCGATTTTCAGCGACGGCGCGCGTTGTGAAAAAGGCCTTTCCTTGAAGGGTTTAGAACTCAAAATGCGAAATCCCCTTTTGTTACCGCTACTCTGCGCTTTTTCTCGGAGGTCTTGGAATAGGAGTTTCTTAGTCGAGATGCCTGCACCAGCTCAAAATGAGATTGCGATCAACTCAAGTGTGAGGAAGTTAAGAGTCAGGTAGCGGGTGGCGGAGTAATCAAAGCTTTCCGTGTTGCGGTAGGTTGATAGATAAACGGCATGGCGACTGGAATCCCATGAGTCCCGGCCGGATTGATGACCGTTGCCATCGGCGTTCTCGGTACTTATTGCCCGAGCGGCACTTAAATAGGGCTCAATAAGTGCATTCGCACCGAAAAGGTGGGGATGAACGCGCGTTTTGGGGTCGGAGTCCAAGCATTCCCACAGTTATTCGCGTGAGCGCGCTTGTAACTCGCTCCGCTACTGTAATTCATCGTGCGGCTGGGCACCCTCGGCGTTGATGGTCAACGAACCGTCGCTCAGTCCGGAGCCTTTGACGGTCAGCTTGATCGTGCCGGTCCGTCTCGACGCGCGAATCACGACAAGTGCTCGTCCCTGGTAGAGTTTGCGCCGATCGCCCTGGTAAGAATCCGGGTCCTGTCCGTCTCCGTTGCCCACCGCGGCGATCAAGCCGGGCCCGCTGATCTCGAACCGGACTTCTCTATTCGCCTGTAGATCGAGATGACCATTCGCATCCACCGCCTCGACTGTTACGAATGAAAGGTCCTCGCCGTCCGCTTGGAGCACCGTTCGATCAGCCGTCAAGCGAAGCCTAGCGGCTTCTGCCGCCGTCGTAAGCACGCTCTCCGCCACGACGCGATCCCCACGCAGGCCCACCGCCTTCAAAGTTCCCGCCACATATGGCACCGAGAACACCGCCTTGAACTCCTGCTCGCTGCCCGTGGGTTTTTCGCCGATCAGCTTGTCATTCAGAAAGAGCCGCACCTTTTCCGCGCCGGAGTAGACCTCCACTTGGAGCTCTTTGCCTTCCTGTCCCGGCCAGCTCCACGAAGGAAGGGTGGGATAAGTCGCCCACATGATTGCGATGATCTTCTTGCCTTCAGGCTCGGGCAGTCGGACGGTGGCATAGACGCGATCGCCGCCGTTCCAGACGATGTCGCGATAATACGACTGCGGCTTTCGGAAGCCTGTCAGATCGAGATCGCCGCAGACCGCCGCATGCCAGGGATATGGATGGAAGAACAGCTCCATCATGGCCTTGGCGATTGGATCGGAGCTGCTTTTGGCCATGTCGGCCATCGCGTCCTTACCTTCCGCCATTCCTGTGAACAGTTGGTCGATCATGGCCGTGCCCGCCATCATGCCAGCCATCCCATCCGCCATCTTTGCCTGTTGCGGTGTGCCATATTGCCATGCGCCTATACCCGATTCGCCGAGATAGTCCATGGCAGTCCACGTGAAGTCGCCAAGAACATAAGGATTGTCGTGCGAAACAAGCCACAGTGGAAAGGCCTTCGCGGGCCACGACTCAGTGGTGAGCATCATGCGCGCGGGCAACTGCTCGTGGTCCTTCTGATATGTGGGAAGGATGTTGTAGTTGTATCCGGTAATGTCGACTTGCGAAAAGACGGCCTGCGCGGTTGGCTTGGTCGTTGTGCCGGGAAACGCCAGGGTCAGCGGGCGCGTGTTGTCGAGCGCTCGCACCTGGTCCACAAGCTGCTTGCCGAGCGCAGCGCCGCGATCCACCTCCAGTTCTGGAATCTCGTTGCCGATTCCCCAGATCACGATCGATGGATGATTGCGGTCTCTCAGCACCATCGACGAAACATCCTGCTTCCACCATTCATCAAAGTTGGTGCCGTAGTCGAACTTGACCTTGTGAGCCTGCCACACGTCGAACGGCTCATCGAGGACCAGCAGACCGAGACGGTCGCACGCGTCGAGGAAGGCAGACGACGGCGGGTTGTGCGCCGTGCGTACCGCATTCATGCCAGCGGCCTTCAGCAGTTCCACCTTGCGCTCCTCCGCGCGATCGAACGCGGCGGCGCCGAGAGGCCCGTTATCGTGATGGACGCTGCCCCCGGTCAGCTTCACTGACTTGCCGTTTAACAGCAGTCCCTTTTCTGCCGACCATTGAAGCGAGCGTATGCCAAACGCGGTGGTCACCTGGTCGATTACCTTGCCGTCTTTGCGAATCGTCGAGACCGCGCGATATAGAGTGGGCGACTCAGGGGACCAGATACCGGGATTCGCCACGGTGACCTCCTGCGCCGCTTCGTCGTCCTTACCGGAAGCAATGCTCAGCTTTGATTGCGCGTGGCCAATCTCACTCCCCTTCTTGTCGATCAGCGTCGTCTCAACCGTCACCTCTGCCGGGCCAGACGCCTCATTGGCCACTCGCGTGTGGATCGCGACCTGGGCCGACGCGCTCACCACCTTCAACGTAGTAACAAAAACGCCCCAATGCGCCACGTGCGTGGAATCCGTCACCACCACGCGTACATGCCTGTAGATGCCTGAGCCGCTGTACCAGCGGCTATTCGGCTGGGCCGAGTTATCCACGCGCACCGCGAGGACATTCGCACCTGAAAAATTCAGCTCCGGCGTGAGGTCGAATGCGAACGCTGTGTAGCCATAAGGATGTGTCCCCAGCTTGTGTCCGTTGAGATACACGGTGGCATCGCGGTACACCCCATCGAATTCAACGCTTACGCGCTTTCCTTTCCAATCGGCGGGAGCGTGGAACGTCTTGCGATACCATCCAATACCACCGGGGAAGAACCCTCCACCTGCTCCGCTCAAATTGTCTTTGTCGGGCTTGCTTTCGATGCTCCAATCGTGAGGCAGATTGACCGCGCGCCAGGACACATCGGAAAACAAAGGCGCCTCCGCGCCGCTCGGATCGCCGAGGAAGAACTTCCACCCGGCATCGGCCGCAAGTTCCTGCCTGGCAAGGTTCGCGCTTGCCGCGCTTATCGAGACAGGCATCAAGCATGTCAGCATGGCGGCGAGAACGATCTGTGTGCGGAGTTGCAGATTCATGAGGACCTCTTTCTGGTGCGGCGTTTGCCGGTATTCGCCTTCTGCGGATGGGGGTGGGTTGGAGTTTCCGGAGCGCGCAATCCCAGCAGGATCACACGGATCGTTTCGCGGAACAGGTGATCGATGGGCTTGCCGTACTCCCGCTCGATTTTGTTTCCCAAAGAGGCGAGCCGGCGTTGGGCTCCGATCACAGCGTTGATAACTGCGTGCATCGTCATGCCGGGATCGAGATCGGAACGAAGTGAGCCGTCGGCTATCCCTTCGCGGATCAGTGCGGTGAAGACCTCAAACCCTTCAGGGTTGATTTGCAACTCCAGGGAGATGAGTCGTTCCGCCGGCCAATCGCGCGCGTACATCGCGTCAAATTGAGCCATGAACCGGATCTTCTTGGGGTTGTTCACCAGTTCATCTGCCATAAAGTCAAACAGGGCGCTGAGCCGGGCGAGAGCGTTGGGTGCGGCATCGCAAATTTGCTTCGCGCGCCCACTGCTGTCTTGGATCGACTCGCTCAGGAACGTCCAGACAATTTCGTCTTTGTTGGCGAAATATCGATACATCGTCGAAGGCTGGATACCGCTGGCCGAAGTGATCTCGGCCATCGGTACGCGATCGATTCCGCGTTCATCGAACAAGTTCCAGGCAGCATCGAGGATCCCGCGGCGCTGACGCTCGCGGTGAGCATGGTATGCGTTTGCCGGTTTCGGTGCTTTCTTCCGTGGCATGTGTCGGCGTCTCAATTCGTAACATTATGTTCAATTCGAAATGGTACTTCGAAGTTGTACATCGACACGCTTGCCACCGTCAAAACAAAAAATCGAGAAATGGTAATCTACAAGTCGGCATGGCGACTGAAAACTCGTTCCCTGCCGCCGGGCCGGGGACCGAGGAGGCTCTCGGACCCTGGGGCGTTTTCTCGATACTAATACGCCCAAATGACCATTAAGTGTCTTATTAACAATGGGGTTACGCTCAGTGAAGGCGGCGGATTAATTCTCGCCGAGTTGACGCGTTTAGTCCGCTTCATCGTGCACCGACGCTGGAGATTCTCGGTTCAGGGGTCGTAGCGAGAATGCTACGGCGGCGGGTATCAGGCGAATGGCGCAGGCTCCAGGCCGACGTGATCGTTCACTGCTCCAGCTACGTCTCCGATCGGCGCGCCAATATCGCCTTTGGTCTGGGCCGCTTACCAACATCGATTTAGCAGGTTCTCCATTAAGCTGCGCATTTCAATCCCTTGATTCGCGGTTCGATGACACTCTTGATTTCCAGGAGGAACCGCTTGTCCTCTTCGTAGTCAATGCGCCTCCGCAGCGGCGGCTGTTTTTTCTGCGCTGGGGCGCCGCATGACAAAGGGCAGCGGAGTGAGCAGTAAAACAACAGATCTCGTCGCCATTCAGCCGAACGATCCGAAAGCGCTGCGAATTGATGAGCTCGACTCATCCGACACCAGCGACACTCTTGACGAGATGAAGATTCGGGTCAGCTACAAACACCTCACCTACCCCTACCTATATGACGGAGATACGCAGCAGTTGGCGCGCGCTTATGGGCCGCAGGCGACTCCGCATGTATTTATCTTCGACGAGCATCGGCGCCTTCGCTACGAAGGCCGCATCGACGACAGTTATCGCATTGAGTTGGTGAGGACACAGGATGCGCGCAACGCAATCGACGCTCTGCTCGCTCACAAGGAAGTTGCCGTCACGCATACTGGCGCCATGGGCTGTTCAACCAAGTGGAGCGAGAAATCGGCGGACCGGCTAGCCACGCTCCAGAAGATTGAAGAACAGCCGGTCACTGTAGACCTGGTATCGAAATCCGATCTGGCCAAACTACGCGCTAACCCTTCACACCAAATGACGCTGGTAGATTTCTGGGCCACCTGGTGTGGCTCGTGCATCGCGGAGTTTGCAGATCTTCAAGATACATTCCGCATGTACAGCGATCCTGACCTGTCCCTTGTAACCGTCTCGGTCAACATGCCCGATGAGCATGCGAGCGTGCTACGATTCCTGCAGAAAAAGCATGCAACGAGTCGCAATCTCCTCTTCTCCTCGACGGATACTGTCGCATCGCAACAGGCATTCGACCCAGCATGGGACTCGGCTGTGCCCTACACCATCCTGCCGTCTGGCGATGGGAAAGTTCTCTATAAGCAGCTGGGTTCTGTCGACATTCTCGAACTTCGGCGAATCATCTTGGCGAACGTTGCCGCGGAATATCAGGGGTTCAACGAATATTGGAAGCGCAACTGAAGCACATGAATCGCTCTCCCCTGCTGCAACCATCTTGACGGACGATTCACGCGCTATCCCTCACTCTGGCACGCACAAAGTCGAGCGAACTAACGGAGTCTCAGCTTCCAGTGGCAGTTGTTTCCTATTTGCGGCCTGCAGTGCGATAAAGACTGCCCCAATCAACTGCGCGTCCGCACCCAATGCGCTTCGGATCAACCTGGGCTGAACGCGCGCGCCTCGCTCTGCAAGCACATGACGCGTGGCATCGCCGAGTGCTGGGTGAATTCCCACGCTTCCGCCGAGCACGAACAAGGGAGAATTCAGGATTAGCGAAATGTTGTAAATGGCATATGCCAAGGTGCGTGCGGCAAGCTGAAGAACTTCCTGGGCCAGGGGATTGGATTCCGGCGCATGATCGAATATCTCCGTTGGTGATACATCTTTTGGAAGGTCTGTGGCATTGCGGCTCCAGCGGCATTGCCACTGCGCTTTGATCCCTTCGCCACCGGCAACGGCCTCAAGCGCACCCGGCTTGCCGCGTTCAACGGAAGCTTCTGAAGTGCCGGGAACGAGCATGTAACCAATCTCTCCCGCCGTCCATTTGCTCCCACGGTGAACCTTGCCGTTCAGCACAATGCCGGCGCCAATTGCCAGGAAAACGAAGTCGCTTTCACCTTGCGCCAAGCCGGCTCGGTGCTCCCCAATGGCGGCCAGATTCACGTCATTGTCCGCGGCCGCCAGCACGCCGAATTCAGCTTCCAGCATCTGGCGCAAGGGGACATCGCGCCAGCCCATCAAATACGACGTCGCAATCACAATGCCCTGGTCGGAATTGGTGACACCGGGCACGCCGGCCGCGATCGCACCCAGAGATTCAGCCGGTATCGATGCTTCGCGCAAAAGCGCATCGACTCCCGCGCGCATAAGGCGCACAACCATCTCCGCATCTGCTGTGCCGGCGGTTGGGCCCGACCATCTACCGAGGATTGTGCCAGCGCCGTTGGCAAGAGCCAGCCGCAGGCTTGTTCCCCCGATATCTGCGCCAATCGCATAGCGGGCGACGGATTCCTGCAGAATTCCTTGAGTCGAAAGCGGGCTTGAGATGCGTTCCTTTGACATTGCTTGTGATGCCTCGACGATCAGTTCCATTTTGTATTTGCCGGCGCGCTACGGTTTATCGACTGTTAGCTCGAGTTCAGCGCTAATGCTTTCCAACTCGCGCCCTTTGGTTTCAGGCATGACCAAGCGTACAAAGAACAGTGTCACGATGCAGAGTGATCCATAAATGCAAAAAGTGACCGCATTCCCCGCGGCTTTGATCAGCGAAAGAAAAGTGAGCGAGACAACCGTGTTGGAAATACCAGACCCTAGGGTGGCGGCAGCCACACCACGGCCACGCAAGCGCAAAGGAAAAACTTCCGCAACAATAATCCAGGCAATCGGCCCCATGCTGAATGCAAAGCAAGTGATGTACACCATCAGACATGCGGTTGCAATCATGCCAAGCGAAGGACCCAGGAGTGCCTGGTTGTGAAAAGCGTATGCAAGCAGAAAGAGCGAGAGAGTCATACCGCCAACGCCCCAATATAAAAGCGGTTTTTTCTGCCAACACGATCAACAAGCGCCACGGCAATAATCGTCGCGACCGCATTCACGACTGCCACAAGAAGCGTAGCGAAGATGGCATTCTTGTCAGATCCTATGCCGGCCAGGGCAAAAAGCTGTGGGCCGTAATAGATGATCGTATTGATGCCGGTCACCTGTTGCAGCACAGTGAATCCGACTGCAATGAGAAGCGCCTTGCGCACGGTTGGAGTCCATAGAGCCCTCCAGCGCTTCTCCACTGTGATCGTCAGGCTGGCGCGGATATCTTCCAACAGCCATCGTGCGCCCGCTTCGTCAGCGGATGACCTTAGAACAGCTTCAGCTTCACTCGATCTGTCGTGCGCAACCAACCAGCGTGGGCTTTCAGGGACAGTAAGCACGAGCAGCAGGAAGAAGAGCGCAGGAATCGCTCCAAGGCCGAACATCAAGCGCCACGCATGTTCACCCGCCAGCCAATAGCCAACCAGGTCGGCGAGGGCAATCCCACCCGTGAGTGCAAACTGATAGAGTCCTATGAGCATGCCCCGGGACTGCGGCGGCGCAAGTTCAGAGACATAGACGGGTGCCGTTACAGAGGTAGGACCAATGGCAATTCCAAGCGCAGTTCGAGAGATTATCAATGTCCAAACATTGGGTGAAATGGCCGCAAGGATCGATCCGGCGATGAAGAGCGCGCCGCCCCATACCAGCGTGGCGCGCCTGCCGGCACGGTCTGCGAAAACTCCTCACAGGACCGCCCCCGCCATTGACCCGACCAGAACTACGCTCACCACGACCTCTTCCATTTCGGTCGACAGGGAGAAAGTGGCGCGAACGAAGATCAGCGCAGCTGCGATGATCGCCATATCGAAACCGTAGAGAATGCCTCCCAGACCGGCGATCAGAGAGACCTTCGCGATGAAGGCGTTGTTAACGCTGGGCCGCGAAGTCGAAATCACGTCAGTCAAGAGCCCCCCAGTCAAATGGCAACACGGTTCAACCGGTCTTTGCTACAATTAAATCACTTTGTAAGTTTTCATTACAAACGAACTCGACAATATTTGCCGAGCAGCGGGAGGCATAATGAACACAACGAGCAATCGCGTACATCGCTGGATCTCAGGGATCGAGCCGGCTCCGGAACTGCTTTCCGCCAATGGAA
>Ga0302319_10017646_pt1 | contig 13057 bp, 13 predicted proteins | sample Bog_T0_2_FD_203319 | JGI IMG/M metagenome (GOLD analysis project Ga0302319, IMG submission 203319) | Peat permafrost microbial communities from Stordalen Mire near Abisko, Sweden - Bog_T0_2 | ecosystem: Environmental > Terrestrial > Soil > Wetlands > Peat | place: Sweden: Abisko, Stordalen Mire...
TAGGGATCGAGCGAGTGCGGGGCGGCGGCGCAATCGAGAATGAAGTCGAAGGACTTGAAGTGAGCCTTCATGGCGTTGGCGTCCGAGGAGAGCACCACTTCATCGGCGCCCAGCTTGAGAGCGTCTTCGCGCTTGCGCAGGTTGGTGGTGAACTGCACGACGTGCGCGCCGAAGGAGTGTGCAAACTTGAGCGCCATGTGGCCCAGGCCGCCTAGGCCGACGATGCCCACCTTCTTGCCGGGGCCAACCTTCCAGTGGCGCAGCGGCGAATAGGTGGTGATGCCGGCACAGAGCAGCGGAGCGACGGCAGCGAGGTTCAGGTTCTCGGGTACGGTATGGGCGAAGCGCTCGTCGACGACGTAGTTTGAGGAATAGCCGCCGTTGGTAGTCGAACCGTCGATGCGGTCGGTGTTGGCATAGGTGAGCGTAGCGCCCTCATCGCAGAAGTGCTCTTCGCCGCGATGGCAGGGGGCGCACTGGCGGCAGGAGTCCACAATGACGCCGATGGCCGCAATGCCGCCCACTTTGAACTTGGTGACGGCGCTGCCAGCGGCGGTGACGCGGCCCACGATCTCGTGGCCGGGAACCAAAGGATAGCGCGCGTTGCCCCACTCGTTGCGGGCCATATGCAGGTCGGAGTGGCAGACGCCGCAATAGAGAATGTCAACGACGATTTCAGTGGCGCCGGGTTCGCGGCGAGTGAAGTTGATGGGAGCAAGGGGGGATTGCGCGTTGGGTGTGCCGTAACCTTTGGATGCGGGCATGGGAAGAATCCTTTCCGGAAAGAAGTTTACAACATAGGCGTGGGCAATTTGTTGCCGGGCCGTTGTGCACAGGCTACGCGCGGGATGGATTGGAGGTCGGGGATGAACTCGATCTGCTGGAAGCCGGAGGCTGAGAGCAGCTCGGCGATGGCAGGGGACTGGCCGTAGCCGATTTCGAGGGCCAGGAAGCCGCCGGGGACGATACAGGCGAAGGCTTGCGGGATAAGACGGTGGTAGAGGTCAAGACCGTCGTCGCCGGCAAAGAGGGCTATGGCTGGTTCGTGGTCGCGGACTTCGACGGCGAGCGTGTCGCGGTCGGTTGTCGGTACGTAGGGTGGATTGGAGACGACGATATCGAATTGTTCCTGGGCGACGGGGGTGAGGAGATCGCCCTCTAGAAAGCGGAGGTCAGCTCCGTTGCGCTTTGCGTTTTGCTCTGCGACTGCCAGCGCCGTCGCGGAGAGATCGATCGCGGTGATTGCGGCGTGGGGCAGTTTGTGGGCAAGGGCAACGGCGATGCAGCCGGAGCCGGTTCCTACGTCCACAATGCGCGGCCCTGCAAAGCGGCCGGCTAACTCGATCGCCTTTTCGACGATGTGCTCGGTCTCGGGCCGGGGAATCAGCACTTCGGGCGTGACGCAAAATGGCAAGCCATAGAACTCGGTTTCGCCGGTGATGTATTGAATGGGCTCGCCACGATATCGGCGTTCGAGTAACTCGGTGTAACTCTTTGTCAGATTTCCGGGGAGCATTTCATCCGAATGGGCCATAAGCCAGGCTTGGCTTTTGCCGAGAACATGCAGCAACATCGTCTCGGCATCCTGGCGGGCGCGTTCGGAATGCGGACCAGACCGCAGGCGGGCTTCGCCTTCTGAAACGTAGCTGCTCAGCGGCAACACGGCTCACGCTGCCTGGCTGTCATCGGACTTCAACAGTTGGGCCTGGCTGTGGGCGATGAGCGCATCGACGATGGGCTGCAGGCGGCCTTCCATCACCAGATCCAATTGATGAAGCGTGAGGCCGATGCGATGGTCGGTGAGGCGATTCTGCGGGAAGTTATAGGTGCGGATTTTCTCGCTACGGTCGCCGGTGCCGACTTGCTGCTTGCGCTCCTTGGCCAGCTCAGCGTTCTGGCGATCCATCTCCTGCTCATAGAGACGCGAGCGTAACACGCGCATCCCTTTTTCGCGGTTCTTGATCTGCGATTTCTCGTCCTGGCAGCTCACTACCGTGTTCGTCGGGATATGCGTGATACGCACGGCGGAGTACGTGGTGTTGACGGACTGGCCGCCGGGGCCCGAGGAGCAGAATGTGTCGATGCGAATGTCCTTGGCTTCGATCTTGATGTCCACGTCTTCCGCTTCGGGCAGCACGGCGACGGTGATGGCGGAGGTGTGAACGCGGCCCTGCGTTTCAGTGGCTGGAACACGCTGCACGCGATGCACGCCGCTCTCCCACTTCATCTGCGAGTAGACGCGCTCGCCTTCGATGATGGCGATCACTTCCTTGTAGCCGCCCACGCCGGATTCCGAAAGCGAAAGCAGCTCGATCTTCCAGCGGTGCTGCTCTGCAAAGCGCTGGTACATGCGGAAGACCTCGGCTGCAAAGAGGGAAGCTTCGTCGCCGCCGGTGCCTGCGCGGATTTCGAGAATGACGTTCTTCTCGTCGTTGGGATCCTTAGGCAGCAGCAGCACCTTGATCTCTTCTTCGAGGGCTGGCTCGCGAGGGGCCAGGGCGGCAATCTCCTCCTCGGCCATGGCGCTCATGTCGGGGTCGGAGAGCAGGTTGCGTGCCTCGGCCAGCGCCTGGCGCACCTGTTTCAACTCGCGAAACTTCATCACCGGAGTTTCCAGGTCGCTGAGCGCCTTGCCGGCCTGCTGGTACTTTTCGCGGTCGTTGACGATCTCAGGCAGCGAGAGCTGGGTTGAAAGCTCGTCGTAGCGCTGCTCCATCTGTTGCAAACGGTCAATCATAGGGACTCCACTGCGTGGGGCGGGGTTTTGAACCAGAGATTTGAAATGCGAAAAGGGCAGGGAACCAGTGTTGGCGGCGGGCGCCGCTAGAGGAGGGCCGGGATGGGATAATGGAGGGCCATGCTGCTGCATCTATTTTAGCGCGTTTATCGCGAAAAGCGATATGCGTGGAAATGGGCGGTTCGATGGGCACAATCTGAGCGGTTCTGGTCAGAGCGATTGTGTCTTGGCAGATGTACAATTTCCGGGCGGGCTGAACTTGTTTGTCAACCTTGGCCCCTGGTCAACGCGGGAGCTTCGACCGATATGAACAAATGCAAAGTGCTGATGAGTACGCTGCTGGCAGGCTTTGCGGCATTGACTGCATACGGTCAAAACTCTCCATTGAAGGCAGAGATCAAGTCTGCATGGACTTCGGTCCATAATCATGAGGATTTTTCATTGTCCACCGAACTTCGCAACACCGGAGACTCAGAAATACTTATCGAGTCGATGTCCTGCGGGTATTCCGGGTGGATCGCGGATCATCCTTCTGTCCGCGTGGGCGCTGCTGTGGCATGCGGGAATCATACCCTCGTTAAAGTGAGTCTCAAACCTGGTAAAACGCTTCGCGGAATAGCCTCTGTTCGTGTGGTGCTCGCGCCCGGTAAAGAGCAAAACGAATCGGTTACCTTCCGATTGGCATTAAAGGACGAGACTCCGCCGAACTGGAGCAATGCCGTAACGGTCAACGTCACACGATAGTCAACTTACATCCGGCGACGATCGCCAGACGCTGGCCCTGTGGCCGCTTCATTGAGTCATTAAGTTTCAGGCGTGCCAGCCTACCGGTGAACGGCCACTGAATCGCGATCTTGTTGCGGTTGGTTTTGCCGCACGGCCTTGGGGGAATGCCTGTCTGGCGTCAACGACTCTTTCCGGCCGGTACTTCTAATCCAAAAGGGAGATCCCCCGGCTCTGCCGGGGTGGCAGTAGAACTTTGAGAATTCCGGGAGTATGTTTTCCCTCGAATTGCCTGTGCTGCGGCAGTGAAGATAGCAGTACCAGGTTTTTGCTTTTGTTCTTGCTTTTGCTTCGGACGGTTGCGAAAAGGCCCCTTTGAGGGGCCAGCAAACGTAAAGCCACCGGCTCTGCCGGTGGATACCTACTTGTCGCCTGTCACACATGAAATTGCTCAAAGAAAGTGGCCTGGAATGAGCCACGAGAATGCGCTGTGTTCCGCCGATAAATCCGGCAGCCGCCAATTTGCGGCCACTGGGGGATGCGATGAACACAAGGCATGGCGCGATGCTGGGGTTGGCTATCGCCGCAGGGAATCTGGGGTGCTTGGCGCAGCAGGCAGCAATTCCATTTGAGCAACTCAAACACACACCCCTGCTCTATGCAAGCCTGGCGACGCCGGACGACAAGGCAACCGTCAGCCTGAGCACAAGCAGTTTTTCTACGGCAGGCGCCGTCGGGGAGCCGTTTGCATCGGGTGTTGAGCGAATGCCGCCGGTGAGAGTGCAGCGTACCGCCAGCGCGCGATATTTTCTGCTGAACGGTTTCAACTTTGGGATGGCCGCGTTGGACGTGGGCATGACGCAACACTGCATTGCGAATCATCAGTGCCGGGAAGGGAATCCGCTGATGCCGTCCTCTCTTGCGGGGCAGATCGGCGTGGATGCCGCGCTGGCCGGTTACGGCTCATGCCTCAGCTACAAGCTGAAGAAGCGCCGATCGAAGATGTGGTGGCTTGCTCCAACGACAGGGATCGTGGCTCACGGCGTGGGCGCAGCTACTGGTTTTGCGCACAGGTGATTGAGACCCCAGCGCGACCGCATGCGTCCGGGCGCGACAAACTGGCTACTCTGCCCCGAGAAGTGGGGTAATCATTGAATCGGTATCGGGATAAACAGAAAATGCGCAAGCTCAGTGCGCTACGCCGAAGGGAATCTAATTTGATAGGTTTCGACCAGGATTGGGACTGCCTCGATGCAGTCCCTGGAAAGAATTTGGCTGGATGCAACAAGCTTCGGGAAAGGCTTCAATTAGCTTCCATGAATATTTCCATCGACTTTATGGCCGCCGCCTGCCGCGGTGATTTGCTCAATATCGATCTTCTTCAGCGCAGGGGCAGTCCATTCTTTCCTGGGCTCACGGCTGCTCTTGATCACTTTCTTCATATGCAAACTCCTCCATGGTAAATATGCCAAGATGACGCCGGACTATTCCGTCGAATGCTCATATCGTACTACACCTTTAAACTTTGGCAGTAACCGCGTATGGACTTCCAGCGAAAATCCACACGCGGTTACTGCCAAAGTTTATGGAGAACCAAAACAAAAGGGCAGACTGCAAGCTCTTGCGCCGCCAGCCCTGTCTTACGGCAAATGAAACACTTTGAAACTCAGGCCCGGATCTTGCGCCTTAACAGGCCCGCCAACCCGGCAAATCCGCTGCCCAACAGCAGGAAACTGGACGGCTCGGGAGTAACGGTGCTGGTGCCCTGAAGTGTGAATGTTTCGCCACCGGAGAGGCCGCATCCATAGGAATTACTGCAATCGTAGGTGCCGATATTCCCAAAACCAAATGCGTAGCCGGTTGAGGATCCGTCATTCTCATCCCAATAGGCTGGATCGCCATTGGTCACTAAAGCATTTTGAAGCGTGAAATAATACGTGCCGGCTGGGAGCGACAGATCAAGGCCTGTAAAAGACTCCGTATAGAAGTTGAACCCATTCCCATTTGTTCCGTCGTAAGTGGCAGTTGGCGTTGCCGTCCCCGAGTTTGTCGTTCCATAAGCGGTGGTATCAAACGCCCATTCCACGCTGGAAAGTGAATCCCCGGTGAAGAGCCATGCGCCGAAAGTCGCGCCGGTTATAGTAGAGTTTCCTGACAGCGTGAACTCATTTGACGCCTGATAAGGCAGACGGATAGTCGATATGGTCCACGGACCAGCGCCCAAGCCACTCGTGCCAAAGTTTGCCGCGCCACTATTGTATATGGTCGAGTCCGCGGAAGCCGGAACCACTGCCAACGCGCCAAGAAAGCCGAGAAACAAAGCCGAAAGAACCGCTCTTTTCATGATGGACACTCCAAAAATCGCACGTTAAGCCCTAGGGGGGTAGACCTGAGCGGGATGACACATCCTGAAGACGCCTGCGAACTAGAACAACCACCAGAATGGATTTACGGGCACAGCCCGACATACCATTCCAGTGCCATACCCGCACGTCGAGTTCCTATGTGATTGTTTTTATTGTGAATGACTTACCTGTGATCAAAGGTGACAATGTGCATACTTTTGCATATTGAGTGCCAAAATCTTTCCTATTCCAAACGGGAGATACCCGGTTTTATCAAGGAACAAAATGGATGGGCACGAGCTGGAACCTCGAGTTTTTTGGCTTGCACGGCTGCGTTTGCTTCCTTGCTGAGGCTCTTTGCCCTCGGCAACTTTAGCGGATGGGCCGTTCATTTAGAATCTGTTTTCGCCTGGTTCGTACCCGGCAGCCAGCCGTGTTCGCGCAGCGATTGCAACTGCCGATGCAGAACTTGGGTCTGGCGCTCAAGACGTTCCAGTTGCTGCTCGCCGGGATGACCTTCAGCGAGATTCGGAATCGACTCCTGCAATTCCAGGATGCCTGGCTCGGGCCAGGAATTCGCCGATGTCTGGCCCCCAGCCGATATCTGTTCTTCGAGCCATGCAAGCCGCTGGTCCAGCAGTTCCAGCCGGCTCCGCACCGTAGCGGATTGCTTCCACGACCACTCCCCGTCAAGGGCTGCGAGGGTGGTCACGCTCTGGGCAAAACGACGCAGATAGGTGACAAATGACGCTACAAACTGCGCGAATGGCTTGCGCCGGGGCCAGCTCTCGGCCAGCAGCCGCTCCAGGGATTCCTCGGTGTCGTTGTGAGCCAGGCCCGTGGCGCGGCGGGCGCTGGCCAACGGGCGTGCAGAGCGCAGGCGGTCTCTCCACGATTTCGCTACTTGCGCCAGATAGCGGCGGTCTGCCTCGATGCTGGCGCGGAGAAACTCTGGCGCTCGCTCCCGCTCGTAGGCGGGAAAAAGAAAGATCATGGCTGCCAGCGAAATTGCCGCGCCGGCAACGGTATTGATGGTGCGCACCAGCGCCAGTTGCCAGTCGCCGGAGAAGGGCAGCCATGCCAGCACGAATGTCGGGGTAAGGAAGAAGACAAAGGCCGCGTAGTTGACTGGCAAGATGGCCAGCGCCAGCAGCGCCGTGGGAAACAGCACCGCCGCGGTGGCGAGTTGCGAGTGAAGCGTGGCAGCCAGCACCGCCGCAAGAATCCCGCCGCCAACCGTGCCGCCGATGCGCTCGACCCCGCGTCGCATGGTGCCGGAGACGTGCGGCTGCAAGACGATCAGCGAGGTGAGCAGCAGCCAGTAGCCGTGATCGATGCGCAAGAGCAGGATCAGCGCCACATCCAGCCCGCAGACCAGCGCAACCCTGGCCGCATGGCGCAGGATCAGCGATTTACGGGTAAAGTTGGCGGCGAGCTGATCGATCAGCCGGCCCGCATTCCAGCCCTGCCGGAACTGCGCCAGTCGTTCGGAAAGATGCCCAAAGTGAATCGCGCCGGAGGTGGTGCGTGCCGCGGCCGGAGCCGGCGTCTGGCCCAGCCGCAGCAGCGACACGCTCTCGATGGCGGTCTCCACTAGCGCAGCCGCCTCGGTGATCTGCGCCAATAGAAACCGCGCGCTCGGGTTCGCCTGGTTGATGCAGCCGCTCAGATAGATGGGCAGCCGCGTCATTTCGCTTCGCTGGGCGCGGGCGTGGGCTACGGTTAGCCCACGGCGGCGCACCAGCAACTGGGCCACCCATAGCTCGCCAGAGCGCAGATCGGCAAGACTGGAGAGGCTGCGGTCAAAGCACGCCGTGCCTTCGTCCGTAGCTGCCTGGACCTCGAGATACTCGGCCAGAGCCACGGTACGGGCAATGAGCAGGTCTGCGTTCTCAAGCAGAACCACCAGTTGATGGCCCTGCGCGGTCTCCGCCTCCTGCGCGGCGCGGATCGCTGCCACCGCCTGCCAGCCATGCTCGACGGCTTGGCGCACGCGGTACTGGTGGTGCTTGGCCAGCCGATGCCACAGCGCCGGCCCCCTATGGTTTCCTTCATGCTGGTCTCGGCCGGCGAGTTCGGCCACCGAGCCGAGGAAGGATGCCAATTCCTCGTAGCAGGCGCTCACTGCAGCCCGGGCCGGCCGGTAGGCGTCCAAGGGCCACAGAAAGAGCGAGAGCATTGCCGCCCACAACCCGCCAGCTACCAGCAGCAGGCTGCGGCTGAGCGCCTCATGCCACGACGAGGTGGGAGCGCCGATACCGCAGATGTAGATCACCTGCACCAGGATGCCGGCCGAGCTGAACGGCTGGCCCAGCACCGCCAGGTAGCTCCACAGAAAACACCACAGCATGGTGACCGGCAGCGCCCAATAGAGGCTACCCCCGGCCATCGACCCGAGAAACAGCCCTACTGCCCCGCCCAGCGACAGTGTGACGAGGCTGCCCATGCGCGTGCGGTAAGGTCCGCCTCGGTCTGCGACGATGGCCTCAAACCCGCCCAGCGCAGCCCATCCAAGGCTGGGAAGCCCGGCCAGATCGGCCAGCGCCAGCGGCGCGCAAAGGGCCACAGCCGCGCGCAGCCCCCGGAACCAGTCCATCTGGCGGGCAATGGCGGCGGCTCGGGTGCGCAGGCTCGGGCTGATTTGGATCGGAGACGGCATGATGCCATTACAGCAGATAAATGGCGGACGGCCTAAGCGAGCGCACGCGCGGCTGGCGGGCGGAAGGCATGAATCGATATCGGGCTGAAATCGTCTGCAAGATTTTGAAAATAAAGATAGGGGGAGGGGGATTATTTATTTGGTAAGCATCTTGGCCTTCCAGACAGCCTGGTCTCCCGCGGCCGGCAGAGGAGTAGGGAGTAGACGTGTGGTTTGCGGGTTATTTCCATTGTGCCGGAATGGGATGCAATGATCGGCAAAGGAGCTGTGGGCGGGAGACGGGGCGCAGGGATGGCGTGATGCTTGTCTGACAGGCTGAGTAGATTGGCCCGAATGCAAGTGACATAGGCATTTGCGAGGACTCATCTCGCTTAGTTCGCGAAAAAACGAGAGCGCGCCTACTACGTCATCGCGCTTTCAACCCCTGTGCCGTTTCATCTTGGGAAAGTAAAGAGATCGACGAGCGCCCTCAGGCGCTCTTTCTGACGGCTGCGCGGAAATCGCTTGGTTCTTGTGAACTCCGCGATACCGTGAAGGCCCGCCCAAAACAATTCAGATAGAACATCCGACTTCGAACCCTGCCCCTGAAACAACTCCAGGAGTTGGGCAAACGCGAATCGCAACTCCGGAGGAGTAGCTACGTCATCGAATGGTACGCTCAGGCTGAGCGAAAACATCACTTCATACAGTGCTGGCGAGGATGCGGCGAACTCCAGATATGCGGCCGCGACCGATTCGACCGTATTTCCACGCTTGACCCGCTTCCGCGCCTTCTCCAAAGCCAGGCCGATCTCCTGGAAACCCTCGATAGCAACCGCGGCGAGAATTCCTTCGCGGCTTCCAAAATGAGCGTACAAGACGGGTTGGCTGTATGAAATTTCGTCGGATAACCGGCGAATGGTTACGCTGGACCACCCTTCAAGCTCAGCGATTCGTCGCGCGGCACTGAGAATCTGCGCCCGGCGGGCCTGCCTGTCACGCAGTTTTCGTTCCGCAATTCGGTCAACTGCCAGCGTCGTTGCCATCAATAGGAAGTATAGCGCCGCTAGAATGAAAACTCGGCGGACGGTGAATCTTTTCCGAATGCTTCGCGTCTGATATAGTGTTGCTAGATTTTCTATCAAGGAGAAACATTCATGCTAAACGCTATCCCGCTTGCTGTAGCTGCTCTCATCGCTGCGGCGATCATTGTGATCGGTTGTTTCTACCTCTTTTCTCCTGAACGAATCTCAGGATCATTTGGCCTCAAGCCGCCTGCATCCGATGCTGACACTCGTGCCTGGCTACGTCTTAAAGGAGTTCGGGACATCGCAGCTGGATTGGTCGTGCTGATCATGATGCTGGCCTCGGACACGCGGCCGGTAGGCATAGCTCTACTCGGTTTTGCCATCATCCCTCTTGGCGACATGTCAGTCGTTCTGGGGTCGGGCGGGTCGAAGTCGAAGGCGTTCTCAGTTCATGGCGTAACCTGCGCGGTGATGCTTGTCGTCGGTCTCTTGTTGATCCATGTAATTTAGGAGAAATTCCTCTGACCGTTCTTGCCAACCTTGAATTGGTTGAACAACCATCATGTTGCAAATCACAGGAGAAATCACATGGCTGAAATGACAAGCACAAATCCACCCCTGCCTCCCGACGATCTCACTCGCGCATTGGGGTTCGCTCAGGCAGACGCCGAAACAGCTCCCCACATCGGTCTGGTCGGAGCCACGTATACCATCACCGTCGCCGGAAAGGACACCAACGGCCGATTCTGTGTGATCGACATGCATGTGCCGCCAGGGGGCGGGCCACCTCCACATCGTCACGAGTTCGAAGAGACCTTCATCCTGCTCGACGGTGAGGTGGAAGTAACATTCCGAGGCCAGAAGTACACACTGCGTGCTGGCGATACGGTTAATGTTCCGTCCAACGCTCCGCACCAGTTCCATAACGCATCCTCCAAACCAGTGCGAATGATCTGCATCTGTTCTCCAGCCGGGAACGATGAATTCTTCATGGAAGTCGGCCTGCCCGTGGCGACGCGCACAACTCCATCTCCCAGGCTCGACGGGGAGCAGCAGTTTGAATTTCTGAAGAAGGTAAAGGCGATTGCTCCGAAGTACGGCACCGAACTCCTTGAGAAGGCATAGGAGTATAGGAGTTAAGTTCAACCCAAGGCACAAATACTGCGCCGTACCGCTTGCGGAATGAAGATCTAGGGCGATTCAAAAATGAGGAAAGGATGGCCTCGAAGGCCGGCGACGTAGCATACGGAGTATCCGGCAGACCATGCTTCGATGCCGTCCCTGCGCGCTGAACTGGCCATTCACCCAGCGTTGGAATTTGAACCGGCGTCGCGCCCGGTGTTCGATGGGTTGATGGCAGAAACGCCGATAGCCAATAGCGTGGACTACGAGCAGCGACTGTCGTCGGAGTCCCTGGCCGAACAAGCAAGGGCGAGGGAACGCCTTGCTTGCGGATGCTTGCGAAGGCATTTAACTACTGTTTTTAGGTTCAATGGCGGAAGTGGCGGATGCCGGTTAAGACCATGGCCATGCCGAGTTTGTCGGCGGCGGCGATGACTTCCTGATCTTTCACGGAGCCTCCGGGCTGGATGACGGCGGTGGCGCTGGCGGCTATGGCTTCAAGACCCTCCGGAAAGGCTTCTATATTCCTCATAAGGCCATTATTGCCCAACGCATCGAAAATGAGGGTTGCTGAGTGCGGAAAGTCTACTTTCTGCACTCCCGTTGCGTCGGTTCCGATGGGCAAAGGAACCGTTTGAAAGCTATGCCAGAACCGTTGCGAGAATTAAAGTGCGAATCTGCGACAGGTTTCTGCACGATGAACCCTGCCTGTGCTCTATTTGACCTTTTCGATGCGTTGGGCAAAAATAGCCAGTTAGCTATAATTTCAGCCGAGCGAGAGGGGAGATTCAATGGCTACGTTGGAGGAAAAGCTCGCAAGATTCAAAGCTGCGCAAGCAGAAATTGAAGCCCTTGTGACTGCGGGGGTCGTTCTAAAGTCCAAAGCCGCCGTCCCGGCTGGCTTGGAATTCTTAAACGCTGCTGACGAGGTGGCCCAGGAGCTTGGATACAAGATTCTCAAGCCGCTCTAGCCATTTCACGCAAAGGAAATCAAGCTCCGCGACAAGGTGTGTCGAACGCCGACCCGCCCCCCGCGCGCTTGCCTATATGGTGATTTTTGCCCATCCCCTCGAAACAGCCTGATTGGCGGTTAGGCGGGTTGATGCCTGTTCCAAGCCCAAACCCCATAAAATTCCGCCACGCAGTGAGGGGCCAGCTCACGAAACGGGAAAAATAGTACGCTAACGTTGTACGCCCAAACCCGCTAAATTGAGCGGCGGCAGCGTCCGGACGGCCCGTTCGAATAGATTCTGGCAGAGATTTCGGCCACCCGGCCTAGCATTCTGCCCTCCTACTAGTGCTACAATTCGTAGCAAGGAAGAAATTGGGCAATGGCCAAATTTGGTAGGGAAAATCTTTGAAAATAGACTTCTTTTTGCTCGCGCCTCTGTTGCTAACGGTTGCCAACGCCCAGTCTCCTCAAGGCATCTGCTCGAAAGCCATTACGTTTGCAGTGGCAGAACACGGGAGCCTGACCTATCGACTACCCAACGTCTCTAGCAAGTGGTTCGACAAGGCTCAAAAGAAGTTCCAGAATGTTTGTTTTTTGCAATACCGATCTTCCGGCATCAACACCGAACAATACTTGATTGTGCTCTCAACCCAAAGCAACGCCTTTAGCGGTTTGTATCCGGTTTATCGGACGACTAATGATACAAGCACGAGTCCAACCATAGGCAACGGCACAATTACAGATAACAGCGGTTCGTCTTGGAGCTATACCTATTGTTAGCGATCATCTGAAAACGTATTTTTCTGAGTCTCTGCCGGGGGTTTCTGAGTCGCCATTCGTAGCTTGAGGCGGAGGTATTGGCGGTAATTTTCCGGGGCGGGATTCTCCTGGAGTTCCTCGATGACGGGACGGAAGTAGGCCAGGGAGCGGATGGGCGCCAGACGCGGACAGTCAGCCGGGCGGATCAGGCGACGTAGCGAGCCGAGCAGCAGAGCGGTTTCGACGGTTTCCAGTGGCACACCATCTTGATAGAAGTTGCGGGCCAGCCATTGATCTGAGGCACTGATGCGCATGGGCGTGTCGGGCATATCCATATAGAGAGTGACAACCGCAGTCACATAGGCAGCTGTGGGATTGGGCTGATTCATCTCTTCCTCCTGCGGCGGGCCGTTGCTTCCTGTTCGCTCTCGCGAACGCGGTAGCTGGAGCCCTCGATGACGGTGACCTCGGCGTGATGCAGCAGGCGGTCGAGCATGGTGGCGATGCAGGCGGCGTTGGGGAAGACTTCGTTCCACTCCTTGAACGGCTTGTTCGTAGTGAGAACGAGGGACTTCTGCTCGTAGCGCTGGTTGATGACCTCGTAGAGCAGGTCGGCGGACTTGTCATCGAAGCTGAGATACCCGACCTCATCGATACACAGTAGTCCTACGTTGGCGTAGGAGCGCAGCTTGCGCAGACGGCCTTCCGGAGTCTGGCGGTGCAGTTCGGTGAGTAGCTTGGAGGCGGTGCGGA
>Ga0302319_10017648_pt1 | contig 13056 bp, 7 predicted proteins | sample Bog_T0_2_FD_203319 | JGI IMG/M metagenome (GOLD analysis project Ga0302319, IMG submission 203319) | Peat permafrost microbial communities from Stordalen Mire near Abisko, Sweden - Bog_T0_2 | ecosystem: Environmental > Terrestrial > Soil > Wetlands > Peat | place: Sweden: Abisko, Stordalen Mire...
TGAAGAATCCGTTCACTACGCGCTGCTAGAGCACCCGGCGCCGCAAACTGTTTTGCTCATCGGCGGTGGTGCAAGCGGCAGTGTCATGCAGGCGCTCAAACATCCCACCATCGAGCGGATAGACCTGGTCGAACTGGATCCCGCGCTCATCGGCGTGACGCGAAGTTTTTTCCCATCCGAGTCCGCGCCGATCTTCTCCGATCCAAGAGTGCATCTGCACTACGCCGATGGCCGGGCCTATCTGAAGTCGACGCGCGACAGTTTCGACGTGATCATCGTCAATGTGCCTGACCCGCAGACCGCGCAGTTGAATCGCTTCTACACCATCGAGTTCTTTCGCTCCGCGCGCGCTCATCTTGCGCCCGGCGGAGTGCTCTCACTGCAACTGCGCTCATCAGAAGAAGCTCTCAGCCCCGATCAGTTGGAGTTTCTGCGCTGCATCCATCGCACACTGCGCGAGGCCTTTCCGTATGTTGTCGCGATTCCCGGCGAGACGATGCACTTCTTTGCCGCAATGCGCGCCGATGCGATTACCGACGACGCGCAAACGCTGGGGGCGCGGCTGCTCGCACGCAATTTGAAAACTCGCTACGTGCGCGAATACTTCATTCCCTTCCGCATGATGCCCGACCGCATGGCCGAGGCGCGCGAGCAGTTGCAGCCATTGGCCACAACACAAATCAATCGCGACTTCGCACCCATCGCCTATTACTTCGACGTTGTGCTATGGAGCGCGCAATTCAAGCCGGACTATGCAGACTGGCTGCGAGTCGCCGGGCATATCGATTTCAGAATCATTCTCAGCGTGCTTCTCATTTTTCTCTTTGCCGCAACAACGCTTCTTGCGTTTGTGCCTGCGCGCGAGCAGCGCGCCCGCGTGGCGGCTGCCTGCTCCATGGCCGCAACGGGCTTCACGCTGATGGCGCTTCAGATTATCTTGCTGCTCGCTTTCCAATCCATCTACGGTTTCGTCTACCATCAACTCGCCATTCTCATTGCTCTGTGCATGGCCGGCATCGCACTCGGAAGCTGGCTGGCCGCGTGTCGCAATTTCTGCGACGACCGTCCGCCTAATTGTGCCGTTGCCTTCACGCAGTTTCTTCTCGCCCTCTCTTGCCCGGTGTTGATGCTGCTCGTCACTCTACTGGCGAAGCTCTGTGGAGCGGCGGCAATCTGGATCGCCGCGCAGTGCGTCTTTCCAGCGCTGGCCGCGCTCTCGGGCATCCTTGGAGGCTATCAGTTTCCACTGGCGACGCACTTATTTCTCAGCGGCGACAGAAGCCGGCAAAAACTCGGCACACTCTACGCGATTGATCTATTGGGCGGCTGCGCGGGCGCTCTCGTGCTCAGCGGCTATCTCATTCCGGTATTCGGATTCTGGCCGACCGCATGGCTGTGCGCAATGGTGAATCTGCCGCCGATTCTGCTTACGGTTTATGCTCGTGGAATACCACCGCGGTGAAGGCGAAGATGTCCGTATCCTCATCCTTCCAACAGCCGGAGGCCATCCCCGCCTTGCGGCAGGTCTGCTCCAGGAAGGTTTGCCGGTCCCACTTCTGTTCCGTCGGAACCTGCGGCAGCAGCAGGCCCTCGTGATCGCCGTTCTTCATCAGCAGGCCGTGCTCGCCGATTCTGATCTCTTCCACGTCCGTCACGCGGCGCAGCGGCGAGAGCACTGAGATTTCGTAGGCAAGCTGCGGCAACTCCGACGTTGAAACCGGCAGGAAGCGTGGATCGCGCACTGCGGCCAGCGTTGCCGTGTCGCGCACCGTCAAATAAAGAGGCTTGGTTGCGGAGGTGTAACCAATGCATCCGCGCAGCTCTCCATTCTTGTGCAAAGTCACAAAGGCCCCGCGCTCCTGATTCAGCGTTGCGCTTGTGCTGGTTGCCGGCTCATAGGCATCATTTGCTTGGACCACGTGTTCCACCGATTTGCGCGCCAGCGCCAGCAATTCGCTCTTCTCTGCTTCGCTCAGCGAGAACGGCTTCTCCGCTGCCTTGGCGTTTGCAGCCTTCACAAAAACATCCGCGCTGTATCCGACCACGCGCGAGTGATCGCCTGTCACATCGCCGGAGTTCTCATACTTCAACACCCGCGCCTGATTGGCTCCCATGCGTTCGGCAAATACCATTGCAGCCACGATGGGCGCGCCACCGCAAGCTTCCCACACGCGCGACTGGAAGTTGCGCGACATGCTGAAGTAGTCCCACGACTGAAGCGCGTTGAGCGTCTTGTGGTCGATCTTCACCGCGTCATCATAGGTGTGATAGTGCGAGAGATCGGAGCTGGCGAGGACGAGTGTGTCGCCGGGATTGGCTTCGCTCTTGATGAGCTTTGTCAGCGCAACCCCCAGCGCGCGACTGTTCTCATAGCTCTGGTCGCCCATCACGATGGGCACGATTTCAAAGTTGCCCAGCACCTTTTGCAGCCAGGGCAACTGCACTTCAACCGCGTGTTCGCCGCCTGCTGATGTGGGTTCGTGTCCCTGGGTGGAAAGCCGCATCGTCGAACTCATCTTCACAAGCTGGCGCGCGAAGGCCTTGTCCACCGGCACGTTTCCCAGCGGAGTCGCATAGGCGTCGCCATCATAGACAGAGCTGTAATCAAAACTCTCGTAGTGCGATGGAGCAATGATGACGACGCGCGCATACTTGTGTCCCTTCAACTGCGCGTAGGTATACGCAGCGACAGGGCCGGAGTACACGTAACCCGCATGCGGCGCAACCACCGCGAGAATGTGATCGGTGATTGGCGGCTGCGAGACGCGCGCCAGCAGACCGTCAATCATCGCGGAAAGCTCCTTGGGGTCAGCCGGATAAAAACCGCCTGCAACGGCCGCCTGCCGCACCTTCTGCGCATCTTCCGCGCGGGCGATACTGAACGGCGGAATCACCACAAAAGCCAGCAGCGGCGCCGCCAGCCAATAGGCGTGTTGAGTCAGCATAATGTGCATATGCGAAACCTCCTCTGCTCTTTCATACGTGCCATACGCCGGGAATCGGCTGCCGGCAGAATGGGCAACAGTTCTTCTGAATCAGCATCTCGCTGGCGGTAAATCCTACGCGCTCGACCAACATGCGCTTGCACTTTGGACAATACGTGTTCTGCGCCGGATGCCCAGGAACATTGCCGATATAAACGTAATGCAATCCCTCGGCGTCGGCAATGGCCTTGGCGCGTTCCAGCGTGGGCACCGGCGTGATGGGCAGATTCTTCAGCAGGTACTCGGGATGAAACTGCGTGAAATGCAACGGCACATCCGCGCCCAGATTTGCCTTGACCCATTGCGCGAGGCCACGAAACTCCTGATCGCTGTCGTTGAGCCTGGGCAGCACCAGAAAGACAATCTCAATCCATTTGCCCATCTTGCGCAGAGTCACAAGCGAGTCCAGCACCGGCTTCAATTGGCCCGTGACTACTTGGCGATAGTACGACTCGGAAAAGGATTTGAGATCGATTTTGATGGCGTCCATCTTTCCGTAGGCCATCTTCAACGCGTCCTGCTGCATGAAGCCATTCGAGACCACGATACTGCGGATGCCGGCCTCATGCCCCGCATCGGCCGCATCCATCAGAAATTCGGCGAAGATGACCGGCTCGCTATACGTGTAGGCAATCGTCGGACAGCTATACTGCTTGGCTAGTTCGGCCACGCGCCGCGGCGGCGTGTACTGCGCGGGAATCTGCTCGGGGCGCGATTGCGAGATGTCCCAGTTCTGGCAGAATTTGCAGTTGACGTTGCAGCCGGCCGTGGCGATGGAGAATGCAAGCGATCCCGGCAGATAGTGAAAGAGCGGCTTCTTCTCCACGGGATCAACGTGCGCCGCGCAGACCCGCGAGTGAACCAGGGTGTAGTAAGTGCCGTCGCGATTTTCCCTCACCCCGCAGTAGCCACGCTCCTTGTCTCCCACCACACATTCGCGCGGGCAGAGCTTGCACTTGATCTTGCGATTCGGCTGCTTCTCATAGAACTTTGCTTCCACGACGAATCGCGCATCGTCGCTGCTCTCTGATTTCGCATCGGACGCGCTCGCGGCGGCGGGCTGCGCAACGCTTGTCATGCCCAGCGCCGCACCCGAAGCCAGCGCGCACATCAAAAACGAACGGCGATCAAGATCCAACGCACAAGACATTTCGAACCTCCTTGCCGCGCTATCGGCTACACTTCGACGAGCGTAATTCTGCCGGGTTCGTTCGTACCCAGGCGATGCTCGTTATCGGCCGCAGTAGTAATGTAAACCGGCGCGCGCTCCTCGGCGGCCAGCGTCTTCAGTCCCTTTTCAGCGCGCTTGCGCTCGATCATTTGCCAGCCAGTGTAATCGAGCGCGACCGGATCAGTGGAGAGCAGCAGCGCATTCGCATTCCAACTGTGCTCCGGCTTGTATCCCGGCCCGCCTTCGTAGATCGCCGTCGTCGCATCGCAGATCGACAGACGCATCCGGGTGCGAATTTCCAACAGCATATTCAAATCTGCGACGTAGGGATTGCAGCCGTTGGGATGATATTTGTTGGGATTATGAATGACGCCGTACATATTTTTGAGTGCAATCGTCACGCCCGCGCCGTCATGGTCCTTCAACACGGGAAGATTGATGAGCACGCCGGTGCGTTGCGTGAGTATCTTCGATAGCCGGCTGCCTACGCTGCCATAGGCTGCGAGATCCTCCTCGTAGCCGGCGCGGTCGGTGCCGTAACATTGCACACGGTCGCCGCCCATCGCTAGTTGATAGCCGGCGCGCTCCAGTTCGTCGCTCTCGCGGTCCCACACCAAAATGTCGCCGGCCTTGACGCCGGCCTGCTGCAAACGCTCGCAAACGGCCGCGACGAGCTGAATGTTGGTGGAAATGCCGCGGCCTCCGAGGGTATTCACCTTCAAAGAAACCGTCTCGCCGGGATGAACCAGCTTTCTCCACGCATCGATGGGATGGTCGTGGTCAAAGAGAGCCTGCATGGCGCGATCCACCAGCGCCAACATTCGCTGCTCATCAACGGCTGCGCCCGCGCCGCGCAGATGCTCATCGCGAGCCACCACGACTCTGGATTGCGCGCCCGCAGCCAGCGCCTCCGCCGCGCCCCCTGCGCACAGCAGCGCGGCGCCAGCGAAAGATCGCTTGAGAAAATCCCTTCGGCTTCCTTTGCCCTGCGTACGCATCTGCAAACTCCCGCGCCCCCACACGGCTCATCAGGGGTCTCTAATCAACGGCTATGCCAATCCGCGCCCGGTTGCAGTGATGGCCGGCACTCATGGCGCTTTTGGTTCTCTGCGCCGGCCAGCCACTTCCGCGCAACCCAGGTAGCGCGCAGCCTAAGCGGAAGGATACACTGCGCAAGAGGAGCATTTCCATGACCATGAACGCGGAGCCTCTGGGGAAGTCATCCGCACAATCCGTCTACAGCATTTTTCTTCTTGTGGTTGCGGGCCTGGGCGGCCTGCTTTATGGCATCGACGTGGGCATCATCGGCGGCGCATTGCCTTACCTGGAAGCGACCTCGCGCCTGGACGCGGCGCAACTGTCGGCAATTGTCGCGGCGGTGCTGTTGGGCAGCGTACTGTCCACCTTGTTTGCCGGCGTTTTGACCGACTGGCTCGGGCGCAAGCCGATGATGGTTTTCAGCGGGCTTACCTTTGTGGTCAGCATTCCGGTAATTGCTCTTTCGCACGGATTCGCGCCGCTGTTTTTTGGCCGCTTGTTGCAAGGCGTCAGCGGCGGATTGATCGGCGTGGTGGTTCCGCTCTATCTTGCCGAGTGCCTGCCGGCCTTGCATCGCGGCAAGGGAACAGGCCTCTTTCAGTGGCTGCTCACGCTGGGCATCGTGGCCGCGGCCGCGGTGGGAATGTATTACAGCTATCGCGTTCAAGCCGTGGCCGGCGCAGCCGATTCCGCCGCGCTGTTTGCCTTCAAGGATCAGGCATGGCGGCGCATCTTCTGGGTCTCGCTTCCTCCCGGCCTGCTGTTTGTGCTGGGCAGCCTGCTGGTCAGCGAGTCGCCCCGCTGGCTCTTCAAGCGCGGCAAATCCGCCGCCGCATATGCCGCCCTGTTGCGTTCGCGCAGCGGCGAGCAAGCCAGCCTTGAATTGCAGGAGATGGAGAAGCGCGAGAGCGAAGAGACTCTGCGCTCGGCCTCGCGGATGGTGCGCGATTCTCTGCTGCGCCGCAGATATGTAATTCCTTTTCTGCTGGCCTGCATCATTCTCTTCTGCAACACGGCCACGGGAGTCAACTCGATCATCGGCTACAACACCGGCATTCTGCTGCAAAGCGGACTCTCCGATCTGAGCGCCCACTGGGGCTATCTGGTCTTCACCTCCATCAACTTTCTACTAACTATGGTGGGCGTGGCGCTGGTCGATCGCAAGGGGCGCAAGTTCCTGCTTGTGCTGGGCACGAGCGGCATCATTCTCTCGCTCATCTTCGTGGGCACTCTATTTCTGCGCACGGAAAAGGTGAACGTGGACGCGCGCGAGCTGGTGCAATCCCAGGTGCTTCAAGATCAATCGCTGACCCTCCACTTCGACCGGGCTGAAGCCGGCAAGCTGCTGGCAGCGCAAGGCAGCGAGGGCAAGCAGATTGACGCCGACCGCGCCTCGCTGGCCATCATTTACTCCTACGGCGACTTCACCGCCGCCACCAGTTTTGCGCGCTCCGACGACGCCGCGGCGCAACCCATTGAAATCTCGCGCGACCGCTGCGTTCCCTCCAATAAGGTAGTGGCCTTCTTCAGCAATCCCTTTGCCAATCTCGCCGCCGCACAAACCGCTCCACTGAAGATCGAGAAAGCTGTGATCGGCCGTGTGCCCGGCGCGCGCCACGGCTGGCTGGTCGCCGCGGGCCTCTTTTTGTTCATGGGATTCTTCGCGATGGGGCCGGGCGTCTGCGTCTGGCTGGCTCTCTCTGAGTTGATGCCCACCCGCATCCGCTCCAATGGCATGAGCTTCGCGCTGGTCATCAACCAGTTGGTCTCCACTACGCTGTCAGGCATCTTTCTGCCCTTTGTCAGCAAGCACGGCTATTCGTCGATGTTTTTCCTCTTCGCCAGCTTCACGGTCATCTACTTCATCGTCGCCGCGTTCTTCTTGCCGGAGACAAAAGGCAAGACATTGGAAGAGATTGAGGCCCATTTTGAAGGGCGGACGGCAGCATGAGGCCTGCGCTAAAAAGCAGAACCATCATCCTTTCTGAAACGATGAGGTTCTTGTAACGGCCAACGGAGATGACTCCACAGTGTGGGCGCGGGAGGGCGATTTTAGTCACGGTTCTATTGTTCCGGGGATGGAATGATGGGGCAAGATTCGATTCCATCCTGGACAAAAATGTATTGTGACAGGCAATTGGCTGCGCGATAATTGTCGGGGAATATTTGGGCGGGAATTCGGGCAAGGTGGCAGGTCTTTGCGATCTGGAGGGATTTATGACTGGCGCGCGAATGCTGGAACGAAGCTTGGCAACCCTCACGGCATATGGGCTATTGCTGATGTGCGGCTGTGGAGGCGGGGGCGGCGGCATTCCACCAATCGCAGTTTCTGTAACTGTAACTCCATCCTCCGTGGTGATCAAGCTGAACGCCCAGCAGCAATTTTTAGCAACTGTCTCAGGAACCGCAAACACGTCTGTCGCGTGGAGTGTGAACGGGGTTCAAGGAGGAAATGCAGCCACGGGGACGATTACCTCTGCAGGACTTTACATCAGCCCCACATCCGCGCCCTCTGGAGGCTATATCAATGTCACCGCGGTCAGTCAGGCAGACGCGGCTGTATCCGCCACCGTTCCAGTTATCATTCTGCCCCCGTTTGTGACCATTCCCTCGGCGCATCAGTGGACCGCCTCCACCGGCTCCTACACCTTCAATCCTGCTTCGCGCATCGTTATCGATTCCGCCAGTGCGGGTGAGCTGACCACAACGGCTGAAGTCTTTGCGGCGGACCTGAAATACCTGACCGGAGTGTCCAGCCAGCCCGTCGTAGGCTCTCCCAACGCCGGTGATATCAGCCTCAGCTTGCTGGCTTCTCCGGATACCGGCCTTGGATCAGAAGGCTACTCCATGAGCGTTGCGGGGACGGTTTCCATCAGCGCCAACACCGATGCCGGCGTCTTCTATGGGACGCGCTCCTTGCTGCAACTCTTGTCGCAGGGATCCACGATCGCTTTTGGGACGATTCGCGACTGGCCTAACTACCCGCAGCGAGCACTGATGGTCGACGTTGGAAGGATGTATTTCTCCATACAATGGCTGCAGGACCATATACGCGACCTGGCTTATGCAAAGATCAATACCCTCCACTTGCACTTATCGGACAATCAGGGCTTCCGCATTCAAAGCGACAGCCATCCCGAAGTGGTCAGCGCCACCGCCTACAGCAAAGATCAAATGAACAGCCTGATTCTACTGGCTGCTCTGTACCACATCACCATCGTCCCGGAGATAGATTTTCCCGCGCACTCTCAAGCCATTCTTGCCGCGCACCCCGACCTTCAGCTCACCAACGCATCCGGAGAGACTCTCAATGACTCCTTCGACATAACCCTGCCGGGATCATATAAGCTGGTAGGCGACCTTCTGGATGAATATCTGGCCTTCTTTCCTGGACCCTATTGGCATGGCGGCGCCGATGAGTATCTTGTGAACAGCAGTTACTCGGACTTTCCCCAGCTCGCGGCCTTCGCCAAGGCCAATATCGGCCCCACGGCGACTCAGTACGATACCTATCTCTACTTTGAGAACTGGGTGGACAAGAAAGTGACGGCGGCAGGAAAGTCCACGCAGATGTGGAACGATCCCTATAACACTTTGAGTTTGACGGGAACGGCGGAGGGGCTCAATAAAGATATTCTCCTTGATATGTGGGATCAGGCCAGCGCCCCCCAGACAGCTATCGACGAAGGATATTCCATTCTCAACGCGAGCTTTGTTCCGCTCTATTACGATGGCGGCACCTACGATTACGCGCAAGACTTGTATGAGGATTGGGCTCCCAACCTGCAATTTGGCGGGATCGGAGGATGGATGGTGAAGGCCCAGGATCCGAGCCTGCCCGGAGCTTCGTTTGAAATCTGGTGCGACCCTTCCACTCCGGATGAGACCATCATCGATCAAAATACGTGGATTCCGCTGCGCGAGTTTGCACAGAATGTTTGGGGATCTCCCGCGCTGGTTCCCACCTACACGCAATTTGATTCATTGGCCTCTTCCCTTGGCCGTGCGCCCGGCTTTGGCTCTGCCGGAGGTCCTGTTGTCTACTTTGATTCGGAGCACTCCCAATGATTCACCATGAGATGGTTGTGAAAAGAAATCTTTCGGTTTTTCTGGCTGGATCGATTCTGTTGCTCGCCGGCTGCGGTGGCAGCACCACCAGCACCACCACCACGGGCACGGGCGGCGGCTACACCCAACAACAGACCACACCTGAACTTTTTTCCTATCAGGAGTGTACTTCGACCGCGCCCGTCTTTCCCGGCAATCCTGCCGAACCGGTGATTACACTGAACGGCCCACGGGTTGTAAGTCAGCCCTTGGGAACCCCATATACCGACCAGGGCGCGACTGCCACCGACCCGAAGGACGGAATCATCACCAGCCAGATGATTGTCAGCGGAGCGAGCGCCGTGGACACAACCACGGTGGGCGATTATCTGGTCCGCTATAACGTTACCGACAGCCAGAATCTGCCGGCCGTCGAAGTGGTGCGGATTGTGCGCGTCAACAATGGCACCTTCACGAAGCAAACCGCCAGGGACATCGGCACCACCGGCGCTCACATGGGTTATTACGAGCATCTGCCGGTCAATTACAGCAACGACCCCACGCAGAAGTTTCCGCTGATCGTCTATCAGCACGGATGGAGCGGTGCGCGCTTTCTTGACCCTTATACCGTTCAGGCTCCGCTTTCGATTCTGTCGGGAGACCTGGTCGGGGTCATCAACTCCAGCTATTGGGACGACTCGCGGCCGTTCATCGTGCTTTCGCCGCAGCGCTGCCTGGATCCGCTGGTTGACGTTGTGACCGCGGGCTACACCAAACTCTTCATGGACTACGCCATCAACACCTATCAGGTGGACCCGACGCGCATCTATCTGATGGGGTTCAGCGAGGGATCGGGCGATACCTGGGATTACCTCTGGAACTATCCAAATGAGCTGGCCGCCGTGGTTCCCATCTCCGGCGGCTATGGAAATCAGCTGGGATGCGTCTTCGCGCAGACCCCGGCCTGGGCCTTTAACGGCGAGGCTGACCCGGTGGTTCCCTACATGGATCAAGTGGCGACGGTGGATTCCATCAACGCATGTAATCCCGTTGTGCCGGCCAAGATCACAATCTTTGCCGGCATCCAACACCTGGACGACCCACCCATGGTGCTCGATCCCCTCGGTCTTGGCCAGGGCATTGCCCCTTACGACGTCTATGACCAAAACATCTTCGACTGGCTGCTCCAGTACAGCAGGCCGCAACCTGTTCCGCCCGAATAGTCCGTAGCCTTCACGGGTTCTCCGTACGCTCGATCCAATTCGTGCTGCATCGGACTGCTTGCATCCGCCATCCGGGTGATAAAATCAAACAGTGCCGGGTCCTACGCGACGTAATCCCGCCAACCCCGCCAGGTCCGGAAGGAAGCAACGGTAACGGGCTAGTACGGGCGCAGTAGGTCACCCGGCGCTTTTTCGTGTTTTTGGTTCACCCAACGTCTACACCCAACGTCAAGGAGAATTGCATTGTCTCTCACTGTTCGCCCCATTGTGGGCTGCCGCGCCAAGATTACCGCCTTCGGAACCTACGTCCCCCCGCAGCTTCTAACCAACAAAGACTTGGAAAAGATGGTGGATACCAGCGACCAGTGGATTATGGAGCGGACCGGCATCCGCGAGCGGCACGTGCTGGCTAAAGGCTTGGGCGTGAGCGACATCTGCACCGAGGCGGCCAAAAAATGCCTTGCGGCGCGCGGCATCCCGGCCAGCGAGGTCGAGGTCATCATCGTGGGCACTGTGACGCCGGACATGATGTACCCGGCAACGGCTTGCCTGGTGCAGGACAAGATCGGGGCCAAGGGCGCGTGGGGCTTTGACGTTTCAGCGGGATGCTCGGGATTCGTCTTTGCGCTGCAAGCCGGGGTGAAGATGATCGAGAGCGGCGCGCACAAGAAAGTTCTGGTCTGCGGCGCCGACGCCAACACCCGCATGACCGATTACACCGACCGCACCACCTGCGTTCTCTTCGGCGACGGCGGCGGCGCGGTGCTGCTGGAGCCATGCGCGGAAGGCGAGATCGGGTTTATCGATTTTTGGCACGAGATCGACGGATCAGGCGCGGCGGCGCTGAATATGCCGGGCGGCGGAAGCCTAAATCCCGCCAGCCACGAGACCGTGGACAAGAAGATGCACTACATCCACCAGGATGGGCAGACGGTGTACAAGTTCGCCGTGCGCAAGATGGCCGAGGCCACCACCAAGCTGCTGGCGCGCAACAACGTGACCGGCGCGGACCTAGGCTGCTTCATTCCCCACCAGGCCAATCTGCGCATCATTCAGGCCACCGCCGACCGGCTGGCCGTGGATGCTTCGCGCGTCATCATCAACATCGAGAAGTATGGCAACACCTCGGCGGGAACGATTCCGCTGGCCATAGGCACGGCCGTCGAGGAAGGCAAGCTCAAAAAGGGCGAACTGCTGCTGCTGGCCGCCGCCGGCGCCGGTTTTACCACCGGCGCGGTGCTGCTGCGCTGGGAGATTTAGAAGCAGGGAATAGGGAACAGCGAACAGTTTTTCGCTGCGCTGCCATTTGGAAGCCTGCCTGCTAGCACCTTTTGCAATTCCCCTCAGTTGCTCGCATAGGCGCCAATCACAGGCGGCGTGGTTTGCGCATTGCCGCCGAGGTCCTGCGCGGGAGCGCCATAGGCAGTCGTTCCCTTGCCGATGGCCGGACTACCTGCGGCCAGGGAGAAGTCTCCCGTGGCGGCGGAGTTGAACAGCGGATCTGCGCCGAGAATGTTGCCATTGGCGGCGGTGATGGGCGAGCCGCCGCCGCCCACCGAGCTTTGACCTGCGCTTCCGTTGAAGGATAGATTGTTGGCCCAGATGTTACTCATATTCGCAATATCGTTGGTGTCGTAGAGCGCGTAGTTTGTGCCCGAAGGACGGGCGTTGGGATCGGCATAAGTAATGTTATTGACAACCGTATTCTGGCCTCCACTAAGAACACCGATCTCGCCGGGGTTATAACTGGTGATGAGTGTATCCTGGCCGTCCTTGTACGCGGTGTTGTTGGCCACGGTAATGTTTTCGCTGGAGAAGAGATTGATGCCAAGCCCGCCATTGCCAAAGACGAGGTTGTTTTCGATGAGCGTTTGCGGGGTATAGGCGACGTTCACGCCGCCCGTGTATTGATTGGACTCGCCCTGCGAGCTGGTGAAGTCATCGCACATGATGCCATGGCCTTCGGTTTGCGAAGTGCTGCCGTCGTTCAGCTCCGAGTTATGGTAAGAGATATTGTTGCTGATGATGTTATGAAAGCCGGGAGCCAGGTCCACGGCGACCGGCTCATAGAAGTCGATGCCGCTGGTGGCGTAGTGTCCGCCGATATAGCCCGCGGTGTTATAGACGATGTTTCCCTGCACGGTGAAGTAATCAGAAAAGATGCCTCCAATTCCCGCGCCGCCGACATCATGAACAATGTTATTGAGAATCTTGATGTGGTCGGCGTGGAAAAACTCGATGCCGTCGCCTTGATAGCCGGGCGCCGCTATCCCGGTAACTTCAAAGCCATCGAAGATAATGTAATGCGTATTCTGAATATCGATGTTGGTTGTGCCTGCGGCGGGCTGGGTAATCACTGCGGCGCCGCGCTTGGTGGAACGGAAGACGAGATAGCCTCCGGGAGTATCGCTTGTCCCGTGTAGAGATGCGCCGAGATAGAGGCTCTCCGTATAAGTTCCCGGAGCTACATTGACTGCTACGCCTCCCTGGGGATTGCCGGTAGAGAGCGCGGAGACCGCCTGCGAGATAGTCTTCCAGGCCGTGGCCGTGCTGGTGCCATTGTTTGCATCGCTGCCGTTTACCGCGTCCACAT